>Ga0210378_10001980_pt1 | contig 10546 bp, 7 predicted proteins | sample PLM1_60_b1redo_FD_155465 | JGI IMG/M metagenome (GOLD analysis project Ga0210378, IMG submission 155465) | Groundwater sediment microbial communities from an aquifer in East River, Colorado, USA - PLM1_60_b1 redo | ecosystem: Environmental > Terrestrial > Soil > Riparian zone | place: USA: East... | reverse complement strand
GTCGCAGGCGCCCTCGCCCAGCCTGCGGATGCGCGTGTCGACGTTGCCACGTAGATCCTGGAGGACGAGGTCCGGGCGCAGCGCGGCCACCTGCGCCCGCCGCCGGAGGCTCGTCGTGCCCACCCGCGCGCCGGCGGGCAGCTTCTTGAGGCCGAGACCGGCCCGGGACAGGAGCGCGTCGCGCGGGTCGGCCCGCTCCAGCACCGCGCAGAGGCGCAAGCCGGCGGGCAGCGCGGTCGGAACGTCCTTCAGGCTGTGGACGGCGAGGTCCACCTCGCCCGCGAGCATCGCCTCCTCGATCTCCTTGAGGAAGGCGCCCTTGCCACCCACCTCCTCCAGCCGCCGGTCCTGGATGCGGTCGCCGGTGGTCGTGATGACGCGGATGGTGGCCTGATGGCCGAGCGCGGCCAGCCTCGCCCGGACGTGCTCGGCCTGCCACCGCGCCAGCGCACTCCCGCGCGACCCGATGCGGACGTTCAAAGTCCCAGCAATTTGCGGAGGAGGGTCACCTGCTCGGCGGCATAGCCGTTGCGGGCGATCTCCTTGATGAGGATGGTCGGCGAGTGAAGGAGCTTGTTGACGATGGCGGAGGTGGCGGCCTCCAGGGCCGCCTCCTGCTCGGCAGTGAGCGGCCCCAGCCGCCGCCGCGCCCGTTCCAGCTCGCTCTTGCGGATCTCGTCCGCCCGCCGCCGCAGCTCGATCAGGATCGGCACGATGTCGAGCGACTGCTGCCACTCCAGGAACTCTCGGACCTCCTTTTCGACCAGCCCCTCGGCGGCGGCGGCCTCCTTCTGCCGCTCGCGCAGGTTGGCCTCGGCCACGGAGCGCAGGTCGTCGAGATCGTAGAGGAACACCCCGCCGATCTTGCGCGCCGCCGGGTCGATGTCGCGCGGCACGGCGATGTCGATGAGGAACAGCGGGCGTTGATGCCGGCCGCCCCGGACGGCGCGCGCGTGCTCGACGTCTTCACGGTGGATCACGATGCCCGGCGCGCCGGTACCGCTGATGACGATGTCGGTCGTCGCCAGCTCTGCGCGCAGCGCCTCCAAGGGCGCCGCCCGTCCGCCCAGGGCCGCCGCCAGCTCCTCCGCCTTCTCGAACGTCCGGCCTCCGACCACGGTGGCCCGCGCGCCGCTGCGCACGAGGTGGCGCGCGGCGAGCAGGCTCATCTTCCCCGCGCCCACGAGCAGCACGTTCTTGTCCCGCAGCTCGCCGAAGATCTTGCGGGCCAGCTCCACCGCCACGTAGGACACGGAGACCGCGTTCTGGCCGATGCCCGTCTCCGTGCGCGCGCGCTTGGCCGCGGCCAGCGACCGGTTGCGCAGGGCATTGAGCGCCGAGCCGAGCGTGCCGGCCGCCTGGGCCGCCTGGTAGGCGTCCTTCACCTGGCCCAGGATCTGCGGCTCGCCGATCACCATCGACTCGAGGCTCGCGGCCACCCGGAAGGCATGGCGCACGGCATCGGTTCCGTTCAGGCGGTACACGTACGGCGCGATCTCGTCGCGGGGCCGGCCGTGGAACGCGCACAGGAACTCCTCCAGCCGGCCGCCCCCGCCTTCCTCCTCGCTGCGGCCGTAGAGCTCCACGCGGTTGCAGGTCGAGAGGATCATGGCCTCCGACACGCCGCCCTCCTGCCGCATGCGCTGCAGGGCTTCCGGCAGGCGCTCCTTCGTGAACGCCAACGACTCGCGCACGGGCAGCGGCGAGGTGCGATGGCTGATGCCGACGAGGACGATCATGCCTTACCGCGCGGCGCTCGCGACCCCCGAGGCCACCGTGACCCAGACGAAGGTGAGGACCACGGCGGCGAAGCCGGCGATGCCCAGCAGCGCCGCTCGCCGTCCCCCCCAGCCCGTGCGCCGCCGGGCCACGAGCAGGACGACGTAGAGCACCCACGCGATGAGCGCCGTCCACTCCTTCGCGTCGCCCGTCCAGTACGCGCCATGCGCGCGGTGGCTCCAGAGCATGCCGGTCACGATGGCGAGGGTGAGGAAGCCGAAGCCCACCTCCACGCTGCGCCCGCCGATGGTGTCGCAGCGCTCGAGGCTCGGGATGATGTAGTAGAAGGCTCGCGTCGAGCGGGCCTTCAGCTCACGCTCCTGGATGAGATAGAGCAGGCCCATCGTGAAGGCCACGAAGAGCGCGGCGTAGCCCAGGAAGGCGAGCGTGGCGTGGATGGGCAGGAAGTAGCTGCGCAGGATCGGGTCGTCCGAATCGGAGACCGGCGTGAGGTTCGCGACGAGGACGAGGGCGAAGGCCACCGGGTAGACGGCCAGCCCGAGGGCCTCCACGCGCGTGCGCGTGTACGTCATCAGGAACACGAGGACGATCGCCCAGGCCAGGAACGAGGTGACGTCGTGGAGGCCACGAGCCGGGAAGTGGCCGGCCTCGGTCCACCGCTGCGAGAGAGCGGCGGTGTGGATGGCGAACCCGACGAGCGTGGCGGTCACGGTCCAGGAGGTCAGCAGCCTCCGGCGGGTCAGGGCCTGCAGCAGGACATGCAGGGCCCCGACGGCATAGAAGACGAGGGTGAGAAGAAGGTAGACGTGCGAAGCCATGCGTCACGACTCAGCGGGTAACCACCCCCACAGCAGGTGAACATAGCACCTTGCGCCTCCCGCCCCAAGCGGGCGGAGGGTCTGGGACCCAAGAACGGCCGCCCGCGCGGCGCACAGGTGAGGGGAGCGGAGGCGGGAATGGCTCAGGAAGGTGATGAGGCGGGTAGGGTAGGCGAGACGCCGCGCGGGCTCGGGGTCCCCAAGATCCTGTCAGCCAGGCACATCGCCCCGGGCGAGGGCGCAGGGAAAGAACCGGCTGCGGTGCGGGGCAACGTCGCGCCCGCGGTGGTCCTTGAGGCCGTCGGCGGTGACGAGATGCTCCACGCCCGGAGCCAGCAGCCGCGTGGCGGTCCAGATGAGGAGGCGCCCGTCCGGGCTCAGGAGGACCTCTCCCGGAACGGCGAGGCCACCCGCTTCCTCCACCCGGAAGCTGTCGCCGTGGACGGTCGCGGCATCGGCCGGATGCGACAGGCACGCGAGCACCGGGGCATCGCGGAAAACGCCGGTCGCTCCGTCACCCGGATCGACCCGCGTCACCCACGCCGGCCCCTCCGGCGGGCGCGCGGGCATCCCCGCCAGGTGCGGTCCTCGCCCGATCACCGTTCCACCCATTTGCGGCCGCGGCACACCATCAGCCGGACCCGGGCGCTGCCGGCCGTGACCCTGACCGCGGCCTGCTGTCCTTCGCCGGCCAGGTAGAAGGTGCCGGGCGTGGCCGTGCCCAGCGGCGAGAAGGAGAGGATGTTCGCGGATCCGAAGCGGATGGGATCCGCGCGGTCGAGAAGTCCGCTGTCGGGCGGCATGGCGGGGACGCCCGGGTTGATCCCCACTCGAACGTCCGAGGCGCCGCCGTTGAGCGGCAGCGGACCCGCGATGCGGCGGTCCTTCCCGGCGGCGATGTCGACGGACAGCACGCCGTTATGGTTGCCGTCCATATAGATGCTGTAGGAGGGCCCACTCGGCGCGGCCTCGAACCGAATGGCCGTCTGGCGGCTGGCGCGCACCGCGATCGACCGCGCCCTCAGGAACTCGCCCTTGAACGTCCGGCCGGCCGCGAGCAGGTGCGCTTCGACCGAGTACGCCTTGAGATGGGGTATGGCGACCGAAGCGGTGACGAGGATGATCGCGATCGCTACCAGGAGCTCGGGGACGGTATGACCACGCTCTTTCATGGTGCGCCTCCGAAAAAGGGCGCGGGGGCGGCCGCGAGCCGCCCCCGCCCGTTCCTACTTGGTGCTCTTGGCCGCGGAATCGCCCGCGCTCAGGTACTGCTCGATCTTCTTGAGGTTCTTCTCACCGACGCCGCGGACGTTCATGAGCTCGGACACCGACTTGAACGCGCCCGACTTCTGGCGGTACTCGAGGATGCGGGCCGCCAGCTTGGGGCCGACGCCGGGCAGTGTCGTGAGCTGCTCGGCGGAGGCCGTGTTGATGTTGACCTTGCCGGCGGGGGCGGGCTTGGCCGCCGCGACGGCCAGGCCGGTGCCGAAGGTCAGGGCGAAGGCCACGGCAAGAGCGGTGGCCACGATGCGCTTCATCATTTGAGTCTCCTTATCGATTCGAGTTTTTCCGGGGATCGACGGCGGGAGCCACGAAGTGGCCGGCCCTCGTTTGGCCTCGCGGGCCGGCCCACCCCGCTCTCGTCATCCGGCGCGGGCCCCGTCTCTCCCTCGGAGCCCGCGCCGGCCCGTCGCACGCGGCGTCCTCGAAGGCAATGGCGGTGCCATCGCGGCGAGGACGCGACGGGCCCGCGTAAGCGGATGTGTCCCCGGCGCTTGAGGGATCGCGCCGCCGACCGCGCGGGCGGACGGCGCCGCCGCGAACGACAAGCAGGCTTGACGCGGAGCACGGGCGCGGACGCGAACCGCCGGCAAGAGCGCGGGATAGCGCGGCGACAAGCGGACTTGACGCTGTCTAGGAATTGCTGCTGCTGTTCCGGGTCCTCCGGAACAGCACCACGGAAACAGACTGAGACTGGCTGACGTCTGCATGGCATGGTTGCGCCGCCGGTGCGGCCGCCACCGCGAGCTGCAGTGTGAGCTCGCTTGCAGGCTTCACCGCCACCGTCAGCGTGAGCGATCCGAAGAGCGCAACCGCGACGGCCTCCGTAACTGTGCAAGGAACCAACTCCGCGCCTGTCCTCAGCGGCCTCAGCGCGAGTGGGCCCTGCCATCCGAACTGCAACGTCGATTTCGTGGCGAGCGCGTCGGACCCGGACGCCGATCCTCTGAGCTACAGCTGGGGCGGCTGCGCTTCAGGTACAGACAGCCACGGGACCTGCTCGCCGACGGACTCCGGCACTTTCGGTGCCAGCGTAACGGTTAGTGACGGGTGGGCTGCGGCATCACGTTCGAGCAGCGCCACCGGAACAAATCGCTCTGGCTCCTGCACCTCGGGGGACCAGCCTGCCAACCGCGGCTGGGCCGGGATCGCATGGGACGATCCGGATAGGGACCCGCTGGACCACTGCAGCGCGTGGTGCGACGGCTGCACGATCACCCACTGCCGCTCGACGGGGCGCGTCGAATGGATCAACGGCGATCCGGGCGATCGGATCACCATCACCGCGTGCGACGCTTCAGCGGATGCGGCGCGTGCGGCCTGACACTGCAATAGCCTGGACCACTCTAAGAGGGAGAGATGTCCGGACCACTGACGCAGATCGGGCAACGGCGACGACGTTCCATGAGCGTGACAGCAGTCGTGTTGACGTGCGGAGCGTTCCTGTCGTCTGGACGGTTGGGCTACGGCCAGACCAACGACCACTTCTATCGGTCCTGGCGTTGGAGCACCACGCCAGCGAACACGCGTGCCGTCGGGCTCGCGGGCGCATACGCTGCACTCGCCGACGATAGCGGCACTGCGTTCCTGAACCCGGCCGGGATCGCAAGCCTCGCGAAGAGCGAGTTCTCAGTATCCCTGCTGGCGAACCAGCCAGGTACCGTGGGACTGGACCGACTCGGAGCGTGGACCGGACTGGCTGCTGGCTCCGGAGGCGTCCGGCTCAGCAAGAAGACGGCGCTCGCCTGCTACTTCGTCCGGCCACGTGCCGGCCGCATCGAGCTCTCGCCGGCCCGTTTGCCTGACGGCTCGGCGGATGCGGGCTACCTCGATGCGACCGTCACGGACGTGGGCGCCGTGGTGGCTCGGCGGGTGGCGGAGCGGCTCAGCGTCGGCGTACGGCTCACGGCGACACACCTGAAGCTTCAAGGCCTGCAGAGTCATCGCGACGCACTGGATCGCCTCGACTTGGAGACCGGCTCGGCCGCCGGCGACACGCGCGTGACCGCAAGCCTGGGGCTCCTCTATGAGGCTGGCAGCACGGGGCGATTACGGCAGCTAGAACACGACGCGAAGACCTACCCGGACCTGCCGTTCATCGGTCCCCTCGCGGCTGAGATCCTGCACGCTGGTAATCGTCATGAAGTCCTCTCCGTCTCCGACGTTGTTGTCCGGCAACGCCAGATGCGGCGTGTTCGTGAAGTTGAACGCCTCCAGCCGGAGCTGCAGCTTCACGTCCTTGCGCAACGGGAACTCGCGCGTGAGCCCGAAGTCCCAGTTGAACAGGCCCGGCCCGCGAAGCATGTTGTAGCCGGTGTTGCCGAACCGCGCCGCGGTGACGTCGGCGAACGCGGCCGGATCGTAGTACGGCGTTGCCCTGCCCACCCCGCCGAGCTTGTTCGCGGGCTTCACCAGGTCCGCCGTCTGGATGCTTCCCGGCAGGTTGAGGGAAGTGTCGTCAGCGAGGACGGTGAACGGGACGCCGCTCATGATGCTGATCATGTTGTTGATCTGCCAGCCGCCGAGGATGCGCGAGAGCACGCCGTTGTTCAGCCACCGCTTGCCTTTTCCGAGAGGGATCTCCCACACGTTGGTGATCCCCAGGTTGTGGGTGCGATCCGTGCTGGTGAGAGCGCGATTGCGGCTCATGTAGGCCGTGGCCTGGACGTTCGGAGTGAACGAGCTGTTCTCGTTGGGGCTGATGGCCTTCCCCCAGGTGTAGCTCACGCTCAGGCTGAGACCGGCGGTGAAGCGCCGCTGCAGTTGCACCTGCATCGAGTCGTACCGGCCGTCGCCGACGGGCTGCAGCAGCACGGTGGACGCGGTCCTGCCGAAGCGGGCCAGCAGAGGCTTGCCGTCATCGCCGGCGCCGATGACCTGGCCGGCGTTGATGTCGACGAGCCCGAGCTGCCGGATCGAGCGCGTGGCCACGTAGCCGATCTGGCCCGTGAAGTTCCAGGGCAGCTCGCGTTGGAGGGTGAGGTTCCAGGACTGTATGTAGCCCCGGTCCAGCTTCTTCGGGTACCCCGTCCAAGCGTAGTCGCTGGGAATGTCCAGGATGCCGTTTCCTTCGGCGGGAAGCTGGAGCGCGGGTATCCCGCCAGACAGCGAGCCGGCGGGGGTCAAGCCGTCCGGTGATTCGCGCTTCACCTGTATCAGGATCGGATACGGGGCTCGAATCAGCTCCATCGCGTGGTAGGGATCCCTCGTCAGGCCGTAGCCGGCCCGCAGAACCGACTTCTCGCCGAGGCGGTAGGCGAGCCCGACGCGCGGGGCGAAGCCCACCTTGCTCGTCTCGAAGCCGCAGTCCTTGGGCACGGTTCCCACGCCGCAGAGCAGGACCTTCCCCGTGTCCACGTCGTAGCGTTCGATCCCGCGACCGGGACGAGTGGGGACCGGGAAATACTCCCAACGAAGGCCGTAGCCGACGGTCAGCTTGTCGGTCGCCGCCCAGCGGTCGCGAGCGTAGACGCTGAACAGCCGGGCCCGCACGTGATAATCGTCCGGCACCTGTAGCGTCCGGCCCAGATGGCCGGCCTGGCCGATCAGGAAGCCCGCGATGCTGTTGTACCGAGAGCTGGAGGACGTCTCCTCGCAGTTTCCCGTCACGGGATCCACTGCTTCGCAGCGGAGCGTGATGCCCCGGTCGAACCCGAATCCTCCCTGCGCGCCGAAGCCGCCCGTGATGAACTCGGCCTGCGCCTGGTTCAGCGCCATCTGGTAGAAGTCGCCGCCGAACCGGATGTTGTGCTTCCTCTTGATCAGGTTGAAGTTCACGACGTACTGCGACTGCGGGTCGTGGCGATAGTACGGCATGAAGTTCTCGTTGATCCCCACCCTGGCGAAGTCGTCGGAGTCGCCCGGCCCGAATTCGAACGACGGCCAACCGCTCTCGAATTGGCGAGGACCGTTGGTTCCTGGAATTCCCAGCACGTCCAGCCCGATGTTCTTGCCGAGGCCGGGCTGCTCCGAGGCGGTGCCTTGCCGCGCCCACCCGTAGTGAGCGTCCATGAGGAAGTTGGGGCTGAAGATGTAGCTCCCGACGACGGTGAGCCGATACGTGTTGCCGTGGCCCTGCCCCGGGTTGCTGCTTCCACCGATGGGTCGGCCCACGGCCGCGTCGCCGAATACCGTCGGCACGTTGGTGCGGTAGTGCAGCATTCCGAACGTTCCGGCCAGGGTCAACTTGGAGTTCACGTTGTAGTCGAACCTCGAATCGACCTGGTGACGGTCGAATGCGAACGGACCGGAAACGAAGTAGTTGCTTCGATCGCGGTCGATGTTGTTGGCCGGGATGAAGCTCGCGACCTTCATCGCGAGCGGGTCCATCCGGGCCGCGGGAATGATGTTGAGGCAGTTCGGGTTCGTGGCCGTGTTGCAAAGCGCGTAGTTCGGGTCACCGGGCAGCACGCGGAACTGGGTCCGGCCCGAGCCGTCGGGATTGCCCGACAGGGGATCGTAGATCGGGGTTGGAGACGCCGTGAGGTCGCCCTTCAGCATCGCCCGCGTCGGCACCGTCACGGTCCGGTCGACGGTCCGGTGGTCTCGGGTGGACTCGTAGCTGACGAAGAAGAAGACCTTGTTCTTCTTGATGGGCCCTCCGATGGTGCCGCCGAACTGGTCGTAGCTCGCCTGCGGCTTGTCGCCGGTGTTCAGGGCGGCGTCACCGAACCTCATCGGCCACGCCTTCAGGTGCTGGTCGGTGTGATGCTCGAACGCCGATCCGTGGATGGCGTTGGACCCACTGCGGGTCTGCAGATTGACGGCGGCGCCGCCGGCGAGACCCTGCTCCGCGTCCATGCTGTTGGTGACGACGTTGACCTCCTGGATCGATTCGAGAGTCGGGATGTAGGAGACCACGTGTGGGAGCTGGATGTGGGTGGTGCTGACCCCGTCGATACGGGTGTTGTTCTGATCGTCGCTCGTCCCGTTGACCGTGAACTCGAGCGACCGCGCCGGGTTGGTGGGGATCGAGTGCGAGTTGCTGGGGGGCGCAAAGCCGGGCAGCATCCGGTACACCTGCTGATAGTTCCGGCCCAGGGGCACCGGGAGGTTAGTCAGCTCCGCGCCCATCAAGTTCACGTGGACCTCCGCGGTCTCGGTCTGCAGCTTCGGCGGCTCGGCGCTGACAGTGACGGTGTCGCCCATGGAGCCGATCTGGAGAGTGACATCAACGCGTACGACGCTGTTGATGTTTACCGTGACCTCGGTCTGCTCGAAGGTCTTGAAGCCCTGCTGGCTGGCTTTGAGACTGTAGACACCCGCGGGCACGTCGGAGAAGTTGAAGTGGCCCGTCCCGTCGGTAATTCCCTGGCGCGCCAGGCCGGTACTCTTGTTGACGACGGCGACCGAAGCGCCCCGGATGGAAGCCCCTGAGGCGTCCTTGACATCGCCGAGGATCGATCCATAGAGAACCTGCGCGCTGCTGCTCGGAGGTAGGGCAAAGACCACAACCAAGGCCGCCGACAACAGCAACGGCAGTGAGAGCGTCCAACTGCGTGCTTCTCGAGACATCGAAACCTCCAGCGATAGACGATGGGAATTTCTCATGTCGCGCCGGTGCTCGGCGGGGCTGCGCGGGCGCTTGCGGGCCGCGCACAACGCGCGAGGAGGCTAAAGCTGTCGACAGAACGGGCGGCGTGCCAGCCTCCACGAGGACGCGGCGCTGCCGCCCGCGGCACTCGATACACGGCATTGTCTCCTGGATAAGTGCGCTGAGGCTACGCCCGGACCGCGGCCGACGTCAAGATGCCCGACGAGTCATGACGGACGAGTCATGACGGACGAGTCGCGTGTAGACAGCACATGATCTGACCGCAACTATCGCACCGTGTGGTACCGGTTCACGCCGACGTCGGCGGCTCGGATCGTACTGACCACCACCGACGATCCATACGCGACGGCGATGTCCGCGTGGACCGGCTCACGCGGATCGTTGGCCCAGGTCGCCTGCAACTTGATGACGTATCCGCCGTCTCCGTACACGTCGTTCGACGTCGTCGCCGGCCGGACGTACTGCATCATGCTCAGTGGAACGTACTGGTACCCGGCGCCCACCAGCTTCAACCTCACCGTGAGCGTCGCGGAGCCCGTGCCGAACGACGAGCTGCTTCACGCAACCGACGTGAATGCCCTCCCGTTCAGCGTCGATGTCGACACGAGATTTGCGAACAACGAGGGATTCGACTACTGCGGCCCCTCGGCAGCGTCGGTGTGGTACCGGTTCACACCTGCCGACGACGTACGTCTGCAGATCGATACGTCCGGAAGCAGCTATTGGGCGATTCCGTACGTGTTCAGTGGGACTCCGGACTCCTTGTCCGCCGTCCTGTGTGGCCGGTCGCAGAACGTGCGTGTGGATCTATCCGCCGGGCAGACGTACTACATCGAGATGCAAGCTGGAGTTCGGGTGGCGGCAACCTCGCGCTTCGCCTCACCGTCGCGCCACCGCCGCTCGCGATCACGTCGAGCTTGAGCTCGGTCGGCTCCGTCAACCCACCCACCGGTGTCGCCGACGTCAGCGGCACGGTCTCGTGCAATCAGTCGGCCTACGTGTTCGGCTCTGGAGTGGTGCGTCAGAAGATCGGCAACGGGGTCGTGAACGGATGGTCGTGTCTCTGATCTGGTGGAAAAGTGCTGAAGGCGTCATCATCCGGCGCAGTTGTAATCCAAAGCGACTGCGCCCGCTTGCCGGCGGGCCCCGGAGG
>Ga0210378_10001979_pt1 | contig 10549 bp, 10 predicted proteins | sample PLM1_60_b1redo_FD_155465 | JGI IMG/M metagenome (GOLD analysis project Ga0210378, IMG submission 155465) | Groundwater sediment microbial communities from an aquifer in East River, Colorado, USA - PLM1_60_b1 redo | ecosystem: Environmental > Terrestrial > Soil > Riparian zone | place: USA: East... | reverse complement strand
AGCCGGGGCATGGCGGACGTGTCGGCAGCGCCCTGATCTCGCGAAAATGTCCGGAACGGCGAACAATCACTGGTTCTTCCGTGATGGTCCTGCGTACCTCTCATTTGAGGTTGTTCCAGGATGGTATGGGAGCGGACTGGGCGCAGATTGACCTTTGGGGTCCTGCCCAACCCTCTGCCGGTCCCTTGCACGGCCGGGCCACTTTTTCTAGACGCCTCGGACGATCGGCCAGCGCGTGCGTGGATCGAGACCGACACGTCGTGCAATCCGCCCTCCCGCTTTTTTCGCCTCCTCGATCGCCTTGCCGGTGTCGATCCCGCCCGCGTGACCGTCGTCGTACACGATACGACCATCGACGAGCACAGTGCGGACGCTGCGGCCGTCCGCACAGTAGACAAGATTGCGGACGACGTCGTGTCGCGGTACCCATTCCGGCCCATCCAGGTCGTAGAGCACTAGATCGGCCCTCTTGCCGATCTCGACCGAACCGAGGACGTCGTCCCATAGCACGGCGCGCGCGCCCTGTAGCGTGGCCATCTCCAGCGCCGTCTCCGCCGGGATCAGGGTTGGATCCATGCGCGCGTCCTTGAAAAGACCGGCGACAAGGCTCATCAGGCGCGCATGGTCGAACGACCCGCTCGACGACACACCGTCCGCGCCCAGGGAGACCGTCACACCGGCCGCCAGCATCTCCGGGATCTTGCCGATGCGCGTCGTCCCCTTGGCTAGACGCAGCGCAGCCCCGGGACAGTACGCCACCTTGGTCCCACGCTCGGCCAAGATTTCCACCTCGCGATCGGTCACGGCTGTGCAGTGCGTCAGCAAGAGGTTCGGGCCCAGCACGCCAAGCCGGTCGAGGTGCGTGATCGGCCAGACGCCCACACGTGTCTCGACCGTCCGTGCCTCCTCGATCGAGGAAGCGATGTGGAACGCCATGCCCACGCCTTGGCGGTCAGCGAGGGCTCGTAACCCAACGAAGAGCTCGTCCGAACAATAGGGGAAGAGTCCGTAGACGGTCGCCCAAACCCGGATGCGGCCGCCCGCGCTGCTGGTCCAGCGGCCAAGAAGTGCGTCGACCTCGCGGAGCGCCGCATCGACCGATGGGGACAGGACCCGCTCCCGCAGCACGGGTGCCATAGCGTCCGCCATTTCCTTGGGCATCCGGTCGAACACGCCGCGGCCAAGCACCGCCCGCATGCCGCTCTCGGTCACCGCCTGCGCCACCGCGTCCAGGTGGCCGAGCGACACCAGGATGTTCGCGTCCACGAAGCAGGTCGTTCCGTTACGGAGCATCTCGAGGCAGGCGAGCCGGGCGGCGATGTAGGCTTCCTCCTCCGTCAGTGCCGCGTAGAATGGCCGGGCGTAGCTCACCGCCCACGCAAAGGTGGAAAGGTCATCCGGGATCAGTCCCCGGCTGAGGTGCTCGAAGGTGTGGACGTGGGTGTTCACATAGCCGGGCAGGACGAGGCGCCCGGCCGCCTCGATCACGGTGCCCCGGCTCCGACAGGCTTCAAGATGCCGGACGTCCATCTCCGCCGCCGGGCCGATGTCCGTGATGACGCCCTCCTCGACCAGCACCGAGTAGTGTTCCAGAATCCTCCGGCGAGGATCGAGGGTGAGGACGCAATCCGCGTTACGGAGCAGCAGCACGCCTCTCGCTCCGGTGGACCTGGTATGCGACCGGCTTCGGGATGCAGTCGGGCCCGTTCGTCGGGAAGACATCCATCGGACATGCCGAGAAGATAACGACGGTATCAACCTCGGCCGTGAGGACGACGTACTCGCCTGCCCTCACCGGTGGTGGGACCACCACGAGCGCGCCGGCCTCGCCAACCGGACAGTTCTCGAACATGTTGAGCGGGCAGGGCGAGTGCGGCGCCTTGAGCCCGAGCGCCGCGAGCGCCGCGACAAGGTTCTCCGCACAGCTCGCGTGCTGCTCGAAGCCGAACAGCCGATACCGAACCGGATCGCAGGCTGCCCGCAGGGTGTCGTGCACGCCGGGCGAGGTGTCCTCCGTCATTCGGAGGAGCGGCCGCCTTCGATTTGAGAAGAGCTGATCGCCCGCCCGTGGGTTGACCCGGCCGAGCATCACGCGCGTATGCTCCATCGACATATGCTCGGCGAGGTCGTTCGCGTTGAACGCCCAGGTGTCCACCACCTGACTCCCGAGGGTGTTCACGAGCTTTACGCTCCACCCCTCGGACAGACTGACGGCCCGGCCAGAACGCGCCGGCACCTCGATCGTCTCAGCAGTCATCGTCTTATCCCCTCCCCGGCCTTGGCCGTTTGCCGCGGCTCAGGTGAATCGCTGTAGGAACTGCCGGACCCGCGGCGTTTCCGGATTGCCGAAGAAGCGCTCCGGCGCCGCGGTCTCGACTACGGCGCCCTCGTCGATGAACATGACTTCGTCGGCCGCCTCGCGCGCAAAACCCATCTCGTGAGTCACGACAATCATCGTCTGCCCTTCACGGGCGAGATCGCGCATAACGCTCAGCACCTCGCCCACGAGCTCAGGATCAAGGGAGCTGGTCGGCTCGTCGAACAGTAGCACTTCTGGTTTCATCGCGAGCGCCCGCGCGATGGCGACACGCTGCCTCTGGCCGCCGGACAGCCGGCTTGGGTAGGCATCGCGCTTGTCGCTCAGGCCGATCTTGTCGAGCAGCGCCTCGGCCTCCGCCACGGCCTCGCCGCGTGGGCGACGCTGAACGTGGATCGGACTCTCCACGACATTCCCCAGCACCGTGAGGTGCGGCCACAGGTTGAACTGCTGGAACACCATGCCGAACCGCGTGCGAATACGCGCCAGCTCGCGATCGGTCATCGCTCGTTCCCGCCCCGACGCGGTGCAGTGCACACCGACCCGCTCGCCTCGCAGGAACACCGCGCCTTCGTCCGGTCGCTCGAGGAAGTTGATGCAGCGCAGGAGCGTCGACTTGCCGGACCCGCTGGGCCCCAGCACGCACAGCGTACGGCCGGCAGCGATCTTGAGGTTCACCCCGCGCAACACTCGCAGCCGCCCGAAGCTCTTGCTGAGTCCCCGGACCTCGACGACGAGTCCGCCCGGGTTCCGAGGGTCACTCATGGCCCCGCACCAGTGCGACGCGGTCCATCCTCCGCACCGTCCACTCGATCGTGGAGCAGATCATCCAGTAGAGCGCAACGGCGACCAGCATCGTTTCCAACGGGACGAAATAGATTGCCTGCACCTGGTTGGCCATGAAGGTCAGGTCCGGGATCGTGATGACCATGAGAAAGGCGGAGTTCTTCACGAGCGTGATCATCTGGTTACCGAGGACGGGGCTCGCCGCGATCACAATCTGCGGAAGGATGATCCGCCGGTAGAGACCGAGTCCCACGTACCCGTAAGCGCGGCCGGCCTCCTCCTGCTCGGGCGGCAGGTGGGTCCAGGCACCGCGCAAGATCTCGGCAAAGTACGCGGTGTTGTATACGACCAGGGCGAAAAGCCCGCACGTCCAGCTGGAAAGGCGCACGTTCACTGCGGGCAGGCAGTAGTACACGATGAACAGCAGCATGAGGAACGGGATGGCGCGCAGGACGTCGACGACGCCCTGCGCCATGCGTCGCGCCTCCCTTCGCCGCGAGACGAGCAGCATCGACACGAAGACCGCCAGGACCAGCGAGAGGACACCGGAGAGAGCGCAGAGCCAGATCGTATTGAGGAAGCCGGTCGCGAGCTCTCGCCATTCACCCAAAACGATCCCGAAGTTGGCGATCATAGGGTTCCGTACTTCTCTACGATCCTGCGTTCCGTGTAGCGCTGCACCCGGATCAGGCACATCACGACGACGACGTAGATCGCGGTTGCCGTGAGGAACGGCGGGATCGGCGCGTAGGTTTGCGTGGTCCACCGTACCGCCACGCGCGTCAGATCGACGACGCCGATAACCGCGACGGCCGGGCTGCCCTTGATGACCAAGGTCATCTCGTTGACAAGAGCGGGCAGGCTCGCCCTCCACACTTGCGGAAAGACGATCCTCCGGAACGTGAGGGCGCGGGACATGCCGGCAGCGTGCGCAGCGTAGAGCTGGCCCTGGGGAAAATCCTGCAGCGAGGCCCGCCAGATCTCGGCCTGGAACACTGAGGTGTTAATCGAAATGATGAGGATCGCAGCCGTCAACGGCGACATCCCCAGGCCGATGGCCGGCAGTCCGAAGAAGATCAGAAGCGCGAGCGTCACCATCGGCGTCGCGCGGACGACGCTAACGTAGACGGCGATTGCCTGCGAGGCGACGGGCACCGCGCCCGCGCGGACCAGCGCGAGGGCGAGGCCGGAGAGCATACCGACGGCGAGGCCCGCCAGCGACACCGTGATGGTCGTGAGGGTGCCCTTGGCGAGCTCGCTCAGCAGCGAGTTCCATACCATGGCGGCCGAGGGGCCCGGGCTGCGGGGCCGGACCTACTCCGGCATCGGGCGGTCGCCCGGCAGCTTCGCTTCCCAAGGAAGGTCTGGGAACGAGCGGCCCAGCCACTTCTCCTGCAGGCGGTAGAGGTTGCCGTTCTTACGCTGCTCCGTGAAAAACTGATTGAGGAAGTCGCGGACGTCTTTGTTGCCGCGCTTCACCGCCCACGCGTGGTAGCCAATCGGCACGACGGCAAGCCCCAGTTCGAAATCGTTCGGGCGCTTGCGGATGACATCTGAGATCGCCACGACGCTGTTGAGCACGTAGTCGATGCGCCCGTTGGCGAGGTCCTGGTACGCCTCGGGGAAGGATGCGTACAACGAGACCTTGCCGAGCTTGCCGCCGGTCTTCTGGAGGAGCGCATCGATCTCCGGCATCCGCTGATGGATCGAGCTACCCTGCTGTGCGCCCACCGTGAGTCCGGAAAGGTCCTTGATCGACTGGATGCGGTTGTCGCCTTTGCGCTTCATGTAGTAGTGCGTCGCCTCGGCGATCGGCATCGCGAAATACAGCTGCTGGGCACGCTGATCGGTGATCGTCGCCGCCGAGAGCGCCACGTCGAACTGCCCGCTGACGACCCCGGCCAGCAGCCCCTGCCAGGGCAGGATCTCCTGGCGGACCTGGAGGAGTCCTGCCCACTCCTTCAGCAGCTTGTAGAGGTCGTGATCCAACCCGGCCGGCTGGCCATCCTGGACGAACTCGAACGGCGGATAGTTGTCCTCCGTCGCCACGACCATGTACCCGCGTTTCTTGATCTCCTCGAGCGACGCGGCGCTCGATGTGGCCGCGACGACTCCAAGGAAAGCCACCCCGCAGAACGCGGCGACAAGGATTTCACGGAGGTAGTTCGTTGAACGAAGAGATCTGATGTTTCGCCTAAAAGCATGCATGATCGTCTCCACCTTTCCAGTTGTTCGAGGGACTCTACTCCTGCGCCGTCGGGTCTGCAATATGCTCTACTCGGGAACCCCGCGTGGATCTTCAGCACGGCGTTCGTCGCCCGGCTCAAAGATTGGCGAGCGACCGCAGGCGCGGATCCAGCTCGTCGCGCAGGGCGTCGCCGACCAGGTTGACGGCCACGACCGTCAGCATGATGCAGACGCCCGGCACGGAGGAGATCCACCACGCGCGCAGGAGATAGTTGCGACCGCTGCTCAGATCGATGCCCCACTCGGGGATCGGGGGGCGCGGGCCGAGCCCGAGGAAGCTCAGTGAGGCGCCGAGGATGATCGACCAGGCGATGGCGACCGTGGAGATGACGATGATCGGCGCCACGACGTTGGGCAGGACGTGGCGCAGCGCCACGCGCGCGGGCCAGCAGCCGAGCGCCCGTGCCGCCTCGACGTAGGCGTTCTCCCGCACAGACAGCACGTCGCCACGCACCAGGCGCACGAAGGTCGGGATCAGCGACACACCGACCGCCAGCATGACGTTGACGGTCCCCTGCCCCAGCACGGCGACCACGACCAGCGCCATCAGGATGCCCGGGAAGGCCATCATGATGTCCACCACGCGCATCACGAGCAGATCCGTCCAGCCGCCGATGACCCCGCACGCCAGACCCACGACGACGCCGGCCGTCAGCGCGACCGCGACGGCACCGAGACCGGTGAGCAGCGACAGCCGCGCGCCCGTCATGGCCCGGCTCAGGATGTCGCGGCCGTACTGGTCCGTGCCGAACGGATGCGTCAGCGACGGGGGCGACAGCGCTTCGGCAGGCCTGACCTTGATGGGGTCGTAGGGCGCGAGCGCCGGCGCGAACAGCGCGGCGAGAACGACGACGGCCAGGATGAGAGCGCCCACGAGCGCCGACTTCCGGCGGCGCAGTACGCGGGGCAGCATCAGGCCTTCACCGCCTCGCGGTGCCGGATGCGAGGATCCAGCGCCGCGTACGACAGATCAACCAGGAGGTTCGTGAGCACGTAGCCGAGCGCGCTCACCAGGACGACGCCCTGGATGAGCGGATAGTCCTTGTCGAGCACAGCGGTGACGGCCAGCCGGCCCATGCCCCGGCGGGAGAAGACGGTCTCCACGATGATGGTGCCGGCGAGCAGGTTGCCGAGCTGGACGCCGATGATCGTGGTCACGGGGATGAGCGCGTTGCCGAGCGCGTGCTTGAGCGTGACGCCCCACTCCGACAGTCCCTTGGCGCGCGCGGTCGAGATATAGCCGTTGCCGAGGACCTCCAGCAAGCTCGAGCGCACGAGGCGCGCGATGACCGCGGAGTAGTTGAGGCCGATGGTCGCGGCGGGGAGCAGCAGGCGGCTGACGCCGCCCTGGCCGGTGGCGGGCAGCCAGCCGAGCTGGAGTGAGAAGACGAAGATCAGCAGCAGGCCGAGCCAGAAGCTCGGCATCGACACGCCGCCGAGCGCGACCAGCATCGCCGCGCGGTCGATCCAGGTGTTGTGCCACACCGCGGCCAGCAGGCCGAGCGCCAGTCCGACGACGATCGCGATCACGATGGCCGTCGCCGCCAGCTCGAGCGTGCTCGGCAGCTGCTCGGCGATCTCCTCGATGACGGGACGGCGCGTGAAGATCGAGCGCCCGAAGTCGCCGACGACGGCGCGCGTGATGAACCGGACGTACTGCACCGGCAGCGGATCGTCCAGGCGCAGTTGCGCGCGCAGCTCGCGCTCCTGCTCCGGCGTGGCGTTGGCGCCGCTGAGGATGGCGAGCACGGGGTCGCCGGGGAGCAGGTGGACGATCGAAAAGACGACCACCGACACCCCGACGACCACCGGCACCGACAGCAGAATCCGGCGCCGGATGAACGTGAGCAGCGAGCGCTACCTCGTCAGGCTCACGTCGTAGAGCACCGGGAAGGTCACCACGTTGAAGCCGAAGCCTTGCACCTCCTTGCGCGTGCCCACGATCGTGACCTGATCGACGAGGCCGATACCGGCGCCGCTCTCCACCAGCATCCGCTGGATCTTCTTGTACAGCTCCATGCGCGGCCCCTCCTCCACCATCGCGGCCGCCTGGTCCAGGAGCTTGTCGATCTCCGCGTCGGACAGTCGCGGCGGGTTGAAGGCCTGGAGCCGACTCGTGTGGAAGTTCGTGGTGAGGATGGACGGATCGGGAAACCACCAGTTCAGCTCGCCGATCCCGTGCTCGCCCTTGCGCCACGCCTCGTACATCTGCACGCGCGGCTGCTCGCGCAGCTGGATGTCGATGCCGACGTCGCGCGCCATCCCCTGGATCAGCGGGGCCATTTCCTCGTAGCCGTTGTTCGTGCCGAAGATCCACAGGATCTCCAGCCGCTTGCCGTCCTTCACGCGGATGCCGTCGCCGCCGGGCTTCCAGCCGGCGTCGTCGAGGATCTTCTTCGCGCGCGCCGAGTCGTACGGGAACAGCTCCTTGGCGACGGGCACGAAGCCGGGCGTGGGCGGTTGGATCAGCGAGCCGGCGGCCTGGCTCTGGCCGTGGAAGACGACGCGCACGACCGCGTCCTTGCTGATCGCATGGTGCAGGGCGCGCCGCACCGCCGGGTCGTTGGTCGGGAAGCGCTGGACGTTCGGGAAGATCGTCCAGGGCGTGCCAGCCGGGACGCCGCGCAGGATCCGCACGTCGGGATTGCGCCCGAGGCCGGCGACATCGGCGTACGACAGGTCCTCGGCGATGTGCGCCTCGCCCGTCGTCAGCACGGCCGTGCGCGTGGTGGCCTCGAGCACGAACCGCCACGTGATCTCATCGAGATGCGCGGGGCCGCGATGGGCCGCCGTCGCGGGCGGCCACGCGTAGTCGGGGTTGCGCACCAGCGTCACGTGGCTCTTCGGCACCCACTCCTTCACCATGAACGGGCCGGTGCCGACGGGCTTGCGCGAGAAGTCCTCACCCATCTTCCGCGCGGCCGTCGGCGACAGCGGCGCCAGCGGCGAGAGCCCCACCATTCTCAGGAACGGCGCATAGGGCTGCTTCAAGCGGATGCGCACGGTGTGGGAATCGACGACGTCGGCGCCGTCGTAAGGGCCGAGGAACGCGCGGGCGACGCCCGGCGCGCCCAGCGGCTCCTGGATGCGGTCGAACGTGAACTTGACGGCGGCGGCATCGAACGGCGTGCCGTCGTGGAACTTCACGTTCTTGCGAAGCTTGAGGGTGTAGCTCTTGCCGTCGCGCGCGACCTCCCACGACTCCGCCAGCCCCGGGAGGACCTTGCCGTCCTTCGGATTGATCACGGTCAGCGTGTCGGTGAACTGGATCAGGATCTTGCGCGTGGCCGCCCGGTTGGTGATGTGCGGGTCGAGCGTGTCGATGTCCTGCCGGGCGGCGAACATGATCTTGCCGCCGGGCTTCACCTGCGCGAACGCCGTCAGCGGCGCCAGGAGGAGTAGCCCAATCGCAGCGATCGTTCTCATGCTCGTCTCCTCGCGCTCACGCGCAGAGCTGGTGGGTCGCGTACGCGATAGCCCGCGCCGCCGTCACGAGATCGTTCAGCGGAACGCGCTCGTCCGGTGTCGGCCACTCCTTGTAGATGCGAATGTCGCCCGCGCCGTACTGCACGGTGGGGATGCCGTGGGACATGAGGATGTTGCCGTCGCCGACGTTGCCCAACCGTCCCCAGCCGCCCACGACGGCCGGCGTGCCGGTGGCGAGCCGCTGGCCGTCGGCGAGCGCGGTGACGAGGCGATGGTCCGGCTTGGTCTCCATCGGATCCTGGAACCATCCGTCCTCCATGCCGTTGGCGGGGATCGTCATCTCGGCGTCGAAGGCGGGGTGGACCCTCTTGATGGCGGCGAGCAGCCGCTGCACGTCGTCACGCACCGTCTCGAGCGTCTGGCCCGGCACGGTGCGGAGCTGGAAGATCATCTCGCACTCGCGGCTGGACATGCCCGTGTAGCTCTTCTGGTAGTAGTGCTCCTTGTGCATCGTGTCGAAGGTGTGCGTCGGGAACCCTGGCAGCTCGGGGTGCGGCGTGAAGCGCAGCCAGCCGCCGGGCTTGATCGGATCAAGGCTCGGCCCGATGCGCCGGATGATCTCGGCCTGCTGCTCGATCGGGTTCATGTACTGCGCCCGCGCCTCCTTGCTGTAGCGGAAGAAGAGCTCGGGGCTCTTCGTCTTGATCCGCACCATGACGATGCCGACGCAGACGTTGGCGATCGTGTTGGCGGAGTGCTCCATGTTGATCGCAAGGTCGGTGCGCAGCCCCTTGGCCATGAGCGCGCGTGTCCCGGCGCCGCCGAGCTTGTGGGCGACCACCGGGGTGACGACGACGTCGCCGCGCAGGCGCAGACCCGAACGGACGATGGCCTCTACCGCACAGATGGCGGCCACCACGCCGCCCTTGTCGTCGTGAGCGCCCATCCCCCACACCCAGCCGTCCTCGAACTTGGCGCCGTACGGATCCACGCTCCAGCCGCTCATCTCCACGCCGGGATCCATGTGGCCGTTGAGCATGAGGCTCGGCCCGCCGCCCGTGCCCTTCAAGCGCCCGATCGGCTGGCGCGTCTTCCGGCCGGGCTTGGCCCAGTGGGTGACCTCCATCATCTCCACGTCGAGGCCGAGGTCGGACATGTAGTTGGCGAAATGATCGGCGAGCGGGCCCTCCTCGAACGTGGTGCTCGGGATGCGGATCGCCGCCTGCTCGAGGGCCAGGACCTGCTCGGCGCTGATCCCCGCGACGATCGTGTTCCAGTCGCCGGTGTCCGCCATGGCGCGCCCCTACTCGATCACGAACATCTGATCGGTCGCGAACTTGTCCGAGATGAGCTGCGGCGCGCCCGCGCGCACCACGACCATGTCCTGGATGTGGTAGTAGTCCTTGGCGGGCTCGAGCGCGAGCACCATCCCCTCCTCCAGCACGAACTTGCTGCCGCGCGAGATGACCGGCTCCTGCTGGTGCCACCAGCTGCCGACGCCGTGGCCGGCGAGCTGGCTGGTGTACGACCAGCCGTGCCTGGCGAACTCCTTGACGACGAACTCGTAGACCTCGCCCGCGGAGACGCCGGGCCGGCAGCGGTCGATCGTCATGCCGTAGATCTCGCGGGTGATGCGATAGTCACGGACCTGCTCCGCGCTCGGCTTGCCGAGGACCGCGTTGCGCGACTGGTGGCCGGGGTAGCCGTCGACGTAGGCCACGTAGTCGGTACGGACCACGTCGCCCGTCCGCCAGGTATCGTCGCTCTCGCCCG
>Ga0210378_10001978_pt1 | contig 10551 bp, 10 predicted proteins | sample PLM1_60_b1redo_FD_155465 | JGI IMG/M metagenome (GOLD analysis project Ga0210378, IMG submission 155465) | Groundwater sediment microbial communities from an aquifer in East River, Colorado, USA - PLM1_60_b1 redo | ecosystem: Environmental > Terrestrial > Soil > Riparian zone | place: USA: East... | reverse complement strand
CGATTGACCGCGCTCAAGGACGCCTACGACCCGCAGAACGTGTTCCACCTCAACCAGAACATCCAGCCGAGTCACCGGTAGCACATTCCGCTGAGTCGGCGGGAGCGGGAACCCGCCCGGGCGGGTGCGGAAGAAGACGTAGCATCCGCTGGACGGAGGAGTGAGATGCCACTCGCGGAGGACCTGGTCGTGCTGCTGGATGAGCGCCGACGACCGGTCGGGACGGCGCCCCGGGCGACCGTACACACCGCGGCCACGCCGCTACATCTGGCCTTCTCCTGCTACGCGTTCGACGGAGCTGGCCGGCTGCTGGTCACCCGGCGCGCCCTGAGTAAGAAGACCTGGCCCGGGGTCTGGACGAACACCTGCTGCGGTCATCCCAGGCCCGGTGAGGATCCCGCCCAGGCGGTGAGCAGGCGGCTCGGAGAGGAGCTGGGGCTCGTCCCGCAGACGCTCGATCTGGTTTTGCCCGACTTCGCCTACCGGGCCACCATGTCCGACGGCACCAGCGAGAACGAGGTCTGTCCTGTCTACCGAGCAACGGTCGACGGCGACCCGACTCCCGACGCGAGGGAGGTCGCCGACTGGCGCTGGGTGGACTGGGACGACTTCATCGTCGCGGCCAACCGGGTGCCGTGGCTGCTCACCCCATGGGCGGTGCTCCAGGTCCCGCAGTTGGCCGGTCGTCTACAGCGATAGCCGTCAGCAACGCGCAGTTGCCCCGGCCGGACCATCGGGCGGTGTCCGCCGCTCGGTGAGCGTGGCGCCCCGTGCTCCGGTAGGAGCCGGCGAGCACGGTGTCCTGGTGTCCTGTGAGCGGAGTCTCGTGCCGGTTGCGGCGATCCAGGCGTCGGTCCGGCAAGGCCGAGGAGTCGCCGATACCTCTGTCGTATCGGCGGCGACGAACCATGCCCATGCTCGTCTCCGACGAGGCACGCCGGTCGGCGTCTGGGCGTCGCGGGCGGTGCAAGGACTTCGCTCACAGGACACTAGCGTGGCGGTGATGACGACCACGACGGGGAGCCCGACCAGGGCGGAGCTGCGCGCGCACCTTGTCTCCTCCCGCATAGCCGGTGACGTCGCTACATCGCGGGAGAACAACCTCGGGAACTTCTCCTGCATGAGCCGTCGGGAGCCGCTCCACCTCTTCGGGCTGGAGCCGGAAAATGCCTGGCCCCCCTCCGACGTGCTGGCGCTGATGGCCGAGCGCTGCGGCGTCTCGCCCGACCCGGGACACACCCGCGGCCGGGACACCATCGACCCCGACCGCACGCTCGACCGGCTGGACGCGATGGCGGCCCGGCTCCGGGACGCGGCCCGGCGGCGGGAGCGAGTGCTCGTCGCCACCGGCCATCCGGTCGGGCTGCGGCCCACGCACACCGCGGTCGCCGCGGCCCTGCGCGCCGCCGGCTGCACGCTGCTCACCCCCGCGTCCGGATGGCGGCATCCGCCGGACAGCGAGTACGACACGCAGCACGGCTCGATCCGCTACCTCCAAGACGTCGGGGTGCTCGCGGATGCGACCGGCAGGCTGCACCACACGCACTCGCCGCTGCCGATGCGGGCGGCGCTCGCCGACCTCGCCGGCGACGGCGCGGCGCCGCCGGACCTCGTCGTGGCAGACCACGGCTGGGCGGGCGCCGCCGGGCAGGCCGGGGTCGACGCGGTCGGCTTCGCCGACTGCAACGACCCCGCTCTGTTCGTCGGGGAAGCGGAGGGACGGGTGCTGGTGTCCGTGCCGCTCGACGACAACGTCGCTCCGGCGCTCTACGCGCCGGTGAACGCGTACCTGCTCGACCGCGCCGGCCTGGCCTGAGCCCGGTCGTCGCGGTGGACCCGCCCGGACTCCAGCGGACCGGGCTGCCGGCGGCGGCGATTGTCGGCCAGCGCCCTTGTGGGTGGGTTTACGGTGGGCTTTCTGGGTCTCCTGGCCGGAGGAGGCCGAGGTGCTCATCGGGGTGTGGGCCTGTGCGCGAATTGCCGCCGGCCGGTCTGGATGTCGCGATCGAGGTGGGGTGGATCGCGTCGGCACCGGCCAGCAACGAGGAGCGGGCGGAGGCGCTGCTGGAGTCGCTGCGCCGAGTGGTGCCGTTCCAGGCGGCCCGGATTGCGCTGCTCGACCCGAAGCGCCGGGAGCCGGTGTCCCTGGTGGTCGAGGGGTACGACGACCGGGCACGCACCTACTTCGACAGCCCGGCGGTGGTCGAGGAGCTCGAGCTACTGGGTCTGTTCCGGGAGCGCCGGCCGGTCCTGATCCGTGACCTGCCGGTCCCGCCGGCGGAGGTGCGCGGCTGGGTGGAGTTCCTGGAGCCGGTCGGGTTCCGGGAGGGCCTCGCGGTCGGCCTGTTCACCCCGGACGGCCGGTTCGTGGGGCTTCTGGGTATGAACACCGACTCCGCGGCGCATCCCACCGACGCCGCCCGCGACCTGATCGGCCTGCTCGCCCCCGGGATCGCGCACGCGGTGGACCCGTTGAACCCGATCACCGCGGCGGCGCGACTGGTGCAGGATGCCACGGCGGGGATCGTGCTGACCCGCGCAGGCGACGCCTTGCCGCTGCCTGGCCTGCCGGCACACCCGCTGCTCACCGCAGGGTCGACCGTGTTGACCGTGGCCACCGGGCTGTTGGCCGGCGGGGCAGTTCATGCCGGGTTCCTGTGCCCGTACGCGCGGTGGGACACCTCCGACGATCACGGGTATTTCCGACTGACGGTGCTGGCGCTGCCGTCTCAGGCCCCGCAGTACCTGGAGGCGGTGGTGGTGGTGTCCCCGCCCGGGGACATCAGCGCCCTCACTCCTCGGGAACTGCAGATCCTGGGCCTGCTCGTGGAGGGCTGGCCGAACCCGCGCATCGCCGGCGCCCTCGTCATCACCGAGCACACCGTCGCCACCCACGTCGAGCACATCCTGACCAAACTCGCCGTGCCGACCCGGACCGCGGCCGCCGTCCGCGCCCTCCGCCAGGGCCTGTACGTCCCTCGTCTGCTCACCGGAGTCCAGGGCCGAGCATGAGTCCGGCGATGCAGCGAAGCCGTCGCGTGCGGTCGCTTCGTATCATCCGACATGAGCACCCGCGGTTGGAGTCGGCCCGGTCCGGCGAGTTCGCGCGTTACCCGAGCTGAGCCTGCCCGCACCGTTCGGATGCCCCCACAGCCGGGCATGCCGCTGTGCCTGGCTCGCTGCCTGCCCGGCCCGCATGTCGCGATCTATCTGGCGCTCCCGTCCGGGTGAGGCAGCCGCGCCTCGATGCGGGCCAGCGCCTCGTCCAGGTGCCGGCGCAGCTCGACGAGATCGTCGCGGGACGCGTTCTGGTCGGCGTCGCGCAACTCGACCACGATCGCCCCGCCTGGGTTGAGGGTGGCCCGGGCGACCTCGTGCACCCCGTCCGCACCCTGCAGGTGCAGCGCCCGCTCCAGGTCGGCGGGCCGGATCCCTTCGCGCCGGAGCGCGCGGTGCAGGTAGCGACCGTTCGACGCCAGTGTCACCGAGGACCCCTCGAACAGGCGGATCAGCCGGGGGCTGGCCTGGACCCCGCGGGACCACATCTCGTTGACCGCGATCAGGACGACAGCGCCGAGCAGGCCGCCGACCAGGCTGTTGTCCGGGCCGATCACCGCGTTCTGCACCACGTTGGACAGCAGCAGCACGACGACCAGGTCGAAGGTGGACAGCTGGGCGAGGTCGCGGCGGGCGATCCGCAGCAGCACCAGGATCGCGCCGTAGACCGCGACGGTCCGCAGCACCTTCTCGCCGACCGGGATGCCCATCTCGAACAGGTCGCTGGTGATCATCGTTCCTCCGTACGGAGCGGGCGGTCGGGTGGATCGTGACAGCGCGCCGGCCCACCCGGGTGTACGGCCCGCCCGACCGGGCACTCATCCTGCTGCCAGCGACAGCCCGCACGCGCCGTCGCGTCCGCGGTGTCAGTGGGCTGGTCGCTGGGACCGGGCGAGTTGGGCGACCGCGTCGTCGAAGTCGACGTCGCGCGCCTCGGCCAGCAATTGCTCGTACCGGTCGCCAAGGGCGGTTTGCAGCTCGGCGTAGAGCCGACGGTGCGGGCCGGCCTCCGTGCGCCACTGGCGAATGCTCGCCTGCCGGTAGCCGCGCTCGGCGAGCGCGGCAAGCTGTCCAGCGCGCTCGATCCGACCGTCGCGGAGCTCTGCCATCGCCCAGAGCTCCAGCGCGTAGCTCGCCGAGGCCAGGTTCCGGAGGCGTTGGGCCGCCAGAGCCGCCTCGACCGCATGGCGCTGGGCACCCGCCGCGTCGCCCAACTCGAGGGCCGCCTGGGCGAGCAGAATCGACGCGCTCGTCCGTAGGTACGACTCGCCGATCCGCGTGGACAGGTCATGCGCCGCCTGCGCGAGCTGTTGGGCCTCGTCCATCCGGCCATCGGTGCGGGCCAGGTACGAGCGCGCCAGGAGGCCGAAGCCGATCGCGAGCGGCTCGCCGTCCGCCTCGAGCCTGCGCGACGCTTCGGTCAGCGTGTCCTGCCACCGCTCGTCGTCGGGCGCGGCACCGCTCGCGATCGCCCGCAGCAGCTGTGCGAAGGCCACCGTGCGCCGGTCGTCGGCCAGGCCAGCGAGCCGGAGGGTGTCGTCGAGGCCCGTCTCGAGCAGTTCGGAGTCGCCCTGCAAGAACGCCTGGATGGCACCGATGGTCTGCGCGACGGCACGCTCGTGAGGGCCCGCGCTCGGCAGTGCGGCGATCTGCTCCATCCAGCCGCGTGCCTCGCTGTAGCTGCTGCGCATGTACCAGTACGTCGCCAGCGCGCGACCCATGCGCACCGCGGTGGCAGCGTCGTCGCGTCGCACGGCACGCCGCAGGACGGCTCGAAAGTTGTCGTTCTCGCGACTGAAGCGGTCCAGCCAGTCAACCTGCTCGGCGGTGCCGAGCGCCGCGTTGCCGCGTTCGGCCAGCTCCAGGTAATGCGCCTCGTGGCGGCCGCGGTAGTCGGCCGCTTCGCCGCTCGCCTCCAGTCGCTCGACGGCGAACTCGCGGATCGTCTCGAGCATCCCGAACCGCGGCTCGGCCGCCTCGCCTGCGGCACGAACCAGGCTCTCGTCCACGAGGTCGGCAAGGACGTCGAGCGTGTTGAGCCTGCCGTCCGGGTTCGTCACCTGCTCGATCGCCTCGAGGTCTGCGCTGCCGACGAAGACCGCCAGCCGGGCGAAGAGCCGCTGCGAATCGGAGGGGAGCAGGGAATGGCTCCAGGCGATGGTGTCGCGCAGCGTCCGCTGCCGCGGCGGCAGGTCGCGCGCGCCGGTTCGCAGGAACTCCAGGCGCTGGTGTCCCATGCGCGCCAGGACAGCGCGCGGCGACAACACGCGCAGGCGGGCACTCGCCAGCTCGATCGCCAGCGGCAACCCGTCAAGGCGCCGGGAGAGCTCGCCGATCGCGATCAGGTCCTCGTCACTCGGCTGATACTCGGGGCGGATGGCGCGAGCCCGCTCGAGGAACAGCTCGACCGCGGAGGTGATCGCTGCGTCGGCCGGGACGGCGAGGGGCTCGAGTTCGAACACCCGCTCGCCGCGGATGTTGAGGATGCGGCGGGTGGTGACGAGTAGCTGAAGGGCGTCGGTATTGCCGAGCAGATCGGACAGGTCGCCCGCGGCGTCGGTCAGCTGTTCCATGTTGTCGAGCACGATCAGCATCTGCGCGTCCGCCAGCCGGTCGCGGAGCCGGATTCCGATGCTCACCCCCGTTCCCTCCTGCACGCCGACCGCCTCGGCGATGATGGGAAGCACCAGTGCGGGCTCGGTGACCGCGGCCAGCTCGACGTAGGCGACGCCGTCGGCGTATCGGTCCTTCGCCCGTTCGGCCACAGCCAGCGCCAGCCGCGTCTTGCCGATCCCTCCGGCGCCGAAGAGGGTGACCATCCGGGTATCCGGATCTGCGAGCAGGTCCAGGACTCGCGCGACGTCCCCGTCCCGGCCGATGAGCCGGGTGGGCGGGCGCGGCAGCGGAGGGAGCGTCTCCGACCGAGACGGCTCAGCCCGGGGCGCGGCCGACGCCGAGAAGCTCTCGGTGAGCAGGACGGCCAGGTCGTCGGCGACCAGCGAACGCAGCTCGTCCGGATCGCTGAAGGGCCGGTAGGAGACGCGGTCGTCGCGCTGGATGCGTGCCAACAGCTTCGACAGCCGCGGCTCGCGGTCAGGGGCGGGCGCCTTGATGTAGATGAGCTTCGGTCGGTCCCCCGACAGGCCGTACTCATCCTCGAGGCCCGAGACCTCCTCGCCCGGCGCGACCCACCCGTAGCGCTCCCAGTACAGACCGATGAAGACGTCGCTCTGCTCCAGGTAGGCACGGTAGAGGGCACGCGGCGGGTGCGGCCGCGCCCCCGACTCGAACATGACGGGCGTCAGGCGCAGGCTCTCGATCGCCTCGCGCACCGCCCGCCGGTCTGTTGCCAGCTCCTGCAGCGTGGAACTTACGAAGACGCGAAGTCGCTGGTCCGGTGTCCGGATCGACACCTGCCATCGTAAGTCCCCACACGCTCCCCGTACCGGCAGTCAGCCCGCGGCTCGCGGCGGGCGGGCGCCCACGCGGTCGCGCTGACGCCTGCCATCGGGTCCGTGCCACGGCGGACCCAGGCGGCGCAGTCCTCGACGGCCCCGACGAGCAGGTCGCGCAGGATCTGGTCCGGCTCCGGTACGCACGCCCGCGCGATTCCCTCCACGGCGGAGCGGACGATGGTCGGCGCGGCGTGCCGGCGGAACGTCTTGGCCGAGGCTGGCCTGGTCCGGACGAAGTCTTCGGCCCACCGCGCCGCGTGCGGAGCCTTGGCCAGCGCAGACCTGCTCGACTCCTCCAGGCTGCCCGCGGGTCGCCGGTCAAGATCAGCAAGCATCCGGTCACAGGCCAGCACCGAGACCGCCATCACGTTCTGCCGCCCGGCCGCCACGTGCGGCAGGGCCGTGGTCGCGCAGCGCAGCGCGATGCGCGCGTCCACGTGCAGGTCGTCGCCGGTGACACCGATCACCGACGGGATCAGCCCGGCCAGCCGCTGCCGACCGGCGTCCGAGCTGTAGTCATTGACGTGCCGGGCGAGGGCGGCCAGCAACGGGTGGGTACAGGCGGGATGATCACTCCACCGCTCTCCGGCCAGGAACGACGCCATCTCCATGAAGCAGGCGCCCTTCCGGGGATTGCGGTGCTTGCCCGCAGAGAGCATCGGAAGCAACTCAGGCAGACCAACGGCGTCGCTCGACACGAGGCGCCCCCACAGGATCGGCGGGCCCAGAACAACCACGGGTGTGCGCCGCCACCGACGCACCACACCATCGCAGCGTAGCCCTCGCACCGGGATCCGGTGGCGACCCAACACCGCCGTCCGGCTTACATTGATCCCGTGCGGAAACGTCCTGGCGTGCTGCCCGCGCCGGTGGAGGCGCTCCTCGACGCGGCCCTGGTGGCTGAGCTCACCGTGATCACCGCCGCCGGCCGGCCGGTCAGCTACCCGCTGATCCCCCTTTACGACGGCGAGTTCGTCTACCTGACGTCCGCCGTGCTGTTCTCCCGCAAGCTCGAGCACATCGCCGGCAACCCGCGGGTCAGCCTGGCGCTCACCGATCCGGTCGGGGTGCCGGCGCAGCCGTTCCACCGGGCCACGATCGTCGGCGACGCGCGGGTGCTGGACGACGACCCGCACTCCGGTTGGGAGCGGCTGCTCCCGCTGTGGCGGGAGAAGGAGCCGGTCATCGACAGCCTGCTGAAGAAGCGGTTCGGCCTGCCGTTGTTCTTCGAGCGGCTGGCCATCGAGATCACCCCGATCCGGGTGCTGTTCTGGGAAGGCGGCCGGACCGACGTCCCGCCGCAGCTCACCGTCATCCCGCGGCCGGTCGTGGCGCCGTGACCGCGCTGGAGGTCCGCGACGCGGTGCAACGGGCCGCCTCGTACGGGCACGCGGTCGTCTCGTTCGTCGGCGGGGACGGCTACCCGGTCAGCGTGGCCGGTCCGTTCACCGCCGATGCAGGGAGCGGGACCGTCGAGGTCGGACCGCTGTCGGAGGAGCTGCTGCCGGAGCCGGGCCAAGAGGTGTGCCTGCTGTTCAGCCACATCCGGCCGCAGCCCGGAGTGGGCTACGACGAACGCCGCTACGTGAACCTGTGGGGCCCGGCCGAGGTGGCCGGCGGCCGCCTCCGGGTGCGGGCGGTCCGGGCCACCGGCTGGGACGAGTCCGAGGTGCCGTTCTTCGAGTACGCGGAGCGGTCCGTCGGCACCGGCCGCAGCTACCTGGACCGGATCGGCCGGCGGCCGCGGCTGTCCGCCGGCTGGACCTTCCTGCTCGCCACCAGGCTGCCGTTCCTGACCGCCACGCTCGTGCCGATCGCGCTCGGCGGCGCGGTGGCGGCACGGGACCGGGCCTTCGGGTGGGGCTGGTTCCTGCTCAGCCTGCTCGCCGGCTGCGCCGTCCATCTCGGACTCAACATCGTCAACGACCTCGCGGACGACGCGAGCGGGGCGGACGCGGCCAACGTGACGCCGACGCCGTACTCCGGCGGCTCCCGGGTGATCCAGTACGGCCTGGTCAGCCGGCGCGGGATGATCACGCTCGCGCTGGCGCTCTACGCGGTCGCGGTCGCGGTCGGTGTGACGCTGGCGGCGACGCGCAGCTGGTGGCTGCTGCTCATCGGCGTCGTCGCCGTGATCCTGTCCGTGGAGTACACCGCGCCGCCGCTGCGGCTCGTCCACCGCGGGCTCGGGGAGCCGGTCGTCGCGGCCGGCTTCGGCCCGATCATGGCGGTGGGCACCTACCTCGCGGTGACCCGGCAGTGGAGCTGGGAAGCGTTCTGGATCTCGCTACCGGTCGGGCTGCTGTGCGCGCTGATCCTCTACGTCAACCAGGTGCCGGACCGGCAGGCCGACGCGAAGGTAGGCAAGCGGACCCTCGTGGTCCGCTGGCCACCGCAGCGGGTCATCGCCGTCTACGCCGCGACGGTCGCGCTGTCCTTCGCGCTGGTCGTCGCATACGTACTGGTCGGGCTGACCCCGGCGTGGACGCTGCTCGCGCTGCTCGCCCTGCCGTTCGCAGTCCGGACGGTGCGGGGGCTGCGACGGTTCTACGGCCAACCCTTCGCCCTGATCCCGACGCTCGGCGCCAACATCACCCTGCACCTGGCCACCGGTCTGCTCCTGCTCGCCGGCTACCTGCTCGACCTCCTCCTCCGCTGACCGTCCCGGGGATGACGAACACGGCCGACGCGACAGATCCTGCTCGGGTCCGGACATTGGAAGGTGTGCGCCGCCGGACCCGAGGAGCGCCGTGGACGCGGAGGACCGCTTCACCGAGCTGTACCGCCGGCACCACGCGGCCGTGTGGGCCTACGCGCTGCGTCGTCTGCCCGCCGGCGCCGACCCCGCGGACGCGGCCCTGAAGCACCTGCCATCAGCGGCGTCGGCCGCCCCGGGGATGTGAGCGAGCGACTTCGCAAACGCCGATCGCGCGGCGAGGACGGAGTTACGGGATCGGTCCCGTTCGTAGTTGGAGCGTGACGACGCTCCCCTGAGCCACGACCGTTCCGGCCGCCGGGGACTGACTGAAGACCCAGGCGTCGGGTCCGTCGGTGCCGGTGGTGCGCACGGTCAGGCCGGCGGCGAGAACCTCGGCGATGGCGTTGCTCTTCCGTTGCTCCCGGACGTCCGGAACGGTCGTCGGCGGCGGAGGCACGAACGCAGAGATCGCGCCGCTGATGGTCAGGTTGCCGGTCGACCCGCCGAGGATGCCGCCGTTGAACGTGCCGACGCACGTCCTGCGCTCGACCACGAGACGCTGCTGCGTGTCACCGACCGACTCGGCGATGGCTTCAAGGGCGACATCATCGGCGCGGACCATCCCGACTACGAGGCGGAACGTGCCGTCTGGAACGCGGTGATCGACAAGCGTCCCGGGCTGATCCTGCGCTGTACCAGCACAGCTGACGTCGTCGCGGCCGTGAACGCCGCGCGCGACATCGGGGCCCTGCCGTCCGTCCGGTGCGGTGGGCACTCCGTGTCGGGCAAGGCGCTGTCCGACGGCGGCGTCACCATCGACCTGAGCGGGATGCGCGAGGTCACCGTCGACCTCGCCAACCATCTCGTCCACGTGGGTGGTGGATGCCTGCTGGGCGACGTGGACGCCGAGACGTCCAAGTACGGCGTGATCGTGCCGGCCGGGATCATGTCCGAGACCGGCGTCGGCGGCCTCGCGCTCGGCGGCGGCATCGGCTGGTTCTCACGCAAGCACGGACTGACCTGCGACCAGTTCGTCTCGCTCGAAGTCGTCCTGGCCAGCGGCGAGGTCGCCGAGGTCAACGCCGACGACCACCCCGACCTGTTCTGGGCGCTCAAGGGCGGCGGCGGCAACTTCGGGGTCGTCACGCGGTTCACCTTCCGCGCCTACGACTTCGGCCCGATGATCCGCATCGGCGTGGCCCTCTACGAGCCGGAGGACGCGGTCGAGGCGCTGCGCGAGTACGCGGCGATCGTTCCGACCCTGCCGCGCACCGTGGGCTGGCACGCCGCACTCAAGCACGACATGCCGCCGGCGCCGTTCGTCCCGCCGGAGTTCGTGGG
>Ga0210378_10001977_pt1 | contig 10552 bp, 11 predicted proteins | sample PLM1_60_b1redo_FD_155465 | JGI IMG/M metagenome (GOLD analysis project Ga0210378, IMG submission 155465) | Groundwater sediment microbial communities from an aquifer in East River, Colorado, USA - PLM1_60_b1 redo | ecosystem: Environmental > Terrestrial > Soil > Riparian zone | place: USA: East... | reverse complement strand
CAGGTGGTGTTCGATCTGGTAGTTCAGGCCGCCGAGCAGGAAGTCGATCAGCCAGCCCCCGCGCACGTTGCGGGAGGTGAGGACCTGGCGGCGGAGGAAGTCCGTGTCGTCGTCTGCGGCGAGAATCGGCATGCCCTTGTGGTTGGGGGCGAAGGCACAACCCAGGTACAGCCCGAAAAGGCCCTGCTGGACGACGACGAAGACCAGCGCCCGCACCGGCGACAACACGACGACGACCGCGGTCAGGTACGCGGCGGCGTGCAGCCCGAGCAGCAGCGCCTCCCGGCCACGATCACGGTAGCCGGACTGTGCCACCGCTCGGACGCTGGCCACGTGGAGCGCGACAGCCTCCAGCAGCAGCGTCGGGAAGAACATCAGGCCCTGGTGGCGGGCGAACAGCCGTCCGACGCCGCGCCGCCTACGGGCCTGCGCCTCGGTGAAGGTGATGCTCTCGCCCGAGATATCCGGATCGAGGCCCTCCTGGTTGGGGTGGGCGTGGTGGCGGTGGTGCTTGTCGACCCACCAGCCGAAGGCCAGCCCCACCGCCAGGTTGCCGTGCACCAGCCCGACCAGCTGGTTGGCGCGGCGGGAGCGGAAGATCTGGCGGTGGCCGGCGTCGTGGCCGATGAACCCGGTCTGGGTGAAGAGAGCCGCCAGGTACGCCGCAGTGGCCAGCTGCCACCACGAGTCTCCCAGCAGGACGAAAGCCGTCCAGCCGGCGCCCACCAGCAGAGCGTTGACGGTGATCCGGACCGCGTAATAGGTCCGGCGCCGTTTGAGTAGGCCCGCCTGCCGCACCTGGGTCAACAGTTCGGCATAATCGCTGCCGCGACGGCGCGGCAGCGACTCTGACGGCACGTGCGTGATGGTCAATTCGATGGTGCTCACGGATCCTCCCGGGCGATCGGCGCTCCAAGCGCGTCGCCGGGGTCCGGAGCTAACGCTGCCACGAACCCTACTCCGCTCGACGCCGAGGCTTGGTGCCTGCGTGCGGCGCTGAGAGTGTCTCGGCGCGTAGTCTCTCGGGTATCCGGACACGACGACGTTCCTGTTTCGAGGTGCCAGCCACGCCGGCCGACCCGACATACGGAGTACGTGATGCTCAATCTCGGCGTTATGTCGCGGTCACGCAAAGAGGACGAGCGCCGGCTGCCGCTCCACCCGCTGCACCTTGAGCGGATCGAGGCCGACCTCCGGGGACGCATCTACCTCGAACGCGGCTACGGAGAACGCTTCGGCGTGTCCGACGAGCAGTTGGCGCCCTCCGTCGCCGGGCTGCGATCCCGCGAGCAACTCATCGCGGACTGCGATGTCATCCTGCTCCCCAAGCCGCTGCCGGAGGATCTCGCCGAGCTGCGTGACGGGCAAGTCCTGTGGGGCTGGCCGCACTGCGTCCAGGACGAAAAGATCACCCAGCTGGCCATCGACCGGCGGCTGACGCTGATCGCATTCGAGGCGATGAACCACTGGACCGCCGACGGCTCGTTCAATCTGCACGTGTTCCACAAGAACAACGAGTTGGCCGGCTACTGCTCGGTGCTGCATGCCCTGGAGCTCATCGGATCGACGGGCGACTACGGCCGGCGGCTGCGAGCGGTCGTGATCGGCTTCGGGGCAACTGCCCGCGGTGCGGTGACAGCCCTGAACGCGCACGGGGTGCACGACGTCGACATCCTCACCCATCGCGGCGTGACCGCGGTGGCCTCGCCGATCCACTCCGCGCGGATGTTGCACTTTGACCATGACGACGCCGACCCGCGCCGCAGCCAGGTGCTCTCCGACACCGGCCGCGTGCCGCTGGCCGGGTTCCTCGCCGAACATGACATCATCGTCAACTGCGTGCTGCAGGACATCGCCAAGCCGCTGATCTTCCTCATTGACGACGACCTCGCCGCGCTCGCGCCGGGCACCCTCATCGTCGACGTCTCCTGCGACGAAGGAATGGGCTTCAGCTGGGCGCGACCGACATCGTTCTCGCAACCGATGTTCGTGGTCGGTAACAACGTCAATTACTACGGCGTCGACCACAGCCCGTCGTACCTGTGGAACTCCGCCACGTGGGAGATCAGCGAGGCCCTGCTGCCCTACCTACGGGCCGTGCTCACCGGGCCCCACACCTGGGATGCCAACGAGACCATCCGGCGCGCCATCGAGATCCGCGACGGGATCATCCAGAACCCCAGCATCCTGTCCTTCCAGCACCGAGCTCCGGACTATCCGCACGCCCACCAGTGATCGGCGCGGGTACCCGGTGGCGTTGACCGGCTGGGGAAGGCGTCAGTCGATGATGCCCTCGACGCCGTCGCGCAGCGGCGCGAGGTGGCGGAGGCTCGTCCTGGTCGTGCCGTTGGTGCGGACACAGCGGCACCGGTTCCCGTGGCCAGGGGCAGCGGACCGGGCAGGTGCGTCGTGGCCGGTGTTCGGCGGTCGTGCGTAACGGACTGTGGTGCTCATGGTTGCTTCCTTTGCCTATTCATGGTGTTTTGAGCCGCTTCTTGGCGTTTGGGGCCGCATGGCCTCAGCAAGCCGGTGACCGCGACCTCACGGGGAGGTACGCGGCCACCGGTTCACGCAAGCGTGCTGGCGCAAGCTCAGACGGCGCGGACCTGCTCGGCCTGCAGGCCCTTCTGGCCCTGCGTCACGTCGAACTCGACGCGCTGGTTCTCATCCAGCGACCGGTAGCCCTCGGTAGCGATGGCCGAGTAGTGGACGAACACGTCGGCGGTGCCGTCGTCCGGGGCGATAAAGCCGAAGCCCTTCTCGGCGTTGAACCACTTCACGGTGCCTTGAGTCATGTAAATCGTCTCCTTCGGGACGGGTGGCGACCCGCACTGTGCGGATCACCTAGCTGCGCCGCTGACCACAAGCGCGCTTCCCGAACCGGAGCCGAAAAACAGAAAACGCTCGCGATCACAACTCGCGAGCGTCAAGACGTAACGAGAACTGCAACTGCAACTACGCCACAACTATAGCAGGGATCGGTATAGCAGGGATCGGCTGGAGTCACGGGACGCGACCACTCGACCGCGGCGCGCCGATCGACCAGGCTGGCGGTGTGGCTCGGCCGATCGGAGGGGTTGCGCGTGCGGTTCTGGTCCTGCTCGCGGTGGCGGTGCTCGTCGTGGCGCTGATGTGGTCGCTGCAGCGCCGGCTGATCTACCTGCCGTCAAACGGTCCGCTGCCGCCCGCGGCGCAGGTCATCGACGGCGCGCGCGACGTGCGGCTGCACACCGCCGACGGCCTGACGCTCACCGCCTGGCACCTGCCGGCGCGCGACGGCGCCGCGACCGTCCTCGTCGCGCACGGCAACGGGGGAGACATCGCCGGCCGGGCACCGCTGGCCGTGGCGCTCGGCGCCCGGGGCCTCGGCGTGTTGCTGCTGGAGTACCGCGGCTACGGCGGCAACCCGGGCAGCCCCAGCGAGGAAGGGCTCGGCCGGGACGCGCGCGCCGCCCGCGACTACCTGCTCAGCCAGGCGGGCGTGCCCCGCGCACGGCTGCTCTACCTCGGCGAGAGCCTCGGGGGAGCGGTCGTCGCCGAGCTGGCTGCCGCGCACCCGCCCGCCGGGCTGGTGCTCCGTTCTCCGTTCACCGATCTCGCCGCGGTCGGCCATGAGCACTACCCGTTCCTGCCGGTCCGAACGCTGCTGCGGGACCGGCACCAGGTGGCCGAGCGGCTCCGCCGCGTCGACGTGCCGACCGCTGTCGTCTACGGCACCGCCGACTCGATCGTCCCGCCCGCCCAGAGCCGCGCCGTAGCGGATGCCGCCGCAGGCCCCACTCGCGTCGTGGTGGTCGAGGGCGCCGACCACAACGACCGGGTCCTGCTCGATGGCGACCAGCTCATCGACGCCGTGGCAGACCTCGCCAACGAGGTGACCCGCCGGTGACCGCCCAAGAAGCCCACCGGTTGGTGAACCTCACGCCAGCGCGACGGCGCCGCCGCGGCGCGGATCACCGCCTCCGGTGAGCTCGCCGTCGCTGCGCCGCACCGCCTGGCAGCCGCCGAAGAACAGGTTCCGCTCCCGAAAGTGGCTGACCGGCCACCCGGCGGCCTCGATACTCGTCAGGTCGACGCCCGGCTCGGCATAGACCGTCCCGCCGTCGAAGTGCAGCCGTGGCGCGTCCACGGCCGCCTGCGCCGGCAGGCCACGGTCGACGACGTTGACGATGACCTGCAGCAGTGCGCTGCGGATCCGGTTCGATCCGGCCGAGCCGAGCACCAGTTCGGTCGCGCCGTCGCGGCGCAGCACGGTGGGCGCCATCATCGACGGCAGCCGCCGCCCCGGTGGGTGCGTGAAGAAGCCGAGCGGGGAGAGATCCTCCTCGCCCATCATGTTGTTCACGTGCATCCCGGTGCCGGGTACGACGACGCCCGACCCCTCACCGTTGGTGCAGGACACGGAGGCCGCCCAGCCGTCCGCGTCCAACACCGAGATGTGTGTCGTGGAGCCGAGGCGGCTGCCCAGCACGGTGTCGGCGAAGCCGGGCTGGGCGAGACCGGCCAGGAACCGCGGGGTCCGCACCGCCTGCGCGGCGGCCATCGCGGCGACCAGTGCGGCGCTGTCCGGCGGGCCGTCGGCGAGCCGCTCCAGCGCGTAGGCGAGCAGGATTCCGCCCGCGTTCGGCGGTGGGTTGGTGAACACCTCCCGGCCCCGGTACGCAAGCCGCACCGGTGGCCGCTCGATCACCTCGTACGCGGCGAGGTCGGCCGGGCCAAGGGCGCCGCCGCGGGCGCCCAGCCAGTCGGCGACGGCCGTGCCGAGGTCGCCGGTGTAGAACGGGGCCGCGCCGTCGGTGCCGAGCCGGTCCAAGGCGTCGGCCAGGTCGGGATCGCGGAGCAGGTCACCCTCGCGGGGCGGCCGGCCGTCGACGAAATACCGCGCCCGGGCCTCGGGCGTACTGCCGACAAGGCCGGCGAGGAGCCCGAACACGTACGCCTGCTGCCGGTTCACCACCACACCGCGCCGGGCCAGCACGGCCGCCGGCGCGGTCAGTTCGGCGAGTGGCACCGTCCCGAACCGCTCGACCGCCGCGGCCACCCCTGCCGGCACGCCGTACGTCCCGCAGGACGCCGCCCCTATGTGGAACTCCTGCTCGGCGTCGCCGAACGACACGGGTAGCGGTACCAGCGCCGCCCGGGCAGCCCGGTCCGCACCGCGCCCCGGCGCCTCGACGAAGAAGTCCAGCAGCACCGGGTCGGCGTCCGGCGGGGCGACCAGCAGGTATCCGCCCGCGCCGAGTCCGGTCAGTAGCGGCTCGGCGACGAACGAGGTGAGCACTGCGGCCACCGCCGCGTCGACCGCATTGCCGCCGGCGCGCAGCACGTCCGCGCCCGCCTGCGCGGTCAGCGGATGCCCCGCCGCCACCACACCTCGTGCGGTCACTCCGGCACCTCCCGCCCCAACCCTAACCGCGGGTCAGCGCACCCGGGTGACCTCCACCCGACGCCGAGTACAGTGCTGTGTTGCCTGGGCGCCGCGCGGACGTCTAGTCCGCGTCGAGGACCCGGAACGTGATTCCGGCCTTCTCCAGCCGGGCGCGGAGCGCGTCACCCATGGCGACGGCAGTGGTGACCTGGCCGGCAGTCTCTGGAAGCGAGTCATAGGCCAGGCAGAGCGCCGACTCGGCGAGCATCTTCGACGTCTCGCCGTAGCCAGGGTCGCCGCCCGCGACCTCGGTGACGACGCGCTGGCCGCCGCTCTCGCCGACGAACCGCACCTTGAACCAGCTCTTCGCGCGCTGCTCTTCGCTCGGACCGGCGCCGGACGGGAGAAGTTTGCGCAGCAGCGTGCGGGTGGGCGGGAGTTGGGCGAGCGCGAAGGTGCCGGCCACCCCGACGGTGAGACCGGCCGCGACCAGCGGGTTGCCGACCGCTGCGTAGTGGCTGTACGAGAAGTCAGGACCGTAACGGCTGAGCGCGCGGGCGGAGCGGACGACGATCTGGGGATCGATGGTGGGCAGCGGCAACACCCAGGTGTGCACGTGCCGGTCGTAGCCGGGACGGCCGGTCAGTGCCCGCGTTCGGCGAGCGCCGCCGCGCGGTTCTGCCTTGCGGCGTTTCGCGTGCACCGCGGAGGCGTGGCGCATCCGCGACATGGCGGTGACGGCCGAGTCGAAAGTTCCGCCGGACGGCCGCCCGCCCGCGCTGACGTACCCGCGGAGCGCGATGGGCTGGTCCTCTGGGAGGTGCTGGACCGTGAACAGCGCCCCGAGATCGTGCGGGATCGAGTCGAATCCGCAGGCGTGGACGAGGCGGGCGCCGGTGCGCTCGGCGGTGGCGTGGTGACGCAGGTACATGAGGTCGACGAATTCGGGCTCGCCGGTGAGGTCGACGTAGTCGGTACCGGCCTCGGCGCAGGCCGCCACGAGCGGTTCGCCGTACCGGACGTACGGGCCGACCGTGGTGATGACGACGCGCGCCGATTCAGCGACCCTGCGCAGGGAAGCAGCGTCGGTGATGTCTGCTTCGAGGATCGTCACGTCAGCGCCGAGCCTCTCGCGCAGCGCTTCGAGCTTGGCGCGGTTACGCCCGGCCAGCGCCCACGTCGTCCCGGCGGGTGCGTGCGCCGCCAGATACTCGGCGGTGAGCGTGCCGGTGAACCCGGTCGCGCCGAACAACACGGTGTCGAAGTCACTCTGAGAGCTGGCCACGCCCAGAGGTTACTCAGCGCCGAGTAGCCGGCGCCCTGGCCAGGCTGGCACCGCTTGACAGCCTGCGCAGCGGCGTGTAGAAAACCGATAGGTTATAGAACTAAGGGGTTATGGAGCTATGAGCACCGACCTGCTCGACGCGACGTTCGCGGCGCTGGCGGACCCGACACGGCGGGCGATCCTGGCCCGGTTGGCGTCGGGCGAGGCCACGGTGACGGAGCTGGCCGCGCCGTTCGACATGAGCCAACCGGCGATCTCCAAGCACCTCAAGGTGCTGGAGCGTGCCGGCCTCGTCTCGCGCGGTCGCGACGCGCAGCGGCGACCATGCCGGCTCGAAGCGCGCCCGCTCAAGGCTGCCACGGACTGGCTCGAGAACTACCGCGGCTACTGGGAGGAGAGCTACCAGCGCCTGGACACCTTGCTCGCTGAGCTCAAGACCAACGAAGAGAGTCGCAAGTCATGACCAACACCGGAACCCTGCAGGTGACAACGCCGACGGACAAGGAGATCGTCCTGACGCGGGTGTTTGACGCACCCCGCCACCTGGTGTTCGACGCGTGGACCAGGCCCGAGTTGCTCAAGCGCTGGCACGGTGCACGCGGCTGGAACCTGGTCGTCTGCGAAGTCGACCTGCGGGTGGGCGGAAGTTGGCGTTTCGTTTCGCGCGGCCCCGACGGCACGGACATGCGCCAAAGCGGCGTGTATCGCGAGATCGTGCGGCCCGAACGCCTCGTCCTCACCGAGATGTTCGACAACCAGTCGTACGCGGGCGAGTCGCTGATCACCCACGTCTTCCTCGAACAGAACCGCACGACGACGGTGACCAGCACCGTGCTCTATGCGTCGCGGGAAGCCCGCGACATCGTGATCAAGTACCCCATGGCACGCGGAGTCACCGAGAGCTACGACCGGCTCGCCGAGTTGCTCCTGTCTCAATCCTGACCACGCGACGTCGACAACGAAAAGGGAGACCCGTCATGAATTGGACGCTGGAAGTAGTGGTGGTTCCGGTCTCGGACGTGGACCGCGCCAAGGCCTTCTATGCCGAGCAGCTCGGCTTCAATGTGGACCACGACACCACGGTCAGCGAGGAGATGCGCGTCGTCCAGCTGACTCCGCCCGGGTCTGGCTGCTCGATCGTCATCGGGAAGGGGATGGCGAACATGGAGCCGGGCACGCTCAAGGGCCTGCAGCTGGTGGTCGCGGACATCCACAAGGCGCGTGCCCAACTCGTCGATCGAGGCGTGGAGGTCAGCGAGGTCCAGGTCCTGGGCGAAAGCCCGAGTCCCACACCGGAGCCTCTCGACAACGTGGGGTTCGTCTTCTTCAGTGACCCGGACGGCAACGGCTGGGCCGTACAGCAGATGTCGATTCGCGGCTAGCAGGCAGGCGCGGCGGGAACATCGGGCGGGCGCCGGTTCTTGTAGCCGGCATGAGAGCGATCTTGTACTCCCAGACTGGTGACCCCAGCGTCCTGCGCCTGATGGAGCGCTCTGTGCCGCAGCCCGGGCCGGGTGAGGTTCGGATCCGCGTGCAAGTATCCGGCGTCAATCCGACGGACTGGAAGGCGAGGCGCGGCGCTGGTCCGGGCCAGCCGCCGGCCTTCCCCGAGGTGGTGCCGAACCAGGATGGCGCCGGTACCGTCGACGCGGTTGGCCCGGGCGTCGCCAGCACCCGCATGGGCGAGCGGGTCTGGCTGTGGGAGGCCGCCTGGCAGCGCGCCGACGGTACCGCTCAGGAGTACGTCGTCCTGCCCGAGCGGCAGGCCGTGCCGCTGCCCGACGACGCGTCGTTCGATCTCGGCGCCAGCCTCGGCATCCCGGCGCTCACCGCGCACCGTTGCCTGACTGTCTCCGGCGCCGGCCGCGAGCGGCTCGCCCCGGGCACCCTTGACGGGCGGGTGGTGCTCGTCGCCGGCGGCGCGGGGGCGGTCGGCAACGCGGCCATCCAGCTCGCTCGGTGGGCGGGCGCAACCGTCGTCACCACGGTCAGCAGCGCCGAGAAGGCAGACCTGGCGCGGGCTGCCGGCGCCGACGTCGTGGTCAACTACCGCACCGGCGACGCGGCCGCCGCGATCCGCCACGCGGCTCCGGACGGCGTCGACATCGTCGTCGAGGTCGCGCCGGGCGCCAACCGTGCCCTGAACGAGGCAGTGGTCAGCACTGCCGGCACCATCGCCGTCTACGCCAGCGATGGCCCCGGCGACCTGGCGCTGCCGGTCTTCCCGCTCATGGTGAAGAACGCCGGCTACCAGTTCCTACTGGTCTACACGGTGCCCGCCGCCGCAAAGGCGCACGCCGTGGACGACGTCTCCGCAGCCGTCGCCGCCGGCGCCCTCCGGGTCGGCGAGGACGCAGGGCTGCCCCTCCACCATTTCCCGCTCGACCAGGCAGCGGCGGCGCACGCCGCCGTCGAGGCCGGGGTGGTCGGCAAGGTCCTCATCGACGTCGGCTGACGGCCTTAACCCAGCGAGCTGAGGTCGGGCGGCACGTCCACGGCGTACTTCTGGAGCGTTTCGAGCGGGATGATCTCCAGGGCGCGCGCGTGGGTGGCGGCCAGCACCACCAGTGGCGCGACGCCAGCCTCATGGGCCTGCAGCCAGCGTGCGGCGACCACGCACCAGCGATCCCCGGATCGCAGGCCCGGGAACTGGTACTCCGGCCTGGGCGTGGACAGGTCGTTCCCGGTCCGCCGCTGGTGGGCCAGAAACTCGGCGGTGACCACCGCACACACGGTGTGGCTGCCGAGGTCTTCCGGTCCGGAGCTGCAGCTGCCGTCACGGTAGAACCCGGTCAGCGGGTCGGTACCGCAGGGTTCCAGCCCTCCACCTAGCACATTGCTGTCTTCTGTCATGACTACAGCCTCGCATTACGCCCTAGACAGGCTGCGGAGCAGTCGGTCGGCCTCGGCGCGGACGGGTTCGAGGTCGGCCGGTTGGGCGATCAGCCGCTCGGCATCGGCGAGGATGAGCCGGACCTGGGCGCCAACAGCGTCCCTGCGTGCCTGGTCGTCGCCGAGCATGGCAGTCGTGTTCCGCAGCATGCGGAACTGGGCGAGCACGACGGCCGGCTCCTTGGCGCCGTACCGCCGGATCAGGGCGCAGCTCAGCCGCAGGTAGTCGCCGAACGTGTGCCCTGGGGCGGACACCGAAGTCGCCGCGTCGGTCCGCACGGTGTGGGCGCCGAGCGGATGGCGAGCAAGTGCGCAAACGAGCACCGACAGGTGGTCGACGGCCTGCACCGCGGTGTACGGGTCGTTGATCGCGGGCGACAGCGCCTTCGAGGCGATGTCCGCGAGTTGGCGGATGCCGAACGCAGCGTCCTGCTCCAGCGTCCGCTCGAATCCGATCCGGATCGCGTCGCGTACCGCGCTGTGCAGGGCTGGAGACTCGGCTCCGCCCTCTCCGCGTGTCGCCGGCCAGACCTGGGCGAAGGCGATGCCGGCGACCACGTGGTCGCCCACGATCGGCAGGAAGCGGACGTTGACTCCGTACTGGGCCGCGACCGGCGCTAGCGCAGCCGGGTGGACGGTCTGCACGTAGCCCGAGCGGGCGGCCGTCACCGGCACCGCCCACTCAGGAACCGACGGCGGGTCCCCGCCGCCGGCTGGCAGGCCCTTCTCGATCACGGCGAGGGTGCCGCGCTCGACGACCCGCATGATCTCGTCGATCTGGATCGAGTGGGCCAGGTGATGGGCGAAGAAGACGAGCACGCCCAGGCTCGCCAGGAGTAGAACGAGGGCCCCGGTCACGGCGAGCCGGGGGAACGAGGCGGTCCGGCTGCCCGCCGACACACCGACCGTGTACAGGCCGGCCGTGCTGTAGGCGAACGTCGCGACAAAGACGCTGAGCACGATCTGGTTCGGTTGGTCGCGGAGGAAGTTGTGGAGCAGGCGGGGGG
>Ga0210378_10001976_pt1 | contig 10554 bp, 7 predicted proteins | sample PLM1_60_b1redo_FD_155465 | JGI IMG/M metagenome (GOLD analysis project Ga0210378, IMG submission 155465) | Groundwater sediment microbial communities from an aquifer in East River, Colorado, USA - PLM1_60_b1 redo | ecosystem: Environmental > Terrestrial > Soil > Riparian zone | place: USA: East... | reverse complement strand
ATCAATCCCATCTCTTCCGCGAGGGGAATAAACTCACCCGGGGGCGTCAGTCCGCCGTTCAGGGTCTTCCACCGAACCAGCGCCTCGACCGACTGCACCCGGCCGTCAGAGAGGTCGACCACAGGCTGGTAGTGGAGCACCCAGTCCTTCCGTTCCACCGCCTTGCGCAGGCGCGTCGAGAAGGAAAGCCGTATCAGGGGGTCGGCAGCGTCCTTTGAGAACACGACGTAGCCGCCGGGCCCGGCCTTCTTGCTGCGGTACATGGCGGCGTCGGCGTTCTTGAGCAGCGAGTAGCCGTCGTTTGCGTCGAGCGGGAACACGCTCACCCCGATGCTGGCCGAGATGTATACCTCCGTCTTGCCCAGCGCGAACGGTGCTTGGAGTGCCTCGTGGATCCGGCTTGCCACCGACTCCGCCATGAGAAGGGCGTTTGGCGCCAAGTGCGGCGCCGGCCTCGCCTGGTCCGGAGATCCGGCCCATAACGTGCGCTCGAGATCGGCGAGCAACAGCAGGAATTCGTCCCCGCCCTGTCGTGCGACCAGGTCTGTGTCCCGGCTGGCCTCCCTCAGTCGCGCCGCCACCTGCCGGAGGAGCTCGTCACCGGCAGGGTGCCCGAGGCTGTCGTTCACGAGCTTGAAGTCGTCGAGGTCCAGATACAGGACCGCGACTGCGAGGTCGTGCCGTCGAGCGCGAGCGAGCGCCAGCTCGAGCATCTCCTGGAACATCGTCCGGTTGGGTAGGTCGGTCAGCTTGTCGTGGTAGGCGAGGAACGCGATCTGCTCTTCCGCGCGCTTCTGATCGCTGATGTCGTGCATGACGCCCTGCCAGAAGAGCGGCTGCCCGGCGTCGTCCTTGACGATCACAGCGGCGTCCCGGATCCAGACCGTCGTTCCATCGCGGGCGATGATCCGATACTCCGAGAAGAGCGGTTCTCCCGTACTGGTGCAGTGCGACTCTTCCATCAGGACGCGCGCCCGGTCCTCGGGGTGGAGGAATGTCGAGAAGGGGGCCGGGTGGGCTATCCACTCCTCCGGGGTGTAGCCGAGGACTCTCTCGAGCTGGGGGCTCATATACAGCCAGTCGCCCGATTCGCCGGCCTCGGCCATGTACACCACTGCGGGGATCTGCTCCACCAGGGCCTGGTACTTGATCTCCGCCTGCCGAAGGGCCAGCTCGGCTCGCTCGCGCGCGATGGCGGACCCCAGGGTCCCGGCCGCCGCCCTGAGCGCGTTGATCTCGGCCTTGGCCCACTCCCGCTCGTTCAGACACTCGTCGAAGCCGAGAAGACCCCACCAATCCCCGCCCACAAAGATCGGGACGACGGCTAGGGAGAGGATGTCCTGAGTAATCAGCAGGGCCTGCTCCGAAGCGGGGAACTCCCGGACGTGGCCGTGGATCACCTCACCACGGCCCAGCACGTCCGCCCACCGGCCGAAACCAGAGGTGATCCAAGGGACATGCTGCAGCTCGGGGTTACCGGCCTGCTGGGTTATCCCGGGGGCCACCCACTCTCTAATCTGGGTGAAGCGGAGCGTGTTGCCGTCGGAGTGGTTCTGGAGTATCCAGACACGGCTGACGGCGGCTGCCTCGCCGACGCGAGCGAGGATGTCGTCGATGGGTTCGCTCCAGGACCTGGCCCTGAGCAGCTCCTCCGCGGCGAAGCCGACAGCGGCAAGGATGGCACCACGGCGGAGGAGGGCGGCCTCCACACCTCGAGGGCCATCGGGGGACGCTGGGGCTGAAGCGGCAGCCGGCGTACCTATGCCGTCGCTTCGATCTGACGGACCGGCACGCCCCTTGCCGCCGGACGAGCCGGCGGTACGCTCCCTGGGAGGCTCTCTCATGGCCTGAGGGAGATATCGGCTTCGGTCTCGGGCCGATGTAGGCGCCGGGACTCGTTCAGACCGAGAGAAAGCGCAGTGCCAGGAACCCGAACTCCGCCGGGCCAGTTGCAGCCGGCTCGGCGACCACGATCTTCCCATGCTGACATTCGATCGCGAACGTTGGGTGCGAGAGGGGGGATTTGAACCCCCACGCCCTATCGGGCACCGGATCCTAAATCCGGCGCGTCTGCCGGGTTCCGCCACTCTCGCCTATGTAAACGTGCTGGTCACAAGCCTAATTCGTCCGAACCTGTCTTTACCTGAACCTCACCGATCGGCCTTCTGCTCACATTTGCTCACAGAACCTGAGCCCGAGGATAGGCGTAGAGGCCTGGTGGCTCAAGCGGAGACGGTGCCACGTCGACTCTTGATCGAGGGAATCACCCATTTGGGAGCTCCAATGGTCATGACACGCCCGTCGCCGGAAAAGACGGCGACCGCCAGCTCCGTCAGCCGCTGGTCTGGGTCTGGCCGGCCGACCTTGGGCTGGGTCCTGTACTTCGCGTTCGTCCTTGTGCTCCTCGGGCTCTACGCGATCGTCCCCGGCGGAGACAAGGCCGTCGTGGTGGTGTGCATCGTCGCGTCGATGACCATCCTTCCCGTCGCGCTCATCCGCCTGCGGACCCACGACCAGGAGGCCAAGCGTCGCGTCGGATTACTGGCCGACCGTCTCGCGGGCCTGCATCAGATCGACCTGGCCATCATTTCTGCGGAGTCGGCAGCGCAGGTCGTTCGCGGGGCGTTGTCCCACCTGAGGGCCGTTGTTCCATGCGATCGGGCGAGCGTCATCCTCTACCGCCCCGAGCAAGGGTTGGCCGACTTCATCGGCGTGGATGTCGCCCGGGACGGTCTGGGGAACCCCCAGGGAGCCACCCTTCCTCTCGACCAGTTGGCTCCCCTGGAGGAGATAGCGGCTGCTGGAGTCATTCGGATTTCCGACCTTCGAGAGGCACATAGCCCGATCTTCGCCGCGGAGGCGGCGAAGCGGCTGATCGAGGACGGGATCCGCGCCTTGGTGACGGCCCCGCTATTCGACGGCGCAAGGTTGCTCGGGTCACTCACCGTCAGCTCGCTGCGGGTGGGGGCGCTGACTGACGAACACGAGCGAAGCATCGTCGAGGTGGCCAGCCAGGTGGCTATAGCTGTCCGACAGGCCCAACTTCGTCAGGGACTCGAGGCCGCGCTCGAAGTCGAGCGCCAGGCGGCGGAGACCTTGCGCAATCTCGACGCGCTCAAGAACTCCTTCCTCACGGCCGTCTCCCATGAGCTTCGGACGCCACTCACCACCCTTCTTGGGAACTCACTCACTCTGGAGCGAAACCGCGCCGCGCTCTCCGCTGAGGTGCAGGACGAGCTGATCCACGGCCTCGGGAGGAACGCTCTCAAGCTCCAGCGCCTGCTGGAGGATCTCCTGGATCTGGACAGGCTCACCCGAGGGATCCTCGAACCGGTCCGGAGCAGGGTAGACGTGGGGGCCCTCGTCCGGTCGGTGGTGTTGGAGGTCGAAGGCCTGCGGGGCCGGGATGTGTACCTCGATACCCCGCACGTCGAAGCCGATGTGGACGTGCCGAAGGTCGAGCGGATCGTGGAGAACCTCGCGGCGAACGCGGCCCGCCACACCGACAAACGCTCGCGAGTCTGGGTGCACGTCCGGCGCGACGAGCCCGACGGCGTCTTGATCGTGGTCGAAGATGAGGGGCCGGGTGTGCCGGATCACGTGAAGCAGACGATCTTCCAGCCGTTCCAGCAGGGAGAACGAACCATCGAGTACTCGCCGGGCGTGGGGATCGGTCTGTCCCTGACCGCTCAATTCGCGGAGCTCCACGGAGGCAGGGCATGGGTCGAGGATCGTCCCGGTGGTGGCGCTTCATTCAGAGTCTTGCTGCGGTCCAATTCAGGCGGTACCCGCGCTCGCCTGCCCTCGCATCGGCGCCCGACCCGCAGGAGCGCTTGAGCCTGGCTCGCGGCACAGGTGCGGAACCCGGATCGCCTCCGCCGCGTAACGATCACGATGGCAAGGGTAAGCAGACTGTCCACGTGTGGGGTCGCCCTATTCTTCTTGGCTTCTTGCGCCGGCGCGAGAGACGTCGCCGCGCCAACCAGTGCCTCGCACGTGCCTGTGCCCTCTTCGGGCCCAGCCACGAGCGCCTCTGGTGTCATCGACGCCTCCTGGCTAAACGGGCGCATCGTCTTCGCGATGAACGACGACATCTACGCAATCGATCCGGACGGGTCCCGGCTCGCGAGACTGACATCGCACCCTGGGGCTGAGTTCGATCCCGCGTGGTCGCCCGACGGGACGAAGATCGTGTACCGGGACTCCCGCCGCGGCATCAACGAAGCCGACGAGATCTACGTGATGAACGCCGATGGCTCGGGCCAGGCCAACATGACCCGCAATCCGGCCAACGAGTGGGGTCCGGCATGGTCTCCGGACGGCGCCCGAATCGCCTTCAATTCGGACCGGGAGGGCACGCCGCAGGTCTACGTCTTGAACTCGGACGGCTCGAACGTGCGGCGCCTCACCGATGTCGAGGGGGAGTATCCGGCGTGGTCTCCGGACGGGTCGAAGATAGCCTTCATGGGGCAGGCAGGATCGAGCGGAGCCGGGCCGGCCTACGAGGTCTTCGTGATGAACGCGGACGGATCGGGGGTCGCTCGACTGACCGAAGCTCCTGGCGAGGACGGCTGGCCGGCCTGGTCCAGGGATGGGACCAGGATCGCCTTCTCATCCACCCGGGACGACCACGGCCAGCTCGGTTCCGACGGGCCCCTCTTCGACATCTATGTGATGAACGCCGACGGCTCCGATCAGATGAGGGTGACCGAAGGGTTCGGTCAGTTCGTCACTTGGTCGCCCGACGGGCAGTACATCCTGGTTTCGCCGGGCGGCTACGTCGTGCGTCCTGACGGCTCTGGCATCGCCGACCTGCCGGCAAGCGGGGCGGGGGGCGGGTTGGCCTTCGCCGACTGGCGCTGATCGGCAAAGGTCGTCTCGAACGACGTCTCCAGTTCGAGTCGCGCCTCATACACTGTTCGGAGCGACCATGGCGAGCATCGACGTCCTGTTCGAGACCGCCGACCTCCAACTCGGCGATTTCTGGTGCCCACCCGGCGATGCCATGTGGCGCGAGGAGAACTCCATCGGCCGCGGCTGGCACGTCGTGTTCCCAGGCACCAGCGTGTGGATCACCCATGAGGGCGACCGTCCGGTCGTGGCCAACCCCAACCATGCCGTCTTCTACAACGACCGGCAGGCCTACAGGCGCGACCTCATCTCCCGAGAGGGCGACCGCTGCGTCTTCGTCATCGCCGGGGAGCCCCTGGTGCGGGAGATCCTCACCAGCGTAGGGGATCGCGGCGCGGTCCTGGATCATCCGGTTTTCGGGTTCTCGACAGGACCCCTGGACCGAGGCACCTACTTCCTGATCCACCGCCTCGCCCGGCATCTGCGCGAAGCGCGGCCGGAGCCTCTGGCAGTTAGGGAGGGGATCTACCACATGCTCTGGCAGACCGTGCTCGCTGCGGCCGGGATGCGGGCGACCGGGCCGCAGCGGCGGTCGACCGACCGCGCACACCGGGATATGGTCGAGGCAGCCAAGGAGATCCTCGCCCTACGTCTTGCCGAGGCCGTCTCGTTGGATCGGCTGGCCGGCGAGCTTCACGTCTCGCCCTTTCATGTCGCGAAGGTCTTCCGGGACCGCACCGGGTCCACAATCCATCGTTACCTGGTGGATCTGCGCCTTCGGACGGCGCTTCGCCATCTCTCTGCATCCTCGGGCGCGCTGGCCCGCATCGCGACCGAACTGGGCTTCGCGAGCCACAGCCACTTCACCGGCTCGTTCCGGCGGTCCTTCGGGGTTCCGCCATCGGCCGTCCGGACGCCCGCCACCGCGCTGGAGCTCGAGGAACTGACCAACTTTTCGGAAGCGAAGTCGCTGCCGCGTCCTTAGCGTCGACCTAATGGTCGAGGACAGGAGGCGGACATGAGCGCAAGGCGCATCTGGGCGGTATCTCTCACGATCTGTTCGGCGGCCGTCGCGGCCCTGTCGGGATCCTCGAGGGCTCTCGCTGATCAGTCGGGCTCGTTCGTCGAGCCGGTCACGGTACTGCGCACCTTCTCGGACCAGGCCGGCCGGAGCTACTACGGCTGGGCGGTGAGCGAGCTGGCCGACGTGGACGATGACGGCGTGAGCGAGGTGATCACCGGCGCGCCGTTGATCAACACGAGGGCGGGGGTCGTGGACGTCTGGTCGGGGGGCACGGGAGACCTGCTGTTCTCGGCGAGCGGCGCGCCAGGCGACTGGCTCAGCTACGCGTTGGCCGACGCCGGGGACGTAGACGGCGATGGCAAGCACGACGTGATCGTGGGTGCCCCGAACAACGGGGCGGGAACCGCCTTGGTGCTCTCCGGCCAGGACGGCCACGTGATCAACGCCTTGCACGGAGAGGCGGCTGGCGACCGCTTCGGGTCGGCGGTCGCGAGCGCCGGCGACGTGAACGAGGACGGACGGGCCGACCTGCTCATCGGCGCTCCCAGGAACGACGCCGCCGGCGTCGATGCTGGGCGTTCGTATGTGCTGAGCGGCGCCGACTTCACGCCGATCCATGTCCTGGACGGTGACCGTGCGGGGGACTTCTTCGGCACCGGTACGGACTGGACCCTGGACGTCGACGGCGACGGCGTGCCCGATCAGGTCGTGGGAGCGCGTCACGCCGGCCCGACCCGCGCCGGAGAGGTGTCGGTCTTCTCCGGGATTTCGGGTGCGCGGATCTGGGTGGCCGATGCGGAACCCACCGGCTTGGACCTCGGGTACTTCTTCGTGGCAGGCGTAGGCGATGTGAACGGCGACGGGTCGCCAGACATCTACGGCGCCGACTTCAACGACTCGGCGGGTTCAGGCCGAGCTTACGTCTTCGACGGTGCAGACGGACACGTGCTGTGGGAGGTTGCGGGTGGACCCGGGGATGGCCTCGGACCCGGACGCGAGGCCGGCGACGTGGACGGCGATGGGCTGCCCGACCTAATCATCGGCTCCTACCTGGCGAGTTACGGAGCGCCGAAGGCTGGCAGGGCCACGATCTTCCGTGGGCTCAACGGGTCGGTGCTGCGCAGGATGACGAGCACCAAGGGGAGCGAGAACTTCGGGTTCGACGCCGTGAGCCTGGGCGACGTGAACGGTGACGGCATACCGGACGAGGTGGTCTCCGCGGCAACTCGGAACACCGTGTACGTGATCGCGGGTGAGAGGCCCTAGCCTTTGGTGTGCGGCGGCCCGGGGATAGGCTAACGTGCTCGGGACGCGATGAGCGGGATCCTCGGGCGGGTTCGATACGAAGCCAAGTCGATATTAGCCATGCGTACGTCGATCGCCCTGCCCCTAGCACGCCGTCGTGGTGCGGGACACGGCAAGGTCTTCGACCAGGATACCGACATCGTCATCGAGGGGTTCCCGAGGTCCGGCAACCAGTTCGCCATCGCGGCCTTCAGGCGCGCTCAGGATCGTGAGCTCCGCATAGCGAACCGCGTTCACGCGCCCGGCCACGTCATCGGTGCCGTTGAGGCGGGCCTTCCCGTCCTGGTCCTGATCCGCGAGCCCGAGGAGGCGGTCCTGGGGTGGGTTCTGTACAAAGGTGACATCTCGATTGGCCAGGCGCTTCGAGCGTACCGGCGGTTCTACGGCCCGCTGCTTCCGCATCGAGATCGATTCGTGGTCGCCACGTTCGACCAGGTGACCACCGATTTCGGCGCGGTCATCCGCCGGTTGAACCAGCGATTCGGCACCAGTTTCGCCGAGTTCGAGCATTCCGAAGAAAACGTTCGCAAGATCTTCGCGGCTATGGAGGGATACGTCTCTGACCACTGGCCATCAGACCGGGTCGAGCGAATCATCGGGCGCCCATCGAACGAGCGGGAGCAGATGAAGGAAGACATGCGGCCCGCCTACCGAGCTCCCCGGTTGCGCCGCGCAAGGCTGAAGGCCGAGGCGCTATGGCGGACGTTCTCCTCATAGCGTCAGGCCGGAGTCCGATCCTCGATCTCCCATGCGTGATTCAGGGCGTGCCATACGGACCGGCGGACGAAGTACCGTGGCGTCCAAAGAGGAGCTGTGCGGCGACCCATGGGGGGTGTCTCTCCGTGCGAGCGAGATGCGAGCAAGTCCAGGATCTCCTTCCGTAGCACGGACATCTCTGCTCGCCCGCCGTCCTTCGTCGGCTTCTGGTGCTTGCCCCCGAGGCGAGACAGATAAGCCCCATCGGCCTCCAGGACATGACTAACTATTGCAACGAGCGTGCGGCCACCGCGGGGACCCTTTCGGAGACGGACGCCGGAAGCGGCATCCGCAGCGCGGTCGAACTTCGACCAGCTCGCCTTGAGTAGCGACGCCAGCCGTTTGGCGTCGGCGGGGGAGACCGGGCTCATGTCGCTCTTCGGGGCGATGGCCGGCGCGCCGAAGTCGGTGGTGGCATTGCCCTTCAGCCTCTCCGCCACCCTCAGCTCCGACGTATCGGTGGGAGCCTTGAATCCTCCGGCGGCCGTCCCCATCGAGGCCGCGTAGCGGCGGGCGTATGCGACCAGCGCCTGGAGCGCCTCGTCCTCGTCGCGGCCGCTTCGGCACCAGCCGGGCCAGTCGAGCCCCCGGCGAAGACGCGCTTGGCCCCCACCTCCAGGTAGACGTCCGTGCCCGAAGGCATGGAGCGGTATCTACCCGCAACGGAGTCTGCCAGACTAGATGATGGGGATCTGGACAAGGAGGTGTGGTGATGTCCGTGGTCGACAGCGCCGAGGAGGCCGTAGCCGTGCGGCAGGACGACCGCGCTCATGTCTTCCACTCATGGTCCGCACAAGACCAGATCGATCCCGTTCCCATCGCCGGCGGCCAGGGCTCATGGTTCTGGGACTACGATGGCAAGCGGTATCTCGACTTCTCCTCGCAGCTTGTCAACCTGAACATCGGGCATCAGCATCCGAAGATCGTTGCCGCTATCAAAGAGCAGGCCGACAGGCTCTGCACGATCGCGCCGTTCCTGGCGAACGACAAACGAAGCGAGGCAGCGAGGCTGATCGCCGAGGTGGCCCCAGGCGACCTCGACATGGTGTTCTTCACCAACGGAGGCGCCGAGGCCACCGAGAACGCCGTCCGCATGGCTCGCCTGCATACGGGGCGCCATAAGGTGTTGACCACCTACCGCTCCTATCACGGGGCCACGGCGGGTTCGATCACTATGACTGGGGATCCCAGGCGGTGGCCGTCAGAACCTGGTATGCCCGGCGTGGTCCACTTCTTCGGCCCCTATCTGTACCGGTCCTCCTTCCACGCGACAACCGAGGCGGAAGAGTGCGAACGGGCCCTGGCCCATCTGGAAGAGGTACTGACCCTGGAGGGCGCGCACACGGTGGCCGCGATCATGCTCGAGCCCGTGGTGGGGACCAATGGCATCCTGGTGCCGCCGGAGGGCTACCTGGCCGGCGTTCGCGAGCTGTGCGATATAAATGGCATCGTCATGATCGCCGACGAGGTGATGAGCGGCTTCGGACGCTGCGGAGAGTGGTTCGCGGTCGACCGCTGGGGTGTCGTCCCGGACCTGATCGCTTTCGCCAAGGGCGTGAACTCCGGTTACGTGCCGCTAGGTGGCGTGATCATCTCCGCCAGGATCGCGGAGACCTTCCGGGAACGCGCCTACCCGGGGGGCCTCACTTACTCGGGTCACCCGCTCGCATGCGCCGCCGCCGTTGCCTCGATCGAGGCCTTCAAGGAAGAGGGCCTGATCGAACGTGCCCGGTGGCTGGGCGAAGAGGTGCTCGGGCCCGATCTGGCGGAATTGGCCGACCGCCATCCATCGGTAGGGGAGGTGCGCGGGCTGGGGGTCTTCTGGGCGCTCGAGCTCGTTCGGGACCGAGCGACGCGCGAGATGCTCGTGCCCTACAACGCGAGCGGCGAGGCGGCCAAGCCGATGGCCGAAGTCGCGGCTGCCTGCAAGGAGCGCGGCCTGTGGCCGTTCGTCCACTTCAACCGGATCCACGTGGTGCCGCCCCTGGTGATCACGCCGGAGGAGGCCCGTCAGGGCATCGCGATTCTGGATCAGGCGCTGGAGGTCGCCGACGGCTACGCCGTGGGCTGAACTCGCCTCATGACTCACATCCTCGCAGCCACGGGAGCCAACCCGGCGGACCTGTATGCGGCGAGGACGCAGATGGCGCTCTCGCTCGGTTGGCACATCGTGGTTGCATGCCTTGGGGTCGGGTTCCCGGCGCTCGTCCTGCTCGCCGAGAGGCGCTGGCTGCGGACCGGGGATCCCGTCTACCTCCGGCTGGCGAGGCGATGGGCCAAGGCGCTCGGCGTGCTGTTCGCGGTGGGGGCCGTCTCCGGGACGATCCTCTCCTTCGAGATGGGAATCCTCTGGCCGGGCCTCATGGGCCGGTTCGGCCAGGTCGTGGGGCTCCCGTTCGCCGTCGAGGGGATCGCGTTCTTCATCGAGGCTATCTTCCTCGGCATATACCTCTATGCGTGGGACTGGCTCCCCCCTAGGGCGCACCTACTCTCGGGCATCCCCATCCCCATCGCGGGTGTGGCCTCGGCCTTCTTCGTCGTGACCGCCAACGCGTGGATGAACCAGCCTCGCGGGTTCGACCTCGTGGATGGCCAAGTGACCAACGTCGATCCGTGGG
>Ga0210378_10001974_pt1 | contig 10555 bp, 6 predicted proteins | sample PLM1_60_b1redo_FD_155465 | JGI IMG/M metagenome (GOLD analysis project Ga0210378, IMG submission 155465) | Groundwater sediment microbial communities from an aquifer in East River, Colorado, USA - PLM1_60_b1 redo | ecosystem: Environmental > Terrestrial > Soil > Riparian zone | place: USA: East... | reverse complement strand
CCAGTGTCGCGCCCACCGTCCTCGACACCGACGAGTACGGCAACCCGCGCGCCAATCAGGAACGTGCCCGCTACGGATGGCTCGGCGGCTACCAGCGGGCCGGCGACACCCCCGGCGGCGTCTTCCTCATGGGCGTCCGGCTCTACAACCCCCAGACCGGCCGGTTCCTCAGCGTCGACCCGGTCGCCAGCGGCAACGACAACGCATATACCTACCCTGTCGACCCCATCAACCAGGTGGACCTCGACGGCCAGATGTGGAAGTGGGCAGCCGAGGCTGGCCTCTCTATTCTCGCGAACTTCCTCGGCGGAATGTGCGTCGGCACCGGTGTGGGAGTCTTCATCTGTGGTGCGATCGTCGGTGCGCTTGTGGGTGCCTTTACATATACCGTCATGACGAAACTGGTGAACAAGCCAAAGTGGAATTGGGGGAAATTCAGCACCGCGGTGGTTGTTGGCTTGTTGGCTGGCGCTGCCGGCCCTCTCGGCGGATCAGCTCAAAAGGCCCTTAAGGCGTTGGGTAAAAAGGTAGTTCCGAAGCTGATTAGGTTTGTGCGATCGCGGCTGAAGCGGTGGGGCTTCGGAAAGATTGCCGGCCTCCTGGGCACGATAGGATCGGTTGTCGTGAACATCCTCACGACCCCACCGAAGCGGGCCAGGCGGTGATTCGTCTCGAGATTCCCTTGAGGGATAACGGTACAATGGCCCTACGCGGCCGGCGTGACATGGCGCATTCCGCACGCGGAGCCGATCTATCTGGAAAGGGATGTTGATGCTGGCTGAGACGCGATCGAGGCCGCCCAGGCGAGTGTACCGGCACCGTCCGCTGGTATGGATAGGACCACTCATTGCATTCGCCACCGCACTACTCGTGGCGCTCCCTCAACCAAGTGCCGGCCTGTCGGAAGTACCAACTTTGGCGCGGCTACTGATGGGCATATTGGCACTCGCGGTGCTATGGCTAAGCTTCTGGCCCCGGCTAGTCATCGACGCAGCGGGCTTGACGATCCATTCGCTCTTTCGTCGACGCTTGGTTGCTTGGCGGGAGATAGAGGCCGTCGCAGTCAAGCCGGATCGTATGTCCGGGCGGGATCGCATCACGCTTACCGTGGCGGGCGCGGACTTGCCTGTACCAATTCCCGGAGTCGCGTCCTTCGGGATCGGCCGACGCTACATGCGGCAAGCGGTTGAGGACATCGAGGCAGCCTGGCACAACGCCACCGATCGCAGAGCCCAGCCGTAGGCGGCTGGTCACGTGATCTCGCGCGCCAGCGCGGTTTCGTCTTCGAGTTTCATGAAGGTGATGCCGCCGGCGGTGGCGGGGCGTTGTCGGTGGGTGACGTCGCTGCCGGCGAGCACGCGTGTCTAACGTGGATGAACGAAGGTCGTCCCGCCTTTACTCGGGTGAGTATCCTCAAGCGTGACCTCGAAGAACAGATGTGAGCATGCCGCTTGGCCCTCCGGCGACTGGGGGTCAAGGGGTCGCAGGTTCAAATCCTGTCAGCCCGACAGCGAGAGGGTTTCCGCAGGTCACGTGACTGCGGGAGCCCTCTTTCGGTTTGTAGGCATCGATGATGTTGGCGAGTATGCCGCTTTGGACTCCTTGACTCGTGCTCAAACGGGAAACGCCGTGCATCGATCTTCGTGAACTGGCTGGTCAGGGGGTGTGGATTTCCTGGCAGGGCGGGTGTGCTGGCCCGGTGTAGAACCATCGCGACTCCTTTACTCGGCCACCGCGCGGAGTAAAGGCGCGCCTGCTGGTGTCCGTACCGACGTGGGCGATCGGTCAGGGGTTCGACCGTGTCGTGTCGACGATGGCGTGGAGTTGTTCGTGATTGCGAGGAAGGCGGCAGGTCTACTTGCCGGCTTCGCTGATTGAAGTGCCAGGTTGGTGCGAGGCGGCGGTGGTGACGCGGCGGTGAGCATGACGGCGTCCCACGGCATCGCCCTAATGCGCAACCTCGCCGCCGCCCGCTGACCAACGAAAGGACCCGGCACCACCGCACCCAACACCAGTTACGAGACAGCCCTTAGTGGCTGTGGCACCTACGCCCGACCACGACGCCGATGGTTCGGAGCACATCGAACGCGGTTGACGGCGGCCAGTGAAAGATCCCCATAGGCGGCCAGTTATTGCCCCGCTGGTGGCCACGAGGTTCCCCACGGCCAGATATCTCCCCGGTGATATGTCCGTTTCGTCGTGCGGCCAGGGTCGGCGGCGTGAAGAGCAGCAGGGAGATCATGGAGATCCTCGAGGCGTATGACCTCACGGGGAGTTATCGAGCGGCGGCGGAGCTGGCCGCTAGCCCCACTCCGTGAGGAATTCCCGCCAGTGCGTGCTCAGCTGGTGCTCGTCGCACAGCTCGATCAGGTCGTCCAGGGCGTTGAGCGTGTCGGCAGGATAGCTGTCCACGTCCACGCGGAGCTGGTGATAGCCCTCGAACGGCAGAACGGTCGCTCCGGCGGCGTCGGGAAGCGCATGACGGGCCGCGGCGACCGCCTGCGGGTCGCGGCCGTTGGCGATCGCGAGCACGGGCAACTTGTCGAGCGGCCGCATCCCGTCACCATCCCGGATCGACCCGTCGATCTCGACCCGCTTCGGGAACGAGACGGGCCCCGGGGGCGGGGAGACGGTCGCGACGACGCTCCAGGCCCGCCCGACCCGCTCGTCCCATGACTCCGAGTACTGGTCCTCGCCGTAGTAGGGGCTCACGAACTCCGACAGCGACCACTCGTGCAGGCTGACGTCTTTGAGGCCGCAGGCGGCCAGGCAGAGCCTCACCAGGCCGTCGTCGCCGGTGTCGAACGCCATGGAGTCGCGGGCGGCGATCAGGTGGAGGTCGAGAACGGCGGCCGAGGCGTCCACGGGGCGCAGGATCGGATGCCAGACCTCGAAGGCGGGAAGGGGATAAGTCACGCGTACTCCTATTGATCTTTACTGATCGGGGCCTCGGAAGCTCGGCTCCACCTTGTACTCGTACTTCTCTCCCTGGCCGCCCTTTCTGCTGTTGCACTCCCAGCACGCGGCCTCGAGATTGCTGGACAGGTTGTACCACGAGTGCCGGTCGCCCTGCGTGGTGCGCCGCCCCTCGTTGTTCCAATGGTTGACCACCGTCCGCCGGTGATCGAGAGTGAATCTCCCTGGCCCCATGACGTCGATCCTCGGCGCTCCGCACTGCGGGCACAGATAGCCGCGCGGATTTGAGAACTCGGGCGCCGATCCCCACTTCGCCGGATTCGCCAGCAGCTTGTCCCGCGCCTCGTCGAAGATCCGCACTCGCTCCGTGCCGCCGGTGTCGTGGGCCGAGTCCCACCCGCCGTAGAAGATCCGGCGGAACTTGTCCGGGGCCTCGGGCGAGTTCCGGTACTTCAGCTTGATGTGCATCGCCTCGACGTAATCCGACTGATGGTCGAGGGCCGCGAACTCCGACAGGCTGCTGAGCTTGTATTTGACACCCAGCTCCGTCAGCTTGGCGACGATGTTCGTGGTCCCGCGCAGGATGTCCCTCTCCAGCCGCTTGCGCGCGGCACCGCGGGCCTCGATCTTCGCCAGCTTCTCCACCTCGGAGAGGTCACCGGCAAGCCGCTCGAGGTCCCACGCGAGATCCTGCATCTGCGAGGCGCGCTCCGGCTCGTCCGCCCTGCTCGCCTTGTTCTTCTCGATGTAGGCCTGCTTCTTCGCGCTCTCAATCTTGAAGGCCAGCCTCTGCCGCAGATCCGACGCCATCTCGATCGAGACGACGCCCTTGTCGACATGCACGAAGAGCCTGTGATCCTCCTTGTGCATGACAAACGGCGTCTCGTATTTCAGCCGGACCCCGGCCTGCTCCTCCTCCGCGCCGCCCTTGCCGTCCTTACCCTCGCTTGCGCTGCCCTTGCGATCCTTGCCGTCCTTGTCCCGGCCAAAACGGTCCTTGACCTTGTTGCCGGCGGCCTTCATCTTGTTCCAGATCGCTTTACCAAGCTTGACGATCTTCGCAACGACCCAGTCGACGGCCTTCATCACCGGCTTCGACAGCGCCTGGAAGAGCGACTTCACTTTGTTGGCGATGCCGCCGATGCCGAGGAGGGCGGCGAGGAATCCGATGAGGACGGGGATGGATTTGGCGAGGGCGGCTTCGATGAGGCCGGGGACGCCGCCGGTGCCGCCGGCGGCGATGGCGATGACGGCGTCGAGGACGGCGTTGACGAACTCGATGATCTGGGCGCCGCGTTCGACGATGAACATGACGATGTCGATGATCGCCTTGCAGGCCTTGATGAACGCGCTGGCGGGGTTGAGCAGGGACACGATCCAGGTGATCCCGGCGATCAGCACGGTGGGGATCAGGTACTCGCTGACCTTGGTGATGAGGGTGGTCTTGAGGTCACCGATGCGTTCCTTGATGTCGTCCCAGACCCTGCCGATTCCTTCGCGTTGGATCTTCTGCGCGACCGGCACGCCGGCTTCGACCGCGGTCATGGCCTGCTCGGGCACGCCCTTGGCGACCACCCGACCGCGGATGGAGCCCCAGGTCAGGCCGAGCAGTGACGCGATGAGCTGCAGGATGCCCTTCAGGTCGAACTTCGCCGGCAGCTGCAGGCCGGCTTTCGCGGCGGTGCCGAGCAGCCAGGAGATGAGGCCCTTCTGCAGATGCGCGCCGATGTTGCCGATGAACTGCTTCAAGCCGGCGCCGACCGCGGAGACCAACTTGCCGAGGAACCCGATGGGGTCCTTGATGATCGCCTTGACCGCCTGGGCGGCCTTCGCGAGGACACCCATGAGCATCGCGGCGAGGTTCTTGATGGTCTCGATGACGCCCTTAACCGCATCGACGGCCTTCGCGATGAGGCCCTTGTTCTTCTCCTTCTCCGCCGCGATCTCCGCATCGACGGCCCTGAGGGCCTCGGTGTACTTCGACGCGAGGGTCTCGACCAGCCCGCTGCCCTTGTCGTCCACGGCTTGGGTCAGCTCGTCGAACTTCCCCGCGAACTCCCCGGCGGCCTCCTTCCCGATGGCCTGCAGATCCTTGGGGAGCTTCTGCACCGCGGCCTGCAGATCGGCGCGGCCCTGGGCGATCCGGGCCTTCGCCCGGTTCAGCTCGGCGCCGATGATGTCGGCCACGGTCGAGATGACGCCCTGCATCGCTTGCACGTAGCCGGCGCGGGCGGCGACGAAGATCTGGTTCGCCTCCTCCGGCAGGCCCGCGAACTTGTCCTTGAGCCACCGGCCCTTGCCGACCAGCCCGGAGTACCGCTTGTCCTTGTAGGCATCCATCCGGCGTTTGTGGTCGGCGGTGAACGCATCCCGCGCCGCCTTCTCACCCGCGCTGAACTTCTCGTCGACCTTCTTGTCCAGACCGGACAGGATCGCCTCGACGTCGCGTTTCGTCGCGTCGAACACCGTCTGCAGCTTCGCGGTGACCTGCGCGCGTTTCTTCTCATCCTCCGACTGCGCGCCGCTCTTCCCGGCGTCGAGCTCCTTCCCGGCCTTCGCGCGGTCCGCGGTCATCGCGGTCATCGCCGTCGCCCCGGCCTGCGTCGCCTGCGCCTTCGCCCCGGCCAGCGTCGTGGCCTCGGCCGCCCGCACCTCACCCGGCGCGGTGGCGGCGTGCGCCTCCCCGGCCTTCTTCTCCTTCAGAGCGCCGGTGAACTCCGGCTCGTTGGACTTCGCGAGCTGGTCCTCGGTCACCCCGGCATCGGCCATCTCGGCGTTGACCTGCGCCGGCCCGGCAGAGAAATCCGTCGCCGCGGGCGGGGCCTTGTCCGGCACCGCCAACGCCGGATCCGGCCCACCCGGCTTCGCCGGCGGCTGGTCCGGCTTCAACGGCGTGACCGGCTTGTCTTTGGCCGCACCCGTGTCCGGCGGGGACTTCGTGGTGGACTCGATCGCCCCCGCCGACGCCTTCTTCCCGTCCCCGACCTTCCCCGACACCTCGCCCTTGACCGCATCCGCCTTGCCGGAGGAGCCGAACTTGTCGGCCTCGTCGAGATTCTTCGGGGCCTGCTTCGCGATCGCGGCGTTCACCGCCGCGATGAACGCCGCCTTGTTGAACTCACCCGGCTTCGCGGCGTTCATCTTCTCCGCATTCGCAGCCTTGCCCTGCGCCAGCTTGTCGTCCTGCGGCGGTTTCGCCGCGGACTGCGCCGCCGCGGCCTCGGTGCGCGGCGGCGGATGCGCAGCCAACGTCTTCTGCTTGGACTTCACGTCCTTCTTCAGCGCGCCGAACTTCGGATCCGACCCCGGCCCCGGCCGGGATCCCACCCCATCCTTCAACCGCTGCGCGACCGGCCCACTCACGTCGCCGTTCGCCACCGGGCCGCCCAACACCGGGCCGTCCAACACCGGTCCACTCAGCACCGCCTCCGCCTTGGCGCCACCGTCGCCGCCCGCCGACACCGCCGCCGCGGGCCCACCGGCCAACACCGACGATCCCGGCCCAGCCGGTCGGACGGACGTGGCCGGTGCGCGCGCCGGGCCTGCCGCGGCCTTGCGCTGCGCCATCAACTGCGCCACCGCCCGGTTACCGGCCTGACGCTGTAAACCCACCGCCATCCCCGGACTCAACCGCGACGCCGAACGACCCGCCGGCCTGGCGACCTGGTCGCCATCCGGACGGTCGGCCTCTGCGGCAGGCGCGACCGCGCGGCGCACCGCTGCCGCCTGACCGGGCCCCATCTCACGCTCCACCAGCGTCCTCCCGAGGGACAGCGAGCGGGTCCACATTCAGCGTCAAACACAAACCATGCCAACCCGGACACATCCAGGGCACAAGCACGGGAAAGGTGAACTGCCCGAACGGGCAAAAGCCTCTGATCGTCAGACTGCAGCGGACCCCGCCCATGCCCCCGTGCCAGGCGGCCCTGCCCGGCTACGCCCTACGCGGCACCGCCGGCTTCCCAGCGGGATTGGGGCGGCTGACCGGTCTCGCCGTGGACGCGGACATCTGCGCCCAGCCGCCCTGAGCCGTGCCCTCGTCGTCCCCGCACGATCCTTGGCGTTGTTATTGGGCTGGAAACTACGAGCGGGCCATCTTGGCGACGGCGCGTTGCTGCAAGGCGCCGCTGACGTGCCGGCGGCGACCGGTGTCGAGGAGTTCGGCGACCTCTTCCAGGGTGAACCCGAACCGCTGGGCGGCCTTGATCACCCCGAGCAGGGCGACCGCTTCGGGCGGGTAGAGGCGCGTGCCACGGATAATTTGGTTCATGGTGCGGCCTGATCCGGGACGCGTCTGACCCACGTGGTGGGCGTCGGAGTGACAGATCGCGGCGTAGGCGATGTCATGAGGACATCGTGGGGCCGCAGGTCGCGACGTTCCACGGTCGTGGCGACGGATGGCTCACCTTGTCCGCCACGCTGCGTGCGTCGACCTGATCGTCTCGGTTAAGCCCCGTTGCTCGAACCGATTCAGACAGTGCGGGTTTCACAGACCGCAAGGAAGCAGGTCAGAAGACGAAGACGCCCTTGCCAGAGCTCTGCTTGTCGAACTCCGCGTACGCCTCAACGGCCTGGTCGAGGGACCAGCGATGAGTGAAGAGGTCGTCAACCGGCAGCGCGTGCCGGGCGACGAACTCGGCGCACACCATCTGCTGAACGCTCGACATGGACCATGAGGTCATCACGGTGAGCTGTCTGGGAAGGAGCGCGCGGACGTCCAGGCTCACCGTTCCGCCCAGGCCCACCACGCAGAGCCGGCCCCACGGCGCCAGGACGTCGATTGCAGCCGTGCTCGCGGTCGTGGAGCCGGACGTGTCCACGGCGACACGCGCGCCGACACCATCCGTGAGGGACTTGATCGCCTCCACCGGGTCGGCCGCGGCCGGGTCGACGGTCTCCGCCGCGCCGAACTTGGTCGCCTGCTGCAGTCGGTGTGCCGACGGGTCCACGGCGATCACGCGGGCACCCCGTGCGGCCGCCAGCATGGTGGCCGACAGGCCCACGGGTCCCTGACCGAAGACGACGAGGTCGACGCCACCCACCTCACCCAGCCGCTCTAGCGCTCCCCACGCCGTGCCGGTGCCGCACCCGATGGCGGCGCCGGCCATGAACGATAGGGAGTCGGCCAGCGGTAGGACGGACCCGGCTGGAACACACATGAACGGGGCGTGGGCTCCGTGGGCGTTCTTGCCGAACACCCGCGCCGGACCGGTGGTGCACATCTGGGTCCATCCCGAGCGGCAGCTCGCGCATGCCGCGCAGCCGGCGTAGTGGTGCACCATGACGCGGTCACCGACAGCCACGTACGCCGGACTTACCCCCGGACCCAGCGCTTCGACGACGCCGGCGGGCTCATGACCTCCGATGCACAGCCGATCAGACCGGGTGGCGGCTGACGATGGGTCGGCCCGGTAGTAGTGGAGGTCGCTGCCGCACATGCCGGAGGCGGTGATGCGGAGTACGACCTCACCTGGGCCCGGCGACGGATCGGGAAAGGACCGGGTCGCCACACGTCGCCCGCCCTCGAACACCAGACCCTTCACGGGAACCTCCCTGCAGTGCGGTCAGGGCGGCTCAGACGGCGCCGGCGGAGCGAAGATCGGCGATTTCCTCATCGCCCATCCCGAGCTCTTCGCGAAGGATCTCGTCGGTGTGAGCACCGAGTCCGGGCGCGCGTGCGGGTTCGACCATGGGCGAGTCGGAGAGGAAGAGCGGGCTGCCGAGCGTGAGCCAGGGCCCACGCTCGTCATTCTTCCAACGCAGCACGCCGCGCGCGGCGACGTGCGGGTCCTGCATCAGCTCGGCCAGGGTGATGACGGGTGCGTTCGGGATGCTGGTGTCCGACAGGAGATCGGCGACCTCTTGCTTGGTGCGCGCGCTGGTCCACCGTTCGACAATGACGTCCACTTCGTCGGAGTGGGCGCACCGCCCGGCCATCGTGCTGAACCGCGGCAGCTTGGCGTCCGGATCTCCCATGATGTCGCAGAGCCGCTCCCAGTGCGCCTGCGTCGGGCACAGCACGGTCACCCATCCGTCGCTCGTCCGATAGGCGTTGTAGGGCACGACCGCGAGTCCGCCGTGTCGGTTTCCGGTCCGCTCGGGCATCGTGCCGTGGCTGTTGATCATGCCGGCGATGTTGGAAGACAGGGACGGGAGAATGGCGTCCTGGAGCGCCACCTCGACGTGCTGGCCCCGGCCGGTGCGCTCGCGCTGGTACAGCGCCGCGAGGACGCCGCCCACCAGGTGCGCGCCCGCCATGAAATCGACCACCGAGGGGCCGGTCCGGACCGGGCCGCCGTCCATGAACCCCGTGGTGCTCATGATGGCGGTGCGGGCCTGGATGGTGAGGTCCATGGCGGGCTGCCCGGCGTACGGGCCGAAGGACCCGAATCCGGTCCCCGACGCCACGATGAGTCGTGGGTTGAGCTTGCTCAGCTCCTCATAGCCCAGCCCGAAGCGCTCCATGGCTCCCGGCGAGAGATTCTGGATCAGGACGTCGGCCCGCGTCGCGAGCCGGCGGAGGATGCTCTGCCCCTCGCGGTTCTTCAGGTCCAACCGCATCGCGCGCTTGCCCGAGTTGAGCATCGTGAACTGGACAGAGGTGCCGTCGTCGTCCGCGGTGGGGAGCCTGCGGTAGGGGTCTCCCTGCGGTGCCTCGATCTTGATGACGTCAGCGCCGAGCCGCGCGAGCAGCATCGAGCAATACGGGGCGAAGTAGAACTGTCCGACACAGAGGACCTTCACGCCACTGAGTGCCGGCATCGGTGATTCTTCTTGTCGGGCTCGTAAACCAGGGCCAGGTTGCTCGACGTGTGGTTCTGTACGGGATCAGCGGCGAGGTAGCTGCGATGCTTCGGGCCCATGAGCGCTTCGTTTGTGTACCTGCTGCTGCGGCAGGCGCTGCAGATGTTGACCCAGCTGGCCACTGACGGCGGGACCAAGGACGTCGAACTCCTGGTCCTGCGCCATCAGGTGGCAGTGCTGCGCCGCCAGGTGCGCCGTCCCGATCTCGAACCAGCCGACCGGGTCGTGCTGGCCGCCTTGTCGCGGCTGCTGCCCCGCCGGCAATGGCCGGCGTTCTTCGTCACCCCGGCGGCACTGCTTCGCTGGCACCGGCAGCTAGTCGCAGGACATTGGACGTATCCGCATGCCCCGCCGGGACGGCCGGCCGTCGCCACGGAGATCCGTGAGCTGGTGCGGCGCCTGGCCGCGGAGAACGCGTCGTGGGGGCACCGCAGGATCCAAGGTGAACTGGTCGGCCTGGGCTACCGGGTGGCCGCCAGCACGGTCTGGAAGATCCTGCGCCAGGCCGGCGTGGACCCGGCACCCCGCCGGGCCGGAGCAACCTGGAAGCAGTTCCTGACCGCGCAGGCGCACACAATTCTGGCCTGCGACTTCTTCACGATCGACACCGTGTTCCTCAAGCGCATCTACGTGCTGTTCTTCGTGGAGATCGCCACCCGCCGGGTCCACGTGGTCGGCGTGACCGCCCATCCGACCGGCGCCTGGGTCGCTCAGCAGACCCGGAACTTGCTGATGGACCTCGACGAACGGGTGGCTGGGCTGCGGTTCCTGCTGCGCGATCGGGACACGAAGTTCACCGCAGCGTTCGACGCGGTGTTCACCGGCCCGGGCATCG
>Ga0210378_10001973_pt1 | contig 10558 bp, 10 predicted proteins | sample PLM1_60_b1redo_FD_155465 | JGI IMG/M metagenome (GOLD analysis project Ga0210378, IMG submission 155465) | Groundwater sediment microbial communities from an aquifer in East River, Colorado, USA - PLM1_60_b1 redo | ecosystem: Environmental > Terrestrial > Soil > Riparian zone | place: USA: East... | reverse complement strand
GGCCGCCAACGTGCAGGGCCGCGACCTGGGTGCGGTGGTGCACGACATCGAGCAGCGACTCGCGAGCGTCTCCTACCCGCGGGGATACCACGCCGAGCTGCTCGGGGAGTACAAGGAGCGGCAGGCGGCGCAGAGCCGGCTGTTCGCATCGGCCATCATCGCCGGGATTGCGATCCTGCTGCTGCTGCAGGCGTCGTTCGGCAGCTGGCGGCTGGCGACGTTCCTGTTCCTGACGCTCCCGATGGCCCTGGTCGGCGGTGCGCTGGCGGCCTACCTCGGCGGCGGCATCATCTCGCTCGGTTCGCTGGTCGGCTTCTTCACCGTGTTCGGTATCGCCGCGCGCAACGGAATCCTGCTGATCAACCACTGCCAGCATCTGGAGAGGTACGAGGGCGAGACATTCGGGCCCGCGCTGGTGATCCGGGGTGCCCGGGAGCGGCTGTCGCCGATCCTGATGACGTCGCTGGCGACCGGGCTGGCCCTGGTGCCGCTGATCATCCTCGGCGACCGGCCGGGTCACGAGATCGAGTATCCGCTCGCGATCGTCATCGTCGGCGGTCTGGTCACCTCCACGCTGCTCACCCTGCTCGTCGTCCCGTCGCTGTACCTGCGTTTCGGCCGGCGCAGGAAAGCGGCGCTCCCGGCCGTCGCCGACGCTGAACCGGAACCCGGATAACGGTTCGGAGCTTTACCAACAAGAGGGGGATTCATGTCCAGTGTGCGGTGTCGCCGAACTGCCGTCCTCGGCTCGCTCGCGGCTCTTGCGCTGCTCGCGACGAACGTCCCGGCGGTCGTAGCGGCCGCCGCGCCGCCGGTCAGCGCCGGCGCGTCGGACCAGACGTTCTCCCATCCGACCGTCATCGACAACCGGTTCCTCCCCTTCGTTCCGGGCACGAAGTTCGTCCTCGACGGGCGGGTCGACGAGAGCCCGCACCAGGTGGTGCTCATCGTCACCGACCTGGTGAAGGTGATCAACGGGGTGCTCACGGTGGTTCTCTGGGACCGGGACTTCAGCGACGGCGAGCTCGCTGAGGCGGAACTCGCGTTCCAGGCCCAGGACGACGGCGGCCGGGTGTGGAACTTCGGCGAGTACCCCGAGGAGTACGAGGACGGGCAGTTCGTCGGGGCGCCCAGCACCTGGATCGACGGTGTCGACGGTGCCCAGGCCGGAATTCACATGCTGGCCGAGCCACGCGTCGGCACGCCCAGCTACGTGCAGGGATACTCGCCGACGATCGACTTCCTCGATGTGGCGAAGGTGTTCAAGACCGACAAGCGCCTGTGCGTCGGGGGCCGGTGCTACACCGGCGTCCTGGTGATCGACGAGTGGAGTCCGCTCGACCCGGAGAGCGGCCACCAGCTCAAGTACTACGCACCCGGTGTCGGCAACATCAAGATCGGCGCCGCGGGGGGGGTGCAACAGGAGTTCCTCGACCTGGTCAGCGTCTCCCGGTTGAGCGAGGCGGGTCTGGCACAGGCTCGCAACGCAGCGTTGCAGCTGGACAGGCGCGCCTACCGGTTCAGCGAGGTCTACCAGTCCACGCCGCCTGCGTACCAAATGCACTGACGGGGATGTCGAAGGCGGGCACGACGGTTCCCCGGTAGTCCAGGTACCGCAGCGTTCGGGCCGTCGGAGTTACCTCGAGGCGCGCCGGATGGTCGCGGCGCCATAGCCGGCGATGGTGACGACGAGTCCGACGAGGATCGCGCCCGCCTGGGCTAGACCGGTCGACTTGCCGCGAATAGCCGCCCAGATGCCACCCAGGACCCCGCGGGGGAGGGTGCGGAAGCAGTAACTGCGCTCCAGGCGGAGCGCATCATCCGTGCCGACGTGCCTGGCCACCAGCGCCTTGGAGGCGCCCTCGGCGTAGCAGCGGGCCAGGAAGTAGTCCCATCGTGCCCGCTCCGGCGTCACCCGATGCTGCACCATCGCCCGTGGTTCGAAGATGATGCGCGCCCCGCTGCGGCGCTGCCGGATCCGGATGCACAGCTCGGTTTCTTCGCAGCCCATCGGCCTGCTGCCGACCCGACCGACGCCGACGGGAAAGCCGGGATCGTCGGCAAGCACATCGGCCCGGAAGGACATGTTGCAGCCCATGAGGTTGCGGATCTCGCTACGGCTGGCCGGCAGCCCCCGGTAGCTACAGCCGACGACCCAGTCGAACTCTGGCGGAAACCACGCGGGCCGCTCCACCGGCCATGCCGGCTCTGCCGCACCGCCGACCGCCACGACGTCGGGATCGACGTACGGCGCGACGAGGTGTTCGAGCCAGTCCGCTGCCGGCAGCGCATCGTCGTCCATGAACGCCACGATCTCGCTCCGGGCGGCCGCCACCCCCGTGTTTCGTGCGGCCGACAGTCCGCGGGGCCCCCCGTTGGGGAGGGCCCGGACCCAGGGAAAGGCCAGCCGGACCCGCTGGAGGAGATCGTCGGCGTGGTCGGCGATCACGAGCACCTCGGCCGCCGGACGGGTCTGGGCCTCAAGCGCGGCCATGCCCCGGCAGATGTCGGTCCACCGTCGCTCGGTATACACGCAGATCACGACCGACACCGCGGGATCGGCCAGCTGGCCCGGGACCGCCGATGCGGGGGGAGCGGCGACGGGCTGCGGGCTGGTCACTGCTTTGGCCCGCTGAAGCTAGGCGCGTGCCCGTTGCCGTTGACCGACTCGTGGTGCGGCACGGTCGCCAGAAACTCTCCGGTGGCCAGCACCGGTGCCTGGAGGACCAGCCTGTCGCCGGGTGGTGCCGGCGCGGGCAGCGCCGAGACGTCGGGCGAGAGGGACAGTCCGGCCAGCGCGGCGCGCTCTCGGCGCAACGCCCGGCCAGGGCTCTCCTCCCAGATGGCCCGCAGTATGCGAAGGCCGTCGCGGACGGCGTTCAGGTTGCTGTGGCCGGAGATCCGCGGCCGCTCGAAGCTGGGCACCTCCCACACGGTCAGACCCGCCTTCGCGGCCCGGATGTTCATGGTGGACTCCACCTCGAACCCGGTGCCGAAGGGGGCCGGGCCAGCAGCCGGCAGCGGAGATCCCGGCCACGCCAGCCGCAGCGCCGGCAGGCAGTCTGCCCAGAACGCGTTGTACCCGTAGCACAGGTCGGTGTAGCTCATCCCGTACGCGCGGTTGACCAGACCACACAGGACTCGGTTGCCGAGGCGCCTGGTCGGGGTGATGTCGGAGCTCCCGCCGCCCTGGGCGAAGCGGGAACCCTTCACGAAGTCGGCGCCGGCGATGAGCGACGCGACGAACCGTGGTATCTCCGCTGCGTCGGCCGAGCCGTCGGCGTCGAGCATGACGATGATGTCTCCCCGCGCGGCCGCGAAGCCCAGCGCCAGGGCGTCGCCCTTGCCACGTCCCTCCTGGTGGAACACCCGCACCGCCGGGATCAGCTCACGGGCCACCTCGATGGTGGCGTCCGTCGAGTTGCCGTCGACGAGGATGACCTCGAGTAGGCCCTTGGGCAGCCGAGCGATCACTGCGGGTAGGTTCGCTGCCTCGTTGCGGGCAGGAATGACGACGCTGATGGTCGGCGCCGTCGTGTTGCGCCGACCTTGAGTGCGAGCGGATGGGCGCCTCGCGACGTACTCCGACATTGGTAGTCCCCCCACGTATCCATCGAGTCAGCCCGTGCGGAGCCATGCCAGCATCCCCGGGCTGCACCCTGTGCTCGAATACTGTCGAGATCTGCCGGTGGATAGATCGCACACCGGGGTGAGTCCGGGTACGCCCTTGGGCCGAAGCTGCGGATGGGATGAACTCGGCAGCCCATCTGCCGCAGTGCCGGCGTGCGAAATGCGTAGGCCGCATCCGCCGTAGGATGGAGGCAGGTCGGTGTCAGATAGGGTGGACTGAATTCGGCGAGCCGGCGTCCCCCCGCCGAGGCTCGCAAGGGTTCCGGCGGTCGCCTCCCCCCGCGAAGCGCCGGAGCCCGCCGGTCTCACGCGGCCTTCCGCGCTGAGTCCGTCGGCCCGTCCCGGGCCGCCCGGTGTCCGGGCGGCCCGGCAGCCGGGCCGATCACGGGACGCGCGTCACCTCGTCGCGCTGCGCCGAGGCGATCTTGTGGCGCGGCATCGCGGAGGCCGGCCCTGCCTTCCGGGCAAGAGCAACCGCAGCGACCGAAGAACTGACCCCCAGCTTGGACAAGATGCTCTGCACGTGAGTGCGGACGGTATTGGTCGACACCTGGAGCCGGGCCCCCACCTCGACCCGGCCGAGGCCGTCTGCAAGGCAGGAGAGCACGTCCCGCTCTCGGGATGTCAGGCTGGCCAGGAGTTTCTGCGCAGCGTCCTGCACGGGCGATGCTCCGGTCAGCTCGCCAAGAAGGTAGGTGAGCACCTTCGGCTGGATCCAGGTCCCGCCTTCCGTCACCTCCCGGATCGCGGCGATCAAATCGTCTACCGAAGCGTCGCGCGGAACCCAGCCACGAACACCGGACCGGACTGCCGGACATAGCCGAGGGCGGTCGTCGTAGTCGGCGAGGAGGACGACGAAAGGTTTCGTCGTCGCACGCGCATCGTTGACGACAAGGTCCCCTTCGCCTCGGTCCGCCCAGTGATCCTGCCCTGACCGCCCACGGTCGGGGCCCTCGGGGTCGTACAGCACGGCATCGCACACGACCACGTCCACCGACGAGTGTTTCACCGCCTGCCACAGGACGCCTGGAGACGTGGCAGAGCGCAGAACACGCAAGCCGGGCTCGGCTGCCAGGCGAGCCGCGAGGGCATCGCCAAAGATGCGGCTGCCATCGATGACCACAAGGTTAATCACGTATCCTAGGATTGCCGCCGATCGGGCCAAGCGCCTCCCGCCGGTGGAGGAGTTTGTCTCCCGCAATTGACCGAGTCGGCGGATCGCTCAGATGCTGGGGACCCAGCGCCTTCGGCGCTTCGCTGTCCAAATCGCTGTCCAACTCGTCGGCGAGCCCCTCCCTGGCGACCAGCGCGGCGGCCTGGAGGCGGGAGTTGACGCCGAGCTTCGTCAGGACATTCTGCACGTGGGTACGCGCGGTGCTCAGCGACACCTGCATCCCACGAGCGATCTCCTTGGTGCTCTCGCCTTCCGTGATCCGGCGGAGTGCCTCCCTTTCCCGGCGGGTCAGGTAGCGCAGCGGCTGTGACTCGGCGGGCCGTCGCGGCGACGGCAGCCTGATCGCGGCGCGCAGCAGGTGGGGGTCTACGGCGGCCTCTCCCGCGCCAACCCGGTCGAGAGCGCGCAGGATGCCGTCGATGCTCTGCTCCTTGAGCACGAACCCGGCCGCTCCTGCGGCCAGTGCCGCAAGGATCAGGTCCGGGTCGGAGCGGGCCGACAGGATGAGCACCTTGCAGGCCGAGTTCGCAGAAGTGATTTTCCTCGCCGCGTCGAGCCCGCTGCCCCCGGGAAAGAACAGGTCGAGGACGCACACCTCCGGCTCGTGCTGCAGCACGGCCCGGTATCCGTCCTCCGGCGTGGTGGCGGTCGCGACCACGTCGTGACCGTGGCCACGCAGGGCGGTGGCGAACGCCTCGACCAGCAGGCGATGGTCGTCACAGAGCACAATTCGCACGGGTTATCGCCTCATATCAGGCCGACAGATCCGCCACGGCAAGCGGAATCTCCAGCCGGACCAGGGCGCCGCCGGATCTTCCGCTGCCGATCTCGAGCCCGCCCCCGCAGCGGGCGAGCACGGCCTGCGTCGCTGCCAGTCCGCGTTGGGTCTGCGGACGCAGCCTGCCCAAGCCTGGCCCGTTGTCCTCGACGTCGATCCAGACTCTCCTCCTGGCGCGCCGTACCCGGACCCGCACCCAGCCTTCCGGACCGGCGGCACGGGTGGCGTTGTCGACGACGTTGCCGACGGCCCGCCGCAGCGCGAGCGCATCCAGCGCCACCACCGCCGGGCCGGAAGGACGCCACCGCAGCGTTCCCCTGAACGATGCCGCCGCAGCCAGGAGGACGTCCCGAACGACGCACGACGCGTCGGCGCTCGGCAGCCCATCGACTGCGGACAGGCTCGCCGGTCCGGCGCGCAGCAACTCGTTCATCCACTCACCGAGCTCGCCGATCTGCCGCAGCCGCTGGCTCAGGTCGTCTGCGCCGTTCCGCGACCCGCCGTCCGGCACCGACGCGAGCGCCTGAATGGCCGCCAGAGGCTGGCGGAGGTCGTGTAGCACGTCAGCCAGATCCGGCCGACGGGTCAGACACTCCGCAATGGAGTTCCCCCACTGGACACCGGGCAGCGGCGCTTCCTCGGCCCGGTCTTCGGAGACTACTAAACACACCGTCACTTGAGATCCATCCCCCCACACGGCTTCCTGGCAGAATGCTCGGAAGCCTCACAGCCGACCGCGCAACCGGCCCGCCTCGTCAACTGCTGTCCACCGTCGCGCCCGCGCTCACCGGCCTGCGTGGTCCGGTGCCGACGTGCTGCCACTGGTGCCCAACGTCGCCTTCACCCCGACAGCGAGTTGAATCGGCCTTATACCATGTAACCCCCGCCTAGATGTCGGTTTCGGTTGTGTCCTACCCGTCCTTGATCCAGACCATCGCCCTCGCCGCCCTTGGTCCCCCCGGCGGCCTCCTCCCAGGCCAAGCATGACGATACAGCGTCCACCCCCGTTGGCCGTCCGGAATGCAGGAGTTAGCGTCAAGTTTACCGCGGTCTTGAGCCCACTCTCGGGAGTCGTCACTATACGTGAGCGATCGAGTGCCGAACGTGATAGGTCCTCGTGGTGGAGGCATTCCCCGAGGGGTAAGTGGGTCAGCTTCGACTACGGTTGGCTATGCCTATCTACACAGCGAGTTACATTGCTAACGCGCCGTGATGACGAACTGATCGAACGGGACGTGCCCGTCGTCGTCGGCGATTGCCGTCAGCCGGAGTGTGTTCCCGCTGGCGTCGATGTCGACGCGGACGTGCTCATGCCCCTTCCTGCGGACCGCGTCCCACGGCTGTGCCGGACCGAAGTCGTTGTAGACCGGCGCGCCACCGCCGCCCGTCACGACGTAGGCGGGGCCGGCGCCCTGGGTCCACGTCTTGGGGCTCTCCGATCGCGCAACCCCGTTCAGCATCGGCAAGGTGCGCTCGTAGGTGTGCTCGTGTCCGCTGAAGACGACGTCGACGTGGTACTTCTCCAGCACCGGCCGGACCCACTTGACGTATGTGTGATCCGCTCCGTGACGCTGGCCCGTGCTATAGAACGGGCGATGGTCGAAGGCAACCCGCCATTTGATGGCAGGGTCGGCGGCCGCCTGGCGCAGGTCGGCGTCGAGCCACTGCTGGAATCGACTGCCGGCCTTCATGTCGATGTAGCGCTCGGGCAGCGCGACCACGTGCACCGGACCGTAGCTGAACGAGTAGTAGTCCCCGCTGGTCCGGCCCAGGCCGCGCTGCCCCGGCTGCTGGAGGGGTAGCACGAAGCGGCCCTTGTAGTTGCCGATGCTGTCGCCAGGCAGGTACTCGTGGTTTCCGGGCGTCGGCAGCAGCGGAGCCCACGTGCTGTAGTACCGCATGATGTCGTTCGCCCAGGTGTCCGCCGCGTTCGGTCCGTTGTCCTTGTCGTTGGCGTAGGTCAGGTCGCCGGCGCCGAGCACGAAGTCCGGCCGGTCCCGGGCGATCCCGTCCATGACCTTGCAGGCGGCCGCGTAGTGGACACAGTCGCCCTGGTCGGCGAAGACGTCGAACCGGACGGCGTGCGGGCCAGCGGGCTCGGTCCTGAACTGGTAGACCGGAGTCTTGGCCGGCCCGCTGTTGATGACGTACTGGTAGGTGGTCCCGGGGCGCAGGTCGGTGACGCGTGCCTGGAACCAGACTCCGGTGCCGATGGCCGCACCGTGGGTCCGCTGAGCCTCGAAGGTCCGGCTCGCGGGGCCGGCCGACACGACGACCCCGGCATCTTCGACACGGTCGGCATGCCAGACGATGACGATGCTGGTATGCGGATCGCCGCTCCACGAGAGTTTGATCTGGTCCGGCGGCTGGCCGGGGTCGTACGGCCTCATTCCCAAGAACGCGGCGGCGCCGGTCCCCGCCAAAACGAGCGGAAGCAGCGCGAGCAAGAGCCAGCGCAGCCTCCCGGGACGACCCTTCTTAGCTGCTTGCGTCGGTCCGTCCGATTCCGTCACAGCCCATCTCTTCCGGCTAGCTGGCCGCACCGTCGATCGGGCCGGGCAGCTCCACAGGAACGCCGGCCCAACGCAGCAGGGTCGCGGTCGGGCGACCGCCCACCCCCCGATCTATGTCTACCCAGGTGCAACGAGCCCCGCCCCGTCGCCGTGCCGAGGCCGGCGCCGACTCCGCCCCGTCCGTCGACCACGTGCCGGTGTTGAGGTAGCACGCACCCGTCCCGGCCAGCCGGAGGTGCTGCGCAACATGGGCGTGGCCGAAGACGTAGCACGGCGCAGCCTGGCCGCTCGAGCTCAGTGCGTCGTGCACGAGCGCCGCGACCTGGGGCAGTTGCTCGGCAAATGCCGGCCCACCTGCCAACCGGGTCCGCAGCAGCCGCCGCATGATTCGCAGGACCGACGTCCCGCCCAGCTCGTGCAGCCGCGTTACCACGTCCCCGGCCAGCCCGAGCTCGTCCGCGTATGCCAGCAGCCTGGCGCGATACGCGGATCTGGCGGTGGAATCGACACGCCGGCGCGGCAGCAGGTCGGCCAGGGCGTCGCGGATCCAGGGGCGGGCCGCTGGTCCGGACCCCAGCCGGCGCAGCCCGCCGAGCCGGGCGGCCGGCGGGCGCTCCAGCAGGCCCGCACGCCGGAACGGGTGCAGCGGCCGGTCGAACGTGTTGATGTCGTGGTAGTGGTTGCCATGCTCGGCGTAGAGCACGCCAGGCACGTGGTAGCCCCACGGATGGAACCTCAGCAACGTCAGCCCTTCGGGCGGGCAACCGTGGTCATCGCCCAGCAGCGCGCGCAACCGGTCCCGCACGGCGGGCCTGGCGAGCTCGACGTCGTGGTTGCCGACCACGACGTCCACCGCGGCGCCCGAGGCGAGCGTGCCGGCAAGCCCGCCGAACACGCTCCGATGGGCGGCGTGGATCCGGTCGAGCTGCCCGACGGCCTCGGCGTCGTCGCGGGCATACAGGCCGGTTCGGGGACCGGTCACCGGTACCCGCAGGAAGTCGAGCGTGTCGCCGAGCAACACGAGCCGGTAGGGGCGGCCTTCCTCCCGGCGGCGAAGGTAGCCGAGGAACTGAACGAACGCGTCGTCCTGGTCGAACGGGTCGGCGAACCCCGGTCCCGCAGCGGCCGCCTCCGGGCCACCACCCAGATGCAGGTCGCTGACCAGGACGAGCCGACCGTTCACCGGCACGCTCCGCCCGGTTGCGGGGTCACAGCAGCATCCGATGCCAGAGCAGGGCCAATGCCAGGTTGAACAGCCCGTGGCCCACGAGCACCCCGACCAGGGTGTGCCAGCGGCGAACCGCCCAGCCGAAGAGCAGGCTGGCCGCGACGACCGGCGCCGCGACGCCAACCCCGACCCAGGCCAGCCAGGCGGATGCCATCAGCAGCGAGCTGACGATCATCCCGACCCAGTCCCCTACCGCGGTCGCCACCGGCTGGATCACTCCGCGGTACACCAGCTCCTGGCTGCAGCCGGCGAAGACGGCCATGACAATGCCGAGCCAGGCCGGCTGGGCCGCCCGCAGCAGCTCGCCGACCGGCAGCAGCTGCCCCTCGGCCTGCAGCCCGGCGGCCACGCCGAGCGCCGCGCCGGCGAGCGCGACCAGCAACTGCCCCGACAGACCGGGCAGCCCGTAGCCGCCACGCGGGGTGCGGGTCAGTCGGGGTCGCGAGTCCGCCACGTGTGCCAGCAGCGGTGTGCGGAAAAGAACGATGGCGCCGACGAGGAGCGGCACACTCCAGAACACGTACTCCTCGAGCCGTCCCCAGCGCAGCGGTGGCATACACAGCATGAGCAGCCGCTCGAGCGGGGGAATCGAGGCGACCGCGAGCAGGCGCCAGACAGTGCCTGCCGAGGCCGCTTCCCGCAGCCGGGCGAGGATCGTGAGGTTCACCAGCGTGATGAACATCAGCGCGAGGCAGGTGGCGCCCTGCAATGGACCGACGGCGACGGCCACGATCTCCGTCGCGGCCATCGCTGCCAGGTATCCGACAACGCCCGCCGTGAGCTGGGACAGCCTGCGGTACGACCGAGGGGAGGCTGAGGTTACCGAAACTTCCACTGCGGCCGCCTCACGAATGGGTCAGGACCTGGTTCAGGCGCAGCCCCACGATGATCAGGAAAGCGACCAGGAGCGGGAGGATGGCCACATCGAGGATGCGTATCGCGGTCCGGGCATGCGGCCCGCCCGCGGACCGGATCATCTCCCGTTCCAGCAGCAGCACCAGCAGCGCGATCAACGGCACGAAGTAGATCTGGTCGAGGTTGCGGAGACCGAGTGGCGCCGCCAGCGGACCCTGCGCCAGCATGGTCATGAGGCGGACCTCCGAGTGAGCATCGCAATGCCCGCTTCGCGCCCGCGGCGCCTGGGCAAGCGAGGAGCGCAGCGAGGGGGCCGCCGGGCCAGCATGGTCATGAGGCGGCCCTCCGAGTGAGCATCGCAATGCCCGCTTCGCGCCCGC
>Ga0210378_10001972_pt1 | contig 10561 bp, 5 predicted proteins | sample PLM1_60_b1redo_FD_155465 | JGI IMG/M metagenome (GOLD analysis project Ga0210378, IMG submission 155465) | Groundwater sediment microbial communities from an aquifer in East River, Colorado, USA - PLM1_60_b1 redo | ecosystem: Environmental > Terrestrial > Soil > Riparian zone | place: USA: East... | reverse complement strand
CGAGGGGTCGATCCTCTTCTGGGGCCTCATCCTGGGCGCCTACATCGCCGCTGCCACCTGGGCGAACCGCCGCCGCCATCCCGAGTACATGCCCTATGCAGCCGGCGTGTGGCTGGCCTGCGCGGCGTTCTTCAGCTTCCTGCTCGCCGGGCCGGCCCAACCCTTCCTGAGCGTGCCGGGACCCCCCGCCGACGGGCCCGGGCCGAACCCGCTCCTGCAGAACCACGTCCTCATGGCCATCCATCCGCCCTTCCTCTACACGGGGTACGTCGGCATGACGATCCCCTTCGGCCTCGCCTCGGCGGCGCTCCTGGCGGGAAGGCTGGGCCACGACTTCCTGCGGCCGCTGCGCACCTGGCTGCTCCTTCCCTGGACCTTCCTGACCGTGGCCATCGTGCTCGGCGGGTGGTGGGCGTACGAGGTGCTGGGCTGGGGCGGGTACTGGGCATGGGACCCGGTCGAGAACGCCTCGCTGCTGCCGTGGCTCACGGCGACGGCGGCGCTCCACTCGGCGATCCTCACCGAGCGGAAGGGAATACTGAAGGGCTGGACGGTGACGCTCGTCCTGGCGAGCTTCCTCCTGACCATCCTGGGCACCTTCATGACGCGCTCGGGCGTCTTCAACTCGGTGCACTCGTTCACGCAGAGCGCCATCGGGCCCACCATCCTCGTCTTCCTCGCGGCCGCCCTGGTGTGGTCCGTGGCGCTGTTGGCGGCGCGCGTCGACCGCCTGCCCGCCGAGGGACAGATCGAGGACGTGAAGAGCCGCGACGCGATGTTCCTCGTGAACAACCTGCTCTTCGTGCTCTTGACCTTCACGATCCTGATCGGTACGGTCTTCCCGCTCGTGGTCGAGGCGTTCCGAGGCGTGCAGATGAGCGTGGGGGGCCCGTACTTCGACCGCATGGCGGTCCCGATCGGTGCCGCGCTGCTCTTCTTGATGGGCGTGGGCCCCGCCCTCCCATGGGGACGGGCCACGCATGAACAGGTGCGGCAGGCACTGCTGCCGCCGCTCCTCGGCGCCGCGGCCGTCGCCCTCGCTGGCTTCGCCCTCGGCGTGCGGAGCCCCTGGACGCTCCTGACCCTCGCTTTCGGCGGCTTCACGGCGCAGGTCACGCTCGGAGAGCTGGGGCGGCCCACGCGGCAGCGGATGCGCGTCCACGGCGAGGGGCTCGCGCGCGCGTTCGTCGAGGGGCAGGTGCGGCGCGGCCGGCGGCGCTCGGGCGCCTACGTCGTTCACGCCGGGGCGGTGATCGTGATCGTGGCCATCGCCGTGAGCAGCACCATGGGCATCTCGAAGGAGGTGCAGCTCCGCGAAGGCGAGTCGACCCGCCTCGGCGATTACACGCTCACGCTCGTCAAGGCCGAGGAGCTGGCCGAGCCCCACCGCCAATCGCTCGTGGCGACGATCGCCGTCAACCGCGATGGCCGCGACGTCGGCACGCTGCTCCCGCGCATGAACCAGTACCCGAACCAGCGAGAGCCGATCGGCACGCCCGCGGTGAAGACGTTCCTCACCGAGGACCTCTACCTGTCCGTCATGAACATCAATGCCTCTGCCGGCAGCGTCGGCCTGCTCGTCCTCGTCAAGCCGATGGTGGCTTGGATCTGGGGCGCCACCGCTGTCATGGCGCTGGGCGGGTTGATCGCGCTCTTCCCAACGCGCCGGTCGGAGGTGCTGGCCGTCCGGGCGGAGCCGGCCTCCGGCGTCTCGGGAGGCTACGCGGCGGCCGCGGAGGGCAGCCGTTGAATCGCAAGGTCCTCCTGGCCGGGCTGCTTCTCGTCGTTCCCCTGCTCGGCGTGCTGTTCGCCAACCTCGGGCGCAATCCCCATGCGGTCAACTCGCCGCTCATCGGCCGCCCGGCGCCGCCCTTCACGCTCCCGCCTGTCGGCGGCGGCGCGCCCGTTTCCCTCGCGAGCCTGCGCGGGCGCCCCGTGGTCGTGAACTTCTGGGCCACATGGTGCGCGCCCTGCGCCGAGGAGCACCCGCTGCTCGGCGCCGCCGCCAATGCGCTGGGGGCCGACGTCCAGTTCATCGGGATCGTGTACGAGGACGAGGAGGTCCCGGTCCAGGCCTATCTGCGCGGGCACGGGAAGGCCTTTCCGTCGCTGATGGACGCCGGCAGCAAGACGGCCATCGCCTACGGGGTCTTCGGCGTGCCCGAGACCTATTTCATCGATCCGGACGGTAACGTCGCGGCCAAGTTCGTGGGGCCACTCGACCGTGAGGCCCTTCTCGCGAACCTGCGCAAGGCGAAGGCCGCGGTGCGAACGGCGACCGGAGGCACCTCGTGACATGGCGGGGAGCCCTCGCCGTCGCTTTGGTGCTGGCGGCCTTCCCCGTCCGGGGCCAGGAGCCCTCCGCCGCGGCGGCCGATCCGCGCGCGATCGTGGGCCCACCCCGCGGCCAGCCCGTCTCGGGCGCCGTCCTCGACGCTCGCACCGAGGACGTCGCGTCGCTGCTGCGCTGCCCGGTGTGCCAGGGGCTTTCGGTGGCCGATTCCCCGTCCACGACGGCCCTCATGATGAAGGCCCATGTCCGGGACCTGCTGGCCGCGGGCTACGACCAGGAGCAGATCCTCGCGTACTTCGAGCGCTCCTACGGCGAGTTCGTCCGGCTGAAGCCGCCGCTGCGGGGAGTCAATTGGATCGTGTGGCTCGCGCCGCTGGCCGCGCTCCTCGCCGGGGCTGCGCTCATCGCCTGGGCCCTGGGCGCGCGTCGGCGGATGCCCGCCGCCGCGCCCGTGGAGCGAGTCTCCCCTGACGTGCCGGGGCCTGACACCCTGCCGGATGACCCGAAGCTCGCCGCGTACGTGAAGAAGGCCCGCGAGCTCGCGTATGGCTGGCCCGGCGGCGTGCGCGCGCAGCCCGACGCGTCCTGATGAATCCCGCCGCAATCGACTGGGTCGCGCCGCTCGTCGTCCTCGTCGCCGGCCTCGGACTGGGCGCGGTATTCCTCTGGCGCGCGCGGCGTACCGGGGCGGTGCCTGCGCCCCTCGTCGTTCCGCCCCTCGAGATGCGCGACCTTGCGGGCAAGCGGGACAGCCTCGTCCGGCAGCTTCGCGAGCTGGAGGACACGGCCAGTCGGTGGACCGAGCCCCTCGCCCGCGAGCGGTACGCCCTCGAGCTGGAGCTGGCCCGGGTCTTGCTCTCGCTCGAGCAGCACGCGGCGGCGGCGCCGGAGCGGCGGAAGAAGGCTTCGGCGACGAAAGCGCGGAAGGCGGCCGCGGGAGCCGCGTCACCACCGGTGGCGTCGGCGGGCGGAAGCGCGATCACTACGCGACCTGCTCTCCGGGGCTTCCTGTGGGGCGTGGGCAGTGCGGCCGCCGTCGGCCTGCTGTTGCTGTTCGTCTGGCAAGCCGCCCGCCCCCGTCCGGAGGGCGGCTCCGTCACGGGCAGCACCCCCATGGATCGCGCCGAATCGTCGCCGCCGATGCCCGATTCGGAGAGTGAGGAGGCGCCCATCCGGGCGGCCCTTGCCCGCGATCCCGAGAACCTCGAGGCCCATCTCGAGCTGGCTCGGGTGCGCCTCGGTCGCCGCAACATGATGGGCGTCTGGGACGAGACCCAGTACGTGCTCCGGCGCTCTCCGGGAAATCCGCGCGCGCTGAGCTATCAGTCGCTGGTGCACCTCGCGATGGGCCAGGCCGACGTCGCCGTGGACGAGCTCAAGCGCGCTCTGGCGGCCGAGCCGGACCTGCTCGATGCACACAGGTATCTGGCCTACGTGTACCTCCGGATGGGACGCGAGGAGGACGCCAAGGCCACCATCGCGAACGCGACGCGTCGCTTCCCGACCATGGGCCCGGAGCTCGCGCAGCTGTTGTCGGAGATGCGACGTCAGGTCGCGGCGGGTGGCGAAGGAGCGGGCGGCGAAGGAGCCGGCGGCGAGACGAGGCCGGACGCGGCGGCGGGCGCAGTCCGAGCGCCGGCCAGCCGAGGGGTCACGCTGATACTGGAGCTGGATGCCGCGCTCCGGGGGCAGGTCGCTCCTGGGACCCTCCTCTTCGTTACCGTGCGGGAGGCCGGCGTCGAGAAGGGGCCACCCGCGGCCGTCAAGCGTCTGGCGGCGGGCGCCTTCCCGATGACCGTGACGATGGACGACTCCGATTCGATGGCGGGCGAGTCCCTCCCCGCGGAGATGCGGATCGAGGCGCGCGTCGACTCCGACGGCGATCCGATCACGCGCTCGCCCGCCGACCCCTCGGCCCGCGTCGACGGCGTGAAGGCCGGAGGTTCCGCAGTCCGCCTCGTTCTCAAGCGTTAGTCGCGCTCACGTGCAGATCAGACGCCGGTGGCTTCCTGGCCCTCACGAAATTCTAATCAGGTGCTCACGTTACTCTAATCCGATGGGGAGTATCATTCAGTCCCATTTTTTAGCCTCTCGGGAGCCGCGCTGCGGGCTCCGTTCGCAACGCGACGCGGCTCTGGCGGATGGCCCAGAGTGGGAGCTGGCGGTTGGGCCCCGAGGGGATTCGCTAGATTCATGGTCAAGGAGCGAGGTCTCGTGCGGGTACTCCTCGTGGAAGACGACAGGGCGGTGGCCAGCTTCATCCGCCGAGGGCTGGTCCAGGAGGGCTTCTCGGTCGACATCTCGCCCGACGGGCGCGACGCGTTCCATCAGGCCCTCAACGAGCCCTACGACGTGATCGTCCTCGACATCATGATCCCCTTCATGGAGGGCTTCGAGGTCCTCGGCGAGATCCGCAAACAGGGTTGCCGGGTCCCAGTCCTGATCCTTTCGGCGAGGGATGGCGTCGATGATCGCGTCCGCGGGCTCAACAGCGGCGCGGACGACTACCTCGTCAAGCCCTTCAGCTTCGCCGAGCTGACGGCGCGGGTCCGGGCGCTCCTGCGGCGCGGCTCGGATCTCGGGCAATCCGTGCTGCGGGTCGGAGACCTCGAGATCGACCTGGCGGCCCGAAAGGTGACGCGCAACGCGCGGCGGATCGGCCTGACGCCGAAGGAGTTCTCCCTCCTCGAGTACCTCGTCCGCAATCGGGGGAACGTGCTCACGAGGACGATGATCGCCGAGCACGTCTGGGACCAACACTTCGACAGCTTCAGCAACGTCATCGACGTCTGCGTCCGCTGCCTCCGCGCGAAGGTCGACGACCCGTTCCGGAAGAAGCTGATCCACACGGTCCGAGGCGTGGGATACGTCCTTTCCGAGGAGGCTCCGTGAGGAAGAGGATCTCCCTCCGCTGGAGATTGATCCTCCTCTCCGGGTCCCTCGCCTTCGGTACCGCGCTCGTCCTCATCACACTCCTCCACCTCCGCGCTCAGCGCCAGCTCCTCCAACAGCTCGAGAAGACGCTGGAGACGAAGTGCGACGAGGTGATCACCGTCCTCAAGAGAGCCGACCCGTATCTCACGCTCGAGGACTTCCTCGTCATCGAGACGAACTACCGGTTTTCCCCCTACACCTACTTCTACGAGATCCGCGACGCGCAGGGGCGGCTCCTCGTGCGGAGCCAGAACCTGGGCGGCGTGGAGCTCCCGATCCCCGAGGCGTGGCAGCGGGGCGATTTCGGGAGCCCGATCCACTTTCAGACCGAGCCGCACCCGATCTCGCCGGGAGGCGATCGAATCCGGCTACGGAGCGAACGCCTCGAACTCGCGATGCCCGGCCGTGAGCCCGCCACCTACGTGATCCAGACCGCCGTCGCCCTCGGACCGTACGAGTCGGCGGTGCGCCGGACCCTCCGCGACGCCGTCCTCGTCGCGGCCGGCAGCCTCGCGGCGGTCTTCGTCCTCCTCTGGTTCGTGACCACGCGGTCCCTGCGGCCGGTTTCCGCGATGACGAGGAAGGCCTCGCAGATCACGGCGACGAACCTCCGCGAGCGGCTCCCCCGCGCCGGAACGGCCGACGAGTTGGACGAGCTCGCGAGGGTCTTGAACGACATGCTCGATCGGCTCGGCGCGTCGATGCGGCAGATGGAGCAGTTCTCCTCCGACGCCGCGCACCAGCTCCGCACTCCCTTGACGCGGATCCGGGGGGAGCTGGATCTCATCCTGCGGAGCGACCTGTCCGACCCGCCGCGGAGCCAGCTCGAGCGGATCCAGGAGGAGCTCGAGCGGCTGAGCCGGGTCTGCGGGCGGCTCCTCCTCCTCGCGCGACTCGATCAGCAGGCCGGGAACGCGAGCCTATTCGACGAGCGGGTCGATCTCGAACAGGTCGTATGCGAGCTGATCGAGCAGATGGCCCCCTTGGCGCAGGATCGCGGCGTCGAGCTCCGCCGCGGCGCGACGTCGACGGTGCGCGTCCGGGGAAGCCGGCCCCTCATCGTCGAGGCGCTCCTCAACCTCCTCGACAACGCGATCCGCGCCACGCCCGTGGGAGGCTCCGTCGCGGTCTCGCTCGATGCGAACGGCGATGGGGTGCGGCTCTCCGTCGAGGACAGCGGCCCGGGCGTTCCGCCGGAGGAGCGGCAGCGGATCTTCCAGCGGTTCTACCGCATCCCACGAACCTCGGCGGGGGCGGCGGACGACGGGAGCGGCCTGGGCCTCGCGATCGTGTGGGGAATCGCCCAGGCGCATGGCGGGCACGTCGAGCTCGTCGAAGCCCCGCGCGGAGGAAGCGTCTTCCGCGTCGTGCTTCCCCCTTCCCACCTCACTGAAGCGACGACCGTCTCCCCGCGTCCTCCGGCGACGCGCGGCCAGCCTCCAACCCTCACGGAGTCCTAATCCGGGCCTCACGTTCCCCTAATCCCCCAGAATGTATCTTTCGTCACATCCCCCCAAGGTCCTTACCCCCTCCCTCCAGAGAAGGGTAGAAGCTAATGCATTCGAAGCGCTCCGGATTTTTGAGGAGGGGTCTTGCCTCGCTGTTGGCCGCGGCCCTCGCGTTCTCGCCCCTGGCCTCCACCGCGCAGGTCATCGAGAACGGAACAGCGACAGGGATTGTCGTTGGTAGCGGATTCTTGTTCGAACCCGAGGTTCCCTTCACCTCGCTGAAGAGCGTCCCCATCTGGAACGAGCTGGAGCAGCTCTTGGACAATCCATACGGGGTGTCGGTCGACGCCGCTACCCCTGGGAACGATCAGGGCTTCCCCTCGTACCGTGCCACCGGGGTCACACGCCGTCCGGGCTTCGGCGTCATTCTGCCCCCCTTCCTCGTCCATCCGCTCAACTACAACCCGACCACCGGGGAAGAAATGCGGCTCCTCAATCCGGAGTACGCCGGGGGCGAGTTCGATGTGACCGATGCACTCGTCGAGGGTCCCCCGGGCACGTTTAGGTGGACGAGAACGACCGCGACGATCTCCCCGGGCACGCCCCGCATCGAGGTGGGGGGAGGGACGAGCCCGATCGACTACAACAACCCGATACCGCCGGATGGATCATATCCAGGGCCTTGCGTCCTCGTGACGGAATTCAACCCCCCGGAGGGCTCGACGCTCTGTGGAGGCGATCCCGGCGAACCCGGCAACCCGGTCTTCGGGGGCCTCGGTACCATCACCATCCAGCTCTTTACCTTCCACATGCCACCGGCCCCACCGCCTGTTGTTGGAACTCCAATGACCTTCTTTTCCAGCAACCCTGCCTTGCTTGCGTATTTGGCAAGCCTCGGTTATCCCCCCGCAACAGGTACCACTGCCCAAAGATTTGCTACCAATATGGCTCGGTACGCGCAAATCCTCGCGGTGCGAGCGGTTGCGAACGCTTTGCCCGCGGCGTATAGCGCATTCGTGGGTGGGACGCCGACGCCCGGGCCGCTGCCCTCAGCGTTGAACGCCCTCATCGCCCTGATCAACCTGCTTCCCACCTCAGTCCGCAACCTGGTGCTGGTGCAGACGGTGCAGACCCAGACCGACCCGAACTTCCTGAGTGCCGCGTACTCCACGCCGGGTGTGCCTGGGGTGGCATCGCCGGGCACCGTCATCCCGGCGGCAGCGCGACTCTACGATCCGGTGAGGGGGCTGATTCAGCCGCGCGATGCGACGACGGGCGTGGGCGGGCTCCACAAGCCTTCGCTGCGAGTGCCCGAGGCTGGGGGCGACCCGTCCAACCCGCATTACCTCGCTAACATCGACCCCAACGACGTGACGGATTCGAATGAGAATGATTACTATCGCCAGGCCAACGGGACGGCAGCGGGGGATTCGGGCATCCCGCAGGCTCTCACGGGTCGCACCGCGGCCATTGCCCTGGGCAAGGCCCTGTTCTGGGACATGCAGGTGGGCAGTGACGGCGTCCAGTCCTGCGGCACGTGCCATTTCAACGGCACCGGCACCGACACCCGGACCAAGAACCAGGTCAACCCGAACCACATTGGCGGGGACAACACCTTCCAGATTCGCGGTGGAGCGGCCCCCAATTCATATGATCTGGATGCCAGCGACTTTCCTTTGCACAAGCTGGCCAACCCCGACATCGCCGGCGACCCGGCGTGCACGACACCGATATCGGCAGATGTGACAAACGTCGTGCTGGTCAATGAGCCTTCAACGGGCAGGACCCCGGTGGTGTGCTCTGCAGGAAACATGATCAGCGACGTCAACGACGTGGTGTCCTCCATGGGCGTCGTGTTCAGCCCGTTCACGGACATCCCCACCCCCGGAGCTGCGGCGTTCGGTCCTGCTTCGAACCCGACGTATCCCTCGGTAAAACCCGTGTTGCCGGATATCCGCACTGCGGTCCCCGACCCGATTCCGGGCTTCCAGGGCCTCCGCAGGGTGGAGCCTCGCAACACCCCCACGATGCAGGCGGCGGGATTCAACTTCGACAACTTCTGGGACGGGCGCGCCCGCCACGACTTCAACGGCGGCAGTGTGTTCGGCGCTGCCGACCCCCAGACCCACGTCTGGGCCAACGATGGCACTACCAACGGAGCCCTCACGGCGACCCGGCAACTCATCCGGTTTGCCAGCATCGCGTCCCTGGCGACGGGGCCGGGGCTGAGTGAGTTCGAGATGTCCTTCGCGGGACGCAACTGGCAGAAGATCGGCAAGAAACTGCTCCAGACCGGCGTCGTCCCCCTGGCCAACCAGTTGGTGGATTGCAACGACAGCGTCCTCGGGCCCTTTTCCGGCCAGCGTGTCTCGGTCAACGGAGCGTGTACCCAGACGGAAAGACCCGGGCTCAATGTTTCTTACGAGCAGTTGATCCGCGCAGCGTACTTTCCGCAACTGTGGAAGAACGACAACCAGCATCTCGACGGCTGCTACAGTACCGGCACCAATACGCCTCAGTGCCCCGCCGGTACCGTCGCCATCCCGGTCCTCAACGCTGGCTCGGTCGTCGATAGCAGCAACGACCCCTTCGACGGGTTTGTGGTCCAAGGTCCTGTAACTGGGGCGGCGGTTGCGGCGAACACAAGTCAGTTCCGGCAGGTCGAAGCGAACTTCGCCCTCTTCTGGGGGCTGTCGGTCCATGCCTGGGTGCAGATCCTGGTTCCGGACAACACTCCTTTCGACCAGGTCTTGGATGCCAACCCGGGTGCGTTCGCGGCCTTGGGCGAGCCAGGCGAGCCCGGGCTCGTGAATGACCAGCTTATGTGTGGCCAGTCGGGTGCAGATCCAAACTATTGCTTTACAGAAGTAGGGAATTTCAAACGGGATAGCAACGTCCTTGCCCTTCAGGGCGTCACGGGCGAGAACACCGTCGGCGGCCACTATGTCGCGTCTGGCGGAACCCGTGCCCCCGGATCCAATGCTCCAGATCCCTTGCTCGGGTTGGATATCTTCTTTGCCTCCAACCTGTCGCTGAAGAATCCCGAGTTCAGGACTGGCCGGTGCGGCGAGTGCCATGCCATTCCGACCTTGACCGACCACACCATGCCTTTCACCAGCAAGATCAACCTGATGGACGCGGTTGCGGAGTTCTCCACACCGGGGATCGAGCTCATCGTCGAGCCTCTGGCCAGACTGCGAGTCATCTCGGGCTTCCTGCTCGAAGCCGAGATCAACGAGAACGGCCAGGACGCGGTGGAGCGCCGAATCGTCGACCAGAGTATCGTTCCCAACCCGGTGGATGGTCTGGCGTATCCCGGCGCCACGGCCGCAGGGCTGCCCGCCTTCGGCCCGTGGACCGGAGCGGACTCCGCCTTCCTGGACAACGGCATGTACAACCTGGGCGTTCGCCCCATCACTGAAGACACTGGCCGGGGTGGCAACGACGCCTTTGGCTGGCCGCTGTCCCTGTCGGCCCTGATGATGAAGAACCTCGCCGGTCCAGACTTCAACCCCGGAGGCGATGACCCGGCCGACGGCTTCGCTCAACCCGCCGCCCCTGGGATTGCGCTGAGCACTTTCAATCCCAGCGCCGATCCAGAATGCGCGCCAAACTGCATCACCGGTGGGTTATTCGAGGAGACCGGACAGGATCAACAGATCAACCCGGGGTACGAGGGGGAGCCGGCACTTCCCATGCTGCCTTCCTACCTGGGTGAGTTTGCAAACAACATCACCGTCGGCGATTTCCCGCCCGAGATGGATGAGGCCGGGGGGGCCATTGGCGGTATGGTCAATACCCTCACCGACGCGGCGATGATCGAAGGGTTCATGGACACGCTGGGGCCGTTCAATCCTGGAAACGTCTCGGCCGAGGTTCTGAACTT
>Ga0210378_10001971_pt1 | contig 10561 bp, 6 predicted proteins | sample PLM1_60_b1redo_FD_155465 | JGI IMG/M metagenome (GOLD analysis project Ga0210378, IMG submission 155465) | Groundwater sediment microbial communities from an aquifer in East River, Colorado, USA - PLM1_60_b1 redo | ecosystem: Environmental > Terrestrial > Soil > Riparian zone | place: USA: East... | reverse complement strand
GAGCAGGAGCTCCCGCTGGATGTCGCCCGTGACCTCGGCCGAGCGCTCCCCCACGTACATGTCGATCTCGCTGCGCACGCCGAACTCCGGGAGGTAGATCCCGGGCTCGATCGAGAAGCACACGCCGGGGATGATCGTCCGCTGGTCGCGGGTCTCCAGGTTGTCGATGTTCACGCCGTTGCCGTGGACCTGGTAGCCGATGGAATGGCCGGTGCGGTGGAGGAAGTAGGCCCCGTAGCCGCGCTCCTCGATGTAGCCGCGGCAGACGTCGTCCACCTCGTAGCCGTGGATGGTCCGGCCCGAGCGCACGGCGTCCTGCACGAACGCGATGGCCGCGTCGCGCCCTCCCTTCACCGTCTCCCACACCTCGCGCATCCTCGGCGGGACGTCGCGGCCGCAATAGGCCATCCACGTCGCGTCGTAATAAACGGCGCGCGGATCGTCCTTGACCTTGGACCAGATGTCGATGAGGAGCAGGTCCCCCTTCTTGATGACCCGGTCGTCGGGGCCGGGTGCGGTCTCGAAGTGCGGATCGGAGGCGTGGTCGTTCACGGCCACGATGCAGGGGTGGTCGGTGAAGAGCCCCCGCGCGTCGAAGCGCGACGAGATGAAGGCCTGGACATCGCTCTCCTTGACCGGGAGGCCGGCGGCGAGCCGCTCCTTGACGAGGGCAAAGGCCTCGTCCTTGGCGAGCAGCGTGTCGCGCGCCGCGCGGTCGTGGAGCGCCTTCTGCTCTCGTGTCCACCGCGCCTCGAAGACCTGGACGAGGTCGGCGGAGCTGACGACCTCCACGCCCGTGGCCCGGACCATCTCGATCGTGCCCGCGTCCACCCGGCCCACGTAGGGGATCGCCGCGCCGGGGCTGTACTCCATGGCCACGCGCTTCATCCCCGCCAGCTTGTCATGGAGGAGCGCTTCGAGCTCCTTCCACGACCGGTACAGGAGCGAGTTTCCGGGCGCGCCCTTGAGCGCGTGCGACTCGATGACGTGCAGGATCGCCACGGGCTCGCCCTGGGCCGGGATCAGGTAGAACCAGCGGCGGGTCCCGATCTGCCGCTCGTCGAAGCCGATGACGGCGCGGGCGATGGGGTTGGAGCCGCGGAAATCGTAGAGGAGCCATCCGTCGATGCGCTCCTCGCGGAGGGCGCGCTGGATGCCGGCGAGGTCCATTCAAATCGGATTATACTGGGTGCCCTCCCCATCATGACCTCGAAGTTCCACGGTTGTCCGCTCTGCCGGCGTGACGTCGCCGTGCACGACCTCGTCGGCCGCGAGCTGGAGGAGGACGCGGCCACGCTGGTGGCGGCCAACACGCCCGGCTGGTCGCCGAGCGACGGCCTGTGCCGAGAATGTGCTCGCCGCTTCACCGCCGCGCTCGACGAGCTGCGCCGCCACGGCGCGCCGCCGGGAGCGATCCTCCCGACGCCGCTGAGGCTGGGCGCGCCCGAGCGCTACCGGGGCCGGGGGATCACGATCGCCTTTCTCGACTCGGGCTTCTATGCCCATCCCGACCTAGTCGAGCCCGAGAACCGGATCCTCGCCTACGTGGACGTGACCCGGACGGGCGGGCGTCGAAGCTCCGCGAGCGGCGGGATTCACTTCCGACGCGAGCGGGGGGGGCTCGGGGGGCCGCGCCGCAGCGGCCCCCCGCTCAATGAGGACCTGCGCGTTCCCGATGAATCTTCGTGGCACGGAACGATGACGTCGGTCGTGGCCTGCGGCAACGGCCGCCTCTCCGGGGGACTCTACCGCGGGGTGGCTTCCGAGGCCCGCCTGGTCCTCGTCAAGGTGGGAACGATGCGGCGCATCACCCACGAGGACATCCAGCGCGGGCTGGAGTGGGTCGTCCGGAACCGGCGCCGCTACGGCATCCGCATCGTGAACGTGAGCTGCGGCGGTGACTACGAGGCGTCCTACCTGAGGGACGGCCTGTCACAGGCCGCCGAGCGGGCCAGCCAGGAGGGAATCCTGGTGTGCGCGGCAGTGGGCAACCTCGGCCACGTCCCCGGGCACCCGGTCCTGCCCCCCGCTTCCGCCCCGTCGGTGCTGACGGTGGGGGGCCTCGACGACCAGAACCGGCTCTCCTTCGCCAGCTACGGCATGTACCACTCCAGCTTCGGCCCCACCGTGGACGGCCTGCAGAAGCCGGAGGTCATCGCCCCCGGCATCTGGGTCGCGGCGCCGATCCTGCCCGGTACGCCGACCGCAGCCCAGGCCGAGCTGCTCTCTCGCCTCGACGCCGCCTCCGACGACGAGCTGGCGAAGCGGCTCGCTGCGCATCGGGGCATCGACGCCGAGCTGGACGCCGCCGTGGGCCTGTCGCCGGCGCTGCTCCGCCAGCTCGTGCGGCTGAAGCTGAAGGACCAGAATGTCATCTCCGGGGCGTACAAACATGTCGACGGGACCAGCTTCGCGTCGCCCATCGTGGCGTCCATCGCCGCGCAGATGCTGGAGGCGAACCCGCGGCTGCTGCCGCACGACGTCAAGCGCATCGCCGTGCGGACCGCGCGGCGCATCGCCGGTGTCGAAGTGGACCGTCAGGGATGGGGCGCGGTGGACGCGGAAGGTGCCGTCAAGGCCGCCTTCGAGGCGCGGCCACCGGGGGCGGCCGCATCTCCAAGCTCGAAAGGACTCGTCCGATGAGAAACACGCTCCGCGCCGTGCTGCCCGCCCTCCTCCTCGGCGGAGGAGGTTTCGCCCTCTCCGCGGCCGGGGATATCAAGCCCAACGAGAACCTGGTCGGGGAAGGCATCCCCTCCATTCCGTCCACCTTGAGCGAGACCGTCGGCCGTTACACGGAGTTCCGTGGCGCCGGCCTCCAGGACTGGCACCCGACCCGGCGGGAGATGCTCGTCACGACCCGCTTCGCCGACACCAACCAGATACACCGCGTGCGCTTCCCCGGCGGCGCCCGCACCCAACTGACCTTCTTTCCCGACCGCGTGCTCGGAGCCAGCTACGCACCGAAGGGAGGCGAGTTCTTCGTCTTCGGCAAGGACACCGGCGGCAACGAGTTCACGCAGCTCTATCGCTACGACCTCGCCACCGGCGACGTTGCCCTGCTCACCGACGGCCGCCGCTCCCAGAACGGCGGCGGGCAGTGGTCGAACGCCGGGGACCGCATCGCATACGGCACGACCGCCCGCAACGGGAAGGACCGCGACATCCACGTGATGGACCCCCGTGACCCCCAGAGCGACCGCGTCGTCCTCGAGACCGAGGGTGGAGGCTGGGCCGCCCTCGCCTGGAGCCCGGACGACCGCCAGCTCCTGGTCGGCGAGTCGATCTCCGCCAACGAGAGCTACCGTTGGCTCCTGGACCTGGCCAGCGGCGAAAAGCGCCTCCTCACCCCCAAGGGAGGGGCGGAGAAGGTGCACTACGGCGGAGGGGTCTTCGCCCGCGATGGAAAGTCCGTCTATGTCAGCACCGACAAAGGCTCGGAGTTCCACCGCCTGGCCCGTGTCGACCCCGCCACCGGCGACCACGACTTCCTCGCCACCCACATCGACTGGGACGTGGACGACTTCAAGCTGTCGCCCGACGGCAAGACGGTCGCCTTCGCGACCAACGAGGACGGGGTGGACGTGCTGCGCTTGCTCGACACTGCGACCGGCAAGGAGCGCCCGGCCCCCCGGCTGGGCCTCGGCCTGGGCGTCATGGGCGGGCTCGAGTGGCACCAGAACGGGAGGGACCTGGCCTTTGGCTATTCTTCCGCCCGCTCCCCGGCCGACGTGTACTCGCTCGACGTCACGAGCGGCAAGATCGACCGTTGGACGGAGAGCGAGACGGGCGGACTCGACGCCGCCCGCTTCTCCGAGCCGGAGCTCGTGCGATGGAAGACCTTCGACGGCCGGACGATCTCCGGCTTCCTCTACAAGCCTCCCGCCCGCTTCGCGGGAAGGCGGCCGGTGCTCATCAACATCCACGGGGGACCCGAAGGCCAGTCGCGTCCCTCTTTCCTCGGCCGCAGCAATTACTACATGAACCAGCTGGGGCTGGCCGTGATCTACCCGAACGTGCGCGGCTCCACCGGCTACGGCAAGACCTTCCTGAAGCTCGACAACGAGATGCTCCGCGAGGACTCGGTCAAGGACATCGGTGCCCTGCTCGACTGGATCCCCACCCGGAGCGACCTCGACCCCCAGCGGGTGATGGTTACGGGCGGCAGCTATGGGGGCTACATGACGCTGGCGGTGGCGACCCACTATGACGACCGCCTCCGCTGCGCGCTCGACGTGGTGGGCGTCTCGAACTTCATCAGCTTCATGGAGCGTACGGAAGCGTACCGGCGCGACCTGCGGCGGGTCGAGTACGGCGACGAGCGCAACCCGAAGATCCGGGCCTTCTTCGAGAGGATCGCGCCCCTCAACAACGCGGCCAAGATCACGAAGCCGCTCTTCGTCGTCGCGGGGAAGAACGACCCGCGGGTGCCGGTGCAGGAGAGCGAGCAGATGGTGGCCACGGTCCGAAAGAACGGCACGCCGGTCTGGTGGCTGATGGCCCAGGACGAAGGCCACGGCTTCGCCAAGAAGAAGAACCAGGACTACCAGTTCTATGCGACGGTCATGTTCATCAAGGAGTACTTGCTGAAGTGAGGAGAGGAATACTTGCTGAAGTGCGAGCCGGCTCGACGCGCCGCGCAAGGCCGCGCACGACGCGGGGTGTCAGCGCGCGCTAAATGTAAGGGGCGCCTTGCGGCGCCCCTCGCACGTCCTGCGGAAGGTCCCCTCTTTGGGGGGGAAGGAGTTATCTGCGGGCTTGTTTATAGGTTGGGCTAGCCATCAGGAATGCGTTGTTCATGGCCTTTCTGGGGGAGTAGACGTAGCAAACGACGTGCCGGTTTCCTGAACGGTGTGAATAGATGTCAAGCTCTACCTTATCTATCACTTACGCACGGGGGGCTCTCGGACTGTGGTCACCCACCGTCATCCATGTCACACAAACTTTGCGCATAGGGACACAAGCGACGGGACGACGGGCTCAGTGGCCGCGGTGGGGCAGCGGAGTGCCGAAGGACCGGGCGCAGTCGTGACAGAGGAAGTCGTACGCCGACAGGATGTCGTAGACCTGGAGGCAGTCCGCGCAGGCATAGCGCTCGCAGATGTCGCACTGAAGGAACGAGTCGTTATGGACGACGGCCGCGCCCTTGCGGTAATCCAGCAGTGCCGCGGTCGGCAGTCGCCGGCAGGACTGGCACGTAGACGGTGGGGACATCCTTCCTCGACCTCCGGAGGGCTAAGAAAGCCGGGGAATGTTCGTGATACGAGATCAGTATACCACGCAGGGGGGCCGCCTGCGCCGGCCCCGGGCCGTGACCCGGGAGATATAATCGGGTGGTGGTAGTGATGAGGTCTGTGCCTATGAATGTCTCGAAGAAGGTGCTGGCGGCGACGGCCGCGGCCTGGATGATCGCGGCGCCCGTCCTCGCCGACAAGAAGCTCGACGACGCGGTCGCCCGTGCCGAGCAACAGCTCCAGCGCGGCCACCCCGAGGAAGGCATCAAGACGCTCCAGCGACTGGCCGACCAGACCCCGAGCGCCGAGGCGTCCGTCGCCCTCGCGCGCTTCCAGTGGAAGACGGGAGATGCGGAGGGCGCCGCCAAGAACGCGACCAAGGCGGTCGAGCTCAGCGCTTCGGCCGCTCCGAACGTGCGGTCCGAAGTGCTCGCCACCGTCTCCGGCCTCACGCTGCGGCGGGGTGCGGGCAAGGACGCCTTGTCGCAGGCCCAGGAAGCGGTGAAGGCGCAGGAGACACCGGCGGCGCTGGCCGCCCTCGCCCGCGCGCAGGTGCGGACGCAGCAGGGCGTCGCGGCGCTGCAGTCGGCGGAGAAGGCGGTGCAGGCCGGCGCCTCGAGCGCCACGGCCCAGGAGGCCCACGGGCAGGCGCTGCTGGCGCTGGGACGCAACGCGGAAGCGGACGCGGCGTTCCGGAAGGCGTTGCACCTCGATCCCAAGCTGGCCGACGCGCAGGTGGGCCTGTCGCAGGCGCTGCTCGCGGAGAAGAAGCACGCCGAGGCCGTCGCGGAGGCGCGCAAGGCCACGGAGACCGATCCCCGGTCGGGAGAGGCATTTGCCGCGCTCGGGACGGCAATCCTCGCCGAGAACAGCAAGAGCTGGTCGGACGCCATCGCCCAGGCGCAGCAGGGTGCCTTCGTCAGCCCGACGAGCCCCGTCGTACAGGTGGCGGTGGGGAAGATCTTCGAGGCGGGCGGTAACTTCGATCAGGCCGTCAGCTCCTACCGGCGCGCGCTCGAGGTCGATCCCGGCTACGCGCCCGCCCGCGTCGCCCTCGTCCAGGGCCAGGTCCGTCGGGGCGACGTCGATGCCGCCCTTCCCGAGGTCCAGAAGCTGGCCGCCGAGGCGCCGGAGAACGGCGAGGCCCAGTTGATGCTCGGGCGGATCCTCGCCCAGAAGGGCGATCTCGTGAACGCCGTCGGGCCGCTCGAGAAGGCAGCGAAGGCGCTCCCCAACTCCGCCGAGGCGCAGGCGCTGGCCGGCTACGCCTTCCTCAACACGCGACAGCCGGACGACGCGCTCATCGCGTACAAGAGGGCGGTCGAGCTCGATCCCAAGAACGTGGACTACCGCTCCAACTACGGCCTCCTCCTCGGGGTCGCGGGGAAGAACGACGAAGCCGCCGCGGAGCTGAAGAAGGTCATCGCAACGCCCGGCTACAACGACGTCGCCGCCCACGCGAATCTCGGGTACGTCTACCGCACCATGAAGCCGCCCCGCACCGAAGACGCCATCGCCGCGTACCGGAAGGCGATGACGATCGACCCCAAGAACGAGCAGGCGACGCTGGGCCTGGCGCGCAGTCTCTTCAATGCGAACCGCTTCGACGAGGCGATCGAGATGTACAAGAAGACGATCCAGCTCGAGCCCAAGTTCGCGGGCGAGGCGGACCTCGGGATCGCCTGGTCCTACACGTTCAAGAAGGATCTGCCCCAGGCCCGGGCCACGCTCGCGAAGGCGAAGAGCGAGCTGGCTTCCGGCGATCCCCGGGTGGCGCAGGTCGCGGAGAACATCGACAAGGTGGAAAAGGGCCAGCAGGCCGACGCAGCGGCGGCCGTGGCCGCCCAGGCCACGACCGAGGTCGCCCAGGGTCCCAGCGTGAACAGCTTGGGCGGCACGCTCCAGAGGGGTGGTCCCTCGGCGCGGCGCGCGGCCGCCCGCGATCTCGCGCGCTTCGGCGGCGACGCCGTTCAGCACCTCCTCTACGCCGCCGTCAACGACAAGGACTGGGAGGTTCGCGAAGCCGCCATCCAGTCCCTCGGCCAGATCGGCCCGCCGGCGCGGGCCGCGGTACCGCAGCTCCAAGCCATCGCCCGCGCGAATCCGTTCGAGTGCACGGTGTGCGAGCGGAAGCAGATGGAGGACCAGGCCCGGTACGAGGACCTGCGCCGCGCCGCTCGGGCCGCCCTGCAGCGCATCGGCGGTTAACCCGGCAAGTACGCGCCTCGCGTGACGCTCCGACGTGAGCGGCGTCACGCGGGGAGCGTCGCTGCCTGCGTGCTATACTTTCGTGTTGCCGTTTCCTCCGCGCGCGGCCGCCTGAGAGTTGTCGATGGTTCTTGGTATGCTCGTGGCGCTCGCCCTGTGCGTGTCCGCGGACAGCGCCTACGAGGTCAATCTCCAGGCCGCCACCGCCGCCGTGTTGTCCGACGAAACGGCAATCCGCAAGGTCATCGGGGACTACGCCAAGGCCATCGAGAGCAAGGACCTGGGCTTGTTCAAGACGGTCAAGCCCAACCTCACCCCGGACGAGGAGAAGCGCACCAAGGCGGCCTTCGCGAGCATCCGGTCCCACATCGTGAAGATCACCTTCCTCTCGATCGATATGAAGGAGCACCAGGCGGTGGTGAAGGTGACGCGCCGCGACACGATCAACGGCTCCATTCCCGGCGCGTTCCCGCAGACCTTCAACATGAGCAAGGGGCGCGCGGGCTGGGTGATCGACGAAATCGGCCGGTAATCAGGCGCTCGGCGCGGGCGCAACGTCTCCCAGCATTCCCGCGGCGGGCGCCTTCCAGAATCCCGGAATGGCGCGGGCGCACTTGGGGCAGTGGCCGTCGGCCACGCGGTTTCGCAGCACGCGAAAACCGTGGCGCTCGATGATCAGCTCGCCACAACCCGGGCAGTAGGTGTTTTCCCACTTTCCCACCTGACCGGGGAGGTTCCCCGCGTAGACGAACCGGAGGCCCTCGGCGGCGCCGATCTCCGCCGCCCGCAGCAGCGTGGCGACGTTCGTGTTCTCCGGCTCCGTCATCTTGTAGTCGCCGTGGAAGGCGGTGACGTGCCACGGGATGTCGGGCGAGACGGACACCAGGAAGCGGGCGATGTCCCTCAGCTCCTCGTCGGAGTCGTTGAAGCCGGGGATCGCGAGCGTGACGATCTCCACCCAGAAGCCCTTCTCGTGCAGGGCGCGTATCGTCCACAGCACGCGATCGAGCGTGCCCCCCAGCTCGCGGTAGTGCTTGTCGCGGAAGCTCTTCAGATCGACTTTGTAGAGGGAGACCCACGGCTTGATGTAGTCGAGCACCTCGGGCGTGCCGTTGCCGTTGGAGACGTACGAGCAGACGAGCCCCGCCGCCCGCGCCTCCTTGAACACGGCCACCGCCCATTCGCTCGTGATGAGCGGCTCGTTGTAGGTCGAGGTAACGATGCGGGCCTGGTGCTCGTGGGCGAGGCGCACGAGCTCCTTCGGCGTGATCTCCTGCGGTCGGGCGACCGCCGAGGGATCGCGCAGCGCCTGGGACGTGACCCAGTTCTGGCAGTTCGAGACGGCAAAGAAGCCGGCGAGATAGCTGTTCTCCTCCTCGACCTCCATGTTGTAGACATCGCCGTCGTAGGGCTCACGGTCCACCCCGCGGACGAGGACCAGGTAGTTGTCTCCCGCCGAAACGGCGCCTCGCTCAATGACGGGGTGGGGGCTGTCGTCTTCCATGAGCGCAGTCCGCGCACCAGTCCGCCCGATGCTTCCGACGGCCGTCGTCGCTGCTGACGCCGCGGCGACCAGCTCTAGCGTAGTGACGAGCTCCGCCGGAAGGTCGCGAGGGACCGTCAGGTAGTGGCCCGCGGTGATGTCCTTGGCGGGAATAAGGACCGGCGGCCGCGCCGGGTCGGTGGTGGCGTAGACCCGATGATCCGGCGTGCACCGGAGAGGCGGCAGGTAGAAGGGACGTATCGTCACCAGCTCGCCCCGATACCGGTGCCGTACGACGCCGCGCAGCCGCCGCAATCGGCCGGATGCGGCCACCACGCGGCGGTCTTCCGGGAAGGCGAGCTCGGCGTCCGCTCTCGTTTCGCTGCGCTCGCACGACGCGAACAGCTCGGCGAAGGTCGTCGGGCCCTCGTCCGTGACCACGACCGTTTCCCCGGTGAAGCAATACCCGCAGTGGAAATCGCAACCCAGCATCCCGAACGACAGCGCGCGCGAGCCGGGCAGGGCGTGGAAGAACGGCTTCTTCTCCACGGGGTCGAGCTGGAGCGCACCGACATATCCCCACGGCACCTTCAGCACGCCGTCCTCGTTGAAGCGGACGCGGCACACGCCGTCGTGGCCGGGCGGGATCAGGCAGCGGTGGCCGCAAGCGAAGCAGCGGACGCGGCCGTTGGGGAGCTTCTCGTACAGCTCGCCCTCGGCGGTGCGGCGGGCGAGTACTTCTGCGAGGGGGGAGGCCTTCATCGGCGGTGGACGCACGACGCGCGCCCTCCTTCCTTCGATTATAGGCCCGCGCGACCCCTTGACAGGCCCGCGGGCGAAAGGCGAATATAAAGCGAAAGTAGGCTCCCATGATCAAGCCCGGTGTCCCCGCCCCCAACCTCGCGCCGTTGATGGGCTCCGAGACCGTGCGCGAGCGTGGGGGCGTCAGCTACCGCGAGATCAAGGCCCGGTCCCTCCTGAACCGCTGCGACTCGCCGCGCATGCCGTTCAGGTGGACGGTCAACCCGTACCGCGGATGCGCCATGGGGTGCCGCTACTGCTACGCCGCCTATACCCACGAGTTCCTCGGCATCGACGTCCCCGAGCAGTTCCATTCGCTCGTGTACGTGAAGACCGGCGCCGAGGAGGAGACGGCCCGCCGCCTGAGCGCCATCGTGAAACGCGGGGAGCTCATCGCGCTCGGCACCGCGACCGACCCCTACCAGCCCGCGGAGGTCGAGGCGCGGGTGACGCGCCGCTTCCTGGAGGCGGTCGCGCGCCACCGCAACGTCCGCCTCGGGATCGTGACCAAGGGAGCGATCATCCTCCGGGACCTGGACCTGCTCGAGACGATCAACCGGCGGTCGAAGCTCTGGGTCCGGGTGTCGCTCATCTCGCCGCACGCCGACCTCATCCGCCGCCTCGATCCGTGGGCCCCGCCCCCCGCCGTGCGCATCGAGATGATGAGGCGGCTCCACGAAGCGGGGATCGACGCTGGCCTCGGCCTCGCCCCGATCTTGCCCGCCCTCACCGACGACGAGCCCAGCCTCGATCGCCTCCTCGGCGAAGTGGCGGCCGCCGGCGTTCAGAGGATGTTCATGAACGTCCTCTTCCTCCGCTCCCCGACCAAGGAGAG
>Ga0210378_10001969_pt1 | contig 10567 bp, 8 predicted proteins | sample PLM1_60_b1redo_FD_155465 | JGI IMG/M metagenome (GOLD analysis project Ga0210378, IMG submission 155465) | Groundwater sediment microbial communities from an aquifer in East River, Colorado, USA - PLM1_60_b1 redo | ecosystem: Environmental > Terrestrial > Soil > Riparian zone | place: USA: East... | reverse complement strand
TCGGCCGCTTCGGTGGGCCGCACTGGCCGGCCGGTCGTCCGCCACGGCGTGTCCCGGCCCCAGCCGGCGGCGCCGCGAGCGGCGCCGGCATCGCGGCGCCGCTCGCCCGGACCGGCGACCGGCCCACCGCCGCCCGCCTGCTCGGGAGGGCGGGACCGCCCGGCCGATCGTCCGCGGGAGCGGGGCGTGAGCCGGGTGATCGTGGTCGGCGCCGGGGTCGGCGGCCTGGCCGCGGCCGCCCGGCTGGCCGCGTCCGGGCACGACGTGACCGTCTGCGAGCAGGCGCCCGTCGTCGGCGGCAAGCTCGGGCTGGTGGAGCGGAGCACCGAGGCCGGCGTCTTCCGCTTCGACACCGGGCCGTCACTGCTGACCATGCCGCACGTCTTCACCGAACTCTTCGACGCGACCGGTGACCCGCTCGAGTCGTCGCTCACGCTCGAACCGCTCGACCCGGTGACCCGCTACCGGTTCGCCGACGGCACCCGGCTCGACACCGCCGCGGACCTGGACCTGACCAGCGCGCGGATGGACGCGGCGTTCGGCCCCGGCGCGGGCGCCGACTGGCGGCGGCTGACGTCGCGGGCCGGCCAGATCTGGCGGGCCGTCCGCGGCCCGTTCCTCGAGTCCACAGTGGACGGCCTCGGCGACCTCGCCCGGCAGGCGGTGCGGCTGCGGGACCTGCGCGCCATCGCGCCCGGCCGGACGCTGCGCTCGCTCGGCGAGCGCTACCTCCGCGACCCGCGGCTGCGGACGCTCTTCGAGCGGTACGCGACGTACAGCGGCTCGGACCCGCGCCTCGCGCCGGCCGCGCTCGCGGTCGTCCCGTACATGGAGCAGGAGTTCGGCGGGTGGTACCTGCGCGGCGGCCTGCGCACGCTCGCCGACGCGCTCGCGCAGCGGGTGACGGCCCTCGGCGGGCGGATCCGCACCGCCACCGACGTCGCCCGCATCGAGACCAGCGGCGGCCGGGTCAGCGGGGTCCGGCTTGCCGACCGGGGCCGGCTGCCGGCCGACGTCGTCGTCGCGAACGCCGACGCGGTGCACGTCTACCGCGACCTGCTGCCGCAGCCGCGGCTGCTGCGCCGGCTGCGCCGCAGCACGCCGTCATTGTCCGGCTTCGTGCTGCTGCTCGGGGTGCGCGGGCGGACACCGGGGCTCGCGCACCACAACGTGCTCTTCCCCGCCTCGTACGATGACGAGTTCGACGCGGTCTTCGGCAACCCGGCGGCGCCGGTGGCGGACCCGACCATCTACATCAGCGTGCCGGACGACCCGGCGGTCCGGCCGGAGGGGCACGAGGCCTGGTTCGTCCTGGTGAACGCGCCGCGGCACGGGCGCGGGCCCGGCGCGGTGGACTGGAGCTCGGCCGAGCTCGCCGGCTCGTACGCCGGCCGCCTGCTCGGCCTGCTCGCCCGCCGCGGGCTCCAGGTCACCGACCGGCTGCTGTTCTCGCACGTCATCACCCCCGCCGACCTGGCTCGGTCGACCCGGGCGCCGGGCGGCGCGATCTACGGCAGCTCGTCGAACGGGGCGCGCTCGGCGTTCCTCCGCCCGGCGAACCGCTCCCCGGTCCCCGGCCTGTTCCTGGTGGGCGGGTCCACCCACCCGGGCGGCGGGCTCCCCCTCGTCGCGCTCTCCGCCCGCATCGTCGCCGACCTCGTCGGCCCGGCCTGAGCCCCGCTCCCCCATCACACCGTCGCCGTACCCACCCACGAGCCCGACCCGCGCCGGAGATCAGCGCAGGGTGCGCCGGATCACGACCAGCAACTGGGTCAGGCCGATCGCGCCCAAGCCGACCCACGCGGCCGCGCCGGCGGTGACGATCGGGTCAGCGGACCCGGGCAGCAGACCGCAGCCGAGCAGGAGCCCGGCCGTGAGGATCACCCGCGTCGGCCGCTCCCAGACCGTGACGACGCCGACCTCGCCCATCCCGGCGTTGCCGGCCCTGGCCCTGGCGTACTCGTGCAGTCCCATCAGTCCGCCGCCGGCGACGCACACCGGCCCCGGCGCTCCGAGCAGCCAGAGCGGCACGAGGTAGGCCGCGTCGGACAGGCGGTCGGCGAGCGAGTCCAGCACGAAGCCCCACCGCGAGGTGCGGCCGGTGAGGATCGCGACCGCGCCGTCGAGGTTGTCGATGAGCCCGGCGGCCACGGCCACTCCGGCCGCCGCGAGCGGCCACCGTCCGCCCGCGCTCGCGATCGCCGCCACCGCCACCGACACCAGCAAGCCCCAGGCGGTGAGCACATCCGGCGACACCCCGCGCGCCGCCAGCGGCCTGGCCGCCGTGTAGGCGACGGCCAACCAGCGGCCGACCAGGCTGCCCGGAGCGGGTTCGTGGCCGCCGTGCAGCGGCGCCCAGCGGCGCAGGTAGTCGGCGCGGTCGGGCAGCGGCGCCGCCGGCGGCCGGGCCGACAGCACGGTGAGCACCAGTACGGCGAGCGTCGCGACGGCGAGGGCCAGAGCCGTCAGCACGGCCGGCGGCCGCGGGTCAGGCAGGGACCCGGGTCGCCGCCCGGGCACCGAGGCCGAGCCGCGCCCAGACCTCCCGCGTCGCCGTGGACCTGTTCAGCGTGTAGAAGTGCAGCCCTGGCACACCCTCGTCGAGCAGCCGCTCGCACAGCGCGGTCGCGTGCTCGACGCCGACGCGCCGGACCTCGGCGGGGTCGTGCTCCACCGCGTAGAGCTGGGCCGCGAGGTCCTCCGGGAAGGCGGCACCGGACAGCTCGGCCGAACGCTGGATGCCCCGCACGTTGGTGATCGGCATGATGCCGGCCAGGATCGGGACGGCGCAGCCCAGGGCGACCACCCGGTCGCGCATCCGCAGGTAGTCCTCCGCCCGGAAGAACATCTGCGTGATGGCGAAGTCCGCGCCCGCCCGGCACTTGGCCACGAAGTGCCGGGTGTCGCTGTCCAGGTCCGCCGAGCGCGGGTGCTTCTCCGGGAACGCGGCGACGCCGACGCAGTAGTCGCCGTGCGTCTTCACCAGGCGGACCAGCTCCTCGGCGTACCGCAGGCCCTCCGGGTGCTCGCGCCACTCGCCCAGCGGGTCGCCGGCCGGGTCGCCGCGCAAGGCCAGGACGTTGCGGACGCCTGCGGCGGCCAGCCGCCCGACGATGTGCCGGAGCTCGGCGACCGAGTGCTCGACGGCGGTGAGATGCGCCATCGGCAGCAGCGTGGTGTCGGTCGCGATCCGCTCGGTGATCGCGACCGTGCGGTCCCTGGTCGAGCCGCCGGCGCCGTAGGTGACGGAGACGAACGACGGCCGGAGCGGCTCGAGCTGCCGGATCGCCTGCCAGAGCTGCCGCTCGCCCTCGTCGGTCTTCGGGGGGAAGAACTCGAACGAGAACGTCGGCCGCCCCTCGGCGAGCCGGTCGCGCACGGTGGCCGTCATGCGGAAAGGGTAGCGTCAGCGCCTCCGGGAGCCGCCGCGGCGGACGTGGTCCAGACCGAGCGCGCGAACGGGCGGGCCGGCGCGCCATGCCGGATACTGCCTGGACAACGCCGTACGCGACCCACCCTGGAGCGTTCGTGAGCTCGACCCGGCACCGTCCCGGCCCGGCGCCCACCCCCACGCCGGACGATCCGGCGGGCTCGCCGGTGGAGCGGGCGGACCTGCGGCAGCGGGTGTCGAAGGCGCTCGACATCCTCCTGGACCGGCAGGACGCCCGGCTGGCCGCCGTCGGGCCCGAGCTCGGCGAGCTGGTGCTCGCCCTGCGCGACCTGCTCGCCGGCGGGAAGCGGCTCCGCCCGGCCTTCGGCTACTGGGCGTGGCGCGGGGCCGGTATGCCGGACGACGACCGCATGGTGACCGCCGCCGCCTCGCTGGAGCTCTTCCAGGCGTGCGCGATCGTGCACGACGACGTGATGGACCGCAGCGACACCCGGCGGGGGCGTCCGGCGGTCCACCGCCGCTTCGGCGCGCTGCACCGGGCCGCCGGCTGGCGGGGCGACGGGGAGGCGTTCGGCACCGGGGCGGCGATCCTGCTCGGCGACCTGTGCCTCGCCTGGTCGGACGAGATGTTCCTCGGCAGCGGGATGGAGGCCGACCGGCTCGCGCGGGCCCGGGTGATCTACGACGAGATGCGCACCGAGCTGATGGGCGGGCAGTACCTGGACCTGCTCGAGCAGGCGGCCGGTGGCGGGTCGGTGCCGCGGGCGCGGCGGGTGATCGAGTACAAGAGCGCCCGCTACAGCGTGCTGCGGCCGCTGCAGATCGGCGCGGAGCTCGCCGGCGCCGGGCCGGAGCTGCGCCGGCCCTACGAGGCGTACGGGCTGCTGCTGGGCGAGGCGTTCCAGCTGCGCGACGACGTGCTCGGCGTCTTCGGCGACCCGGCGGAGACCGGCAAGCCGGCCGGGGACGACCTGCGCGAGGGCAAGCGGACGGTCCTGGTCGCCGTGGCGACCGAGCGCGGCGGACGAGCCGCCCGGCGGGTGATCGACCGGCACCTGGGCGCCCCCGCTCTCGACGCCGCCGGCGTGCTGGCCCTGCGCGAGGCGATCGTGGAGACGGGGGCGCTCGCCGAGGTCGAGCGGATGATCGAGGACTGCACCGACCGGGCGCTCGCGGCGCTCGACTCCGCGCCTGTCGACCCCGAGGCCGGCGCCGTCCTGCGTGAGCTCGCCGCGGCCGCCACCGCCCGCCGCCTCTGACCCGGCGGCTACGTCCGCGCCGCCTCCCGCAGCTGAGCCGGGGGGCGGAGCGGGACGCTCGGGGGGCGGGGCTGGCGGGGTCGCCCTAGGGTCGGGACGTGCGAACGGTGCGGGGACCGACGGACCGGGTGGTGGTGGTCGGGGCCGGGCTCGGCGGCCTGTCGGCGGCACTGCGGCTGGCCGGGGCCGGTCGTGAGGTCACGGTGGTGGAGCGGGAGGCGGTGCCCGGCGGGCGGGCCGGCCGGCTCGAGCTGGACGGCTACTCGTTCGACACCGGGCCGACGGTGCTGACCATGCCGGACCTGATCGCCGACGCGCTGGACTGCGTCGGCGAGCGGCTGGAGGACTGGCTGGACCTCCGGCCGGTGGACCCGCTCTACCGGGCGCACTATCCGGACGGGTCGACCCTCGACGTCCGAGCGGACGTCGACGCGATGGCGGCCGAGGTGGAGCGGGTCTGCGGGGCGGCCGAGGCCGCGGGCTACCGCCGCTTCGTCGACTTCCTCCGCGCGCTCTACCGGGCCGAGATGCGCACGTTCATCGACCGCAACCTCGACTCCCCGCTCGCCCTGCTCGGACCCGACCTCGCCCGGCTGGTCGCGCTGCGCGGCTTCGGCCGGCTGGCCCCCGCCGTCGGGCGCCACCTGAGGGACCCGCGGACCCGGCGGGTCTTCTCCTTCCAGGCGATGTACGCCGGGCTGTCGCCGTACGACGCACTCGCCCTCTACGCGGTGATCGCGTACATGGACTCGGTCGCCGGGGTCTTCTTCCCCGCCGGCGGCATGCACGCCGTTCCGCGCGCGCTGGCCGGCGCCGCCGAGAAGCACGGCGCCCGGTTCCGCTACGGCAGCGAGGTGACCCGGGTCGAGATCCGCGACGGCCGCGCGCGGGCGGTGGTCACCGCCGACGGCGACCGGATCGAGGCGGACGCGGTGGTGCTCAACCCCGACCTGCCGACCGCGTACCGCCAGTTGCTGCCCGCCGGGCTCGCGCCGAAGCGGCTGGCGAGGCTGCGCTACTCCCCGTCGTGCGTCGTCCTGCACGTCGGCTCCACCGCCGACTACACCAGGACGGCGCACCACAACATCCACTTCGGCCGGTCCTGGCGGCGCACCTTCGACGAGCTGATCCGCGACGGCCGGCTGATGTCGGACCCGTCGCTGCTGGTCACGAACCCGACCCGGTCCGACCCGACGCTGGCACCGGCCGGCCGGCAGACCTACTACGTGCTCGCACCGACGCCGAACGCCGGCGCCGGCATCGACTGGGCGGCGACCGGGCGGCGCTACCGCGACGAGCTGGTCGCCACCCTGGAGCAGCGCGGGTACGTCGGCTTCGGCGCCGCGATCGAGGTGGAGCGGCTGGTCACGCCGGCGGACTGGGCCGCGTCCGGGCTGGCGTCGGGCGCTCCGTTCGCGGCCGCGCACACGCTGTGGCAGACCGGCCCCTTCCGACCGTCCACGCTGGCCCGGGGAGTCGAGAACGTCGTCTTCGCCGGCTCCGGCACCCAGCCCGGAGTGGGCGTGCCGATGGTGTTGCTGTCCGGGCGGCTGGCCGCCGAGCGGATCACCGGTCGCGACCGGCAGTACAGGTCCCGCGCCTGGCGGTGACGAGACGAAGCACTCATACCGGCACGTCCCTTTCGTGCACGACGTCGGGTCCGGGACCCGGTAACCTGACTGGCCGTGCCGTCCTCCCTCGCGATCCGGTTGTACCGGTACCGGACGGCCGGGGAGCTCCGCCTCCTCGACCGCTACCGGACGCTGGGACTGGCCGGGGCGACCGCGCTCGCGATCGGCGGAGTGGCGGCCGGCGCGCTGCCGAGGCGCGACCCGTTCACCGACGTCCCACTGGTCGGCTGGCTGCGGTCGAGCGAGCAGCTCTCCCTCGCGGTCGGCTACGCCGGGCTCGCCCTGCTCGTGGTCGCCTGGCTGTTCCTCGGCCGCCGGATCGGCACCGCCGAGGGGCCCAGCCGGCGGTCGCTGCTGGTCACGTTCGCCGCCTGGGCGGCGCCGCTGTGCATCGCGCCGCCGATGTTCAGCCGCGACGTCTACAGCTACGCCGCTCAGGGCTGGATGGTGCACGTCGGCGCCAGCCCGTACTTCTGGGGTCCGGGCGCGATCCCGGAGAACCCGTTCTACGTCGACGTACCGGCCATGTGGTCGCACACACCGGCGCCGTACGGGCCGGTCTTCCTGCAACTGGCCCGCTGGGTCGTCGACCTGGGCTCGGACGGGACCGTGCCGACGGTCCTCGGGATGCGGCTGCTCGCGCTGGCCGGGGTGCTGCTGCTGATCCGGTACGTGCCGCGGCTGGCCGCGCACTGCGGCGTGCCGGCCGACCGGGCGCTGTGGCTGGGCGTGCTGAACCCGCTGGTCCTGCTGCACTTCGTCAGCGGCGCGCACAACGACGCGCTGCTGGTGGGCCTGCTGGTGGCCGGCCTGGTGCTGGTGCTCGACCGCCGGCCTGCGCTCGGCGTGGTGATCTGCTCGCTGGCGCTGCTGGTCAAGGCGCCCGCCGCGCTGGCGCTGGTCTTCATCGTGCCGGTGTGGGCGCAGCAGCTGGGCGGGCGGCTCCGGCTGGTGCGCGCCGCGGCCGCGACCGCCGCCGTCTCCGGCGCCGTGATCGCGTCGGTGTCCTGGCTGACCGGCCTCGGCTACGGCTGGATCAACGCGCTCAACACCCCCGGCACGGTCCGCAACTGGCTGTCCGGGACCACCCTGCTCGGCGAGGCGGTCGGGCTGCTGACCAAGGTGGTCGGCCTGGGCGACCAGACCGACGAGGCGATCAAGGTCTTCCGCGGGACCGGCGGCCTGCTGGCGCTGGTGATCTGCTTGCTGCTGCTCGCCCGGATGGAGCGGTACGGGCTGGTCGGCTCGCTCGGGCTCGGCTTCATCGCGGTGGTCGCGCTCGGCCCGGTGGTGCACCCGTGGTACCTGCTCTGGGGTTTCGTCCTGATCGCCGCGGGCATACCCGCGCTGGGCGTGCGGAGCGTCGTCGTGATCGCGTCCGCCGCGCTGTCCATGGTCTTGATGCCGAAAGGCGGCACGGTCGACGTGAGCGCGATCGTCCAGGCGGTGCTCTCGGCCGCCGCGGTGGCCGGCTCCGCCGCGCTCTTCGAGCTGCTTCCCGGCCGGTCCGCGACGGCCGCGTCCGGGACGGCGGGCACGCCGCCGCCGCCGCTCCCCCGCCTGGTGCCGGCGGCGCCGACCCGCCCCCGGACGTGACGGTTCCGGCGGTGCGTGCCGTTCGCACCGTCCGGGACCGGTGGGCCGGCTCGGGGACCGAGCACGTCCGGAAGGTGGTCCTCACCGGCTTCGCCGGTTCGGCGCTGCTCGCCCTCGGCTCGCTCGGCGCCGGCGCTCCCCCGGTCTACGACCCGGTCAAGCGCACCCCCGTCATCGCCGTCCTCCGCGACGGCGTCGGCGAGCGGGTCGCGCTCGCCTTCGTCTACGCCGGCCTCGCCGTGCTCGGCATGGCCTGGCTGCACCTCGGCCGCTCGGTCCGCCGCGGCGAGGCCGGCACCGAGACCCGCCCGCTGCTGCGGATCGCCGCCCTGTGGGGGGCGCCGCTGCTGGTCGCCGTCCCGCTCTTCAGCCGCGACCTGTACTCGTACGCGGCGCAGGCGCAGATCGCGCACGCCGGCCTCGACCCGTACCGGGTGGGTCCGGTGGCGCTGTCGGGGCCGTTCCTGGACGAGATATCCGGGATGTGGGTCGACACCCCCGCCCCGTACGGGCCGCTGTGGCTGGGGCTGGGCCGCGCGATCGCCACCCTCACCGGCGACCGGGTCGCCACCACGGTGCTGTTCATGCGGCTGCTCGCCGTCGCGGGGCTGCTGCTGATGGCGCGCTACCTGCCCCGGCTGGCGGTCGCCTGCGGCGCCGACCCGCGCGGCGCGGTGTGGCTCGGCGTGCTCAACCCGCTGGTGCTGGTGCACTTCGTCGCCGGCGGGCACAACGACGCGCTCATGCTCGGACTGGTCGTCGCCGGCCTCGCGGTCGCGGTCGCGGCGACCGAGGAGCGCTGGGTCGCGGCCGGGGTGGCGCTGGCCTCGGCCGCCGTGCTGGTCAAGGCGCCGGCGGTGATCGCGGTCGGCTTCCTGGCCTGGGTCTGGGCCCGGCACCTGACCGGCCGGGCGGTGCTGGTCCGGGCCTGCCTGCGCACCGGCGGGGTCGCGCTGGCGACCGCCGGGGTGATCACGCTCGCCACCGGTCTCGGCTTCGGCTGGGTCAAGCAGCTCAACGCGCCGGGCGCGGTGGTGACCTGGCTGTCGGTGCCGACCGGGCTCGGCCTGCTCACCGACCTCCTGCGTGGCGCGGAGAACTTCGTGACCTCGGAGGACCCGGTCATCTCGGCCTTCCGGGTCGCCGGGCAGGTGGTGACCGCCGCCGTCGTGTTCTGGCTGTGGCTGCGCGCCGGCAGGACCGGTCCGGTCCGCTCGCTCGCGCTGGCGCTGCTGGCCATCGTGCTGCTCGGCCCGGTGGTCCAGCCCTGGTACGTGCTCTGGGGGTTCGTGGTCGCCGCCGCGACCCCGCTGCCCCGCCGGGTCTGGCTGCTGGCCGCGGGCGCCAGCGTCTGGCTGTCGATGATGGTGACCCCGCAGGGCGCCAACCTCTTCCTGGAGTGGGCGCCGGTGCTGGCCAGCGGGCTGGCCGCCGCGGTGGCGACCTACACCGTGCTGGGGCACCAGCCGGACCCGGCGGACCCGGGGCCCGGCGGGCGGGAGCCGGTGGCCTCCGCCTCGTGAGCGCGAGGGCTCGCAGCGCGAGCGGGAGCGACTGCGGCCGACCGCCCGGCCTGCCGAGCGGTCTGTCGAGAGAGCGGACACCATCAGCGGGGGGAGCGGACACAGTGAGCGCGAGGGAACTGGACGCGGCCGGCATCACCGACCCCGCCCTGCGCGCGTCGTACGAACAGTGCCGCCGGCTGAACGCCCGGCACGGCAGGACCTACTACCTCGCCACGCTGCTGCTGCCCGCGGCCAAGCGGCCGTACGTGCACGCGCTCTACGGCTTCGCCCGCTACGCCGACGAGATCGTCGACGACCTGGCCTCCAGCCTGACCGACGAGCAGAAGGCCGACTGGTTGGTCGGCTGGGGGTCGCGCTTCCTGGCCGAGGTGCGGGAAAGCGGCACCGAGCCTCCAGCCCACCCGGTCAGCCGGGCGGTGGTCGACACGGTCCGGCGGTGGGACATCCCGCTGAGCCACTTCGAGGACTTCCTCGCCTCGATGCGGATGGACCTGACCGTCGCCGACTACCCGACGTACGACGACCTGCTGAAGTACACCTGGGGGTCGGCGGCGGTGATCGGGCTGCAGATGGTCCCGGTCCTGGAGCCGGTGGTGCCGCGGGAGCTGGCCGAGCCGTACGCCGTCGACCTGGGGGTCGCCTTCCAGCTGTCGAACTTCATCCGGGACGTGGGCGAGGACCTCCGCCGCGGCCGGGTCTACCTGCCGGGCGAGGACCTCGAGCACTTCGGGGTGGACCGGGAGCGGCTCGCGCGCGGGGTGGTGGACTCACCGCTGCGGCGGCTGCTGGCGTACGAGATCGCCCGGGCGCGGGAGCTCTACCGGGCCGCGGAGCCCGGCATCCGGCTGCTGCACCCGACCAGCCGGGACTGCGTCCGCACCGCGCTGCGGCTGTACGGCGGGATTCTGGACGAGGTGGAGCGGGCGGACTACCAGGTGCTCGACCGCCGCGTCTCGGTCGGGATCCGCCGCCGGCTCGCGGTCGCCGGGCCGGGCCTCGCCCGCGCGTACGCCGCCCGCCGGGCCTGACGGTCCTCGCCCCGGTCCGCCGCGGCCTGCGCCGTCGCGACCGCCGCCCTCGGCTCCCGGACGGCACCCTCCCGCGGCGCTACGCCGCGGGACGACCGCTCACTCCGGCGCGTTGCCGGTGGCCGAGCCGACCCGG
>Ga0210378_10001968_pt1 | contig 10568 bp, 8 predicted proteins | sample PLM1_60_b1redo_FD_155465 | JGI IMG/M metagenome (GOLD analysis project Ga0210378, IMG submission 155465) | Groundwater sediment microbial communities from an aquifer in East River, Colorado, USA - PLM1_60_b1 redo | ecosystem: Environmental > Terrestrial > Soil > Riparian zone | place: USA: East... | reverse complement strand
TCCCGGCGACGACGAGGAGTCGATCGCGACCATCCACGCGGCCCTCGACGCGGGCGTGAACTTCCTCGACACCGCCGACGTGTACGGGCCGCACACGAACGAGGTCCTCGTCGGGCGCGCCATCCGCGGGCGGCGCAAGGAGGTCGTGCTCGCCACCAAGTTCGGGATCGTCCGTGACCCCGCCGAGCCCACCCGGCGCGGGGTGAGCGGCAAACCGGACTACGTTCGCTCCTCGTGCGAGGCCAGCCTGAAGCGTCTGGGCGTGGAGACGATCGACCTCTACTACCAGCACCGCGTCGACCCCACGACCCCCATCGAGGACACGGTGGGAGCGATGGCGGAGCTGGTGCGGGCGGGGAAGGTCCGCTACCTCGGGCTTTCCGAGGCGGGCCCCGAGACCTTGCGGCGCGCGGTGGCCGTTCACCCGATCACGGCGCTCCAGAGCGAATACTCGCTGTGGAGCCGCGACGTGGAGGACGGCCCGCTGCCCGCCTGCCGCGACCTGGGCATCGGCTTCGTCGCCTACAGCCCCCTCGGGCGAGGGTTCCTCACCGGCCAGGTCAAGCGCTTCGAGGACCTGGCTCCGGACGACTGGCGCCGCGGCTCGCCGCGCTTCCAAGGCGAGAACTTCACCAAGAACCTGGAGCTGCTGCGGCGCGTCGAGGAGCTGGCGGCGGAGAAGAAGTGCACGACCTCGCAGCTCGCCCTGGCCTGGGTGCTGTCGCGGGGCAACGACGTCGTGCCGATCTTCGGCACGAAGCGGCGGAAGTACCTGTCCGAGAACCTCGGCGCCCTGCAGATCCGACTCACCGAGCAGGACCTGCGCCGGCTCGACGAGCTGGCGCCGAAGGGCGCGGCGGCCGGCGACCGGTACGCGCCGGCGCTGATGCAGTACATCGGTCGCTGAGGCGGCGCGGGCCGGCCATGAGGCACGCCGTGTGGCTGCTGCTCGTCGCGCTGCTGCCCGCCGCCTCTTCGGCCCAGACCCCCGCGCCCGCGCGCGACGTCGCGGAGCTGTCCCGGCTGAGCCGCGACCTCTACGCCCTGAGCGAGCGTGTCAAGCCGGCCGTGGTGCAGGTCCTGACCACGGGCTACGCGCCGGCGGACGGCGCGCTCGTCCGGCAGCGGGCCAGCGGCTCGGGCGTGATCCTCGATCCCGACGGCTACGTGGTCACCAACGCGCACGTGGTCGAGGGGGCGCGGCGCGTGCAGGTCGCGCTGGCCGGCCTGGCCAGCGGACCGCCGGCGGCGCGCTCCATCCTGAAGGCGCCCGGTCGCATCGTAGGGGCCGTGGTGGTGGGCACCGACCGCGAGACCGACCTCGCCGTCCTCAAGATCGACGAGAAGGGCCTTCCCACGCTGCCCCTCGGCGACTCGGAGGCCCTGCGTCCCGGGGAGCTGGTCCTGGCCTACGGCAGCCCGCTCGGGCTCGAGAACTCCGTGACCCTCGGCGTCGTGAGCGCGGTCGCGCGGCAGGTGCGTCCGGAGGACCGCATGATCTACGTCCAGACCGACGCGTCGATCAACCCCGGCAACAGCGGTGGCCCGCTCGTGGACGGCCAGGGGCGCGTCGTCGGGATCAACACCTTCATCCTCTCGCAGTCGGGCGGAAGCGAGGGGATCGGCTTCGCCGCGCCCAGCAACATCGTGCGCTACGTCTACGACCAGATCCGCCGCACCGGCCGTGTCCACCGCGGCGAGATCGGCGTGCGCGTGCAGACGCTCACCCCGGCCCTCGCCACGGGGCTCGGCCTGGGCCAGGAGTGGGGCGTCGTCGTCTCCGACCTGCCTCCCGGAAGCCCCGCGGCGGAGGCCGGCCTGCGCGTGGGCGACCTCGTCCTGAAGATGGACGGCAAGGTCATGGAGAACGCCCGGCAGCTCGAGGTCGATCTCTATCCGCGAGCCCCCGGGGGCAGCGTGAGCCTGGAGGTACAGCGCGGCGCGCAGCGGCTGACCTACGTCATTCCGGTGGCGGCGCGGCCCGGCGATCCCGCGCGATTCGCCGACCGCGTCAGCTCGGAGAGGAGCTCCGTGCCGCGCCTGGGCGTCCTCGCCCTCGACCTCGACGAGGTCGTGGCCGCCCTCCTGCCTCCGCTGCGGGCGAGGGCGGGAGCGGTGGTGGCCACCGTCGACGCGCGCTCGCAGCCCGACCCACTGCAGCCGGGGGACGTGATCTATTCGGTCAACCAGGAGCCCGTCACCGGCGTCGAGAGGCTGCGCGAGGTGCTGGCGCAGGTCAAGCCCGGCTCTCCCGTCGTGCTGCAGGTCGAGCGGGGCGGCGAGCTGCGGTTCGTCGTGCTCGAGCCGGACTAGGGTCCGACACCGCCGCATGGGTTGGTCCGGCCCACAGTCGGGGGTCTACACCTGCCTTGAGATATGCCTGACAAGCGAATATGATATGCCTGTGAGAAAGACGTCGGTGAGAGCGGCGCGATACACGCGTAAGTCCTTCTTCGTCGACGAGAGGGCGATCAGGCGGGCTCGAAAGGCACTCGGGGTCCACACGAACGCCGAGGCCGTCCGCCTCGCCGTCAAACGCGTTGTCGAGATGGCAGAGTTCTGGAGCTTCATGACGGCGACCCGTGGAAGCCTCCGACCCGGGAGCATCGAGGCCCCTTAGAGAGATGTGGGCCGTCGTTGATACGAGCATCTACATCGGTCATTGGGAATGTGGCCTCTATGCAGAGACGCTCGATCAGGTCCGCAAGGGCTTCATCGTCCGGCACTCGGCCGTGGTGTTGTCCGAATTACGCAGGGGAGCCCGGACACGCGAGGCCGAGCGCGTCCTGTCACGGCTGCATGCGTTGGCGCGAGAAGTCTGGGAACCCACGCCGAAGGACTGGTGGGAGGCGGGCCGCCTCATCCGAACCGTGGGCGATGCCCAACACTGGGACCGCAACAAGCGCCGTGACTTCCAGAACGACACCCTCATCGCGCTGACGGCGAGAGGGCATGGCGCCACGGTGGTCACCGCTAACCGCGGAGACTTCGAACTCCTCGGGAGGACGCTGCGCGTCGCCATCCTGGCTGTTTGAGCGTCGACTTCAAGACTTTCGAGATGGTGGCCCGAGCGGCAGGCGCGCGCGCAGCGCCTCACGGCTCAGCGGCACCGCGGCGGACGAGTGGAGCAGCTCGTCCATCACGTCCTGGCGCGGGCGCGCCGGCCGCGCCGCGGGGGCGCGCTCGCCCAGGGACGGCCACAGCGCCGCGCGGAGAGCTTCGGGCAGGACGTTCTCCAGGTATTCGAGGGCGGTGCCACGCAGCGAGCGGTCCGTGCCGCGCACGGCCTGCAGCGCGATCTGGAGCGGCTCGCGCTCGAGGGCCAGCGACAGCAGCGTGAACACGTGGTCGAGCTCGAGGACGCCTTGCACTCCGTTCACCTCGCGCAGCACCACCGCGAACACGGCGGTCCGCGGCACGGCCAGCTCGGGGTGGCGTGCGGTGATGCTCGCCAAGGCGATCGCGCACTGCTCCCGCACGTCGAAGAGCTCGTCGTGCAGCCCCTCGACGAGTCCGTCCACCGCTCGCCTGGTGGCGCAGATCTTCAGCACGCGGGGCACCCGGCGGCGCACCGCCGGATCCTGGCGCGGATCGAGGAGCGCGTCCACGAGCTGTCCGGTCACCTCGCTGGCCATGCGGCGGAGGGCGCGCAGCGCCTCCAGGAAGAGATCGTCTTGCGCGAGTAGCGGCAGCAGATGGGACACGAGGGCGGCGGGGGGTCGGGGCGGCTGCCGCAGGACGAGGCGCACCAGGCCCTTGTCGCCGGAGCGCAGGTCAGTGATGGCCTGGAGCAGGGGATCCGGGCTGGCCGCCTCGTCCCGGGCGCGGATCGCCTCGATCTCGCGCAGCAGCGTGTTGCGGTCGAGGGCGAGACCCGTCTGGGCGAGGGTCAGGAGCGTCGCATTGTCCACCGCATCCGACTCGCTGAGCCGCACCCGCCCCAACCGCAGGCTCTGCTCGAGAGAGCGCACGTAGCCCCGGTGGAGGCGGCCCGTGAAGGCCAGCGCCGCGACGCACAGGACCGCGGCGAGGGCGAACAGCACCCGCACCGTCTGGGAAGGGACGAGGGCCACGGCGAGGAGGGCGATCGCCCCCCCGAGAAGCGATCCCAGCTTGTCGAAGCCCACGTCGACGACGGCCTTGGTCGGTCGCTTCTCGTGCTCGGGCAGCGGCGTGAAGAGCAGCTCGTAGCCCGAGCGGAAGAGCGAGCCGGTGGCGATGTCGTGGGCCGCGCGGGCCAGGATCGCCACCCACATCCGTGGATCGAGCGTCCCGAGCAGTCCGAAGACGAGGACCGCGGCCGGGCGCACGGCGACCGTCCCCGCCAGTCCGAGGGCGCGCAGCGACGGACGGGAGAGGCCGCCCTGGACGCCCAGGGTCAGCAGGGCGAGCGAGGTGTTGAGGATCGCGAAGAACGACAGGAGCTGCGCGCCCTGGCTGAACGTGGCCGCGGCCTGCGACTTCAGCACGTAGTCGAGCAGGCTGTCGGTGATGGAGCCGATCGCGACGACGAGCGCGAGGTCTTGCAGGTAGGGGACCCGGCGCAGCGTGCCCAGAGCCGAAGGAGCGGTCGGCGCGGGCGTCGCCGCGGGGGCGGAGGTGCGGACGTGGTTGCGCCCGAGGACGAGCATGCCGCCCATGGCCGCCAGCGTGAGCAGCGCCATCCCGAGGAGCATCGTGGGCACGGGAACGACGCGGGACGCGCCCCACGCAAGGAGCCCCCCCGCCACCCCGCCCACCGAGGCGCCCAGGCCGATGCGCCCCATCACGCGCTTGGCCGTGTAGGGATCGAAGCGCTCGTTGACGAGCGACCAGAAGCCCGAGAGCAGCGTTCCTCCGAAGACGGCCAGGTGCAGGTACACCGCCACCGCGGCGATGTCGGGCGCGGCCAGGCACAGGACCCACTCGACGAGGAGCGCCACGCTCGAGAGGCCCGCCGCCACCGGCAGGACCCGGAAGGGCGAGCGCCGGGCGAGCGCCCACGACACGACGCCCACCGCCGCCAGCGACGCCACCGATGCCGCGATCATCACCACGGGCAGGAACGCGACCGGGAACGTGGAGAGGAAGAGGGCGTCGCGCGTGGCCCGGCCCGCCGTCTGCTGTGCGACCAGGAGGCCGACGACGAGGCTCGCCGCGAGAACCGCCCGGCGGCCGTCGTCGTCGAGGAAATCCTTCATGCGCGCTCTCGCGGCCTATACTACCAGCCCATGTCGGGACCCCTTCTGCGGCCGCGAGGCCCCTTCAATGCGGGCGCGGCTCTCGCCCTGGCATTGGCGCTCCTCGTCCCCGCGGCCGCGGGCGCGCAGGAATGGGACGAGGCGTACCGCTCCGGGCTCACGGCCCTGGCGCGCGGGGACCACGCCCGGGCGGCGGCGGCCTTCAAGCGCGCCATCGCCCTGCGCCCGGAGCCGGGGCGCAACATCCTGACCTACGGCACGAACGTCGAGCCGCGCTACTTCCCGTACGTCCGTCTCGCCGAGGCCTACCTCGGCCTCGGCCAGCTGGACGCCGCGCGCGAGGCGCTCGACAAGTCGGCCTCGTTCGGGGAGAAGGAGCCGGCCGACGAGCGCCACAAGGTCGCGATCCGCGTCGACGCCGCCGTGGCGCAGCGCCGGCCGCCTACGCCGGCGCCCACGCCCGCGCCTACCGCGACCCCCGTCGCCGCGCTGCCTGCGGAAACACCCGCGGCGCCGGCGCCTCCGCCCGCCGCTGCCGCCGCATCGCCGACCCCGGAGCCGGCCCCGCGCGAACCATTCCATCGCGAGCACGCTCCGGGCCGCGAGCCGCCGCCGGAGCCGCGGCCGCCAGCGCCGGCCGAAGACCGCCGGACGGGTTCGCCCGCCCCCGCCGCGGGAGCGGCCACGGGAACGCTCGAGGTCCTCTCGCAGCCGGCGGGAGCCTCGGTGTACATCGACGACGAGCCGGTGGGCGCGACCGACCCGCAGAGCGGGCGCCTGGTGAAGACCGCTCTGACACCCGGCGGCCATCGCGTGCGCGTGTCGCGCGCCGAATACGAGGACGCGGTCCATGACGTCGACGTCGCGGCGGGGAGCGCCACCACCGTCAACGCCACGCTGAGGCCGGTGGCCGCCGTGTCCGTCGGGGCCCGCGCCGGCTTGATCGCCTTCGCGCTGGTGGCGATCGGCCTCGTCGTGGTGATCGCCTGGATTGCGCTCCGGCGCCCGGAGGAGCCGGGTGTCCGCGACGAGACTTCCTCCGGGGGGCTGGCCGCGCGCGCGGCGACGCCACCGGGAATCGTGAATCCGGGAGGGAGGATCGACGAGCGGGGCCAGGAATGGTTCGGGGAATTCCGTCTGCTCGAGATGCTGGGCAAAGGCGGGATGGCTTCGGTCTACAAGGCCGAGCGCCGCGGGGAGCTCTCGGCGTTGAAACGGCCGCTCGGGCACCTGCTCGACGATCCCCAGTTCCTCGAGCGCTTCCTGCGTGAGGCCGAGATCGGGCGCAGCCTCAACCACCCCAACATCATCCGCATCCTCGAGCGCGGCAAGGTGGAGGGCGTGCCCTACTTCAGTGGAGCTGCTGCCCGGCGAGACGCTGCAGACCTACCTGGCCAGCGGGGGAGCGGTCGCGGTCCGTACCGCGGTGGCGATCGTGGTTCAGGTGGCGGAGGCGCTCGACTTCGCCCACAGCAAGGGCGTCGTGCATCGCGACCTCAAGCCGTCGAACGTCATGCTGCTTCCGGGCGGCACGGCGAAGGTCATGGACTTCGGCATCGCGCAGGCGCGGCGCTTCGAGGGCCTGACGGTCACCGGCGCGTTCCTGGGCACGCCGGACTACGTGGCTCCGGAGACGATCGACGGGCGCGGCACGGAGCCGCGCAGCGATCTCTACGCGCTGGGCCTGATCCTGTTCGAGCTGCTCACGGGGCAGCGGCCCTTCACGGGGGAGACGTCCTTCGCGATCCTGAAGAAGCACAGCAGCCAGGAGCCGCCGACGCCGTCGCAGGTACAGCGGGCGGTGCCGGCCGAGCTGGACGCGATCGTGCTGAAGCTGCTGCGCAAGGACCCGGAGCGCCGCCCGGCCCATGCGGAGGAGCTCGTCGTCGAGCTGCGCGACTGGCTGAACCGCGCGTCCTGAGCGGGCCGCGCTCGGGCGCCGTATACTGTCGCCCAATGCTCGCGCGGACCGGCGGCGTGCTCGCGGCGGCCCTGCTCCTCGGCGGCGCCAGCGCGACGGCGCAGCAGGGCGCGGTCGTCTTCACCCGCACCGGATCGGGCGCCCGCGCGGCGGGGATGGCGAACGCCTTCATCGCCGTCTCCGACGACGGCACCGCCGCCTCCTGGAACCCCGCCGGACTTGGCCAGCTCCGGAAGCCCGAGCTTTCGGTCGTCAGCAACACCCTGGGCCAGAGCGTCCGCGTCCAGGGCTTCCGGACGCTGGACGACCTGTCCGCGTTCACCACGGCGCGCTCTTCGTACCGCAGCACGTACCTGGACTTCGCAAGCCTGGCGGTTCCCGCGACTTTGTGGCGGAAACCCACGACGTTCCAGGGCTCGTGGCGCCGGCTCTACCCGCTCGACTATCGCGAGATCGTTTCGCTGAACCGGGAGCCGCTGGCGGCGGGCGCGCCTCCCGCCGCGCGGATCGAGAGCAACAGCGACATCCTCGGCAGCGTCGATCTCGTCTCGCTCGCGGCCGCGGTGAAGCTCACGCCGCGCCTCGCGCTCGGAGCGAGCTACAACCTCTGGCGCGGTCGTTGGACGGAGGACGACGCGGCCGTCGAGATTCCGCTGGACGGCGCCGGGGCGCCGGACTTCTTCAACGCCAGCTCGTTCAACCGGGTCCGCGGCGACAACTTCAGCCTCGGCCTCATGCTCACGTACCCGCGCTGGAGCGTCGGTCTCCTGCATCAGACTCCGCTACGCTCCGATTACGAGGCGGAGGTGAGGCTGACGCCGAGCGGAGCACCCCCGTCGTCGAGCGGTCTCGTCGAAGGCGAGCTCCGATTTCCGCGGGCCTGGGGCGTGGGCGGCGCCTGGCGGCCGGCCGCGGGATGGACGGTGGCCCTGGACCTGTCGTGGGACAACTGGAGGGACGCGGAGCTCGACACGCCCGTGACCGGGCGCATCAGCCTGTTCGACGGCCTTCCCCTCGACCGGACGAGCACCCGGGACACCCTCTCCGTGAACGCGGGCGCCGAGCACGTCTTCACGGGCGAGGGCTTCCTCGTGCCGCTGCGGTTCGGCGTCGCCTGGGAGCCGCAGGGAGGGCGCAGCCCCTATACGCTCGATCCCGTGAACTACCGCATGCTCGCCGTGGGAACGGGGTACAACACCAACAGCCTGAAGTTCGACGCGGCGTTCCAGTTCCGCTGGGCGAGCTACCGGGACGGGGCCAACTTCGGCGTCCCCCTCGTCGGCTCCGGGATCTTGCCGCTCGCCGTCGGCGAGCGGAACGCCCGGGAATGGCGGCTCAAGCTCTCCCTCATCCTGCGCGTGACGGACACCGACAAGCTGCGCGGGACGATACGCAAGGTGTTCGGCGGCGGCTCGTAGTGAGCTGGGGGGCGCTATCGGCGCGCCCCCCAGACCCCCCCTCGCTACGCGCGAATGAATCGCGCTCCGCTCGCGGTCTTTATCAGATTGGACGCCCCCTGGAGATCCGGGCCGGAACGCAGTAGGCTGTAGTGTTCAAGGTCAGGCTGTCCGGAGGTGAGACATGTCCAAGCGGAGAGAGATCTCGCGGCGCACCTTTGCGTCCCGGTCCCTCATGGCGGCGGCGGGTGTGGCCGCCACCAAGGTGGCGGGCGCGCGGGTGCTCGGGGCGAACGACCGGGTGGTGGTGGCCAGCATCGGCATACGCGGGCAGGGCGATTCGCTGAAGCGCGGCTTCGCGCGCCTGCCCAACGTCGAGGTCAAGACGCTCTGTGACGTCGACGAGAACCTGTTCGCGTCGCGGGCGCAGGACCCGGCGCTCAAGGACGTCGCGACGTTCCGTCCCGGCTACCAGCGCGACCTGCGGCGCGTGTTCGACGACAAGGACGTGGACGCGGTCATCATCGCTACCCCGAACCACTGGCACGCCCTCGCCACGATATGGGCCCTCCAGGCGGGCAAGCACGTGTACGTCGAGAAGCCGTCCACGTACACCGTCTGGGAAGGCCGCAAGATGGTCGAGGCGGCCAACCGGTACGGCAAGCTCGTGCAGGTCGGCACCATGAACCGGAGCCGGCCGGCCGTGCGCGAGGCCATAAAATTCCTCCACGACGGCGGCATCGGCGAGGTCTACATGGCCCGCGGGCTGTGCTTCAAGCCGCGGCCGTCGATCGGGAAGTACCCCGACGGCGCCATGGCGCCGGGGGAGAAGTACAAGCTCAACATCGAGTCGCGGGACTACGAGCCGACCTACGACAACGCGTACCTCGCCAAGGTGGACTACGACCTCTGGCTCGGCCCCGCGGCGCAGCGCCCCTTCAACCGCAACCGCTTCCACTACAACTGGCACTGGCACTGGGACTACGGCAACGGCGACACGGGCAACCAGGGGCCGCACCAGTTCGACGTCGCGCGCTGGGGGCTCCGCAAGAGCGAGCACCCGTCGCGGATCCGCTCTGGAGGCGGCTACTTCGGCGACGAGTCGTCCCAGGAGACCCCGAACCTCCACTCGACGATCTTCGAGTACGGCGACGGGAAGATCCTCGAGTTCGGCACCCGCGGCGGTTACACCAACGAAGAGGGCAGCCAGCGGATCGGCAACCTCTTCTACGGGACCAAGGGCTGGGTCTGGATCGACGGCGACGGCCGGAAATGGCAGTCGTATCTCGGCCGCAAGGACGAGAAGGGCCCGGGCGCCGATCTCCCGCGCGAGAAGAGCGGCAGCGACCCGCTGGTCTTGACGAGCACCGAGTACCCTCACTACCAGAACTTCATCGATGCGATCCGTGCCAACGATCCCAAGCTCCTCGCCTGCGACGCGCTCGAGGGGCACCTCTCGTCGTCGCTGCCGCACCTGGCCAACATCTCGTACCGCGTCGGCCGGGCCCTGACGTTCGACCCCAAGACGGAGACCGTCGTGGGCGACGCGGAGGCCAACAAGCTGCTGACCCGGGAGTATCGCAAGCCGTTCGTCGTGCCCGACAAGTTCTAGGCGCTCCCGCGCGCGTGGAAACGGGGCGGGGGTTATACTCCGCCCCGTCGTGTCGGTCCGGAGCGTCCTCGAGAAGACCCGCCCCGCCGCTGGACTCGCCGCGGACCTGATACGGGCCTGATACGGGCCTATTGGCAAGTCCCTGCGAACGAGTAGTGTTTGGCCTCCACACAGCGGCCGTCCGCCGCGAAGCGCAGCAGTGGTGCCTCGCGCGGCGAATCGACCATGCGTTGCGAAAGGAGCGCGGGATGCACAGCACAAGCCTACGAGTCGCCCTGCTGGCCGTCGTATTGGCCACGGCCCCTGTAGCCTGGTCCAAGGACAAGAAGAGGGATGCGGCGGACAGCCATTCGTCCGACGTCGCGTCGGTCTGGTTCGACAAGTTGTACGACGTGGTCAAGTCTGAGGGGACCTCGCCGCCGCCGGCATCCCGGATCTACGGCGTCACGGCCGTCTCG
>Ga0210378_10001967_pt1 | contig 10569 bp, 9 predicted proteins | sample PLM1_60_b1redo_FD_155465 | JGI IMG/M metagenome (GOLD analysis project Ga0210378, IMG submission 155465) | Groundwater sediment microbial communities from an aquifer in East River, Colorado, USA - PLM1_60_b1 redo | ecosystem: Environmental > Terrestrial > Soil > Riparian zone | place: USA: East... | reverse complement strand
ACCGAGATGCAGGCGGCTATCGGCCGCAGCCAGCTGCGCAAGCTGAGCGGCTGGGTGAAGCAGCGGCAGGCCAACGCCGGTGTGCTGCTCGACGCGCTGCGGCTGCAGCCGGCGATCCGGGTGCCGGATCCACCCGCCGACGTCGAGCACGCTTACTACAAGTTCTCCGCCAACGTGCGGCCCGAGCGCCTGGCCGCCGGCTGGGACCGTAACCGGGTGATCGCGGCGATCAAGGCCGAAGGCGTGCCGTGCACGCACGGTGGCTGCGCGGAGATCTACCGGGAGCGGGCATTCCGCGGTATCACCGGCACCCCGGCGACGCTGCCGGCGGCGGCCGAGCTTGGCCGCACCTCGCTGACCCTCTTCGTGCACCCCACCCTCAGCTGCACCGACATGTCGGACACGGCCGACGCCGTGACGAGAGTCCTCCTGGCGGCCACCGCATGACCATGGCTGCCGAGCGCGGGCAAGCCGGCGCCGCGGACGAGCGCATCCGGCGCGCGCTCGACGTCGCGCTGGCTACCGTCGCGCTCATCGTGCTGGCGCCGGTAGCCGCCATCGTGGCCATGCTGATCCTGCTGCGGCTGGGCTCTCCCGTGCTGTTCCACCAGGCTCGGACCGGCCTGCGCGGCACGGAGTTCTCGATACTGAAGTTCCGAACGATGCGACCGCCCGAGCGGCCGGGGCAACCCGACGGCGAACGCGAGACCCGGCTCGGCCGGCTGCTGCGGCGGATGAGCCTCGACGAGCTGCCGCAGCTGGTGAACATCCTGCGCGGCGAGATGAGCATCATCGGGCCGCGACCGACGTTGCCCGAGCAGGTGCGGCACTACAGCCCGCGCCAACGGCGCCGGTTGGACGTGCGGCCCGGCCTGACGGGCTGGGCGCAGGTGCGCGGCCGGAACTCGCTGAGCTGGCCGGAACGGATCGAGCTCGACCTCTGGTACATCGAGCACCGCAACGTGTGGCTCGATGCGCGAATCGTCGCCCGCACGGTGGCCAATCTCCTGCGTCCCCGCGGCGTGATCGGCGCCGGCGGGATAAACCCGGGATTCCCGGCGCCGGAGGACCCACAGGGGAACACGCACATGTTGTACATCGTCGGCGCGGGCGGTGCGGGTCGCGAAGCGCTTGACATCTCCCTTGCGCTCGGCATCAGCGTGGCCGGTTTTCTCGACGACGGCCGATCGGGCGAGGTGGTGCGCGGCCATGTGGTGCGCCGGCCGGAGGACGCGAACAACGGTGCCGACTACGTGGTGGGGATCGCGGCCGCGTCCCCACGGCGACGGCTAGCAGCCCTGCTCGACGCACGTGGGCTACGGCCGCGCACCGTGGTCCACCCGTGCGCCGTGATCGCGCCCGAGACCACGGTCGGGCCGGGCTGCATCATCCAGGCCAACGCCATGGTGTCCAGCAACGTCACGATCGCCAGCCACTGCCAGGTGCACTACAACGCGACGATCGGCCACGACGCCGTCCTCGACGAGTACGTCACCGTATATCCTGGCGCCAATGTGGCCGGCGGCGTCCGGCTGGGCGCTGGCGTCATGCTCGGCTCCAACGCGGTGATCCTGCCCGGCCTGACGGTGGGCTCAGGGGCGGTGGTCGGCGCCGGGGCGGTGGTCACCCGCGACGTTCCGAGTGGCGCCACCGTCGTGGGATCGCCGGCCCGCCAGCGATCGACTGTCGGCGTCGCATGAGCGTGCGGAGTGCGCCATGACGGCGACCGTGGTGCACGTGCTCGGCACGCTGGATCGGGGTGGCGCGGAGAGCGTCGCGCTCGACCTGTGCCGGCGCATCCCGGCGGCCGAGATACGCCAGGTGTTCTTGACTCTGGGCACAAGGGAGGGTCGGCTGGCCCCCCGGTTCCGGGAGGCCGGGGCGGTGGTCGACCGGTGCCCGGTACGGCCGCTGGCCCTGTTCGTCCCGCTGCTGTGGCGGCGGCTTGGCTCGGTCCGACCGGATGTCGTGGTGTCGCACGTCAGCTTGGTCAGTGGTCTCGTGCTGGCCGTGGCGGGGGCCGCCGGCGTGCCGGTACGAATCGCCCGGCTGCACAGCGAGGGTGACGGCCGCCCGGCCACGGCCCGACGACGCCTGCAACGGGCGGTGTTGCGTGCCGCGCTGCGCCGCTCGGCGACCGCGGTGCTGGGCGTCACGTCAGCGGCGCTGGCCTTCGCGGGTCCGGCCGACGGTGATCGCCGCTACCGCGTCGTGCCCAACGGCGTGGACACCGACCGCTTCACCGTGACGGACCGGCCATCCGGCGCTCCGGTGTTCGTCCACATCGGACGCGCAGCACCCGAGAAGAACCGTGGCTTCCTCCTGCAGGTCCACGCCGAGGCGCGGCAGCTGTGCGCGGAGACCACGCTGGTTGTCGCCGGTCCCGGCGGCATCGCCGACCTCGAGGCGGCCATGCCGACCGTCGCCGCTGACCCGTCGGTGTGCCTGGTCGGCGAAACGGACCAGGTGGAAGAGGTGCTAGCCAGCGGCGACGTGCTGTTGCTGCCCTCCTATCGCGAAGGGCTGCCCGGCGTCGTTCTCGAGGCGTTGGCGGCCGGAGTCCCGGTGCTCGCGTCGGATCTTCCCGGTCTGCGCGAGCTTGCCGGCCAGCTTGCCGGCATCACGCTGATTCCACTCGCCGCTGGTCCGCTGGCCTGGGCGCGCACGGCGCTACGGCTGGCTGCGACGCCGATGGCGCAACGCCGCGAGATCAGTGCCGGCATCCGCGGATCTGGCTTCGCACTCGAGCGCTGCGTGGCCACCTGGAGCCAACTGTGGACCAGCCGATGACGGATGCTGGCGTCGGCCGCCGTGAGGTGATGATCCTCGCGGTCGCGATTACCTGCCTGGCCGCCGCCGTGTTCGAGCTCCCGTTGGCCGATGACGACATTCCCGGCCTGGCCGTGAGCTTCGCGCTGGCCTGGGCGATCTGCCTGATGCTGCTGGTTACAAATGGGCGCGGCGGTCTGTACCGGCCAAGTGCGGGCTACCTCGTCGTATTCGGGCTCTTCCACGGCGGGTTGCTGGTCAGCATTGCGTTGCGCGGGCCAGAAGGATTCACCGCATACGACACGTCATGGCTGTACAGCGGCTACACGCCCAGCGCCGTCCGGCTAGCCATTCTTGGGATGGCGACGTTCGCGCTGGTTGCGGAGCTGGCCGCCGGACGGTCGCGGCACGAGGCACCCGAGGGCGGCGTACCGCCATTCGCGGGCGGCACCTTCGCGATCGCCGGCCTCGGCGTGGAACTCGTCGGCATCGCCATCTTCGCCGGTGCGGTGGCGCAGGCCGGCGGTCTCGACCTCGTCTCCGGCGGCTATGCGACCTTCCTGCAGGCCAATGAGTCCGACGGGTTGCTTGGCTACGGCACGCTGCTGATCGGCCTCGGCGCCGTGCTGGCAGTGACCGCAGGCGGCCCGGCCAGAACGGCAGCATGGGTAGGCCTGTCGGGCTACGCCGCGGTGGCCTTCCTGATCGGTACCCGGGGCGCTGTGCTCTTCCCGCTGCTGGCCGTACTTGCCGTCGAAGTCCGGCGAGGTTGCCGGATCAGACCACTGTGGACAGTGCTGGGCGTTGCCGGCCTGCTTGTCCTGATCGGCCTGGTCAGGACAACACGGATGGCTGGATTCGGTGCTCTGGCGTCCTCCGTCTGGTCGTCCCCTTTGGACGCGATCGCGGAGATGGGTTACTCACTGCGGCCGACGGTCGTGGTGCTCGACTGGCATTCGTCCGGAGAGCCGTACCGCCACGGCGCGACCCTGGTCGCGGTGCCGGTGCGGTTCCTCGAGGCAATGACCGGCTGGCACGGTGGGCCGCCTGCCTTCGACGACCGGTTGTTCAACGTCGAGATCCTGCATCGGATAGGCCCCATTGGCGGATCACCGGTCGCGGAGGCCTACCACAACGCGGGGGTTGCCGGCGTTGTGCTGTTCATGGCCGCCGTCGGCCTGGTGCTTGGCCGGCTCGAACGGCGCCCGGCGAATCCGTTCAGCAATGCCATGGTCGGGATAGTTCTGCTGCCGCCGCTGATCCAGGTCCGCAACAGCTTCGCCCCGGTCCCCGCGCAACTCGCAATCGGGCTCCTGCTCCTGTGTCTGGTGCACGTGATGCGCCAGCGGGCAGACCGGCACGGCTCGCCCGCGTTGGAAGTCAGGGCATGAGCCGGCTGGCCGTGCTCTCCGGCTCCAGCGTCCTGCAAGCCGCAGCCAACGCGGTCGCTGCGCTGATCGCAACCCAGGCGCTTGGCCCGCAGGAGCGTGGCCTGATGGTGCTGGGACTCACCGTCGGCAGCATCTACGGGCTCGTCGGCGGGCTGGGTTCCGGTCCCGCGTTCCGCTCGCAGCTGCCCTGTGCTCACCTGCCCGGGGCCCACCTGCCCGGGGCCCACCTGCCCGGGGCCCACCTGCCCGGGGCCCACCTGCCCGGGGCCCAGCTGCCCGGGGCGCGGCAGCCGGCAGCCCGACGAAACCTGGTGACGGCCTTTACCTGGTGCACGATCGCGGGCACGTTGCTGGCGACGGCGGCGGCGGTAGCCACCGTCGCCGTCTCGGCCGCCTGGATCGACCCGGCACTACGTTCGGTGCCGTTCCTGGCAGCCACCGCTAGTTGCACCGTCGCGCAGGTCCTGCTGGCGCAGGTACCGGACGGATGGTTCGCCGACGGCCGATTCCGCCGGGGCGCGCTCGGCGCAGCCGCGATGGGCGCTGGCGGTCTCGCCGGCGTGCTCGCGACCCTGACCGTGTCGAGTTCGGCCGCGTCGGTCCTGTGCGGCCAGGCACTGGGCATGCTGGTGGTCGGCGTGGCCGAAGTCGCGGCGCTGCGGCGCGCAGACCTGATTGGACTGGCCGGCTTCGAGCTGGCGCAGGTGCTGTCGCTACTCCGCGCCGGCGTGCCTGCCCTCGGGCTGACGGTGGGCTTGGCGGTGGCGCTGCGGGCCGACCGCTACCTGCTCGGCGCCGTGGCCGGCGCCGCTGCGGTCGGGATCTACTCGCTGGCTGCGACCTTGTCGGAGGTCTCGCGGCTGCTGCCGGCTTCGCTCGGTCAGCTGTATCTGCGGGACGCCTCGACGAGGCTGGGGGCCGCACGCCTCGAGCCGACGATCAGGTTCGCGATCGTGTCGGCCGTGGCATGCGGCCTGATCGTCGCGGCAGGTGGATGGATGCTCATCGTGCCGGTGTTCGGCGGCCAGTTCGCCCCCGCGCGTGAGCTACTCATGGTGCTGATAGTGGCCGAGGTCTGCCTGGCCCCCTATTCGGTCGCGAGCCGGGGTCTGCTCGGCGGAGGCTGGACCACGGCCGCCGGGCTCCTCGGGATCGGAGGAAGCCTCGTCGCGCTCGCTGCTTACGCACTGTCGGCGGCCGTGGCCGGCGCGATGGGGGTCGCTTCCGGGTCGGTTGCCGTCTACGCCGGCCTGTCGTTCGTGTCTTACCGGATGCTGCGCCGGCGGGTCGGCAGCCGGCCACAGCCGGTGGGCAGTGGTTGACATGCGGCGGGTTCTGCGCGGTGCGCGGCGTGCCTGCCTGCTGGCCGCATCGGCAGTGCGGGTCGCCTACGTCCGGCTCGCCATTCCCGGGGCCACGATCACAGGTTCGGTGCTGGGCCCGGGATGCGAGGTGTACGCCGGTCACGGGGCCAGGATCGAGCTGCGCGGCGTCGTCGTCGGCCGAGGGTGCCAGCTCATCGCCGGGCCCGGCGCGCGACTGAGCATCGCGGCCGAGTCGATCGGCCCGCACTCGGTGATCGTCGCACGCGAGCGTATCGAGATCGGCGAGGGGTCAATGCTTGCGGAGATGACGGTCGTGCGCGATTCCGACCACGACCGCCCTGGCGGGGCGCGGCTGCGCGCGGGGCGGCACCGGTCGTCACCAGTCCACATCGGACAGGACGTCTGGCTGGGTTGCCGGGCCACCGTGCTACGCGGGGTCAGCATCGGCGACGGGGCGACGGTGGGGGCTGGCGCCGTGGTAACGCGCGATGTCGCCCAGGCAGCCACTGTCGTTGGCGTCCCGGCCCGCGCCGTCCGTCCTGCCACGGCATCGGGAGCGACTTGATGGCCGTACTCGCAAAAAGGAGAACCGTGCCACTCGCAAGGCGAATATTCACTGAGCTGCAAAACCGACTTGATCCTCGGCTCGTCGGCCCTCTCGGCTCGATGCTGATTACCGTTAAGCGCCGGGATCGATGCGTTGTCCGATTCGCCGACGGCGACTGGATCCATCGGTACCGAGCCGGCACGGTCGTGCAGCCGTTTATCGGTGGCGCCTCAGCGGGGCTGCAGGACCGCGACACCCTGGACATCTTCCTGTATGGGTACCGGCCGAAGGCCGGCGATACGGTACTCGATCTTGGCGCGGGCGTGGGCAGCGAAGTGCGGCTACTGTCTCGGCTAGTCGGTCCGGCCGGCCGCGTGGTTAGCGTGGAAGCGCATCCGCGGACCTTCAGTTGCCTGCGGCGCACTATCGAGCTGAACCGGCTGGACAACGTGATTGCGGTGCCGTGTGCGGTTACCGGAGCACCCGGCACCGTGCTTATTGAGGACGGTGCAGAATCCCATGTCTCCAATGGAATCACTTTCGATGAGGCGAACGGTGTCGCCGTGCCTGGGCATACCCTCGCGGAAATCGTCGACAGCCTCGGCATAGGCCACATCGACCTGCTCAAGATGAATATCGAGGGTGCCGAACTGGCCGTGCTCGAAGCGGCCGTCGAAGTCCTGCCCATCGTCGCGAATCTGGTGGTGTCCTGCCATGATTTCAAGGCCGATCGTGGCGGTGAAGATTGGCATCGCACGTACGCGGCGGTCCGCGCGCTGCTCGCCGACGCGGGCTACGCCATCAGCACCCGGCCAGACGACCGACGCCCGTGGATCCCCTACTATGTCTACGCTTCCCGCTGACGCCATCGGGCCGCGCCAATTCGTCAGCGTAAGCCAACCTCATTCGGGTGATGTGGCCTCGGTATTACCCAAAGTGCGGTGTAGGCTGGTCGCAATCCTCGGTCCAGCATCCTGGCGAGCCCAGCATCCTGGCGAACACTGGGCCAAGAAAGCACTGGGCCAAGAAAGCACTGGGCCAAGAAGTGGACCCGTGGAGGTGAAGCGTGACCGTTCGTGACTACCTCGAGCTTGCCAAGGAGCGGTGGAAACTAGTCCTGGCTGGTTTGCTCGTCGGTCTCATAGCCGCGGCGGTCCTAATCTGGGTCACGCCGCGGGAATATGCCGCCCAGGTGACCATCTACGTTTCCGCGCAGGCCGGCGCTAACGATGCCGTCTCGGCTTACCAGGGCAATCTGCTTTCCGAGCAGAAAGTAAAGTCATACACCCAATTGTTGACCAGCCATCGCATCGCCGGCGATGTCGTCGACCAGCTCCACCTCGACGTCTCATCCGGCGAGGTCCGCAACAAGATCGTAGCGTCGGCAAAGCCGGAGACGGTGTTGCTCACCGTCACGGTCAGGGACCGCTCGCCCCAGCGGGCACGAGAGATCGCGGACGCCGTCGGTGCGGCATTCGGCCGTCTCGTCGCCGAGCTTGAACAGCCGGCGGACCCTGCTCGCGCACCGGCGGTGATGGCCAAGGTCGTCGAGCCGGCGCAGCTACCGACGACGCCGGTCATCCCGCGACCTGCCGTCAACCTGGCGCTCGGTGCGCTGCTGGGTCTGCTGGCCGGCGGTGCGGCGGCGTTGATCCGAAATGCGCTGGACACGACGGTGAAGTCGGTCGACCAGCTCCGCCGGATCACCGACGCCCCCAACCTCGGCGCGATCGCGTTCGACCGGGAGGTTCCGCTGCACCCGCTGGTTGTGCACCAGCGCCCGCAGTCCCCGGTCGCCGAGGCGTTCCGGCAGATCCGCACCAATCTTCAGTTCGTGGATGTGGACCGCCAGCGCAAGGTCATCGTCGTGACCAGCTCGATCTCCGAGGAGGGCAAGACCACCACGTTGTGCAATCTGGGGATCGCGCTCGCACACGGCGGCAGCCGGGTCGTACTGGTAGAGGGTGACCTGCGCCGACCGAAGGTAGCCGACTATCTCGGCCTGGAGGGCGGTGTCGGCCTTACCAGCCTGCTGGCCGGCCGGGTGGCGCTAGGCCAAGCCATTCAGCCGTGGGGGCGCGGGATGTTCGACGTGCTGGCCAGCGGGCCGATCCCACCCAACCCGAGCGAGCTGGTCGCCTCCAGGCAGATGGCCAACCTGTTGGCCGAACTGGGCACCCGGTACGACGTGGTGTTGGTCGACGCACCACCGTTGCTGCCGGTCACCGACGCGGCAGCGCTGGGGACGTGGTGCGACGGCGCGCTGTTGGTCGTCCGCCATGGAAGAGCTACCCGCAACCAGGTCGCGACCGCAGTGGCGGCGCTGGACGCCGTTTCGGTCCGCATGCTCGGCACCGTGCTGACCATGGCACCGAGCAGTGGGCCGGACGCGTACTACCACTACTACTCGCCGGGCAGGGGTGACGCCCGGCACGATCACCCGGCACCGATTTCTCAGTGGCACTCGCCGGGCTACACCGCCGGTCCGAGCACGGTGCAGGACCATGTCGACACCCAGCGGGTTGCTGGCCCGACGACCGGCTGGATCCCCTCCGGCGAGTCCGGCAGCAGAGTGGAGACCCACGATGTTCTCGCGCAAGGCCGGCCAAACCGCCACGGCTGAGGCCGACGACCACGAGCAACGGCCCATCTGGGCCGGCGACGGCTCCGACCAGCCGCCGACCACACACCGACGCCGGCGAACCCGCCGGGTTCTGCTGTGCAGCGTCGTCATGCTGATGAGCCTGCTCGGGCTACTCGCCGGTGCCGTCTTCGTGGTGAGCGAGCGACTCGCGGGCCAGGTGCACCGCTACCCGAACGTCTTCTCGAACCTGGAGAAGGACGCTCGGCCGCCGGCAACGCGGGCATTGACGTTCCTGTTCGTCGGCACCGACTCGCTGTCGGAGCATCCGACGACAGGTAGCGAGGCAGCGGCCAAGGGCCAGATCCCCGGCGGCGGGCGCAGCGACGTCATCATGCTCGCGCAGGTCAACGCGGACCGGCGGGGTGCCACGGTGGTGTCCATACCGCGAGACGGCTGGGTGCCGGTGCCTGGCCACGGCTTCAACAAGATCAACGCGGCGTTCGCGTTCGGCGGCCCTTCGTTGCTGGTCCAGACGGTGGAGTCGGTCACGCACATCCGGGTGGACCACTTTGGCGTGATCGACTTCGCTGGCTTCCAGGCGATGACTGACGCCGTCGGCGGCATCGACGTCAATGTCGCGAGACCGACCAGCTTCGGGGCGCTGTCCTTCGACGCCGGGCTGAACCACCTCGACGGCGAGCACGCGCTGGCCTACGTACGCCAGCGGCACGGCCTGCCACGAGGTGATCTCGACCGCGTCCAGCGGCAGCAGAACGCGCTGCGCGCCCTGCTGAGCAGGGTGATGTCCAACGGGATGTTGTCCGACCCGCTGCGTACCTACGAGCTGCTCAACGCGATCACTCGGTCGGTGAGCGTGGACGACACCTTGACCAACAGCGGGCTACGTACGCTCGCCATGGACCTGCGCCGGGTGAGCGGTGACGACGTCACGTTCATGACCGCGCCAGTAGCCGGCCTCGGCCGGGAGGGTGCACAGTCGGTCGTCTACCTGGACGCCGATCGCAGCGCACAGCTGTGGCGGGCCTTCAGCAGCGGCACGGTGCGTGACTACCTGACGAAATACCCCGGCGACACGCTCCCTTGGTCGCCGCCATGACCGCGCGAGGAGGCACGGCAGATGTGTTCGGCATCCTTTTCGTCTGCACCGGCAACCTCTGCCGCTCCCCGTTCGCCGAGGTTCTCACCCGGCATCTGCTGATCGAGCGGTTGGGGGCCGCCAACGCATCTCGCTTTTCGGTGATCAGCGCGGGCACCCACGCGGCCGTTGGCGCGGGTATGCATCCGCTCACCCGGGCCGAGCTGACGCCATGGGGCCTCGACGGAGCCGCGGCAGCCGCTGTCGTCGCTCGGCAGCTGGACGCCGGCACGGTGCGGGCAGCGGATCTCGTTCTCACGGCCGATCGTGGCCACCGGTCGTTGGTCGTGGACTTAGTGCCCACCGCGCTGCCGAACGCCTTCTGCCTGCGGGAATTCGCCCGTTTGCTCGGCGGTATCGACCCGCGCGTGCTGCCCCCCGATCCGATCGCCCGCGCAGTCGCAACCGTCGCCGAGGCCCGCCAGCTGCGCGGAACACTGTCCTACGCCTGCCCCGAGGACGACATCGTGCCCGACCCGATCGGGCAACCGCCGTCCGCCCATCGCCTGGCAGCGGGCATGATCGCCCCGGCCGCCCGTGCTTTCGTCGAATTGCTGGCAGCGGAGCCGCTCTTGTCCCCCGCGCAGTCGCGTCCCGGGCGGCGGGCTTCCGTACGGTAGCCCGTCCGGGTCTGAGACCCGTTGGGTGCACCAAAGCATTCATTTCCTTCGTAGGCGATACGGTCGTGTTGTTCGCGGGCGGGGTGAACGCTGATGGCGGTACCGCGACGGTGACTGCCGACCGGGTGGGCGCCCTCGCCCGCCCGGCCACCTCACCCGTTTGGTGGGATACTCCCC
>Ga0210378_10001966_pt1 | contig 10587 bp, 11 predicted proteins | sample PLM1_60_b1redo_FD_155465 | JGI IMG/M metagenome (GOLD analysis project Ga0210378, IMG submission 155465) | Groundwater sediment microbial communities from an aquifer in East River, Colorado, USA - PLM1_60_b1 redo | ecosystem: Environmental > Terrestrial > Soil > Riparian zone | place: USA: East... | reverse complement strand
GTGCCGTCCTCGCCGACCGTCAGGCTGAGCAGCCCGCCGTCGATGTAGCCGTCGGACCACGGTGTCAGGATGCGTCCCCCGGCGCGGGTCTGCCGAACCCACGCGTGCGGCACCACGCGGACGCACGCCGTGCTGACGATGCGGTCGTACGGTGCGCGTGGGGCGTGCCCCAGCTCGCCGGCCGCCGTGATCGCTTCGACGCCGGCAAAGCCAGCCGCATCCAGCGTGGCCCGCGCCCGCGTGGCCACCTGCGCGTCCACCTCTACCGTGACGACATTCGCCGCGCCCAACCGGTGCGCGAGCAGCGCGGCGTTGTAGCCGGTCCCGGTTCCGATCTCCAGCACGGGGCATCCGCAGGCAGCGGGTCCATCTGGTGACCAGACCACTTACGCCCTACCTGCGGTACGAGTGCGAGTGGGGATACGTCGCGAACACCTCGGCCGGCGAGGACGTGCTCATCCTCGACGTAACCGGACGGGCCGCGCCGCCGTACGCGGTCGATCACGACTTCTGGCTACTGGACGACGAGCACGTGCTCAAGATGATCTACGATGACGAGCACCGGTTCGTCGGTGCCGAGCACCTCGGCACGCACTGGTTGGCTATGTACCGGCGGGCAAGGGACGCTGCGGTTGGTGCAGCGGAAGCGTTCTCCTCGTGGTGGGCGCGCCATCCCGAGGAGCATCGCGGGCACAATGCGGCGTGACCACACGAAGGCCGCCGACCGGACGCGGCGGTGCGGCGAGGGTCAGGCTGGCTAATGACTTGCGCGCGGCTCGTGCGGCGGCCGGTCTCACGGGTGTCGAGGCCAGCCGCCGGGCGGGCATGTCGCAGTCGAAGCTTTCCAAGATCGAGACCATGGTGTTGCTTCCGTCGGTGGCGGACGTCGAGGTGCTGTGCCGCGCCTATACGGTTCCAGCCGCCGTGCGATGCGAACTGGTCGGGCTGGTCGAAGACCTGCGCGAGGAGCAGTCCAGACGGGTGATCCTCAGCAGAGGCGTGGCCGCCATGCAGCGGCGCATCGGAGAGCTGGAACGCTCGACGAGCTGGATCTGCGGATTCCAACCGCACATCGTGATCGGGCTGGTGCAGACGCCGGCTTACCTGCGACGCGTGTTCTCCCAGCCCGACGCCGGGCTGTCGGAGAGGGAGATCGACGACGCCGTGGCCGCTCGCCTCGAACGGCAGGCGCTGCTCAACGACGAGTCGAAGCGGTTCACCCTGGTCATGGCGGAAGGCGCCTTGCGCTGGCAGGCGGGCGGACCCGAGGTGATGGCCGAGCAGTGCGACTACCTCGCCGAGCTGACGACCGCACGGCCCAACGTCGAGCTCGGCATCGTTCCCTGGACCGTGCCGGTCGACTTCTTCCCACCGGGTGGCTTCCACCTGTACGACGACCAAGCGGCGATCGTTGGAACGGAGATCGCGACCATGATGCCTACGGGCCGCGCCGACGTGGCTGCATACCGGACGCGGTTCGACGCCGTCACCAGGGTTGCTCTCTTCGGCGAGGCCGCGCGGCCGCACTTCGAGCGAGTGGCGGCCGAGTACCGCAGCCTTGGCGATCCAGGCCGGTAGCTGTTGGCCCAGTTGGCGGGCACGGCCGGCAATGAGGCCGTGGTGCTGGCGCCACGCAGGTCGCTCGCCCAGTACGCCTTGATCCACTCGCACTCCATTTCGCCGCGCACCTGGCCTATCCGCCGAGGTCGGCCAGCGGCACGGCCGCGGCGAGCAGCCGGTTCCGCATGGAAATGCCCCGGAGCACCTCGGCGGCCTCCTCGGTGAAGTCGTAGCCCAGCAGTCGGCCTTCCGGCGTATATCGGTACCGCAGCATCGCGTCGTCGTCGAACATCACGAAGTCGCCGACGCTCACCAAACCGGCATGCACATCGAGGTCAACGACGTAGATCTCCTCGCCGCCGGCGATGTTCGGCGGATACGCGGCCTCGAACTCGTACCGCGAGTACTCGGATAGGGGCCGGCGGATACCCCGAATCCGGACGATTCGTCGACCGGTTCCGTGATCCGTCGGATCGTCGCCAGCGATGCCTCGACGTCGGCATTCGGGGGGAGTCGATCGCCACGCCGCCAAGCGGCGATCTGGTCCTCTTCCCACGGGACCCGGTAGTCCTGGCGCCCTTCCCAGCGGACTGCTCGCCACCGGATGCCGAGGTAGCCGCCCAGACGAGACCCACTCACGGCAGCCTGGGAGGCATCCACCGCTGAGTCAGGGAGCGCACCATGCGTCATGCCGCACGCTCACAGCCGCGATCGGCATGCTGGCGGTGGTCGCGGCTTGTGCGACAACGTCCGAACCCGGCGGTGCCCCGGCCGGCTTGCCGTACGACGGGCCGACCGACGACGGTGAGATCGCGGCCGCGCACCGGGCGGCGCTTGCGGCCTGGCAGGCGTTCCCGGTGGACCGTAAACCCCGGCCCTTGGTGGTGGTCTCCGATGGCCCCGACACCGGCGGTCTCGGCGCCGACGACGCCAAGGCCGCGGCCTTGGCCGGAAACTTCGAGTTGGCGGCCGCGCTGCCCGCCGCGCCGCAGACGGTGACCGTCGAACTGCCGGACGGGTCGGTCACGGTGCCGGCCATCACCGCTCAGGCCGCACTCGATGAGCTGCGCCGCAGCGCGACGGCCAGCACCGGCACTGCGGCGCCACCGGTGCCACCGGTGCGGATCGTAAGCGTCGAACTGGGCCCGGCGCCGTACCACACCGACCGCGGCGTGCAGTCCATGCCGGCCTGGCTGTTCCGGCTGGCGGACGGGGTGGGCACGGTCGGCTGGCCGGCCGCGGACGGCTACGCGGTGTGGCAGTGGAGGTCCGTCCGAGAATCCGAGCGCTCCGAGCTGCTACCGGATCGGCACGCGAAGATCAGCCCCGACGGCAGCGTGCTGACGGTGCTGACCCCGAGGCGCCGTGCTCCGGGCAGCCGGTGTACCGGCACGAGCCCGCGGTGACCGAGTCGCCGACGGCAGTCGTGGTCGGGACCAGGCGGCTGCTGGTGGCGGCCGACGCGCCGGTCCCGCAGGGTACGCCATGCGACGGGTCGCTGGCGTGGGGCGGCGACGAGCACGAGATCCGGCTCGCCGTGCCGCTCGGCGCCAGGGTGCTGATCGACGAGGAGGGCCGGCCACTGACGGTGACCCCGCAGGGCGTCCCTTGACCGCGGCCGAACGGGAGGCGCGCTGATCGCGGGCCTGAAGGCCACGCATGTGTCTTGCGAATGGAAATCGGTCAGCTGGTACCTTCGCTGCCGGAACTCCCCCGTCCATGGTGGCCGACGCCAGATACTTGCGGTAACCGTGTGTCGACGTGTCCTGGGTAACGATGTCACGGCCGCCGGCTGGTTGCCGCGCCGTACAGCCGACCGAGTTGGGCAAGCACGACCCGCCCGCGGCTACCGGCGGCCTCGGCGGTGAGCTCGTCGGTGAATCCGCTGGTGCTGAACAGGCCGAGCACCGCGTGGGAGCCGTCGTGCCCGGCGGCCGTGAGCAGGTCGCGGACGTGCCGGAGCCGGCTGAGCTCGGTAAGGCCGGGTCTGCGGTCACGGGTCTTGGCCTCTCCGATGAACGCGATGGCCGCTCCCGCCGTGCGCGGCCGAGCGCCGCGTTCCAGGGCCAGGATGTCGATCTCGTGGCTGGTCCGGTGCTCCCGGCAGGCCACGGTCGCCTGGCCGGTCGCGCCTGCCTCGATGCCGGCCTCCTGCCTGGCGTGCAGCGCCACCCACTCGGTGGCGAGCGCCTCGAAGTGCGGCCCGAGGATCTTCGAGTCGACCGTGTGCATGGCTTCGTCCCAGACCTGGCGGGCCCGGCTGGCCTCTAGGTCGGCGAGGTGCGGCTCGATCACCAGGTGGTACAGGCGCATCACCGGATCGGCGACCGTGATCACCGGCCGGCGTTCCAGCAGCAGGTCCTGCCGGCGCAGCACGAATCCGGCCGACTCCAGCATCCCAAGCTGATAGGTCAGCGAGCTCGACGGCCGCCCGAGCAGGCCGCCGATCTTGGCGGGGGAGCTCTCCCCGGCGGCGATCGCCGCCATTAGCGAGGCGTACACCGCGGTGTCCCGAATTCTCGGATCCTCGTGAACCACCCGGTTCGCCTCGTCGAACAGCGGTGCCGTCGGTCGCAGGACGTTGCGGGCCACCCAGTCGCCGATCCGCGCCGGGTCTTCCGGCACGGCCGGATCCGGCACCATGTCGCGGTAGCCCGGCGTGCCGCCGATCAAGGCGTTGTGCAGGAATGCCGCCTCGACGCTCTCGATGCCCCAGTACGCCCGGGCCTCGCGGTAAGTGAACGGATTCACCCGCAGCTCCAACGCACCGCGGCCGCGCAGCGCCTTTGTCCCGGACAGCAGCCCGGACATGACCGAGATCGCGGAGCCGCACAGGATCAGCCGCAACGGAAGCCGTGCCGATCCGGCGCCGGGCCCGACTCCGTCGTACAGCGCCTGCACGATGGACGGCAGTCCCGGGGTCTCGCGCGCCAGGTAGGGGAACTCGTCCAGCACCAGAAGCAGCGGCCGATCCGTCAGCTCGGCACGACTCGCCATCAGGCCTGCGGCGCTGGTCAGCGCCGGCTCCCAGCCGTCGAACGCCAGCACCCCGGCCGGCAGCCCGAGCCAATCCGCCAGCGACGCGGCGAACCGGCGTACGGACATCGCCTCGGTCTGCTCGGTTGCCAGGTGATAGAGCCCGCCGCTCGCCTCGGCCAGCCGGCGCAGCAGGTACGACTTGCCTTGGCGTCGGCGGCCGTACACCACCGCGATCCGCAGACCTGGCAGCGACGAACCGGCGAACTCGGCAAGGTCCGCCCACTCGGTGTCCCGGTCGAACACATCCTTCGGCTTCGATAGCATCAAGGTCCAAATCTACCGCCAACACAATTAGCTTAACCATGCTAGCCGTAGGTTCGTCCACCACGGCGGGCCGTGACCGCAGGGCTTTCGGTGGCCGCCACCGGGCAGCGATGCACTGGCGTGATGGCCGGTTGGGGGCCAGGCTTGATACATGCGCCGTCACAGCCGGGGCTTGGCAGCCGCTGTCGCGTTGATCGCCGCGACGGCCAGTCGTCGGGTCGGTCGCGTGGGGCGCCGGTACGGCGAGGACGCGTCGAGGGCCGACGCCATCCCGCGGCGCGGTCCGTTCGTGGGTGACCCGCACGACTGATCACTGGAGCATCGATGGGTAAGGATGTCGAGGCAACCGTCTTCACCCGGGAGGACCGGCAGCGGTTCCGGCAGAAGGTCCGCCGCTGCCTGGACACGTTCGCGAGGATGCTCGCCGAGTCACGGTTCGACTTCGAGCGCCCGATGGCCGGGCTGGAGATCGAGCTGAACCTGGTCGACGGCACGGGCGACCCGGCGATGAAGAACGCCGAGGTGCTCGACGCGATCGCCGACCCGGCGTTCCAGACCGAGCTCGGCCAGTTCAACATCGAGATCAACCTCCCGCCGCAGCAGCTGTCCACCGGCGGCCTCGCGACCTTCGAGGAGGACGTGCGGGCCAGCCTGAACGCGGCCGAGGAGAAGGCCAACGGCATCGGCTCGCACATCGTGATGATCGGCATCCTGCCGACGCTGCAGCAGCGGCACATGAGCCTGGACACGCTCTCGGCCAACCCGCGGTACTCGCTGCTGAACGAGCAGATCTTCGCCGCCCGCGGCGAGGACCTGGAGATCGCGATCACCGGCGAGGAGCGGCTCCTGACGCACGCCGACTCGGTGGCCCCGGAGAGCGCGTGCACGAGCGTGCAGTACCACCTGCAGGTCGCGCCGGACACGTTCGCCAGGTACTGGAACGCCAGCCAGGCCGTCGCCGGCCTGCAGATCGCGATCGGCGCCAACGCGCCGTACCTGTGGGGCAAGCAGCTCTGGGCCGAGACCAGGATCGCGCTGTTCGAGCAGGCGACCGACACCAGGCCGGACGAGCTGAAGGCCCAGGGCGTGCGGCCGAGGGTGTGGTTCGGCGAGCGGTGGATCACGTCCATCTTCGACCTGTTCGAGGAGAACGTGCGGTTCTTCTCGGCGCTGCTGCCGCTGTGCGACGAGGAGGACCCGGTCGAGGTCCTCGAGCGCGGCGACACGCCGGAGCTTGGCGAGCTGCGGCTGCACAACGGCACGATCTACCGCTGGAACCGGCCGATCTACGACGTGGTGCGCGGCCGCCCGCACCTGCGGGTGGAGAACAGGGTGCTGCCGGCCGGTCCAACGGTCGTGGACATCATGGCCAACGGCGCGCTGTACTTCGGGCTGGTCAGGGCGCTCGCCGACGAGGACCGCCCGATCTGGACGCAGATGTCGTTCTCCGCAGCCGAGGAGAACTTCCACTCCGCCGCGCGGCACGGGATCGAGGCCAAGCTGTACTGGCCAGGGCTCGGCGAGGTGCCGGCGACGGAGCTCGTGCTGCGGCGGCTGCTGCCGATGGCCCACCGCGGGCTCACGGCATGGGGTGTGCCGCCGCGGGACCGCGACCGCCTACTCGGGATCATCGAGCAGCGCTGCCTGACCGGCCGTAACGGCGCGAGCTGGCAGGTCGAGACCGTGCAGGCGCTCGAGCGGGAGCGGCATCTCGACCGCCGCAGCGCGCTGCGCGAGATGACCCGCCGCTATGCCGACCACATGCACACCAACGAGCCGGCGCACACCTGGCCTACGACCTCGTGAGGGCGATCGCGGCCGTCAGGTCGCAGTCGCGCACCTCGTAGGCCCCGGCCCCGGCGGCGGTGACAGCGGTCGCGGTGGCCAGGCCGGCGGCCCGCTGGAACACCGACCGGGACACCCGCCAGCCGATGATCCCCGAGCGGCGCAGTGCCACCGTCCTGCGCACCAGCGAACCGCTGCCCACCACGAGGTGCTCCCCGGCCACGGCGTGCCCCAGATTGCGGTACCGGTCGACGGCGAGCAGCACGGACGCCGGCAGCAGCACGGCGGCCGCGGCGACCGCGGGCCAGTACGGCAGCGCGTGCCTCGCCCCGGCGGCCCAGAACGCGAGTACGGCGATGGCGGCCGGCGTCACGGCCCGCACCAGCCGGCGGCGCAGCGCGGCCAGCGGGTGCCGGCGCAGCGGGCGGGTCGTCGGCGCCTGCTCGGCCGGCGTCCTGAGCACGGCGGCGGCCACCTGGTGGGCCGCCGCGCGCGGCGCCGGGGGCATCAGGGCGCTGCGGTCGCCGCTACCGGAGCCGGTGGCAAGGGCGTTCAGCCTGGCGCCCCGGCCGGCCCGCAGCAGCAGCGGCTCGTCCACCTCGACGCCGCGCAGCCGCCGCTCCTCCAGCGAGACCGACCGCCTGGTCAGCAGGCCGCGGTTGACCCGAAGAGTGCCGTCCGGCTCGCGGGTGAGCCGGTAGCCCCACCACGCCTCGACGTAGCGCACCAGTGCGCCGAGCACGCCGGTCACGAGCAGCACCGCGGCCGCCGCGACGATCACGACGCCGACCGGGCGGCCGGTCAGCCAGTCGACGGCGCCGCGGACGGCACCGATGTCCGTGACGTCGAACCCGGCCTCGTTGAGCAGCTGCCAGACGCCGCCGAACAGCGCGCCGACCGAGGCGACGCCAAGCACGGTCAGCGGCGCGAACCGCAGCCAGGCCCAGGACAGCCTGGCCAGCTCGACTCCGCCGCCAGCCGGGCCGTCCAGGGTGGACGGCGCGACCGTGGATCGGTCGAGCAGGACGGCGCGCAGCCGCTCCGCCTCCGCGCTGCTCACCGCGTCCAGGGTGAGCTCGCCGTTCCTGCCGCGCTCGTGCTGGCCGGTGCCGATGCGCAGGACGCCGAGCCCGAACATGCGGTGCAGCGGCTTGGCCGTCACGTCGACGGTGCGGATGCGGTCGCGCGGCACCGAGCGGTGCTGGCGGAACAGCAGCCCGCTGCGCAGCTCCATCCGTTCCGCCGTCACCCGGTAGCGGGTGGTCAACCAGCGCAGCACGCCGAGACCGACCACCGCGCCCAGCGCGCCGAACAGCCACCACCACTGGCCGCCTCCGCGGCCGCCGGCGATCACCGCAGCGATCAGCAGCGGGATGAACCTGACGATCTCCTGGGCCGGTGCGACGGCGAGCATCCTGGGGTCGAGCCGCAACCAGCCGCCGGCGTCGGCCTCCTGGCTCACGTCGCGTCCCCCGGGGTGGCCTGGGTCGTCGCGGTGAGCTGCTCGACGAGCTCGCCGGCCAGCCGCACCTCGAGCCCCTCGATGCGCAGCGCGCCGGCCGCCGACGCCGTGGTCACCGTGACCGTGGCCAGGCCGAACAGCTGCTGCAGCGGCCCGCGCTCGGTGTCCACGGTCTGGATGCGCGACATCGGCGCCACCCGCCACTCCTGGTTCAGCCAGCCGGCCTGGGTGTACACGGCGTCGTCGGTGGCCTCCCAGCGGTGCACGTGGTAGCGCCAGCGCGGCATCACGGCGGTGTGCGTCGCGGCCAGCAGCACGAGCACCACGAGCGCGGCCACCGCACCCGGCGGCCGCTGCGGCACGACGAGCACGGCCACGGTCGCCGGCGCCAGCACCACGAGCCAGCCGATCAGGGCACGCACCGTCCACCACACGATGGCCCGGCGGCTGACCCGGTGCGCCGGCTGTCGCAGCGCCGCTACCGGGTCGGCGGTCTGCTCGCTCACGCCGTCCAGCTTGCCGCAACCGCGGCCGCTACGACGGGCGGCTCGCCTTGATGATCCCGGCGTGCATGCCGTCGGCGACCTGGTGCGTCAGGGTGATCTGCACGCCGGCCAGCCCGGCCGCCGCCAGCAGCATGCGGTACTCGCCGATCGACAGCGCGCCGGCGATGCAGCCGGCGTCCTCGCCCCGGCCGGCCCGGTCGGCGGGGGAGAGCCGGTCCTCGGCCACCACGTCGGTGATCCCCAGCCGGCCGCCTGGCCGCAACACGCGCGCCACCTCCCGGAACACCGACGGCTTGTCGACCGACAGGTTGACGACGCAGTTGGAGATCACCACGTCGACGCTGCCGTCCGGCAGCGGCAGGTCCTCGATGCGGCCCTTGACGAACTCGACGTTGCCGGCGCCGGCATCGGCCGCGTTGCGCCTTGCCAGGTCGAGCATCTCGGCGGTGAAGTCGACGCCGATCGCCCTGCCGGTCGGGCCGACGCGGCGCGCCGAGAGCAGCACGTCGATGCCGCCGCCGCAGCCGAGGTCCAGCACGGTCTCGCCGGTGCGCAGTTCGGCCACGGCAGTGGGGTTGCCGCAGCCGAGGCTGGCCAGCACGGCCCTGTCCGGCAGTCCCGTCGTCTCGCCGGCCGGGTACAGCCAGGAGCCGGACCAGTCCTCGCCGCCGCAGTTCCCGCCGCAGTTCCCGCCGCAGTTCCCGTCGCCGCAGTCCCCGTCGCCGCAGCACGACGGCGTCCCGGCGTTGACCGCACGGGCCGCGGCCGCGTACCGCTGGCGTACCCGCTCGGCCAGCTCCTGGTCCATGGGCGACCTCCGGTCGCTCGTGAGTGGTAAATGGTGTCCGAGCACCATTTACCACTCACGACTCACTTGATCGATTGCCGTCGATGAATCTAGCCGGTGTCGATGGGCGGCCGCAAGGATCGACGTTCGTAGATAATGAGTGGTGTGACGAGCTTGAGCGTCGAGGACGCCACGACGTACGCGCAATGGTTCGACTGCCTCGCCGACCCGACGAGGGTGCAGGTGCTGCACGTCGTTGCCACCGCGCCGGACGGGATCACCGTCGGCGCGCTGGCCGAGCAGGTCGGGATCCGGCAGTCCACCTGCTCGCACCACGTCGCGAAGCTGGCCGAGGTCGGTTTCGTGCGCCGCACCCGCCGCGGCACGTCGACCGTCGTGACGGTGAACGACGCGTGCTGCACCTGCCTGCCGCAGGCCGCCGACATCGTGATGGGCACCCTCGCCGTGCAGCCGTGCTGCCCGGAGCCGGCGCCGTCCGACGTGGACGTCCGGCCGATGCGGGCCAAGGACTTCCCCGCGGTGCGGCGCATCTACCAGGCCGGCATCGAGACCGGCAACGCCACGTTCGAGACGACCGTGCCCGAGCGCGACGAGCTGGAACGGCGCTGGCTGCCGGGGCATCGGTGGGTGGCCGAGCTGGCCGGCAGGGTCGCCGGCTGGTCCGCGCTGGCCGCGGCGTCCGGCAGGGAGTGCTACCACGGCGTCGCCGAGACGTCCGTATACGTGGACGAGGCGGCCAGGCGACGCGGGGTCGGCACGGCTCTGCTGAACCGCGCCGTCGGCGCGGCCGACGACGACGGGCTGTGGACGTTGCAGACCGCGATCTTCCCGGAAAATCGGCAGAGCCTCGCGCTGCACCGCAGGGCCGGCTTCCGCACGGTCGGCGTGCGGGAGCGCATCGGCCGGCTCGGCGACCGGTGGCGCGACATGGTGTTCCTCGAGCGCCGCCGCCCCGACTGAGGCGGCGTTTCTGGCTGCTACTCCAGGTCGGCGGCCGCGTCGACCACCGCGTCACGAAGCGCGGCACGCAGCCGCCCCACCTCCAGCGGCGAGAGCACCGCCGTCTCACCCGGTGGTGCGACCATGACCACCCGCCCGCGGTCGGTGAACACGATGATGTCCCGCCGGCGGCCAGCCACATCCCTGCAGCTAATCAGCCAGTC
>Ga0210378_10001965_pt1 | contig 10589 bp, 6 predicted proteins | sample PLM1_60_b1redo_FD_155465 | JGI IMG/M metagenome (GOLD analysis project Ga0210378, IMG submission 155465) | Groundwater sediment microbial communities from an aquifer in East River, Colorado, USA - PLM1_60_b1 redo | ecosystem: Environmental > Terrestrial > Soil > Riparian zone | place: USA: East... | reverse complement strand
CGCGACCCAAACCGCGCTTTCGCCGACTGCAATCGCGGCGGGCCCCTCGCCAACGGAGATCGACATCGTGGCCGCGTGCGTCGGGTCGATCGGGTCGATCCGGGTAACGGTGCCGTCACCGTGGTTGGCGACCCAGACCGCTTCTGCCCCGATGGCGATTGCGCTCGGATCTTCACCAACGATGATCGTCGCGGTCACCTTGCCGCGTGGAGGGTCTAGCCGCGAAATCGTCCCCGCTGAGTTGACGATCCAGACGGCGCCCGCACCGGCAGCGAGCGCGGTAGGTGCGGGGAAAGGGAACTGATCGCGAACGGGGATGTTTTGCACAGCCGTGTTGTAGTGGGGGTCGATACGGGAAATCGTCGCGGCGTCACTGTTTGCGACCCACAGCGAGCTGTCACCGAAAGCGATCCCCCCGGGAGATGCATCCGTTGGGATCGTCCGCACGACCCGGTGTGTGCGTGGATCGACCCGCGAGACGGAGTTGTCGTCAAGGTTCGCCACCCAGAGCGCCTGAGCGCCGTAGGTCATGAATGCGGGCCTCGCCCCGACCGGGATCGGATCTCGTTCGACTTTGTTGCTCGTCGGGTTTATGACGGCGAGCGAGTTGCCGAGGACGTAGACGGCCGGTGAAGAATCGTCTCGGGTAGCTAGAAGCGCGGCCAGCAATGCGGCTGCAGCCAGCACCGCGGTGACTCCGGCGAAAACGACGCGACGCGGCACCGATCGCCCACGAGCTGGGGCAGCCCGCACCCGCGGCTCGAGCGACTCCTCCTGGCGCAGGATCGCCTGTTCGAGACGTTGTAACGCCTGGGTCGGCTCGATCCCGAGCTCGTCGACGAGCAGCCGGCGTGTGTCCTGGTAGACCTGCAACGCCTCCGCCTGCCGGCCGCCGCGGTAAAGCGCGAGCATCAGCTGCTCGCGCAGGCGTTCGCGTAGCGGGTGCGCTGCGACAAGCGACTCGAGCTCGGCGACGAGCTCGGCAGAACGCCCGTTCGCCAGATCGGCCTCGATCCGCTCCTCGACTGCCGACAGCCGGAGCTCGGACAGCCTCGCGATGTCGACGTTGGCGAAAGAGTCGGAGGCAAACTCGGCCAGCGGAGGCCCGCGCCAGAGCGCCAACCCCTCGCGCAACGTACGCGCCGCAACGTCTGCCTCCCCGGCCCCCAGCGCCTCGCGTCCCTCACGCAGCAGCGACTCGAAGCGGTGGAGGTCGAGCTCGCCCGGCGCAACCCTCAGCACGTAGCCGTGGGCGCGCGTCAGCAGCACCCCGTTGTCGCCATCGCTTCCGTCACCCGCCACCGGTTCGCTCTCGAGCAGCTTGCGCAGCCGCGAGACCAGCGCGTGAACGCTCTTGGTTGCACTCAGCGGTGGCGCTTCCGGCCAGAGCTCGTCGATGATCCGCTCGACCGGAACGACCTCGTTCGCGCGCAGCAGCAGCAGCGCCAGGAGAGCACGTTGCTGGCGGCCCCCGAGCGGCACAGCACGCCCCCGGTCGTGCACCTCGAGCGGGCCGAGTATGCGGAAGTCCACCGAGTACCCCTTCTTCGTTCTGTTCGAACTAGCGACCTGAGCGCGGCCGCTGCTTCCCGGTCTCAACCATTCTGCAACCGCCCGACGGCGAATTCCAGCCGGTCACCAACCGGCCATCCCCATCGTCTGGGTGCGTACGACGACCAACCAGAAGCAACGAGTCAAGGAGAGGAGAGCCCAGTTCGGCGATTGGGACCAAAGGTCGCATCGTCCCCAGAGAACGAAGGAGGGATCCATGAATCCACATCGATATCGTCGCATCTGCTTGGCCGTAGCCGCGCTCGCCGCGCTTTCCTTGCCCGGCTTGGCACGCGCGGACACGGTGACCGACTGGAACGCCCACGCCGCCAACGCGCTCGCCGCTGCGCGGCAAACACCTGCGCCCCTCTTCGTGCACATGGCGATGGTGCACGGCGCGATCTACGACGCGGTCAACGGGATCGATCGAAGCCATCGCCCGTACCTCGTGCTGCCGGGGGCGCAGCCGTGGGACTCGATGGACGCGGCGGCCGCAACGGCGGCATATCGCGTCCTCGTCGAGATCCTTCCGGCCCAGCAGCCGGCGCTCGAGCCGCTGTACGAGGCGTCACTGGCAGCGGTTCCCGACGGGCCGTCGAAGGACGGCGGGATCGCGGCAGGCGAAACCGCGGCGGCCGCGATGATCGTGGCGCGGACGGACGACGGCCGATTCGGGCCGTTTAGGTTCACGCCGGGATTGAGCCCCGGCGCGTGGCGGCCGGAAGTTCCCGTCTTCGCCAGCGACCCGTTCGCCTGGGTCGCGTACGTGGAGCCGTTCCTGATGACGAGTGGGTCGCAGTTTCGTTCCGACGGTCCGAACGCGCTGGCCAGCGACGCGTACGCCGAGGACTTCGCCGAGGTGAAGGCGGTCGGCGCCCGCAACGGCTCAACCCGTACTGCCGACCAGACCGAACAGGCGCTGTACTGGGCTGGAGCCTCCTGGAACCGCATCATCAGGATCGTCGCGGCAAATGAGGGGTTGTCGGTCGCGGAGGACGCACGCCTGTTCGCGCTGTCGGAACTCGCGGCCGCCGACGCCAACATCAGCTGTTGGAACGACAAGGCGTACTGGTCGTCGTGGCGACCGATCACGGCGATCCGCCTGGCGGGCGCAGACGGGAACCCGGCGACTGAGGCCGATCCGGCGTGGGAGCCGCTGCTCGCAACCCCGGCGTTCCCGGAACACCCGTCGGGGCACACTTGCGCCAGCGGGTCGATCGTCGCAACGCTGCAGGACTTCTTCGGCACCGACAAGGTGACGTTCACGGCGTTCAGCGCCAGCTCTGGCACGTCGCGAACCTACACCCGCTTCTCCCAGACGCTGAAGGAAGCGATCGACGGCCGCATCTACGCCGGCATCCACTTCCGGACAGGCGATGTTCAGGGGGCGGTCATCGGCAAGAAGGTCGAGCGGTGGGCCGACAAGCACTACCTACAGCCCGTTGAATGACGTCGAAACGGCCATCGGCGGGCTCGGAACACGCGGTCGGCGGGTCGTACCAGCGCCTCCCCGACTGGGCCGATCGTGAGGCAGAACGGCTAGTCCAGCTCCGCAAAGGGGGAGCAGGGGTCGCATCAGGGAGGAGCCGAGAGGCTCCTCCCACTATTTTGCGGCAGCCCAACCATTCTGCAACCGTCGGCGACAAGTTCCAACCGAACGCCAACCCGCCCGTGCGCATTGTCGAGTTTGACGAGCGAACGCTTGGCACCGTCGATCGGAGGAACTCATGCACGACTGCAAACCCCAGACGGGCTCCATGAAGGCGCTGCTCGCGCTCGCGGCCCTGCTCGGGGCGATCCTCGCTACCGTGCTCGCCGCCGGGGGCAGTGCGGCGACCGGCCACGGAGAGATCTGGGCCGTAGCCGAGGACACAGGCACGATCTACGTCCTGAACGGCCAAGGCGTGCAGGTGGAGAGCGTCACCCACCCGCTCATCCAGAAGCCGCACCTGATGACGTTCTCACCGAGCGGCCGCTACGCCTACGTCGCCGACGTCGGCAACGGTCGGCTCAACGTCATCCGCCGCAACGACCGCGAGCTCATCGCGTCGGTCACATTCCCCGTCGGCCTCGACACCCACCAAGGAAAGGCATCCCCTGACGGAAAGACCATCCTCGTCGCGCGCCGGGTCGGCTCTCGGACCCTCTACAAGGTCGTGGCTGACGAAAACGCTGAGACCTGGACGCTCGCCGCGGAGTCGCTGACCTTCCCCGGCGGAAGAACCCCGATCTGCACGGTCTTTCACCCCGACGGAGCGCGCGCCTTCGTCTTTCTCGCCCCGAGCGGAATCGCCGTCGTCGACGTCGCGACGATGACGCTCGCCGCCGATGCGGGCGTGGGAGGGATCATCCCCACCGGTGGCGTGATTGGATGCGGCTTCGCCGAGTCCAGGGACGGGCACACCTACGCGGTATCCCCAGCCGGTAGCGGCCACTTCTACCGCCTCGACCTGCTCGCGGCCGAGCTGACGGAGCTCAACCCGGCCGTCGGCGCAACCGACCTCCACAACCTGGCGCTGAGTGCGAATGAGGAAGTCGCCTATGCAACCTCACGTGGCAGTGAGGAGTTGCTGACGATCGACCTCACTACCGGGCTCATTCTCGACCGCGTTCCGGTGGACGCCACCGCCAGCCCGGACCTCCCTGACGGCGTCGCCGTGAAAGGAAACACCGTCTACGTCGCCCTCAAGGCGGCAGGCAGGGTCGCGATCGTGAAGGCAAATCAGCAGGAGGTCGAGTACGTCGCCGTCACCGCGCCGTCCCTAAACGCACTGCCGCACGTCACCGTGCGCGGATGACGGCTGGGATGAGCAGCTACTTGATCGCGCTTGGCGCAGCCGGAAGCGGAGCGCTCATCGCCGTCGCGGCCGCGGTCAAGCGCCGCAGACGTGGGCGAAGGGCCGAGCTCGCTCAACGGGCTTCTCGAGCCCGCACCCAGCACCGTGAAAGGAGGATCGATGTCGTGGCAATCGACGATGACAAGGGAGCTCCGGAGCAGGAACCACACACCTGATCTCTGGAGAGCATTCATCCAATTCAGCAAAGGAGTCTGTTTTGTTCAGAACGCGTAAGACACTCACCTCATGGTCACGTACGAGGCTCTTGCTGTTGCTCGTCGTCTTGGCGGCGCCAGTCGTTGCCGCCGGCGTTGCATTTGCGACGCCGGGCGAGGGCACCGTCGGCATGCTCCTCAACCGCGGAGCGAACCCCGACGAGGTGAAAATCCACACCGACGAGATCAAGTTCAAGACAGGCGGACCGACCGACATCCTTGTGGTCACGCAGACCTGGCAGCCGGGGGGCCACTCGGGTTGGCATACGCACTCGGGCCTCGTGCTCTTCACTCTGAAGTCCGGGCAGCTCTCGGTCTTCGACGGGAGCTGCAACGCGCGCGTGGTCTCCGCGGGGCAGGCGTTCGTCGAGCCCGTGGGCGAGCCGATGGAGGTCAAGAACTATGGGACGGTCCCAGCCGTCGCCTACTTCGCAATCGTCAACGCGCCAGGCGCCCCCGGCAGGGATGACGCCCCGAACCCAGGCTGCGATATCCCCTAAACCCTCTGGCCGAGCGAGAGCATCCACCCGCCGCTCTCGCTCGGCCACGAACTAGAGGAGAGTGTCATGTGGCGGACGATTATTGGTGTGCTTCTGCTCACGATCGTGGCCGGATTTGCTGCGCCCGAGCTCGCAGAAGCGCGGATCACCCGGATCCAAATCACGCGCGTGGAGTCGCCGACATTCGAAGGGACATCGTTCGGTGCTGTCGGGCAGTACGAGAAGCTCGTTGGTCGCGCCTATGGCGAGGTCGATCCGACCGACAGTCGCAACGCGATCATCACCGATCTCGGACTCGCTCCGACGAATGCCGTCGGCAAGGTCGAGTACTCGACGGACATCTTCATCCTGCGGCCGATCGACCGATCCATCGGCAACCGCCGAGTGCTCTATGAAGTCAACAATCGGGGCAACATTTTCGCGCTGGCCCTCCTCAACGACAGCCTGCGCACGAACGAACCCACGACGGCGACCGACGCTGGCAACGGTTTCCTTATGCGCCAGGGCTACACGATCGTGTCGAGCGGCTGGGACGCTACGGTGCCGTCTGGCGACAACCGCCTCACGATGACGGTTCCGGTCGGGAGGAATCCGGACGGTTCCTCGATTGTCGGCCCCGCACTCGAGGAGTTCGTCATCGACAACAGCACGACGATGACGGGGCCTCTCACGTATGCGGCGGCGACAGCGGACAAGTCGGTCGCCAGCCTCACCGTGCGCGTGCACTATGCGGATCCGCCGACGCCCATTCCCGCCACCGATTGGGGGTACGGTAGCTCCAGCCGAAGGGCGATCAGGCTGCTGCCCGTCGGGACACCGTTCCAGCAGGGCCGGCTCTACGAGTTCACCTATCCCGCGATGGATCCGCTCGTCGCCGGCCTTGGCTTCGCAGCAACGCGCGACCTAGCGACCTTCCTGCGTCACGCCTCGGCGGACGATGACGGCAACCCGAACCCGCTGGCCGGGGACACTCAGTCGATTTACACGTTCTGCTTCTCGCAGCCCTGTCGTTTCCTGCACGACTTCCTGCATCTCGGCTTCAACGAGGACGAACAGGGCCGTCGCGTAATCGACGGCATGCCCAACTGGGTCGGCGGAGGCAGCGGAGGCTTCTTCAACTATCGCTTCGCCCAACCCGTACGTACGCACCGGCAGCACATCGGTCGCTGGTATCCGGAGCGCCAGTTCCCGTTTGCCGACCAGGTGATCTTCGACCCGGTGACGGGAACGACGGATGGTCGCCTCGGTCGATGCTTGGCGAGCGGCACCTGCCCGAAGATCTTCGAATCGAACTCGGAGAACGAGTACTGGGTCAAGGGCGGTTCACTCCTGCATACAGACACGCTGGGCGACGATCTTCCTGATCCGGCGAACGTCCGTTTTTACCTTTTCTCGAGCCTGCCGCATGTAAGCGCGAGCGGGCCGGCCATCTGCCAGCAGCCCAGGAATCCGCTCGTTCCGAACGCCGGTCTGCGGGCGCTCCTCGTTGCGCTCGACCAGTGGGTCAGCGCGGGCACGGAGCCACCTGATAGCCGGGTACCGAGCCGAGGCGACGGCACGCTCGTCCCCGCACTGCCCCAGGCCGGCGTCGGGTTCCCCGGCATCCCCGGTGTCACCTACAACGGACGCACGACCACCGGCGACCTGTTCGATTTCGGGCCACTGTTCGGTCAGGGCATCTTGACGACCCTGCCACCGTTGCTCCTGGGCTCGCCCTATCCGGTCTTCGTGCCGACCACGGATGCCGACGGGAACGACGTCGCCGGTATCCGTCTGCCGGACGTCGCCGTGCCGCTGGCGACGTATTCCGGCTGGAACCTGCGCGCGGCATCGTTCGCCGGCGGCGATCTGTGTGACCAGTCCGGCCAGAGGATCGACTTCGCCCAGACAAGGGCCGAGCGACTGGCTGCCGGCGATCCACGGCTCTCGATCGAGGAGCGGTACCCGAACCACGGAACGTACGTGAGCGCCGTGGCGCGGGCCGCGAACGCCTTGCATCGGCAGCGCTTCCTGCTTGACGAGGACGTCGAACGGATCATCGACGCGGCTGCGGAGAGCAGCATCGGCAAGTAGTGCTAGCAGCGAAAGGAGTGTGCTCTGGTCATAAGGAGACGGCTGTTGGGCTTCCCACCAAGCAAACGACTATCTGAAGCGCGCACTGCAAGAGCCCTCGGTGGGATTTCGCTCAACCAAGCGCATCCCCGTTGGCGGGTGATGCACGCAGGCTCAGTTTTCAACACAGGAACAACCCTGCAAATGCACAGTTTTCCTCCTTAGCAGGCCGTATGCCGGAAGGAGGTTCCCGATGCAGAACGAGGCCGAAGACTTCCTCCATTTCTGCCGGGCTTGAAGTCCCTTCTGGCTTGCGTTAGCTTGGGGTGGGTTTCCAGGGAAGGTCGTCATGCTCAGCCGCACGCTTCAACACCTGCGGCGGCACCTCGTTGCCTACTTTGCCCTGCTCGCGGCCTTGAGCGGGACGAGCTATGCGGCGACGACGAAGCTGGTGCCCAGAAACAGCGTCGGCAGCGCCCAGGTGGTCAACGGCTCGCTCCAGAGGGTCGACCTGAGCAAGAAGGCGACTGCCGCGCTAAGGGGCGCGCGCGGGCCGCAGGGCCTGCCCGGTGCGGCCGGTCCGGCCGGTCTGCCCGGGCCCCAGGGACCGAAGGGCGATCCGGGCGCCCCCGGTGCCGCCGGGCAGCAAGGAGCGCAGGGGCCGCAGGGACTCCCCGGCACGGCCATCGCGCGCTTGGCCCCCGGCGCGAACGTGTTGACGACGCTCGACGGCGCGGGCCAGGTCGGCACTTACACCTCGGCGACAGTCGGGGCCGACGGGCTCGGGTTGATCAGCTACTACGACAGCACCAACGCCGATCTCAAGGTTGCCCACTGCAACAACACTGCCTGTACGAGCGCAAGCGCGAACACGCTCGAAAGCGCAGGCGGGGTGGGCCTCTACACATCGGCGACGATCGGGGCAGACGGGCTCGGCCTGATCAGCTACCTCGACCTCACGAACAACGACTTGAAGGTCGCCCACTGCAGCAACACCGCCTGCACTAGCGCGGGCCTAAGCACGCTTGACAGCGTCGGCATCGTCGGCCGCTACAGCTCGGCGACGATCGGATCGGATGGTTTGGGTCTGATCAGCTATTACGACTCCACGAACGCTGACTTGAAGGTCGCCCACTGCAACAACGCCGCCTGCACGAGCGCGGTCACGAGCACGCTCGACAGCGCGGGAGACATCGGCGACTTCAGCTCGGCGACGATCGGAGTGGACGGGGTCGGACTGATCAGCTACTACGACGTGACGAACGTCGACCTGAAGGTCGCGCACTGCGTGAACGTGGCCTGCACGAGCGCGGATACGACAATGCTCGACAGCACGGGCGATGTCGGCTCCTACGCCTCGGCGACGATCGGCGCGGACGGGCTCGGACTGATCAGCTACTACGACGTGACGAACGTCGACCTGAAGGTCGCGCACTGCGCGAACATCGCTTGCACGAGCGCGGATACGACCATGCTCGACAGCACCGGCGACGTCGGCAGTTACACATCCGCGACCACAGGCATGGATGGCCACGGGCTAATCAGCTACTGGGACTTCACCAACGGCGATCTAAAGGTCGCGCACTGCGGCAACACTGCCTGCACAAGCGCTGGAAAGAGCACGCTCGACAACGCAGGCAATGTCGGTCAGAGCACCTCGCTGACGATCGGGGCTGACGGTCTCGGCCTCATCAGCTACTCGGACAACACGAACGCCGACCTGAAGATCGCGCACTGCGCGAACACGTTCTGTGCCCCCTACTTCCGGCGCCGTTAGAGCCGTTGAGAGAAAAGCAGACAGAAATGAAGGAGACGATTACAACCATCGCACGGCTCGCACGGAGCCACGCCCTCGCTCTTCTCGCCCTCTTCGTGGCGTTGAGCGGGAGCAGCTACGCGGCGTACGGGGCAGCGACCAAGCTGCTGCCCAGAAACAGCGTCGGCAGCGCCCAGGTGGTCAACGGCTCGCTCCAGAAGGTTGACCTGAGCAAGAAGGCGACCGCTGCGCTGAAGGGCGCGCGCGGGCCGCAGGGCCTGCGCGGTGCGGCCGGCCCGGCCGGTCTGCCCGGGCCGCAGGGACCTAAGGGCGACCCGGGCTCCCCTGGTGTCGCCGGGCAGCAAGGAGCGCAGGGACCGCAGGGACTCCCCGGCACGGCCATCGCGCGCTTGGCCCCCGGCGCGGCCGTCCTCACGACGCTCGACAGCACAGGCAACCTGGGTAGCTACACCTCGGCCACGATCGGCTCGGACGGGCTCGGGCTGATCAGCTACAGCGACGAGGGGAACCACGACCTGAAGGTGGCTCACTGCAGCAACGCCGCCTGCGCGAGCGCGACCACGACCACGCTCGACAGCATCGGCAGCGTCGGCAGCAGCGACTCGCTGACGATCGGGGCGGATGGGCTCGGGCTGATCAGCTACTTCGACGACACGAATGACGACCTCAAGGTCGCGCACTGCGCGAACACGGCGTGCACGGCCGCGGATCTCAGCACGCTCGACAGCGCCGGCAGCGTCGGCTGGTACACGTCGATCGCGATCGGCACGGATGGGCGCGGCCTCATCAGCTACCACAATGACACGATTCCCACCAGCCTGAAGGTGGCCCACTGCGACAACGCCGCCTGCACGAGCGCGACCATGAGCACGCTCGACACTGGCGACGTCGGTTGGGAAACGTCGGTCACGATCGGGGCGGACGGGCTCGGGCTGATCAGTCACAACGACGCAACGAATGGGAACCTGAAGGTTTCTCACTGCGACAACACAGCCTGCACGAGCGCGACCACGACCGCGCTCGACAGCGCCGTCGACGTCGGCTACAACGACGCCGCGACGACCGGGGCGGACGGGCTCGGCCTGATCAGCTACTTCGACAACACGAACCACGACCTGAAGGTTGCTCACTGCACGAACGCCGCCTGCACGAGCGCGGCCCTGACCACGCTCGACAGCGCCGGCGACGTCGGCAGGGCGACCTCGGCCACGATCGGCGCGGACGGGCTCGGCCTGATCAGCTACTTCGACCTCACGAACGGCGATTTGAAGGTCGCACGCTGCAGCAACACCGCCTGCACGAGCGCGGCTACGAACACGCTCGACAGCGCCGGGGTCGTCGGCGACTACACGTCGGCGACGATCGGCACGGACGGGTTGCCCTTGATCAGCTACTTCGACAACACGAATGACGACCTCAAGGTCGCGCACTGCGCGAATACGTTCTGCGCCCCGTACTTCCGGCGCCGCTAGAGCAATGCTGAGAAAGAGACAGACATGAAAGAGACGCTCACAACCATTTCCCGGCTCTCGCGGCGTCACGCCGTTGCCCTTCTCGCCCTCTTCGTGGCGTTGAGCGGGAGCAGCTACGGGGCGTACGCGGCAGCGACCAAGCTGCTGCCCAGAAACAGCGTCGGCAGCGCCCAGGTGATCAATGG
>Ga0210378_10001964_pt1 | contig 10590 bp, 12 predicted proteins | sample PLM1_60_b1redo_FD_155465 | JGI IMG/M metagenome (GOLD analysis project Ga0210378, IMG submission 155465) | Groundwater sediment microbial communities from an aquifer in East River, Colorado, USA - PLM1_60_b1 redo | ecosystem: Environmental > Terrestrial > Soil > Riparian zone | place: USA: East... | reverse complement strand
CTGCAGTGGGCGGCGGTGGGCGGCAGTGGCGGGCGGCAGTGGCGCAATGGCGCCGGCTCGGCGGCGCGGTCGTCGTTATGCGCGCAGGGGCACCCGACCGGGCCGTGCTACCGCACTGGGCCGATCCTGATCGTCAGCCTGGTGTGGACCTCGGCCGGGTGGCGCAGGCTGGCCGCCGGGCGGTGTCGGCCGGTCGCCGTCTGCCGTCGGCGCGCAGCCGGGTGGCGCCGGCGCCGGGTGGCGCCGGTCGTATGCCGTGCGCCGGGCAGGGTCGCGGAGAACGGCGTACGCCGCCAGCACCCGCTCCAGGGTCGCCGACGGGTTGGCCGCCGGGCCGTCGGGCCGGCTGTCCGGATAACGCCGGCGGACCGGGCGGCGATAGGCGCTGCTGATCTCCTCCTGAAAGGCGTCGCGGGGACGCCCAGGACCGTGTAGAGGTCCGGGTCTGGGGTCACGGCCGCTCAAGGGGCACGTCGTGGCGGGCGGCGGCAGCGGCGAACGCGCGGTAGGCGTCCGCGCCCCGCAGCACGAACCGCACGATCCGCAAGGGCTGCACGCGCTCGGCGTCCAGCACCTGGATCACCGTGCCGATCGCGATGTCAGCCGCGGAGTCCAGCGGCCAGCGGTAGATGCCGGTGGAGATGGCCGGGAAGGCCACCGTTGCGGCGCCCAGCTCGGCGGCGACGCGCAGCGCGTTGCGGTGGCAGTCGGCCAGCAGCCGCGAGCGGTCCTCGGCGGCCGACCACACCGGCCCGACTGTGTGCACCACCCACCTGGCCGGCAGCCGGCCGGCCGTGGTGGCGACCGCCTGGCCGACCGGCAGGCCGCGCCCGAACCGGCCGGCGCGCAGCGCCCGGCACTCGGCCAGGATCTCGGGCCCACCCCGGCGGTGTATCGCACCGTCGACGCCGCCGCCACCCAGCAGCGAGGAGTTCGCCGCGTTCACCACGACGTCCACGCGTTGCTCGGTGATGTCACCGTCGACGAGCTCGATCACAGGCGCCGCCGCTCCCTCCCGCGCGGCCCCCGACGATGGTTGCGGTTACCCCGTGATGGTTGTAGTTAAAGACCCATTTGGGCCGCAATGGTGGTACTTGGAGGCACACCAACGGTGGCACGGGCACGGGCGCGGATTACGGCGCTACTGTGTAATCGTCTTGCCACGGCACGGCGAAGGGTGGCGGCGGATGGAGACGGTCGAGCTCGGTCGGACCGGGCTGACGCTGGCGCCGCTCGGCGTCGGGGCGATGTCGTGGGGCACGAGGTCGCCGCTGGCCTACGGCGGGACCAAGAACCCGCAGGCCGAGGCCGAAGCGCTCGACGAGATGCTGCAGGCCGGCGTGAACCTGGTCGACACCGCGGAGATGTACCGCAACGAGCGGCGCGTCGGCGAGCTGGTCAGCGGCCGCCAGGAGGTGGTGCTCGCGACGAAGTACGCGCCGTGGCCGTACCGGCGGCGCTCCAGTGTGCTCATGGCCCTTGACCGCAGCCTCGAGCGCCTCGGCAGGGACCACGTCGAGCTGTACCAGGTGCACATGGCCCGACGTTGCTGCGGGAGCTGGCGATCGCGCACCGCGACGGTCGGGTGCGGGCCGTCGGCGTGAGCAACTTCGACGCAAGGCAGACCCGGCAGGCGCATGCCGCCCTGGCCGAGGAGGGCATCCCGCTGGCGTCCAACCAGATGCAGTACTCGCTGCTGCACCGCCAGCCGGAGACCGACGGCGTGCTCGACGCCTGCCGCGAGCTCGGCGTCACGCTGATCGCGTACATGCCGCTGGCCTCCGGCGCGCTCACCGGCAGCTACCACAGGGGCAACCGGCCGGGCGGCCTGCGCCGCTTCATGCCGTCCTTCCGCGCCGGCACCCTCGACGCGATCAAGCCGGTGATCGGGCTGCTCACCGAGATCGGCAGGGCGCACGACGCCGTGCCGTCTTCGGTGGCACTGCGCTGGCTGATCCAGCAGGGCACGGTGCCGATCCCCGGCGCCAAGAACGCCCGCCAGGCCAGGGCGAACGGCGCGGCGCTGAGCATCGAACTGGACGACGCCGAGGTGAGCGCGCTGTCCGTGGCGACAGAGAGGTGGAGGCACTGATGGACGTCGGCATCCACGTGGTGGATTTCAGCGGGCTGGCCGGGCGAGGCATTGCACAAGGGCTGTCGGAGCTGGCCATGGCCGCCGACGCGGCGGGCTGCCAGCACGTGTCGGTGATGGATCACTACTTCCAGATCGAGGCGTTCTCCGACGCCCGCGACCCCATGCTCGAGGGCTACACGACGCTCGGGTTCCTCGCCGCGCGCACCGAGCGGGTCAAGCTGCACGTGCTCGCCACCGGCGTGACCTACCGCCACCCCGGGCTGCTCGCCAAGATCGTCACCACCCTCGACGTGCTGTCCGGCGGACGGGCAGAGTTGGCCATCGGCGCGGCGTGGTACGAGCGGGAGCACCGCGGGCTCGGGGTGCCGTTCCCGCCGGTCGCCGAGCGGTTCGAGCGGCTGGAGGAGGCGCTGCGGATCGTCCGGCAGATGTGGAGCGACGACGACGGCCCGTTCGACGGCAAGCACTACCAGCTCGCCGAGACGCTGTGCTACCCGCGGCCGGTCAGCACGCCGTCGCCGCCGATCGTGATCGGGGGAGGCGGCGAGCGGAAGACCCTGCGGCTGGTCGCGACCTACGCCGACGGCTCGAACCTGTTCGCGTCCTCGCCGGACGACGTGGCGCACAAGCTCGACGTGCTGCGCCGGCACTGCGACGACGTCGGCCGCAACTACGACGAGATCACCAAGTCGGTCCTCTACGTGCGCGGCTGGCCGGCGTCGGACGGCTTCGTCGACGACATGGCCGGTTATGCCGCGCTCGGCGTCGACACCGTGATCCTGATGCCCCGCGGCACCGACCCCGCCGGCGACATCGAACGGCTCGGCCAGACCCTCGTGCCCACGTTGGCCGAGCTCTAGACGGTCAGCAGCCGGACCGCGTAGCCGATCGCCTCGCTGAGGCGCTCCAGGTCGCCGGCGTCCGAGGTGATCACGGCTGCGTTCCGCTTGACGGCCTCGACGATCACCGCCGCGTCGACGACGTCGGCGGTGCGACTACGCGCCAGCAGACGCCCGACCTCGTCGGCCGTCTCGTCGGTGAACGGCAGCAGCCGGCAGATCCGGCGCATCCGCGACAGCGCGTGCTGCCGGGCCTCGCCGCGCCACACCTGCGCGAACACCACTGCCGGGAGCAACGGCCGCGCGCCGGCCTCGAAGGCAGCCAGGCACCGGCGGAACGTCAGCCCACGCGGATCCCGCTCGACGTCGATCAGCGCGCCCGCATCGAGCAGGACGGCCCCCCCGATCACCTGGGCTGCCGCCGGTCGGGCACGCGTCCGCGCAGCCGGGCAAGCGCGGCTGCGCGCGCTGCGGTCCGGTCCGCCGGCTCGGGCTGCCCGATGCCGAGGCCGGTCAGCTCGGCCCTGGCGTCGGCCATGGCGTCGGCGTCCGGCTCGCCGTATGCGGTCAGGTACTCCGCGAGCGCGGCCCTGGCCTCCGTGAGGTCGGCCGCCTCCACCGCGGCCCGTGACAGCCACGACGACAGCGACACTCCCTCGGCCTGCGCGGCCTGCTTGGCCCGATCGAACGCCTCGGCGTCGAGGGAGATGCTCAGCTTCTTCACGCCCACCAGCTGAGCCTACCATCAGCGGTATTACCATCTTCGTACCGCGGCACAGGCCGACCGTTATGCGGAAGTCGGAATTTCCTACTTTCTAGGCTATCGTTTATGCCGGACGTTCAGCCATCCGGAAGGAGTGACGCGAGTGGCCACCACCAGACCGCGCTACCGCCGCGTCATGCTGCGCGCCAAGAACCAGCTCACCCTTCCGCCGGAGGTGCTCGCAGCGTTGCACGTACATGCTGGCGATGAGGTCGAGTTCACTGTGACGGCTGACGGCGAGGTCCACCTGCGCGGGCTGGCCGTCATCCCGGCCGAGCAGCGCTGGTTCTGGACGGACGAATGGCAGGCGGGCGAGCGTGAGGCCAGCGAGCAGATCGCGGCCGGCGAGGTGACCACACACCCGGACGCCGACGAGATGTTCGCGGCGCTCGACGGCTGACTCCGGCGCCGTGCCCACCTTCGCCACGACGCCGCTTTTCCGTCGTGACTACGACAAGCTGAGCGACCAGCAGAAGGAGCGGTTCCGCCGAACCGTGCTCGAGCAGTTCGTGCCGGACGTCACCGCGGGTAGCTTTCGCAAGAGCCTCCGGGTCAAGGGAGTGCAGGGCGCCCAGGGTGTGTTCGAGATGACCTGGGCACCGGACGGCCGGGCGACCTGGCAGTACGGAGCCGAGGTGCGGTCCGGCGAGCCGCACATCGTGTGGCGGCGGGTCGGCATTCACGCGGTCTTCGATCCAGGGCCGCCGTAGCCGGCGGCTACACGGTGCGCAGGAAGCGGTCGAGGACGCGGGCGCCGAAGCGCAGGCCGTCGACGGGGACGCGCTCGTCGACGCCGTGGGCCATCGCGCGGTAGTCGTATTCGGCGGGGTCAACGGGTAGGCGCAGGGGCGCGAAGCCGTAGCAGGCGATGCCGAGGGTGGCGAAGGCCTTGGCGTCGGTGCCGCCACCGAGGCAGTAGGGCAGGACGACGGCGGACGGATCCTCGGCGACCAGGGCGGCGGCCATGGCGTGCAACCAGGGCGAGTCCAGCGGCGCGGACACCGGGTCGCGGTGGGTCAGCAGCTCGCGCCGCACCCCTGGCGAGAGCAGGGAGTCGACCGTGGACAGCGCCTCGTCGCAGGTGCCTGGCAGGGTGCGGACGTCGAGCTGCGCGCAGGCCTCGCTCGGCACGACGTTGACCTTCTCCCCGGCTCGCAGGACCGTAGGCGTGGCGCTGTTGCGGACGGTGCCGGCGGCGAGCACGCCGGCACGGCCGAGCTTGGCCACCACTTCGTCCACCGTGGACAGGTCCGAGGCGTCAAAGGACACGCCGGCGGCGCGCGCCGCACCGTCGAGGTAGGCCGACACGGCTGGGGTGAGCCGCACCGGCCAGCGGTACGCGGCGATCCTGGTCAGCGTCTCGACGAGGGCGACGACGGCGTTGGACGGGTTGGGCCGCGAGCCGTGCCCGGCCTGGCCGCGAGCCACCAGGCGCATGTGCAGGGTGCCGCGCTCGGCGGCGCCGACCGGGTACAGCCGCACGCCGGGCACCTCGGGCGTGCCGAACGTGAAGCCGCCGGACTCGCCGATGGCGGCGGCGCAGTCCTCGAAGAGCTCCGGCCGCTCGGCGACCAGCCAGCCGGCGCCGTACGCGCCGTCGTCCTCCTCGTCGGCGACGAAGGCCAGCACGATGTCGCGCCGCGGCCGCAGCCCGCGCATCGACCACGAGCGCAGCACGGACAGCACCATGGCGCACATGTCCTTCATGTCGACCGCGCCGCGGCCCCACACGTAGCCGTCCCGGATCTCGCCGGCGAACGGGGGCACTGACCACGCCGCGGCGTCGACCGGCACCACGTCGAGGTGCGCCTGCACCAGCAGCCCCGGCAGCGAGCGGTCCTCGCCGGCGACCCTGGTCACCACGTTCGTGCGCCGCGCGGCCGGCTCGAACACGAGCGGCTCGAGCCCATCCCAGGCCAGCTCGTTGGCGACGAACTCGGCGGCCTTGCGCTCGCCGTTGCTGTCACCGCCGCCGCGGTTGGTGGTGTCGAATCGGATCAGTCGTGAGCACAGCTCGGCAACTCCGTCGTCGGGGGCCGGCCCGGGGACGGAGTCAGCCATAGGCACCTTCGATCGCACCGGCCGCGATCGTGGGTGGCTGTTGCTGATGGCCCGCTCTGGACACAGCTCGCTGCCTCCCTGATCACCGTCGGTACGGCCGGGCGGAGTGCATACGGCCACCTACCCGCTGACGGACCGCTTCACGGCCACGGTCAGCGCATCAGGAGCGTATCCGGCGGCGTCGCGGCAGGCCATATCGTCGCCGGTGACCATCGGCACGGCGCACGGCAGCACGGCAGTCGACGATCACTCCCGGTCGGAGCCCGCGATCCCGGTGAGAAGGGCGGTGATCTGCGCCATACCGGTGCCGAGCGTGGCGAAGCCCTCCCGCACGTCGCGTTCCAGGCCGTCGAACCTGCGTTCCAGCCGGTCGAACCGTTCGTCGTGCTCCCGCAGCTTCTCGCCGTGCTCGAGTTGGGTCTCGCGCAGGGCGGTGAGCACCTGGGTGTGAGCGTCCAGTGTCGCGCCGAACGCGGCGACGTCCCGGTCGGCGGCCCCGGCGAGCACGCGCGCGGCTGCCGCATCGGCGCGGGTGGCCGCGACCTGCTCCACGAGCCGGGCCATCCCGTGCTCCAGCGCCGTCCCTTGCCTCGATGTCGTTGTCGTCGGAGCCTGGCACGCACTTATCCTAACAAGTTGGCCGCCGACAACCCGTCCACACCGCCAGCGTGTCGACGTCGCTCTCCTTGCCGAACATCATGCGGTGGCCGAACTGCATTTGGTAGTAGCGGGTCTGGCCGCGGGACCGCGGTGCAGTCGCCGGCGCCCGTGCGGTTGAACCTCACAGCGCCGTCGGCCTCAGGCGAGCGCCGGCTCGAGCAGGGTGAGCGTGCCGGCGTCGGCGTCCAGCGTCGCCGGTGCCCCGAGCGGGACGGTGAGCTGGCACCGGCCGTGCCCGAAGCCGAGCTCCCAGACGATCGGCACGCCGAGCGGGCCGAGGCGGTCGGTGACCACGGCGCGGATCTCCTCCGGCCGTCCGCAGGCGTGCCACGAGCCGAGCGCAACCCCGGCGACGCGGTCGAACCAGCCGGCCCGCAGCAGGTGGGTGAGGAAGTGGTCCACGCGGTACGGGGCCTCGGTGACGTCCTCGATCAGCGCGATGGCGCCGTCGGGTGGCGGTGGCACGTCGGGCACGCCCATGCCGGAGACGAGCAGGCTCAGGGTGCCGCCGGCGGTCACCCCGGTGGCCCGGCCGCCGACAAGTGGCCCGGCGTCGGGGCCGCTCAGCACCATGGTGGCCGCCGGCTCGAACAGCGTGCGCCGCAGGTGCTCGTGCGTCTCGGGCACGCCGAACGCCGTGGTGGCGATCATGGGAGCGAACAGCGTCACCAGGCCGGCGCGCCGGCCGAGGACCGCGTGCAACGCGGTGACGTCGCTGGACCCGGCGAACACCTTGGGCCGCGCCGTCACCTCGGCCACCATGGCGTGCACGTCGAGGTGGCTCAGGGTGCGCAGGCAACCGTAGCCACCGCGGGCGCAGAACACCGCCGCGATCTGCGGGTCGAACCACGCCTCGCGCAGGTCAGCGGCCCTGGCGCCGTCGTCGCCAGCGAGGTACGGCAGGGACGCGGCACGGTCGAGCAGGTGCCTGCCGCGGATCACCCGCAGCCCCCACGACTCCAGGCGCGCGATGCCCTCTTCGAGCCGCTCGGCGTCGACCAGACCTCCCGGCGCGACCACGGCCACCGGGTCGCCGCCCCGCAGCCGCCGCGGCCGCCGCTGAGCCTTCCCGCCGCTCATGCCCCACCGCTGCCGGGGCGCGAAAACGGCGATAAGCCCGCGTATCGCGGTTTTGGGTGGCGCGAAATGCGCGATAAGCCTGCGTATCGCGGTGTTGGGTGGGGTGGCGGCCGCGTCAGGACGTCAGGTCCAGGTGGTTGATGCCGGGTGGGTCGAAGCCGAGCACCTGGCCGTAGAAGGACAGCTCGGCGTGCAGCGCGGCTGCGATGGTCCCGGCCTTGCGGAAGCCGTGCTGCTCGCCGTCGAAGGCAAGGTAGGCGTGCGGGATGCCGCTGCCGTCGAGCGCGGCGACGAGCCGCTGCGCCTGCGCCGGCGGGCAGATCTGGTCGTCCAGGCCCTGCAGCAGCAGGATCGGGCCGGCCATCCGGTCGACGTGGCTGATGGGCGAGCGCTCGACGTAGCGGTCGTGGGTCTGCGGCAGTGGCCCGATCAGGCTGTGCAGGTAGTGCGACTCCAGGTCGTGCGTCTCGACATCGTCGCCGTCGGCCACCCAGCGGGTGAGGTCGATGATCGGGTACATCGCCGTGCCACACCGGTATACCGGCGGGCCACTGGCGGTCAGCGCGGCCGCGACCGTCCAGCCGCCGGCGCTGCCGCCGCGGATGGCCAGCCGGCCGGCGTCGGCGACCCCGTCGGCGGCCAGGGCCAGCGCCACCGTGGCGCAGTCCTGCACGTCCACGATGCCCCACTGCTCGCGCAGCCGCTCGCGGTAGGCGCGGCCGTGCCCGGTCGAGCCGCCGTAGTTGGGCGCGACCACACCGAACCCGCGGCTAGTGAAGAACGCTATCTCCATGTCGAGCAGCGGGTTGGTGCGGCTGGTCGGGCCGCCGTGCACGTGCACCAGGTACGGCGGGCGCTCGCCGTCGGGCGCCTGGTACGACGGGTTGGTCGGCGGGTAGACATACGCCGGGATCTGCGCGCCGTCGGCCGCGGTGAACATGAGCTCGACGGGCCGCGGCAGCAGCGCGGTGTCCGGCAGGTCGGCCGGCTGCGGGGTCAGCTCGACGATCTCCGGAGCGGACGCCGGAGTGGTCGCCTGCGGGGTGCTCGCCTGCGGGGCGGCCGCCTGGGCGGTCAGCTGGCTGGCCGCCGCCTGCGGGGCGGCCGGGTGGGCGGTCAGCTGGCTGGCCGGCGTCTGCGGCGTGGACAGGTCGACGGTCACCACGGCGAGCTCGTGCTGCGGTCCGCCGGCGATCCCGGCGATCCGGCCGTCCTCCGCGGACATCGCGGCGGCCCACCAGTCCAGCTCGCAGGGCACGTCGGTGAGCCCACCGGCCTCGTCGAGCACCGCGAGCCGGCCGGCGCGCAGCACGGCGTGCCGGCCGCCGCCGAGCGGCGCGAACCAGCGCTGCCCCGGCCGCCACAGCGCGCCGCCGAGCTCCTGCGTCACCGGCAGCAGGTTCGTCTGCGACGGGCTGCCGCGACCGAGGTCGATGCGGTGCAGGTTCCACCAGCCGTCCGGGTCGGTCATCGCGAGCAGCCCGTCCGGGCCGTCCCATTCGACCTGGCAGACGGCCTCGGCCGGGCCGCCGGCGAGCACCCGGTGCGGGCCGAACGTGCCGTCCTGTGCCACCTCGGCGACGCACAGCTCGGTGCCGTCCCACGGCATCGCCGGGTGGTTCCAGCCGATCCACGCGGCGCGCCGGCCGTCCGTGCTCAGGCGCGGGCTCGTCATGAACCGGTGGCTCGCGGCAAGCACCCGCACGGCGCCGGGGTCCTCGGCGGCGCTGCCGTCCAGCGGCACCGCGACCAGCTCGCGCCGCACGTCGGTCGGGGCGTTACCGGTGATCGTCTCGCGGACGCAGCACACCTCAACGCCGCCGCGCGCCTGGACGGGGTCGGCGTAGCGCAGCCCGTGCGGCCGGTCGGGCACCGGCGTCAGCGGCCGCGGACGCTCGGCCGCCGCACCGAATGTGACATTCGTTGCGCCCAGCGCACCCGATGCCACATTCGGTGCGAGGGAGGCGGCGGGGGCTGCGAGGGAGGCGGCGGGGGCCGCGAGGGAGGCGGTGGGGGATGCGAGGGAGGCGGCCGGGGGGAGCCGATACAGTCGCTGGTCGTCCCAGTGCGTGAACACGAGTACGCCGCGGACCACGGTGAACGGCTTGCCGCCGTACTCGTGCACGCGGTTGCGCGCGTTCCAGCCGGGCGCAAGGGCGTCGGTGGGCTCCTCGCCGGGTACGGCGTGCACGATGGCGACCCGGCCGCCGTCCAGCGGGCGGCTCTCGGCCCACCACACCCGGCCGCCGGCCAGCTCCACCCACCCCGGCCCGCCTCCCGCCGCCGCGGCGTGCTCTGCGGTGATCGGCGATTCCCAGGTGCCGTACGGCGCGATGGTGGTCACCCGGCGACGATACGGTCCCTCGGGTGCGGGTGTCCCGCGAGGCGGTAGCGCCACTGGCCGTCCACCTCGGTGCAGCGCACGGTGCCCCGGCTGTCCAGCAGCTCGAGGTGCGCCAGCGTCTCCCACACCGCGAGCGTGCGGTTGAACAGGTTGAGCTCGTGGTAGCGCCGCTCGCGCCGCGTCCACGGCAGCTGCCTGGCGATGTCGAACGCGGTGGCGCTGCCGCCGGCGGGGATCGCGGCCAGGCACTGCGCCAGCCGGGTCTCGTGGTGCGCGACCAGCTCGTCCACCCTGGCCGGCAGGTCGGTGAACACCGGGCCGTGCGCCGGCAGCACCAGCCGGGCCGGTAGCGACCGCACCTTGGCCAGCGAGTGCAGGAAGTCGGCGAGCGCGGTGTGCGTCGGGTACGGCTCGAAGCCGATCGAGGGCGTGATGTGCGGCAGCACGTGGTCGCCGGGGAAGAGCACGCCGCGCCCCCGGTCGAGGTAGCTGGTGTGCCCCTGGGTGTGGCCGGGGGTCGAGATGGCCTCGATGCCACCGTGCACGGGCGCGCCGTCGCTCACCCAGTGCTGCGGCGGGTCCCAGTCGATCTCCGGCGGCACCGGCACGAGGGACTCGGCCTCCGCCACCAGGTCGGCGGCGCCACCGCGCCGCAGGTACTCCCGCTGGCTCTTGGCGACGCCGGGCAGGTCGTGCAGCATGTCCTCGTACCCGCGGCGCTCGTCCTCGCCGAGCCATACCTTGGCGC
>Ga0210378_10001962_pt1 | contig 10596 bp, 10 predicted proteins | sample PLM1_60_b1redo_FD_155465 | JGI IMG/M metagenome (GOLD analysis project Ga0210378, IMG submission 155465) | Groundwater sediment microbial communities from an aquifer in East River, Colorado, USA - PLM1_60_b1 redo | ecosystem: Environmental > Terrestrial > Soil > Riparian zone | place: USA: East... | reverse complement strand
GGTCCCGAGCTTCGCCGGCCCGGACAGCGTGCTGCTCGCTGCCGGCATCATCGGCGCGACCGTCATGCCGCACGTGGTCTACCTGCACTCGGCGCTGACCAAGGCCCGGGTGTCCTGCCGGGACGACGCCGAGCGCTGGGAAGTGCTGCGCTTCCAGCGCCTCGACGTGCTGGTCGGGCTCGGGGCGGCCGGCCTGATCAACCTGTCCATGCTGTTCATCGCGGCGTCGCTGTTCAACCGCACCGGCCGGTCCGATGTGGACTCGATCGAGGCGGCGCACGCCGGGCTCGCCCAGCTGGTCGGCGGCGGCGCGGCGCTGGCCTTCGCGGTGGCGCTGCTGGCCTCCGGGCTGTCGTCGTCCAGCGTGGGCACCTATGCCGGCCAGGTGGTCATGCAGGGCTTCATCCGCCGGCGCATTCCGCTGTTCCTCCGACGTGGACTGACGATGCTGCCGGCGCTGGTGGTGCTCGGGCTCGGGCTGCCGGCCACCGGCAGCCTGGTGGTCTCCCAGGTGGTGCTGTCCTTCGGCATCCCGTTCGCGCTGGTGCCGCTGGTGCTGCTGACCCGCCGCGCCGACATCATGGGCTCGTTCGTCAACCGGCCGCTCACCACCGCGGCGACCGGCTGCATCGCCTCGATGATCATCGTGTTGAACGTGTACCTGCTGTACGCCACGTTCCTGGGCTGACCGCTGGGTCCGTCGGCATCGCCGCCGGGGTGATCCGGAGGTGCCCGCCATCAACACGGCGTCCGCCGTACACACGTCCGCGGACGCCGGGGAGGTTCACGCTGCGCACAGGACATTCGGGGCAGGCACGGCATGCTCCGCGCGTCCACCTGGGACAGCATGACCGCCAGGCCCAGTCCGGAGGGCTGAGGTGGAGCCCACGGATGCGGAGGCCGGGCGATCGGCCAGCGGCGCAGCGCCGCTGCACCTATTCTCGGCCCGTGGAGGACGGGCTGATCCGGCTGGCTGGCGTCGTCAAGCGCTTCGAGACGGCAGCGGGCAGCTTCGCGGCGCTCAACGGCGTCGACCTGGATGTCGGGCGCGGCGAGTTCGTCGCAGTGATCGGCAAGTCCGGCAGCGGCAAGACGACCCTGGTGAACATGATCACCGGAATCGACCGCCCGACCGCGGGCGAGGTGTGGATCGCCGGCACGCCCGTGCACCGGCTGAGCGAGGGCAAGACGGCTCGCTGGCGCGGCCGCACCGTCGGCGTCGTCTTCCAGTTCTTCCAGCTCCTGCCGACGTTGTCGTTGCTCGACAACATCGTGCTGCCGATGGAGTTCTGCGGGCTCTGGACGGCGGCCGAGCGCCGCACGCGCGCCTTGCACCTGCTCGAGCAGGTCGGCCTCGCCGACCACGCGGGGAAGCTGCCGGCCGCGGTCTCCGGCGGCCAGCAGCAACGTGCGGCGATCGCGCGGGCGCTCGCGACCGACCCGCCGCTGCTCGCCGCGGACGAGCCGACCGGGAATCTCGACTCGACGGGAGCCGAGACGGTGTTCGAGCTGTTCGAACGGCTCGTCGCCGACGGCAAGACGATCCTCATGGTCACGCACGACAAGGATCTCGCCGCGCGCGCGACCCGAACGGTCGTCGTCGCGGACGGGAAGGTCATCGACGAGTACGTGCGGCGAGCGCTGGCGAGGCTCGACCTCGACCAGCTGACGCTCGCCTTCTCCCGGCTGCGACGCGAGACCTACCCACCCGGGGCGGTGATCGTCCGGCAGGGCGACGAGGCCGCCGCCTTCTACATCGTCACCGGGGGAGAGCTCGAGGTGCTGATCGACGGCCCCGGCGGCGCGCCGCTCGTCGTCAACCGGCTGGGCAGCGGCGAGTACTTCGGCGAGATCGCACTGCTTCGCGGCGGGCGCCGGACGGCGACCGTGCGGGTGTCGACCGGCGGGCCCGCCGAGGTGATGGCGCTTGACCCCAGCACGTTCCGGCGGCTGGTATCCGAGTCGGCGGCGGCGCGCAGCGAGTTCGAGCGCGTCGTCGGAGCACGCCTCGGCGGATGAGACTCTCGGCGCGCGCGGCGAAGGTCGCCGGCGACCTGCGGGCGAGCAAGCCACGTACCGCCCTCGTCTCGCTGTCGATCGCGGTCGGAGTCGCGGCCGTCGGCACCGTCGCTGGCGCTCGGGCGACCATGCTGCACAGCCTGGACCGCAGCCGCAGCGAAGGCAGGTTCGCAAGCGCGACATTCCTCGTCGCCGCGATCCCGCCGGACGTCGTGGCGCGCGTCCGCGACGTCCCCGGAGTGGACGCGGCGGAGACCCGGCACGCGGTCGCCGTGCGCGCGGGCGGCCGGATGATGGTCCTCTTCGCACTCGACGACTACCGCAGCCAGCCTGTCGCGCGCGTCCAGCCCGAGTCGGGTGCCTGGCCGCCGCCGCCGGACGCGATGCTCGTCGAGCGGAACTCCGCCCCCGGCCTCGGCGCCGGAGCCGGCGGCGGCCGCGGCGGTAGCCTCACCATCGAGCTGCCATCCGGCGCCACGCACGCCGTCCGCGTCGCCGGCACCGTCCACGACCTGAACGTGCCGTCCACGACGACGTCCGGGGTCGTCTACGGGTACCTCACCAGCGAAGGGCTTCGCCGCCTTGGCGACCGCGACCCGCCGAACCAGCTCGACATCGCGGTTGCCGGAGACCGCCGGAATGTCGAGCGGGTGGCCGCATCGGTTCGCCGGCTGCTCACCGGCAGCGGCGTCGAGGTTCGGTCGGCGGTGGTCCCGGAGCCCGGTGCGTTCTGGGCGAACGACCCGGTGCAGTCGATGATCCTGCTGCTGACCGTGCTCGCCGTGGTCTGCCTGCTGCTGAGCGCCTTCCTCATCGTCAACATCATCTCGGCTCTCGTCGCGCAGCAGGTCCGGCAGATCGGGGTGATGAAGGCGGTCGGCGCCGAGCAGTGGCAGACGGCGCGGCTGTACCTGTCGATGGCGTTCGTCTACGGCGGGATCGCGACCATCGCCGGCATTCCGGTCGCGGCCGTGGCGGCGCTGGCGCTCGTCACCTACTCGACCGGACTCATCAACCTGGACATCAGCGGCTTCCTGCCGCCGCCGCACGTGGTCGCACTCGAAATCGCGGCTGGACTCGCGCTCCCCGTCCTCGCGGCGCTCGGGCCGGTACTGCGCGGAAGCCGGATCACGGTCCGTGACGCGATCGCGCGGCATGGGCTCGAAGGCCGGGCCGGCGGCCTCGTCGAGCGGCTCGTCGCGTCGGCGGGCGCGGTGCCGGCGGCGATACGGCTCGCGCTGACGAACACCTTCCGGCGCAGGCGCCGGCTGCTGCTCACGCTCGGCACGCTGGTACTGGCGGGCTCGGTGTTCACCGGCGTTCTCAGCGTGCGCGGGTCCATGCTCGGCACCCTGGACCGAGCGGCGACGTACCGCGGCTACGACCTCGAACTCGAGCTGGACCGCGGCTATCCGCCGGCGGCGGTGCAGCGCACCGCGGCTGCCGTGCCCGGCGTCGTCCGCGCCGAGGGCTGGGCGGTCAGCGGCGCCTACCGGCGGCGGCCCGACAGCAGCGAGAGCCAGACGTTCTCCGTCGTCGCCGCGCCGGCGGCCGGACTCCTGCATCCGTCGATCCTGCGCGGCCGGTGGCTGCAGCCCGGCGATCCGGACGGCATCGTGGTGAACACCGACGTGCTGGACACCGACGCGGACCTGGAGCCCGGTGCGGCGCTCCTGCTCGTCGTCGACGGGCGCCCGCAGCGACGTCACGTGGTCGGCGTGGCGCGTCGGGTTGTCGCCGGCCCGGTGCTGTACGCGAGCCGCGCACCCGGAGCCGAGATCCGCCGCCTGGTCGTCATCACCCAGGACCACACCGGCCCGGGGCAGGGCGAGGTCGGCCGGCGGCTGGCGGAGCGGCTGACCCACGATGGCTTCCGGGTCGCATCGGTTCGAACGGCGGGAACGCTGCGCGAACTCGACCGCAAGAACTACGGCCTGATCGTCACGTTCCTGCTGGCCATGGCGACCCTGCTCGCGGTCGTCGGCGGGCTCGGCCTGACCGGCACGCTGAGCATCAACGTGCTGGAGCGCTCACGTGAGATCGGCGTGCTGCGCGCGATCGGCGCCGGCAGCGGCGCCGTCGTGCAACTCGTGCTTACCGAGGCACTGATCGTCGCCGTCCTGGGCTGGCTCGTCTCGGTGCCGCTGTCACTGCCGGTTGGCCGAGCGCTCAGCAGCGCGGTCGGGCGGCTGTTCATGGGCGCGCCGCTGGAGTTCCATTACTCGCTCGGCGGCGCGCTCAGCTGGCTCGGCCTCGTGCTCGTGCTCGCCGCCGCCGCCAGCCTGCTGCCGGCCCGCCGCGCGGTGCGGTTGACCGTTCGGGATGTACTCGCCTGGGAGTGACAGCCGGTTCCAGTGCAGAACGGACTCCCGGGTCCGCGACGGCCGGGCGCCCTGTTGCAGTCGTCGAGTGCCTCGGGCAGCATCCCAGGCGGCTGGCTGGGGACTAGGAGGGACCGGCGTTACGACCGGCGAAACCCGGCAGGCCGCCATCACTGAGCATGGTCGGTAGCCTCTCTACCTGCCGCCACTCGGCGGTGGGGCAGCGCCACTTGGACGCGCCGCGCTTGGTGTCGGACCGCCGCAGCGGCACGATCGCCCGGATGCCCGCTCCTCGCACCCGTCGTATGTCCGACCCGCGTCGTAGCCCTTGTCCAGCACGTAGACACTCTTGACCAGCGCTAGCTAGCCCGACCATGGCCCCGGACCGGGTAGCCCGGCCGTCCGGTCCACCGGGTCGCCTCAAGACGGGCGATCAGCCCGGCGATCTCCGGGCTGTCCAGCAGTGCCGAGACCTGCTCAGCCGTCGCGCGCCCCTCTGTGAGGCCGCGAACCGAAGGTCTGCCAGGACCGCCTGTGTCTATGTCGATGGCTCCTCCGGTGTCGGCTGGTCTACGCCTGCATTCGGCGATGGGGAGGCTGCGAGCTTCTCGTATGAGTACAGGTGATCGACTAGCTTGTAGAAGAACCGTCGCTCCGTACCCTTGAGCTTCAGCGGGTTCACATCGACAGTGACAGTGATCGTGCCACCGGACCTCAGGCGCAGAGTCATCGTGTCGCCGTCCTCTGCCTTGGCATCGTCGGCGGTGCCAGCCGCGTCTGCCTGGTCGCTGGCAGGGGCAGCCTTTTTGGGACGGGGTCGAGTCGAGACGGCCGGTTGCTTCGGCGCCTTGAAGTGGGGACTCTTGGGAAGGCCCACATCGTCTACAAGACTCAGGTAGAAGACGATCGCCTTGCGTAGCGTACTTCCCGAGTACTGATGACTGGCGAAGCTTGCCTGGAGCATGCTGGACGTGGCGTGCTGCTCGGCAAGCACCGTCTGCTCCTTGTAAAACTCCTCAGCCCAAGCCCGCAGGACACCCTTGCGAGTGGCCGGGCTGCGTGCGGCATCCCGTAGGGTCAGGAGCACCCGGTTGTCCTCTCCTATCAGGCCAATCGTGCGCAACGCTCCCAACAGCAAGGGCTGTACGCTGCCCGAGTAGTTGTCGAGGAAGCTGCGGTCGATGCGTGGTGGCAGTGGGTTGCTGCCGCACTTCTGATCGATGAAGTTCGTGAGAGTGGAGTAGGCGATGTAGGGAGCCTTCCACTCTTCCCGCCCCGCGTCCTCGGTCATGCCGGGCTCCTCTGCTGCCGTGCCTTAGGCACGAAGAGTAGGCACGATGTAGGCAGGAAGCAAGCCGTCAGGCGGACTCTCACTGACGATCGGCCCGATCGGGCTCCAGCGCACGCAGGATGGGTACATGACAACGGCCACCATCGCTGCTGGTACGAAGGTCGTCATTGTCGACGCTGAGGGCCAGGAACACGAGGTGGAAGCCCTGAGCGGCATCGAGTCTCAGGGTCACAACTTCCCGATCGTGTGGGTCGCTCGCCCACTCGCCGACGGCGGCACGGATCGGGTGCCGTGGCCCCTGGAGGCGGTGCGTCCAGCTTGACTGCTCGCCGACCCAGCACCCGCGTGGACGCGAACAGAGGGGCGACGTGGCTCCTGGGCTCGTTCGATGTCAGCTGGCTTCGTCGCACAGCGCTGCTGCGGGGGGTCTCGTCCGTCATGGACATCAGAGGCGACACCCGGCGCCAATACCGCTGGTACGCGACACCCGAGGATGAGGACGCCGACACGATCGCGGAAGACTGGGCTCAGGTTGGACGCGACCTTCACGAGGCGATCTACTACGTCTGTGAGTCCGAGCGTCGTCCCACGTAGCGTCGCATGACCGTTCCTCAGCGCCCATCGGGCGTGGGCGGGGATGTTGAGCCCCAGGAACCCCAGGATTCACCCGATCCCGGTGGATCTCTGCCCTCGCAGGTCCAACCGGAGATCACTCGGTTAGTAAGGCAGGAAGTACGCGAGATCGTCCATCAAGGGCCGCTGCCTCCTGCCGAGACCCTGGAGGGTTACAACCGTGTGGTGCCGGGATCAGCGAAGCTGATCTTCGACCAGTTCGTCGCTCAGTCGCAGCACCGACGAGCCATGGAGAAAGCCATCGTCGAGGGTAGCGAGCGCCGAGCAGACCTTGGTCAATGGCTGGGCTTCGCCTTCCTGCTGATCTGTGCGTTGGCGGGTGTGTATGTGGTGCTGACGGGCGAGGCCGTAGCCGGTGCAGCGATCACCACCGGCGCACTGGCGAGCGGTGCGGTCGTGTATGTAGTCGGTGGCCGACCTCCGACGGAACAGCGCAATAAGGATCGGCCCAATGAGCCCCCTTCGGAGGGATAGGCCGCGCCCCTACCAGCGGCTACCCGTTTCGCAGAAGTCTCCTAGGGTCGACCTGGCGCCGACCGGTTACGGGAGGGCGAGATGACCAGGCCGTTCCGGTTCGGGGTCAACCTACGCAACGTGGCCTCCGGCAACGACTGGGCGGCCACGTGCAGGCGGGCCGAGCAACTCGGCTACGACGTGGTCCTCGTCCCCGACCACCTGGGCGCACCCGCCCCGTTCCCCGCGCTTGTCGCGGTCGCGGAGGTCATCCAGCGGCCCCGGCTGGGCACGTTCGTACTCAACTGTGGACTGTGGAATCCGGCGCTGCTGGCCCGCGAGGTCGCCACCACCGACCAGCTGACCGGAGGCCGGCTCGAACTCGGGCTCGGGACCGGCTACGTCAAGGCCGAGCACGACCGCGCCGGGCTGCCGTACGGGAGCTTCCCCGAGCGTGTGGAGCACGTGCACCGGACCATCACCGAGCTCAACCGGCTGCTGGCCGACCCGAACTACACCCCGCAGCCCGCGCAGCGGCCCCGCCCGCCGCTGCTCATCGGCGCCGGCAGCCAGCGCATGCTGCGGCTGGCCGCCGCCCACGCCGACATCGTCGGGTTCACCGGCGCCCGGCTTAGGCCCGGCAGCGAGGTCGGCGAGCTGCTCCCGCTGGACCGACCGACCTTCGACCAGCGGGTCGAACTGTTCCGGGCGATGGCCGGCGAGCGCGCGGACGAGATCGAGATGAACCTGCTGATCCAGGCGGTCGTGGTCACCGACGACCGCCCGGCAGCGACCGCCAGGCTCCGGGCCTACGGCCCCGAGCTGAGCGACGAGGAACTGCTCGACCTGCCCATCCTGCTCGTCGGCACCGCCACGCAGATAGCCGACGAACTCCGGGAGCGCCGCGCCCGCCAAGGCTTCTCCTACTTCTGCGTGCTGGAGCCGTACCTGGAGGCCCTCGCGCCCGTGCTCGAGGCGCTGCACGGCGAGTGACAACGGCGGAACCGTCTCAACGTGACTCCACCCGATCCGGAACCGTCGGGTCAGCGAGCCGAGCAGCACGAACGCCCCGCCTGGCTGCGGCGCTCCAGAGCCCTGCCTGGGCGAAGTCGGCCGCGAGGAGGATCATCCGCGACGCCAACGCGACCGCCAGCGCCGTCCCGCCACCGACGAGGGCACCCAGGGTCAACACCAGCGCCGCTTCCCGCACGCCTGCGCCGGCGGGCGTCAGCACGAACAGCGGGCCGATGCCGTAGGACAGGGCAAAGCCGCCGACGCTGACGGCCAGCGTGGTGCCGGCGGCTGCGGCGCCGAGGCCGACGACCAATACCCACGCGTGCAGCCCGAACAGCAGCCAGGACAGTGACTGCCAGCCGGCGGTGCGCAATGTCCCGGCGTAGCTCATCCGCCGTGGCAGCGGCTGACGACCGAGCCGCCGCAACGCGGTGTCGATCACAGTTCCTACCACGGCGGGGTGCAGCAGGAACGGCAGCGTCGGGATCAGCAATGTGACGTACCAGAAGGGCCGCACACTCTGCAGGGCGCCGAAGGGGAGCAACAGCGCGGCGAACAGCAACGCGATCGCGATCGAGAACGCCGCCGTGAGCAGGCCCGCCGCGAGTGAGATCTTGCGTGCAATCCGGTAGTCGCGGCAAAGCGTGACCAGGGCGACCATGCCCCACACCGTGCCCGGAAGGTATTTCCCAAGCTGGCTGACGAAATAGACGCGGCCGGCCGGGATGAGCCGCAACGGCTGACCGAGATCGCCCATGATTGCCCGGTAGGTACTCATGGCGGCGAGCTGCGCCAGGCAACTGAGCGCCACTGCCACGACCACGGCTGCCCAGGACAACCGGCCGAAGATCGCCGACAGTTCGGCCCAACGCCGAGCTACGAGCAGCACGCCGACGCCGAGCACCACGACCGGGAACGTGCGCTTGACCCAGGTGCCCACACCGGTGTTGCCGGCCGCCTGGCCGATGCCGAGCGCGCCGGCGGGCGAGCAGGTCGGCCCGCGGGACCTGACCGCCAGCGCACACTTGTGGGCTGCGCGCGCCCGGACCTGCCGGTCCTGCGGCTGACCTATGCTCACCGGCGAGAACCTCCCGCGGACGACTCCTGGTCGGCAGTTGACGGCCCAACTACGGACGATGGGCAGGGATCGTAACGAACACGTCGATGGAGCCTCACCCGGCCTGTCTCTGCGGCTGTAGCCGTAATCCACCTTGTCTCGATCTGGTTGTCGCAATGTCCGCTAGGCTGCCACGACCCTGAGACCGATGGAGGCGTGGATGGCAGGCAAGCGATGTGCGGTGATTCGTAGGGATATGATAGACGATGTCCGTGTTTCCGGACCGGTCGACCTCGTCCTTCGTACGACACTGGTGGCGGCCGAGCGATGAAGCTGTCGATTCTCATGCCGGTGTACAACGAGGTCAATACCGTCGCGACGGTCATCAAGCGGGTGCTTGACGTGCACTATCCCTGTGACGTTGAGCTCGTGGTGGTCGACGATGGCAGCCGTGACGGCACGGCCGAGGTGCTTACCCAGTTCGACGACCCGCGGGTCATTGTGCACACCCACGTAGGTAACCGGGGCAAGGGCGCGGCAGTGCGCACGGCGAGCAAGATCGCCACCGGGACGCACGTGGTCATGTGTGATGCGGACCTGGAATACGCACCGGAGGACCTCCCGGCGTTGGTGCGCCCAGTGCTCGCCGGAGAGGCCGAGGTGGTCTTCGGCACCCGTACGTTCGGCAGCCACACCGCGTACTCGTTCTGGTACGTGCTGGGCAACAAGGCCGTCACGCTCTTCGCTAACGCCCTGTTTGACTCATGGATCAGTGATTTGGAAACGTGTTTCAAACTCATGCCATTGCCGACCTACCGAGAGCTCGATGTGCGGTCGAAGGGCTTCGGCATGGAGGCTGAGGTCACCGGCAAGCTGCTCAAGCGGGGGCTACGGCCATACGAGGTGCCAATCAGCTACCGTGCCCGTAGCCGGGATGAAGGCAAGAAGCTGACCTGGCGTGACGGTGTCGAAGCGCTCTGGATTCTGCTCAAGATTCGACTTGCCGGCTGACCAGCCGCGGGCACAGCGGCCGGGCGCCCCGGCCCCGGCGCCGGAGGGCTCGGCCGCTACCCGGGCGAGTCGAAGAGACGGCCACTATCCGGATTAGCTGATGCTCGTCTTTGCGCGTTCGATGCTGGTTGTTGATTGCGAGGCACAAGGCAGTGGTGTGGGAGCGAATCAGAGACGTAGATCGGGCAGTGCAGGGCCCGGTGGACGGGTTGCCGGATTGGCAAGGAGGTGGCGGGCGACATCCCGGACGTGAAGTCGCCGCCCGCGTGCTGGCGGCGGTCACCTTGGTCGTGGTCGCTGGTTGTATCGGAACCGGTTGGTGGCGCAGCGAGCAAGATCGGGCCCGCACGACCGCCACGATTGCGGCGCGGGCGAGCGCCCCGGCCCATAATGGTCATCTGGTCTTCGTCGTTCCTCGGGTTCCCGAGGAGTTTGTCCGGTTCGTTTCCGCGCGGGTGCCGGCCGGTGATCCCGTGGAGTATGTGGTTCCAGGCCTGCCGCTGTGCCAGGGCCCCCAGTACGGGCGGGCACCCTGGCAGGGATACGTCTTCTGGATCCAGTACCGGCTCGCCCCTCGACCCACCGCGTGCGGGGCCGCCGTCCGCTGGCGGATCTACCTGGGCCTGGTTCCATCGGATGTGCCGGCGGCCGATCGATGGTCGCCGACCCTGGCACTCGTGCCGGCGGGACGTGGATGATGGACCTGCCGCGGCTGCTGGCAGCCGACCTGTTGGTCGTCCTGGTCGGCGCTGTTGTGGTCTGGCCGGTCGCGCGGCGGGTGGATCTGCCGTTCCCGC
>Ga0210378_10001961_pt1 | contig 10603 bp, 10 predicted proteins | sample PLM1_60_b1redo_FD_155465 | JGI IMG/M metagenome (GOLD analysis project Ga0210378, IMG submission 155465) | Groundwater sediment microbial communities from an aquifer in East River, Colorado, USA - PLM1_60_b1 redo | ecosystem: Environmental > Terrestrial > Soil > Riparian zone | place: USA: East... | reverse complement strand
ACGACCGTGACGCCGCGGCCCGCCAGCAGCTTGAGGTTGGCCCGGGTGGCCGGGTGCTGCCACATCTCGGTGTGCATGGCCGGGGCGACCACCACCGGCCCGGGGAAGGCGAGGGCGACGTTGGTCAGCAGGTCGTCGGCCAGGCCGGCGGCCAGCCGGGCCAGGGTGTGGGCGGTGGCGGGAGCCACCATCAGGACCTGGCCCCAGCGGGCCAGGGCGACGTGCTCAACCGCGGCCGGGTCGTCCCAGAGCGAGGCCGGCACCGGCCGGCCGGTGAGGGCCGCGAAGGTGGCCCTGCTCACCATCCGCTCCCCGGCGGCGGTCAGCAGCGGCTGCACCTCGGCTCCGGAGCGCAGCAGCTCGCGGGCCAGCTCGGCCGCCTTGTAGGCGGCGATGCCGCCGCTGACCCCGAGCAGCACCCGGGCCCCATGCAGCGCCGCCCGGTTCGGCCGGGGGGCTGGGCCTGCGCCCCCCTGGCCCCCGGCCCGCCCGGGTTCGGCCATGGCTACTTGATGGACTCGGCGACCTCGGCCGGGCGCTCCCAGTTCAGCTTGTCCTCGACCAGCTCCTGGAGGGCGACCGAGAGGGCCTTGCGGTTGGGGCCGGCGTCGACCATCGGCGGCACGAACTCGCCGATGCCCTCGCCCAGCTGGGAGTAGTAGCCGTTGATCTGCCTGGCCCGCCTGGCGGCCAGGATGACCAGGGTGTACTTGGAGTCGACCCGGGCGAGCAGGTCGTCGATCTTGGGTTCGATCATCAGTGCTTCCGCTCCTTGACGCGCGTGTGACCGCCGTTGATGGTACGCCGCCGGAGCCGGTCGACGATCTGGACCACCTCGCGGGCGGCCTTTTCCAGATCATCGTTGACCACGGTGACGTCGAACTCGGGCTCGGCGGCCAGCTCGTCGGAGGCCTTGGCCAGCCGCCGGCTGATCTGTGCGTCGGTCTCGGTGCCCCTGGTGCGCAGCCGCCGCTCCAGCTCCTGCAGGCTCGGCGGCGTGACGAACACCATGTAGGCCCCCGGTTCGGCGGCCTTGACCTGGCGGGCGCCCTGGACGTCGATCTCGACCAGCACGTCGCGGCCCTCGGCCAGGGCGCGGGCGACCGGCTCCTTGGGCGTGCCGTAGCGCTCGCCGAAGATGTCGGCCCACTCCAGGAACCCGCCGGTCTCGATCATCTGGTCGAACTGCTCGCGGTCGACGAAGTAGTAGTGGCGGCCCTCGTCCTCCCGGGGCCGCGGCCCGCGGGTGGTGGCCGAGATCGACAGCTCCAGATCGGGAACGGCCGCCAGCAGCCTGGCCACGATGGCGCCCTTGCCGACCCCCGACGGGCCGGCGAGCACGATCAGGCGACCGCGCCGACCCGTATCACCGGATTCCTGGTACCCCCCACCATTGGTCAACGCAAGGTGCTTGCTACTTCTTGCCGCCGAACTCGGCCAGCAGGGCGTCCTTCTGCTTGGAGCCGAGGCCGCGGACCCGACGGGACGCGGAGATGTCGAGCTTCTCCATGATCTTGCGGGCGCGCACCTTCCCGACGCCGGGCATGCTCTCGAGCACGCTCGAGACCTTCATCTTGCCGACGGTCTCGTCGTCGTCCTTGCCCAAGACGCTGGCCAGGCTCGTGTTGCCGCTCTTGAGCTGCGCCTTGAGCTCTGCCCGCTTCCGGCGGGCCTCGGCTGCCTTCTCCAAGGCCTGCTGGCGCTGCTCAGGCGTCAGGGTTGGCAAGGGCATTCGTGCCTCCTCGTGACGTCGTACTGGATCGAAGACTGGCGGATTCTATGCATACCTTGGCGGCGGCCACAATCTATCGGCGCTGGTCAGAACCCTCCTCTGTCAACAAACCGTCAAATCGGGCCCAACGATCCGAGGCTTTGGGCGGCTTCGCGCGTTCGTCCAAGCCGTGTTCAGCCTCCTCCTGCCCGGCCTTGGGCGCCGCCAACCGCGGTCGCGGCGGTTCATCGGCCGGCGGCCGCCGCGACCGCCTGGTCGCGCACCGCCCTTGCCGCCGCCCGCACGTCGGCTGACCTGGTGATTGGCCGCCCGACGACGATCCGGGTGGCACCGGCCAGGATGGCCTCGGCCGGCGTGGCCACCCGGGCCTGGTCGTCCCCTGCAGGGGTGGGTCCCGGGCGGACGCCGGGGCAGATCAGCTCGACCGCCGGGCCGAGCAGGGCTCGCAGGATGCCGGCCTCCAGGGGCGAGCAGACGACGGCCCGGCAGCCGGCCGCGACCGCCAGGGCGGCCAGCCGCGGGACCGCCTCGGCGGCCGGGAGCAGACCGGCCGCGGCCAGGTGGGCCGGGCCGGCGCTGGTCAGGATCGTCACCGCCGCCGCCCGGCAGCGGTCGCCGGCCGCCTGGACGGCGGCCTCCAGCATGGCCGGGCCCCCGAGGGCGTGGACGGTGACCAGCTCGGCCCCGGCCCGGACGGCCGCCCGCATCCCGCCGGCCACGGTGGCCGGGATGTCGTGCAGCTTGAGGTCGAGCATGACCCGTCGGCCCTCCCCGGCGAGGGCCCCGACCGCGGCCGGGCCGTTGGCGCCGAACAGCTCCAGGCCGACCTTGACCATCCCGGCCGCCTCCCCGGCGGCCCGTGACCAGGCGACCGCCCGGTCCAGGTCGTCGGTGTCCAGGGCCAGGACCAGCGGCGATTCCATGCTCAGCGCTCCGCCTTGAACAACGCCGGCAGCTCGGCGGGCGAGCCGGCGCCCTGGGCGGCGAGGTACTGCTCCAGGCCGGCGGCGACCTCGACCACCGCTCGAGGGTTGATGAAGTTGCCGGTGCCGACGGCGACCGCGGTCGCCCCGACGAGCAGGAACTCGGCGGCGTCGGCGGCGGTGACGATCCCGCCGGCGCCGACGATCGGCACTCCGGGGAGGGCGCCGGCGACCTGCCAGACGCAGCGGACGGCCACCGGCCGGATCGCCGGGCCGGACAGCCCGCCGGTGACCGCGGCCAGCCGGGGCCGGCGCCGGCCGACGTCGACGGCCATGCCGAGCAGGGTGTTGATCAGCGTCAGCCCGTCGGCCCCGGCGTCCACCGCCGCCCTGGCCACGGCGACCAGGTCGGTGACGTCGGCGGTGAGCTTGGCCAGCACCGGCTGGTTCGAGGCCCGCTTGACCGTCCGGACGACCTCGGCCGCCAGGGCCGGGTCGGTGGCGAAGACCTCGCCGCGGTGCTCGACGTTGGGGCAGGACAGGTTGACCTCGAGCAGGGCGACCGCCGGCTCGCCGGCCAGGCGGGCGGCCAGCCGGCCGAACTCCTCTGGGCTGCGGCCGACAAGGCTGGCCACGACCGTCGCCCCCGCCTCGGCCAGGAACCGGAGGTCGGTGGCGCAGAACGCCTCCACTCCCGGGTTCTGCAGACCGATGGCGTTGAGCATCCCGGAAGGGGTCTCGGCCATCCGCGGGGTCGGGCGGCCGCGGCGGGGCTCCAGGCTGACTGACTTGGTGACGATGCCGCCCAGCTCGGCCAGGTCGACCCAGCCGGCCATCTCCCGGCCGAACCCGAAGCAGCCCGAGGCCGCCAGCACCGGGGTCTTCAGCCGGACCCCGCACAGGTCGACCGCCAGGTCGACGGTCACCGGGCCGGCTCCAGCTCAGGGGCGGGGCCGCCCGGGTAGCCGGCCTCGGTCCAGGCGATCGCCGCCCCGTCGAACACCGGTCCCTCGAGGCACGACCGGGCCATCCGGGTCGGTTCGCCCACTGGTCCGCTGACCGGCAGGACGCAGGAGAAGCAGATGCCGGTGCCGCAGGCCATCTGCTCCTCGACCGCGACCTGGCAGGGCACGCCGGCGTCGGCGGCGACCCGGCTGACCGCGGCCAGCATCGGCATCGGACCGCAGGCGTAGACCCGCCCGGCCCCGGTCCGGGCGAGCAGGTCGGGCAGCGGGTCGGTGACCAGCCCGCGCCGCCCGGCCGAGCCGTCGTCGGTGGTCACGGTGAGGCTGTGGCCGAGCCGTCTGGCCTCCATGGCGTTGAACAGCCGGTCGGCGGTGGCAGCCCCGACCACGAAGTCGACTCGGCAGCGGCGCGCCCGCAGCTCGCTGGCCAGGAAGAACAGCGGTGCGGTGCCGTAGCCGCCGCCGACCAGCAGGCAGCCGGTCGGCTGGTCGGGCGGGGTGAACGGCCGGCCGAGCGGGCCCAGCACATCGACCACGTCGTGGGGACGGAGCCTGGCCAGTGCGCCGGTCCCCGGCCCGACCACGTCGAACACGATCTCGGCGGTGCCCATGGCCGCCCCTGGCTGCTCGACGCGGTGGATCGAGAACGGCCGCCGCAGCGGGAACGAACGGTCGTCCCCGGCCAGCACCTGGACGAACTGGCCCGGCCGGGCCGCCTCGGCGATCCCGGGCGCGACCAGGGTGAGCGCCTGGTAGGCCCCGGCCCGCCGCCGCTCCAGCACCTGGCACCGCTCCCTGACCGGCGTCACACCCCGGACCCTTCCACCGGGGCGACCCTGGCCCCATCGGGCGCTGATGAGCCGTCCCCGCCACCGGCTGGGCCGTCGTGCCAGGCCTGCAGGGAACGGACGGCCAGCTCGCCGGCAAGCCGGGCCTCGATGCCCTGGACGACGGCGGTGAGGCCGGACAGGGTGGTGATGCAGGGGATGTCGGCGGCGACGGCGGCGATGCGGATGTCGTAGCCGTCCCCCCTGGCCCCCGACCCCTGGGGGGTGTTGATGACCAGGTCGATCTCGCCGGCCCGGATCCGGTCGACCACATTGTCGGGCCCCTCGTGGGCCTTGGCCACGACCGACGCCGGCACGCCGTTGCGGCGCAGCACCCCGGCCGTGCCGGTGGTGGCGACGAGGGTGAAGCCGAGGTCGGCCAGGCGCTTGGCCGGCAGCACGATCGCCCGCTTGTCGGCGTTGCGCACCGACAGGAACGCCACCCCCTTGGTCGGCAGGGCACCGTAGGCGGCCTCCTGGCTCTTGGCGAAGGCGGCCCCGAAGCGCGCGTCCAGCCCGAGGACCTCGCCGGTGGAGCGCATCTCCGGCCCGAGCAGCGAGTCGGCCCCCGGGAAGCGGGCGAACGGCAGCACCGCCTCCTTGACCCCGACGTGGGCCGGCTCGGACGCCGACAGGGCGAGCCCGGCCAGGGTGGACCCGGTCATCAGCAGCGCGGCCGCCTTGGCGACGGGGAGGCCGGTGACCTTCTCGACGAACGGCACCGAGCGGCTGGCCCGCGGGTTGGCCTCCAGCACGTACAGCCGCTCGCCCTTGAACGCGAACTGGACGTTGAGGATGCCGATCACCCCGAGGGCGCGGCCGAGCCGGTCGGTGGCCGCGCCGATGGCGGCGACCTGGTCGGGGCCGAGGGTGATCGGCGGGAGCACGCAGGCCGAGTCGCCGGAGTGGATCCCGGCCTCCTCGATGTGCTCCATCACCCCGCAGACCAGCACCTGGCCGGTGGCGTCGCAGAGGGCGTCGACGTCGACCTCGACCGCGTCCTCCAGGAACCGGTCGACCAGGACGGGGCGGTGGCCGTTGGCGCGCACGCCGGCGAGGGCGCCGGACCTGGCGAGGGCGTCGGCGTCGTAGCAGACCTCCATGGAACGCCCGCCGAGCACGTAGGAGGGGCGGACCAGCACCGGGTAGCCGACCCGGTCGGCGACGGCCAGGGCCTGGTCGACGGTGGCCGCCTGGCCCCACGGCGGGGCGTCCAGGCCGCAGCGCTCCAGCACGGCCCCGAAGCGGCCACGGTCCTCGGCCAGGTCGATGGCGTCCGGCGGGGTCCCGAGCAGCGGCACCCCGGCCGCGGCCAGCCCCGAGGCCAGCTGCAGCGGCGTCTGCCCGCCCATGGTCACCACCACCCCGACCAGCTCGCCGCCGGCCGACTCGGCCCGGCAGACCTCCAGCACGTCCTCGCAGGTCAGCGGCTCGATGTAGAGGCGGTCGGCGACGTCGTAGTCGGTCGAGACGGTCTCGGGGTTGCAGTTGACCATCACCGTCTCGTAGCCGGCCGCCCGCAGCGCCTGCACGGCGTGGACGCAGGCCGTGTCGAACTCCACCCCCTGGCCGATCCGGTTGGGCCCCGACCCGAGCACCACCACCCGGCGCCGGCCGGTGGCCGGGACCTCGGTCTCCTCCTCGTAGGTCGAGTAGTGGTAGGGGGTCGAGGCCTCGAACTCCCCGGCGCAGGTGTCGACCGAGCGGTAGACCGGCTCCACCCCGAGCGCCCGGCGCCGGGTCCGGAGCTCGCCCTCGGTGGCGCCGACGATCGCGGCCAGCTGCCGGTCGGAGAACCCGTGCCGCTTGGCCCGCCACAGCAGGCCCCGGCCGAGCTCGTCGATCGAGCCGGCCGCGGCGACCTCGGCCCTGACCTCGGTGAGGCGGGCGATCCCGTCCACGAACCAGGGATCGATGCCGGACGCCGCGGCCACCTGGTCGACGGTGCCCCCGAGGCGCAGTGCCCGCTCGACCGCCTCCAGCCGGTCCTCGGTGGGCCGGCCGCAGACGGCCAGCAGGGCCTCGGGGGCGGCCTCGGGTGTGCCCGGCGCCGGGTCGGACTCCGGATGACCGAGGCCGTCGCGGCCGGTCTCGAGGGACCGGAAGGCCTTCTGGAGCGCCTCCGGGAAGGTGCGGCCGATGGCCATGACCTCCCCGACCGACTTCATCCGGGTGGTCAGCTCGGTGTCGGCGCCGGGGAACTTCTCGAAGTTGAAGCGGGGCACCTTGACGACCACGTAGTCCAGGGTCGGCTCGAAGGCGGCGGCGGTCTTGCCGGTGACCTCGTTGCGGATCTCGTCAAGGGTGAACCCGACCGCCAGCAGGGCGGCCACCTTGGCGATCGGGAAGCCGGTGGCCTTGGAGGCAAGGGCCGAGGAGCGCGACACCCGCGGGTTCATCTCGATCACCACCCGGCGGCCGGTGGCGGGGTCGACCGCGAACTGGACGTTGGCCCCGCCGGTCTCGACCCCGACCGCCCGCATGACGGTCAGGGCGTCGTCCCGCAGCTCCTGGTACTCGCGGTCCGAGAGGGTCATCTGGGGGGCGACGGTGACCGAGTCGCCGGTGTGGACGCCCATCGGGTCGAGGTTCTCGATCGAGCAGACCACCACGGCGTTGTCGGCTCGGTCGCGCATCACCTCCAGCTCGAACTCCTTCCAGCCGAGCACCGACTCCTCGACCAGCACCCGCCCGACCGGGCTGGCGGTCAGGCCCTGGGCCAGCAGCTCGGCCAGGGCGCCGGCTGTCCGGGCGATGCCGCCGCCCCAGCCGCCCAGGGTGAACGACGGCCGCACCACCAGGGGCAGGCCGAGCTCGCCAACCGCGGCCAGCCCGTCGGCCACCGACCCGACCTCGACCCCGCGGGGCAGGTCGAGCCCGGCGGCGTTGCAGGTCCGGGTGAACTCGACCCGCGACTCGGCCCTGCGGACCGCGTCGACCCCGGCGCCGATCAGCTCGACCCCCAGCCGCTCCAGGGTGCCGTTCTCGTGCAGGGCGACGGCCAGGTTGAGGGCGGTCTGGCCACCGAGGGTGGGCAGCAGGGCGTCGGGGCGCTCGGCCTCCAGGACGGCCGCGACCGGGCCGGGGGTGAGCGGCTCCAGGTAGGTGGCGTCGGCCACCTCCGGGTCGGTCATGATCGTGGCCGGGTTCGAGTTGACCAGCACGACCCGCAGACCGAGCCCGCGCAGGGCCCGGCAGGCCTGGGTCCCGGAGTAATCGAACTCGGCCGCCTGCCCGATCACGATCGGCCCCGACCCGACGACCAGGACCGACCGCAGATCCTCCCGCAGCGGCACTAGGCGTCACCTCGCAGGACCTCGGGCGGGACCCCGCCGGCGGGCCCGGCTCCGCCTTCGGTGGCGGCGGCCTGGTCGTAGGCGGACTGGCCGGCTTCCCAGCCGTCGTAGAGGCCTGCGGCCATGGCCTCGGCCCACAGGGCCCTGACCTGGGCCGGGCTGAGCAGGCGGAGGCGGATGGTGAGGCGGCTGGCTCCCTCGACGCTGGCCACCAGGGTGCGCAGCTTGGCCTCGTCCTGGGCGGTGGTGCGCCGGCCGGTGGGTGACACGCCGGCCTCGGCCTCACCGCGCAGGCTCGACTTGAGCGTGAACACCCGCTCGAACTCGGCCCGCAGGGCGTCGGCGACCTCTCCCGCCGGCGGCAGGGTGCCCTCGTCGACCCCGCCCAGAGCCCGGAATGTGCGCTGCTCAGCCATGTCGTGCTCCTTGCATGAGGTCGGCGAACCGCTCGAACAGGGGGTGGGCGTCGTGGGGGCCGGGCGCGGCCTCTGGGTGGTACTGGACCGAGAAGGCTGGGACGTCGCGGCACTCCAGGCCCTCGACCACCCCGTCGTTGGCGTTGCGGTGGGTGACGACCACCCCTGCGGGGAGGCTGTCGCCGTCGACCGCGAAGCCGTGGTTGTGGCTGGTGACCGCGACCCGGCCGGTGGCCAGCTCGACCACCGGCTGGTTGACGCCCCGGTGGCCGAACTTGAGCCGGACCGTCCGGCCGCCGACCGCCTGGCCGAGCAGCTGGTGGCCGAGGCAGATCCCGAACACTGGCACCTGGCCGAGCAGCTCGCGGGTCGCCTGGACGCCGTGCCCGACGGTGGCCGGGTCGCCGGGGCCGTTGGACAGCATCACCCCGTCCGGCCGCCAGGCCAGGGCGTCGGCGGCCGGGGTGGCCGCCGGCACCACCAGCACCCTGGATCCCAGCCGGCGCAGCCGCCTGGTGATGTTGGCCTTGGCGCCGAAGTCGTACAGCACCACCCGGTGGCGTTCGTCGCCTTCGGCGGGCAGCTCCACCGGCTCGTCCCTGGTCACCCGGTCGACCATGGCCAGGCCGTTGGGGTCGGGGGCGGCCAGGGCGCGCTCGCGCAGCACCCCCGGGTCGTCGGTGGCGGTCGACAGCGCCCCCCGCATGGCCCCGCGCTGTCGCAGGTGGCGGACCAGCCGGCGGGTGTCCAGCCCCTCGACCCCGGGGACGCCGGCCGCCTGCAGCTCCTGGGCCAGGGTGCGCTCGGCCCGCCAGCTCGACGCCCGCCGGGCGGCCTGCCTGACCAGGAACCCGGCCACCTGGACCCGGTCGGACTCGGCGTCGGCCGGGGTGGTGCCGTAGTTGCCGACCTCGGGCGCGGCCATGCAGACCAGCTGCCCGGCGTAGGACGGGTCGGTCAGGACCTCCTGGTAGCCTCCCATGGCGGTGTTGAACACCACCTCACCGGCGACCGTGAACGGCCCGGGAGTGAACGCCTGGCCGCGAAAGAGGGTCCCGTCCTCCAGCACCAGCAGCGTTTCCTGCCGGTTCATCGGGGCACCAGCGGGTTGAGGGAGTCGGCCCAGCGGGGGGCGGCGGCCTCGTCGAGGACGAACCCCGAACGCAGCCTGGCCGGGCCGAGCTGCCAGTCGACGACCAGCACCTTGTCGGCGTAGACCTCCTTGCCGGCATGGTGGGATGCCAGCTCGACCCCGCGCAGGTCGGCGGCGGGGATGCACCACGGGTCGCCGTCCCGGTCGACCCGCAGGCCGCCCGGGTCGAGGGTGAGGCCGACCAGCCGCCGGCCGAGCAGGCCGTAGCCGTTGAAGCGGCGGATGGTCGAGGGGGCGTAGGTGGTGCCCAGGTAGCGGGCCTGGCCGTGGAGCAGGGACGGGCCCGGCGGCGGGCAGGCAGGCGGCGGCGGCAGGCCCTCCTGCTGCCGGGCGACGGTGCGCCGGACGGCCCCAAGGACCAGCGCGGCCGCCAGCCCGGCCACCACCAGCACCGCCATCCCGCCGAGGGCCCAGCTACCCACCGGGGCACCCCCTTGGGACAGCTCCTCGACCGACCGGGGGCACGACCCGTCCGGTCACCGCTGGGCCTGCCCGTCGCGGACGGTGAAGCTGCCGCGGAGCAGCGTGTGGACGACCCGGCCGCGGAGCTGGCGGCCGTGGAAGGGGGTGTTGCGGGCTCGGCTGGCCAGCTTGGCCCTGTCCACCGTCCAGGCCGCCACCGGGTCGAACACGGCCAGGTTGGCCGGCGCGCCCGGGGCGACCGGGCCGCCGTGGCCGGGCAGGCGCCGGCAGCGGGCCGGCCCGGCGGTGAGCCGCTCGACCGCGGTCGGCAGATCCAGGTACCCGGGTCGGGTGTCGCCGCCGGCCCCGGTCTGGACGCTTCGCTCCGGGTCCGCCTGGCCGACCAGCTCGGTCAGGGACAGGGCGAGGGCGGTCTGCAGGCCGAGCATCCCGGGCGGAGCCGCGGCCCACTCGACCTCCTTGTCCTCGCGGGCGTGGGGGGCGTGGTCGGTGGCGATGGCGTCAAGGGTGCCGTCGGCCAGCCCCTGGCGGACGGCCTCGACATCGGCCTTCTCGCGCAGGGGCGGGTTGACCTTGAACACCGGGTCGTAGGAGCGGGCGGCCTCGTCGGTCAGGGTGAAGTGGTGGGGGGCCGCCTCGGCGGTGACCCGCACCCCTCGGGCCTTGGCCGCCCTGACCAGCTCGACCGCCCCGCCCGTTGAGACATGGCACAGGTGCAGGCGGCCGCCGGTCAGCTGGGCCAGCAGCAGGTCGCGGGCGACCACCATCTCCTCGGCGGCGGCCGGCCAGCCGGCCAGCCCGAGCATGGCCGACACCTCGCCCTCGTGCATCTGGGCGCCGTCGGTCAGGGAGGCGTCCTCGGCGTGGT
>Ga0210378_10001959_pt1 | contig 10608 bp, 7 predicted proteins | sample PLM1_60_b1redo_FD_155465 | JGI IMG/M metagenome (GOLD analysis project Ga0210378, IMG submission 155465) | Groundwater sediment microbial communities from an aquifer in East River, Colorado, USA - PLM1_60_b1 redo | ecosystem: Environmental > Terrestrial > Soil > Riparian zone | place: USA: East... | reverse complement strand
CATCTCGGTGGCGAGGCCGAAGTGGCCCAGGTTCTCCTCGTGGTACCGGGCCAGCTTCATCGTGCGCAGCAGCAGGTACGAGATGAGCTTCGACTCCGGCTTGCCCTGCACCTGGCGGAGGATGAGCTGGAAGTCCTGCGGCCGGATCGCCTCCAGGTTCGCCGGCACGCGGTAGCCGAAAGAGGCCACCAGCTCCGCGAACTCCTCCACACGCTCGGGGTCCGGCTGCTCGTGGATGCGGAAAAGCGCCGGCATCTTCGCCTTCGACAGCCGCGCCGCCACCGCCTCGTTGGCGGCGAGCATGAACTCCTCGACGAGGCGCATGCTGTCCAGGCGCTCGGCGGCCACGATGCCGGTCATCTCGCCGGAAGGGCCCAGGATCAGCTTGGGCTCCGGAAGGTCGAAGTCCAGCGAGCCCCGCTCGTAGCGCCGCTTGCGCATGAGCTTGGCCAGCTCGTCCATGTCCTCCAGCATGCCGACGAGAGGTGAGAACCGGCGGCGCATCTCGGCGTCGCCGTCGACGATGGCCTGGACCTGTTGGTAGGTCAGGCGGGCGGCGCTGCGGATGACGCCATCGTGGAACTCGGCCTTGCGGACGTGCCCCTTGGCGTCCAACTCGAGCACCGCCGTCTGGGTCAGGCGGTCCTGCCCCTCCACCAGGCTGCAGATGTGGCTGGAGAGCGCGTGGGGCAGCATCGGCACCACGCGGTCTGGGAAGTAGACGGACGTGCCGCGGAGGTAGGCCTCCTGGTCGAGGGCCGTCCCCGGGCGCACGTAGTGGGCGACGTCGGCGATGTGGACGGCGAGGCGCCAGTGGCCGTTCGGCAGGCGCTCGATGGCCACCGCGTCGTCGTGGTCGCGCGCGGTCTCGGGGTCGATCGTGACGGTGGTCCACGAGCGGAAATCGGTCCGGCCCCGAGTCTCCGCCGGGCCGACCTCCTTCGCCACCGTGTCGGCCTCCGCCTCTACCTCCGGCGGGAACGCATCCGGCAGCTCGTACTTGGCCATGACGACCTTGAGGTCGACTCCGGGGTCCTCCAGGCGGCCCAGCACCTGCAGCACACGGCCCGACGGGTTGCGGGTGGCCGTGGGGGGCCGGGTGATCTCGGCCGCGACCATCTCCCCCGGACGCGCGCCGGCATTGTCCCCGGGGGGGACGAACAGCTCATGGAGGACGCGCTTGTCGAAGGGCACGACGTGCCCGCCGAAGCGCCCGTCGTCCTCGTAGCGGCCGACGATCCGCCCTAGCGTGCGCTCCAGGACCCGGATGATCCGGCCCTCCGGGCCCTTGGGCGTGTGGCGCTCGATGCGCGCCACCACGCGGTCGCCGTGCAGGGCTTCCTTCATGTTGACGGCCGAGACGTAGACGTCGTCCTTCCGGCCCGTGGCGTGCTCCGGGATCACGAAGCCGTAGCCGGCGGGGTTGCAGTTGAGCCGCCCCACCACCAGGCTCATCTTCGAGGGCAGCCCGACGCGGCTCCCCCGGATCTTCACCACCTCGCCGTCCTCGATGAGGCGGCCCAGCAGTTCCTTCAGCTCGCGGCGGGACTCCTTGTCGAGGTCGAGACGGCGGATGAGCTCGCGGAGGGAGACGGGCTTGCCCTCATTCAGGAGGAACCTGAGGACGCGGTCGCGCAGAGGAGTCATCGATGAAGCGGTCCTTTGGGTCCGACGGTGCGTCAAGCGTTGATGCTGGGTACCGAAAGGAAGTCTGTAAATGCCGGAGGTGGGACTTGAACCCACACTAGCCGAAGCCAACACGGCCCTGAACCGTGCGCGTCTGCCAATTCCGCCACTCCGGCAGCGGGCGAAGTGGCCATGATATCAGGAAGGGCCCTGGCCGATCAAGATCTTGGCGTCGAGGGTAGTGGGTCAGTTTGAAGTCCAGCCGAGCTTTTGGCTGTACAGCTAAATGTCCCCGCAATAGGGCACGGCGTAAACGCGCGGGTGATGGTCAGTTGACCGCCAGCCTCCTAACTAGCCGTAGCAGTCGGTCAGCCAGTCCTTCTTGAGCGGGATGAACTTGTATACGACCTTGGCAAGCTCCGCGCCGGGCTCCAGAGCGGCGGCAAAGACCTTCTTGCCGGCGGCCATGGCAGCCTCGACCGCAGGGGTATAGTCGCCATCAGCAGCCAGCAGATAGGCAGTGTCGTACTCGTTGTGGTCAGCCATCCGCACCATGTCTACCGCGAGGGCCACATCAACGGCTTTCTCGACCACTACCGTCGCCGTTGCATGCCGAGTGGCGGCTTCTATGAGATGCCTATACACTCCGGGGTCGATTCTCACGCGCAGCGTAGCCAAATAGCGCTTTACCTCCAAGGCGAAGTCGTTCTCGGCTGTGTGGGTTTCCAAGCGACCGAAATGGATGCTCACGCGCTTGTCGCTGGCGGCCAGCCAGGACGTGTAGCGTCTTTGGTCGGCGTAGAGGGTGGCGGCCTGGGGCGTCTGCTGGACCTGCCCGATGTAATAGCGAGTCCCGATCCAGTCTCGGGCTCCGATCAGCTTCGCGGAAACCTTGGCATAGTTTAGCCAGCCCAGGCCGATGCACCCGGCTCGCTTGAGGGCGTGGTACCAATTGTTGCCGTCAACGAAAACGACGGCACGCTCCATCAACGCCCCCTAAAAGCAAAAACCCCGGCGTGTGGCCTTACGGACCAGACCCCGGGGGGATAAGAGTCGGCACCCCGTAGGGTACCGACCCTCAAAATATAGGTTGGCAGACCGTGCGGGGTCAAGCGAAGGTACGTCAAAACCGTTTCCCGCGCAACCTAAAGGAGCGCAACGATTTCCGCCAGCGACCACACATGGTCTGACACGCCAGCCTCCATCGCCGGGGTAACGCGAAGCGTCTGATGGACGCGGGCGAAGTTGTAGTACGTGAAGTGAAGGGTTACCGCCGCCTCAAGGTTCGCCAGCTTCTTGCTGAAGGCGTTGGTTAGCCGGGTGAACCGCCTCATGCCCATCCGCATCGTGAGGTTCTGGCGCTCCACGTACGACGTGGAGACGTGCTTGGAATCCGGCGCTCCGCAGACGACCGCACGACGAACGCCGGTGACTTTCGCGGGGCTGTACCTCGTAGCTGCGGTCTTGTCTCCGCCGACAACCCCGAAGTGCTTCTCGACGGTCGCGTAGTCCACGTCGATGCCGAAAACGTATTCCACGGCTTGCGCGTACCAGGGGAGGCCATCCGTCGTCAGCTGCGGCCTGGTGGACGCGATGCGGAAGGAAGGATCCTTCATCAGCTCGCACGCCAGCGGCGGGGTACGCGGGCCGATCATGTAGGAGATCATCAGCTTGCTGTCCGCGTCCATCGCCGTCCAAGTCCAGGCATCACCGTAGCCGTAAACGCCCTTCTTGTCGGCGGGCAGGTTCTTTGCCTTGGCGTAGACGAAGCTCCAAACCTCGTCGGCCTGAATCCGCTCGCTCCGCAGGCCCCGGACCGTTTCGTCGTGGTGCCGAGCGCATGCGGTACCTAATTTAGTTCGACCAGCAGCTTTACCACCGTGTTCTTGGCAACCCCGGTCATGCGGACCGTGGAGCGGATGCTGTTGCCTTCCATCGAGGGCCGCGACCACCCGGACCCGCCGTTCTTGGCTCAGCTGATTCATGCTTTTAATATATGCTTGAGCGGTCAAGATGTCAAGCCTCCCTCCCAAGAATATGCTTGCAGGCAGGCATGAGAGTACGCTATGATGATGCCTGCTTGCAAGTATTTCTCGGAGGGATTAGCGATGGCTCAGGACAAAGACCCGGACGACCTGGCGGTTTGGGAGATTGCCTCCCTGGGGGGCGAGGCCAGGGCACAAAAGCTCACCAAGGAGCAGCGGAGCGAGATCGCCAGGCGGGCTGCTGAGGTTCGTTGGGACGCGGCCCGAGGTCCGCTCTTAGAAGCAACCCACGAAGGCCCCCTGAGGATTGGCGGCATCCTGTTGCCCAGCGCAGTCCTCGAAGACGGAACGCGCGTGCTGTCCCGTATGGGCTTCCTGAGAGCCATCGGCAGGAGGGGAAAGGCCAAGGGCGGCCGAAAGTATGACCAGGAATCCAGGCTCCCCGTTTTCTTGACCGCCGCGAACCTTAACCAGTTCATTACTAAAGAGTTACTTGATAATTCTGCCCCCCTCAATTTCCGGCCTTCTGGCGGGGGTTTGTCGCAGATGGGCTACCGGGCGGATTTGCTGCCCCAAGTCTGTAACGTCTTCTTGGACGCCAAGGACGCCGGCGTTTTGCTACCGAATCAGATTCACATCGCAGAACGGTGCAAGATTCTCAGTAGGGGCTTTGCTGTCGTTGGAATTACGGCCTTAATCGACGAGGCCACCGGCTACCAAGAAGTCAGGGATCGTCAGGCGTTACAGGCGATCCTAGACAAGTTTCTGTTGAAGGAGTTTGCGGCCTGGGCCAAGAGGTTCCCGGACGAGTTCTACGAACACATCTTCAGGCTTCGTGACTGGGACTGGAAAGGCCGGTCGAGGAATCCACCGCAGGTTGTAGCGGCCTACACTAAGGACTTCATCTATGAGCGGCTTACGCCTGGAACCCTGAAGGAACTTCAGACCAGAAACCCTACGGACGACCGGGGCTATCGAAAGGCGAAGCACCACCAGTGGCTGACCGAGGATATCGGCCACCCCGCCCTCGCACAACATCTCCATGCCGTAATCGTGCTGATGCGCGCCTCAACATCGTGGGATCAGCTCAAGACAATGCTGAATACGGCTCTGCCGAGGCGTGGCGATACACTCAAGCTCCCCTTTATGCGCGATCCCGGCCCTTCCACCTAGCTGCCGCTGCCGTCTTGGCGATGGCCTTCCGTTTGGCAGCGCTCAAAGCCTTGGCCCTCGCCGGACCGCCCTTGAGCCCACCGCGGCGACCCAGAGCGGCAGCTGCGGCGCTCATGGCGTCTCTGGCCGGTTCCTGGCCCTCGCCGGTGGCCTCGGCCAGTATGCGGAAGGCCACCTCGTTTACGTCTTCGTTCTTGCTTGACCGCTTTGGCATGCCCAAAGATAGGCACGTGTTGGGATCCGCGTCAAGAGAAACCGTCAATCTGGGTTTTTCAAAACTGACCCACTACCGCGTCGAGCCGGCGGGCCGGCCAATCCTTTACGTTCAGTGTTGTTGATGAACGCGAATTAAGCTGGTAGAGTCTCTGTTTCGCGTTGTTCGGGCCGTACGTGCCGGTCCGTTGGAGGTCCCTCATGGCGAGTCCCTACCCCAGGTCGTCCTTGGCCGTGGCCGTGGCGTGCGCGCTGCTGTCGAGTTGCGGAGGCGGAGGCTCCCCGACGCAGCCGACCCCCACGCCGACTCCCGTACCGATCGCCACTCCCACGCCGACACCCACGCCCAACCCGGTGCCGACGCCGACCCCGACGCCGACGCCCGACTACTTCGACACGCTGGCCCCGGGACCGGTCACCCGCTACAACATCAAGCTCCACTCGGTGCGGAAGCCGGACGGGACCGAGCTCGAGGAGCCCTTCCCGCTGGACAGCGACGGGCGTTATCGCGTCAATCCCGGCGATTTTCTCGTGTTCGATTCCACTCAGAAGAACGCCGAGGGCAAGGAGTGCCAGTGGGTCAGCGACCCGGTCTGGAAAGTCGTGGACGACAGCCGGGTGATGGACCGCCGGCCCAGCAGCAACCCGTTCCTCCTCCGCGTCGACATCGTCCGCACCGGGCGCTTCGAGGTCACGGCCTCGGTCGATGGCGTGCAAGCCCCCCAGATCCTGGTCATCCGGTCCACGGTCCCCTGACGCCATGAGCGCTCGCATCAGCCTCCTGCTTTCGCTCGGGGTCGCCACTTCCGTCCTGGCGGCCCCGGCGGTCGCGAAGCCTTCGGCCTCCGCCGAGACCAGGATCTCGCTCGACTTCAAGGACGCCGACATCCTGGACGTCGTCCGCCTCATGTCCGAGGTGGGCAGCTTCCAGGTCGTCGTTGACCCCGGCGTCTCGTGCAAGCTCACGCTGAAGTTGAAGGAAGTCCCCTGGGACGCGGCCCTCGACGTGGCCCTGCGCTCTTGCGGGCTCGGCCAGGACACCCAGAACGGGATCGTGCGCGTGGCTCCGGTCGCCAAGCTGACCGAGGAGGCCGCCGCCCGCCGGAAGCTGGCCGAGGAGCAGCGGCTGGACCGGCCGCTGCGGACCACGCGCTACCGTCTCTCCTACGCGAAGGCCACGGAGCTGGCGCCCCTCATCAAGAAATTCCTCTCGCCGCGGGGCGAGGTCGTCGTCGACGCGCGCACGAACACCCTCATCATCACCGACATCGAATAAGCGCTCCGAGCGCCCGGCGCATCCTTTAATCCCTCTCCCCTGGAGGGGAGAGGGCCTGGGTGAGGGTGCGCCCGCGTCGGGTGACGGTGCGCACGGTGCAGGGGACAGTTCCGTAGGCCGTCTGCTATAGCTAAGCAATTGCAAACAAAGCAATTACATCCATGGCTCCACGGGCACATGTCTTGCTAACATCCTTTTACGACGCGCGGCTTCCGGAAGGCGCGAGGTGGTGAAAATGGCGCGACGCTGGCTGCTCCTGATGCTGGCCCTCGGTGTGCCCGCGGCGTCGGGCACCCAGGAGGCCTACCGCGACGCCCGGATCCGTCATGTCGAGCCCGGAGTCTCCATCCAGCGCGCCTCCGAAACCGGGGCGGAAGAGGCCCTGCCGAACTTCCCGTTCCTTCCCGGCGACCGGGTGTGGAGCGACCAGGGCGGCCGCGCCGAGTTCCAGTTCGCCGACGGCACGATCCTGCGCGTCGACAGCCGGAGCAAGCTCGACTACGTGGCCCGCGACGACGGTCGTCGGGAGCACATCGTTCTCCGGCTGTGGTCGGGTGGCCTCTACGTGCACGGACGCCATCCCGAGCTCAGCGTGGAAACGCCGGGGGGCGTCGTGGAGATCGGCCGCGGCGGCGTGTACCGGGTCGACGTCGACTCGGGCGAAGTGCGGCTCTCGGTGTACGAGGGCGAGGCCCGGCTCGATTCCGCTCGCGTGCGCGCCGGCGAGCGCGCTTACGCCCGCCGAGGGGAGGCGATCGAGGGCCCCGAGCGCTTCGACCGCGCCGCGCCCCGCGGACGCGAAGCGGACGCGTCAGATGAGCGGCGCGGGATTCATTCCCGCGCCGCGGAAGACGAGTTCGCCCGCTGGGACCAGCAGCGGAGCGAGCGTGACGTGCGGGCGGAGTCGCGGCCGGAGTACCTTCCGGAGGAGATCGCGCCGTACGCGGACGAGCTGGAAGGCAACGGCACCTGGTACTACGAGTCGGAGGTCGGCCACGTGTGGCGGCCGTCCGTCGGCCCGGGCTGGCAGCCTTACTCGGACGGACGCTGGGTCTGGACGGCCTACGGCTGGACCTGGGTCCCCTTCGAAGGCTGGGGCTGGGCCCCATCCCATTACGGCCGTTGGGGCCATTCGGCCGGCCTGGGCTGGTACTGGATCCCATCCGCGGGATGGGGGCCTGCCTGGGTGTCGTGGGCCGTCGGCCCCAGCTACGTGGGCTGGTGTCCCCTGGGGTTCCGCGACCGCCCGGCGCTCGTCTACGACCGGCGGGACCGGGATCGCGGGCGGGCCGTGCCGCGGGGCAGCGTCGCGGCCACCAGCCCCTGGACGTTCGTGCGACGCTCCGACCTCAACGCCCGTGATCTCGGCCGGCGACGGGTCGAGGCGGGCTCCGACATCGCGCAGGACGTTCGGGTCGTCGACTCTCCTCGCGCGCGGCTGACGCGCGACATGCAGGTCGGTGACGAGCGAGCGGTCCCTCGCCACGTTCGCACCAATCCCGGCGGCGGCGACACCGTTCTCGAGCTGCGCAGCGATCCCATGGTGACGATCCCCGCCCCGGTTCCCCGCACGCGTTACGAATCCGAGCGGGAGCGACAACGGCAGCGCGAGGCCGAGCGCCGCCGCCCGAGCCCCCGCTACGAGGAGAGCGTCAGCGCGCCCGCCCCCCGCGCCCATCCCACCGACGTGAGGTCGGCGCCGGCGGGTGCGATCGAGAGCGGCCGTCCCCGGAGCGAAGAGCGACGGGCGGAGCCTCCGGCCGGGCGCACCGAGAGCCCCGACCGCGAGGTGATGCGGCCCCTTTTCCGGCCCCTGGGCCGCTCCGAGGCAGATCGCGAGCGCTCGGCGCCTCGAGGCGGCGAGGTCCGGAGCGGCGCCGAGAGGCGGCGTCCAGACGATGCACCGCGCGCCCAACCACAGCCGCCGCCCCGTTCCGAGCGCCCGCCGGAAGCGCGCCCGGCCCCTCAAGCAAAGCCGCGGCACGAGGGAGCCGTCCGCCGCAAGAAAGAGAACTGACAAGGCTGAGCGTGCGGGTGGGCGCGGGGGGCGCGAAGTCGAGCTAAGCGAGACGAGCGCCAACCCCGCGTTTACGACGCGACGCGTCAGCGTCGCACCTCGGATCCTGGGGGGCGCGCCGCTAGCGCCCCCCAGCTCAACGATGTATAGCGGTAGGGACGCCGGTTGCCCGGCGCCCCCCGCACAGATCCGAGCGGGCGGAACTAGCGCACTCGGCTCCCACCTCAGGTGCAAAGGCGAAAGCGCGCATTGGGGTAAGGGTGCGTGATGCGGGCAAGAGGTAGGTAGCACAGGACAAGTCGTTGCATGCGCGACCACGTCAGCCTGGTTTTCTGGCTGCGTCTCCGCAGAGTGCGCCACCAGAGCCAGGAGACGAAGTAGCGGAAGTTGTCGAGAGCGGCGAAGTTGTGCGGCACCCCGTAGTAGTTGAAGTGTCCACGTACCACCGCTCCCAACCACATCCCCACCTCCGGGACGGGCGCGTGCAACCGGCGCCTCAGTTCGAGCTTGATCGCGCTGAGTTTCCGTCGCACGCGTTTTCGAGACGTCAGCCGCAGCATTTCGAACCTCCCCTTCCGGGTCTTGCCGCAAACGTGCGTGAAGCCGAGGAAGTCAAAGTTCTCGGGCTTGCCCCGTCCGCTCCGCTTCCGGTCCTCGGCCGCATGACGGCCGAATTCGAGAAGTCGGGTCTTTGCGGGGTGCAGCTCCAGTCCGAACTTCGCGAATCGCTCCGCGAGGTCGGCCCAGAACCGCCTGGCTTCTGCCTCGTACTGAAAGCCCACGGCACCATCGTCAGCAAAACGGATGATGACGACATCACCCTTCTTTGCTTGACGGCGCCACGCGTGAGCCCAGAGGTCCAGTACGTAGTGGAGGTAGATGTTAGCCATCAGTGGACTGATCCCTCCCCCTTGGGGAGTCCCCACTTCGGTTTGGAGCCTCTTCCCGTCCTCCAGTACACCGGCTCTCAGCCATTTCTGGATGAGACGCACGATGCGCCGGTCCGCAATCCGGTGCTCGACGAACTTCACTAACCATTCGTGCCGGATGCTGGTGAAGAAGTCACGAATGTCCAGGTCGAGCACCCAGTTCACCTTCTTTTCCGTGATCCCGACGTAGAGAGCATCCAGCGCATCGTGCTGGCCGCGCCCCGGTCGAAACCCGTACGAGAAGCCGAGAAAGTCCGCCTCGTAAATCTGGTTGAGTACTTCTGCTGTGGCACGCTGGACAATCTTGTCCTCCAGCGTCGTCACGCCGAGCGGCCTCATCCCACCGTCCGACTTCGGAATGAAGACTCGACGCACGGGCTTTGCTCGGTACGCCCCGCGCTTCAGGCGTTCGGAGAGATCCTTGAGGTTCTCTTCCAGTTGCTCCCCGTACACCCGCCACGTCTCCCCGTCCACGCCCGGTGCGGCATCCCGCTTGAGGCCGAAGTAAGCCCCCCGGAGCGTGTCCAGGTTGTACACGTGGTGCATGAGCGTCGTAAACCGTGCCTTCTTATCCCTCCTTGCAACTCCACCTATCCGCTCGAGCGCGCTGGGCATGCCGGCCCGGTCCTGCGTCCGGGGCATGTTGCGCTGGGGCAGATTCCCTTCGGCCAACCCCCTTCCCTCGACCCCCTCCGCGGTTGGCTTCCTCACTTCGCTGGTGGCCTTAGGCTCGCCCTTGGCTGTTTCCAGGGTTTCCCCTTTCGTGCCCGTTTGGGGCTCGCCATCGCTCCCGCTTCGTTCGTTGCCGTCCTTGTTCGGGGGCTTCGTCGGTAGTTCGGGGTTGTCTGACTTCCCGTGTCCGTTCATCGGCGGATTGCGTCCTTGGACTTCCCGCCGCGTCCCCTAGGTTGCATCCTCCCAGGGGTGGACACGGGATCTCCCGGTTCTCGCGTGAGGTCCTTCCGTGCATGCCCGGGGTCTATCGACCACGCCAGGTCCGACACCCCTCGCCATGGCGGGGTGGTTGGTGTTGCCTTCTGCGGGCTAGACGGCATGGGCACCTGGGGCTTTAACTCTTTCGCGGCTCAATACCCGGCCTACACGTTCCCCTGTCAACGCTTCGACCGTGACCTCACGGCCACGTCCGCATGACTCGGGGCCACTGTGGTTGGCTATTCCTTCAGTGTCTGGCTCTTTCATCCTTTGAACCTCACCGGTTTATCCCGGCGCACCTAGCGTGAGTTTACCGCGCTAGGACCGGTGTTCTTTCCAAGGGATTGATGGCTGGTTAGTTGCGGGAAGTGGTGTGTATGTACAAACGGTCATGCCGTGATTCCCATGCTGGCCAGGAAAGCCTTGAGTTTCGGATCGCGTTCTTCGAGTTGGGTG
>Ga0210378_10001958_pt1 | contig 10609 bp, 9 predicted proteins | sample PLM1_60_b1redo_FD_155465 | JGI IMG/M metagenome (GOLD analysis project Ga0210378, IMG submission 155465) | Groundwater sediment microbial communities from an aquifer in East River, Colorado, USA - PLM1_60_b1 redo | ecosystem: Environmental > Terrestrial > Soil > Riparian zone | place: USA: East... | reverse complement strand
GTCGGGAGCCGAACGGTCGGGAGCCGAACGGTCGGGAGCCGAACGGTCGGGCAGGATCGCGGCGACCAGCGCGGCCGGCCCGCCGACCTCGACCAGGACCGCGAGGCCGACCTGCCAGGGGCTCGGGCCGACGGCGGTGAGGTATCCCCCGCCGACCGACCCGCCGGCCAGCCCGGCGAGCGCCCCCAGCGCGGCGCCCGACGCCGCACCAGTGGCGGCGCCCGAGGCCGCCGCCCAGCGGGGCGGCGTGCCGGGCGGCAGCCGGCGGCTGACCAGAAGTCCGGCCAGCGCGCCGGCGGCGACCGGCACGACCAGGACCGCGCGGAGCGCGGGCGGGACCGTGTCACCCTGCGGCAGCGCGGCCAGCAGTGGCAGCGCCGGCACCGGGCCCAGCGCCGAGCCGAACGGTGAGACCGCGGTGCCGGCGCCCACCGCGAACCCGGGACCGGCCGCGTACCCGGCGCCCCAGACCACCGCGTTCGGTGCCAGCAGCACGCCCACCACGAGCAGCACCACGCCGCCGACCAGACCCGGGTCCAGCGCCCGGGTCAGCGCCGTGGCTCGGCCGGCGTGGGCGGCCAGGCCGAGCACGACCAGGGCGGCACCGGCGGCGAGCAGCATCGCGACGGCGGCGGCGGTGGCCCGGGCCACCGCCGCCGCAGCCGCGGGCAGCCGCCCGGGCAGCGCCTTGCCGAGTTGGGCGGCCCGGACCACGCCGATCCCGGCGGCGACGGTGGCGAGCACGGCCGCCCCGGCACCGGCCGAGACCGCGCCGACCGCTGCCTCGGGGGTCGCGGCGAGCCGCGCGACCAGGGCGGCCAGCGCGGCGTAGCCGGCGGCGAGCGCGGCCACCGCCCTGGCCGCCGCGCCCAGGGTCGGCTTCCCGGCCTCCGGGGTGCCGCGCCCTGGGTCGGCGATGCCGAGGCTGCGGGCCACCGACACCCCGGCCCGGTGCAGCAGCACCGCGGGCAGCACGGTCAGCCCGAGCGGCACGGCCACGACCGTGCCGGACGGCAGCCGCAGCGTGCCGCGGTGCGCCAGCAGCCAGGCGTCCGCCGCGGTCCGTACCGCGTCCCGGGCCGAGGCGCCGGTGCGGGAGTCGGTGGCCCAGGCCAGCAGCACTACCGCGGCGACGACCGCGATGCCGGAGACGGCCGCGCCGGCCGCCGCGATGGCTGCGGCGACCAGCGTGCCCGGTCGGCCACTACGGGTGGCACCGCCTCGGGTGCCGGTGCCACCGCCACGGGTGCTGGCGGCGGCGCTTCTCGGTCCTGCCCGCCGCGTCCCCGCCACGACGCCCCACTCTTTCAGCCGTCCGGCCGCCGACCGGGCAGGCGCGCCGGGACGGGCCGCGCCTCGGCCGGGTCAGCGGTCGCGCGGGGAACCGTGCTGGTCGGGGTGCGGCGGGTAGGCTTCGCCGGGGCCGGACTGGCCGGGTGGCGGGGCAGGGTAGCCGCTCGGCGGCGGGCCCTGCGGCGAGGGCTGGCCATAGCTATCACGCTGCTGCGGCGGGTAGTCCGCGGGCTGGCCATAGCCGGGCTGGGCCGGCGGCGGGCTAGCGGGCTGTCCCCACCCCGGCCCGGCGCCCGGCGCCGGCTGGGTCAACTGCCACGGCTCGCCGGGATCGACCGTCGTCGCGACGGCCCGGTGGCCAATAAGCCACCCGCCGGCCTGCAGCCAGGCCAGCACCGCCACGACCGCCTCGGCCAGCCCCACGACGAGCGCGAGGAACAGGCTCACCTTGCGGGAGACCTTAGCAACATCGGTGATGGTGATCAGGTTGAGAAACTCGGACCCCACCGCGAGTTGGATGATGACGAGCACCGCGCCGAACAGGGCGAGCAGTGCGGGCACCGGGGACGCCGCCGATGCGGTCGAGTCGACCAACCGGCTCACCAGCAGCAACCCGGCGACCAACAGCAGCACCGTGCCCGCGGTGCCGGCCGGAAGCTCCCAACCGGTGTGGTGGAACTTCTCGCACTCGGCGCGGCCCTCGACCGGAACACCCGAACAGTTCAAGCCGACCCAGGGCAGGAACGCAAGGACGAACGCGACCAGCCCGAGGCCGGCGACGGCAAGATCAAGCACCGGTAACGCCGCCCGCGGGCGGGCCGGCGGCGGCGCTGCGGGATTAGGGACATACCCAGTCATTCAGGTCTCCTTCATCGGCCACGAAGCGGGGGGCGGTCGCCTGGTCTGCTCGGCCGCCCTACCCCGCCGAGCCCACCTCGAACTCCGACAATCCGCCCGACCGGCGGACGCCGGCCGCATACCCTACCGGCTCGGCGACGTCCCGATTTCCCCATCCGCAGGCAGCAGCGGCTGACCGCGGCGACCTGCCCGCCGTCAGGGCACCAGCGCGAAGCCCTCCGCCGCCGCGGCGTCCCGAAGCACCCGGTCGTAACACGCGAGGGTGCCGCAGCCGGGGTCGGCAGCCCGGGTCGTGATCGCGGACGACAACTGCACCGCATCGAACCCGCGCAGACCGTGTACGGCGACAAGCCGGGCGCCGCGGTCCAGGATCTCGCCCGGCATGCCAATCACGGCGAACCGGGGAGCCTGCCCATTCTCGCCGAAGTAGTCGATCTCGAACGCGGTGACCAGCAGCCTGGCGTCGGCGGCGTCCAACTCACCGATCCGGTGCTTGCGCCACAGCGCGGCCGGGACCTCCACCCGGGCAAGGCAGGACACCACCAGGACGTCGAGATTGCGCACGAGCTTGTGGTCGTCCTCGTCGGCGTAGAGCTTGACCAGCGCCGAGGAGTCCGCGAATACGGTCAACGCCGCTCCTCGGCGACGATCTCGGCCAGCGGAGTCCCTCGGCCGGCGGCCGCCCGGGCGCGGGCGACCGCGTCCGGGTCGGGGCGTGGTCCCGTGCGGGGCGCGCCGGTCGCGAGCAGCCCGGCCCGGGCCAACCGCTCGCGCACCCGGGCCGCCTCGTCGCCGGCCAGCTCCGGGTCGACCGCCGCAGTGAGAACGTCGGTAGCCCAGCCGTTGAGGCTGCGGCCGTGCTCCTGGGCGGCGTCCTTGAGCCGCCCGATGAGGTCGTCGGGCACCCGTAGCGTCAGTTGGAACATGCTGTCATGGTAGCTGTCATGGTAGCAATCACGGTAGTCACCCCAGCAACTATGTGTCGCCCGCGTCGGCTACCGGGGTCGCATCACCTCGCGCATCAGGTGTGCGGTCTCACTCGGCGTCTTGCCAACCCGGACGCCGGCGGCCTCCAACGCCTCCTTCTTCGCCTGCGCGGTGCCGGACGAGCCGGAGACGATCGCGCCGGCGTGGCCCATGGTCTTGCCCTCCGGCGCGGTGAACCCGGCCACGTAGCCGACCACCGGCTTCGTCGCCGACGTCCGGATGAAGTCGGCCGCGCGCTCTTCGGCGTCCCCGCCGATCTCGCCGATCATGACCACCGCGTCGGTCTCCGGGTCGTCCTGGAACGCCCGCAGGCAGTCGATGTGCGTCGTGCCGATGACCGGGTCGCCGCCGATCCCGACGCAGGTCGAGAAGCCGATGTCGCGCAGCTCGTACATCATCTGGTAGGTCAGCGTGCCGGACTTCGAGACCAGGCCGATCCGGCCGGCCTTGGTGATGTCGGCCGGGATGATGCCGGCGTTGGAGCGGCCGGGGCTGATCACGCCGGGGCAGTTCGGCCCGACGATCCGGGTCACGCCGCCGGCACGCTGCGCGTAGGCCCAGAACCCGGCCGTGTCGTGCACCGGGATGCCTTCGGTGATCACCACGCAGAGCGGCACGGCGGCGTCGACCGTTTCGATCGCGGCCGCCTTGGCGAACCGGGCCGGCACGAAGATGACCGCGACCGTCGCGCCGGTCGCCGCCACCGCGTCGGCCACCCGGTCGAACACCGGGATGCCGTCGACCTCCCGGCCGCCCTTGCCCGGGGTCACCCCGGCGACGATGCGGGTGCCGGAAGCGACCATCCGCCGGGTGTGCCGGCGGCCCTCGGCGCCGGTGATGCCCTGCACCAGCACCCGGGACGACTCGTCCAGGAAGATCGCCATGGTCTCAGGCCCCCTGCCCGCCGGCGACCGCGCCGCCGCCCGCTCGGTCGGCCGGTCCGCTCGCGCCCGCGGAGGCCAGCTCGGCGGCCCGGTCGGCCGCGCCGTCCATCGTGTCCACCTGCTCCACGCCGGCCAGCCCCGCCTCGGCGAGGATGCGCCGGCCCTCCTCGGCGTTGTTGCCGTCCAACCGCACCACCAGCGGCAGCGTGACCGCCTCCCCGCGCGAGTCGAGCAACTGGAAGGCCTGCACGATGCCGTTGGCCACCTCGTCGCAGGCGGTGATGCCGCCGAAGACATTGACGAAGACGCTGCGCACCGCCGGGTCGGACAGGATGATCTCCAGCCCGTTCGCCATCACCTCGGCCGAGGCACCGCCGCCGATGTCCAGGAAGTTGGCCGGCCGTACCCCGCCGTGCCGCTCGCCGGCGTACGCCACGACGTCCAAAGTGGACATCACCAGGCCGGCACCGTTGCCGATGATGCCGACCTCGCCGTCCAGCTTGACGTAGTTGAGGTCCTTCTCGCTGGCCTGCCGCTCCAGCGGGTCGGTGGTCTCGGTGTCCACATAGGAGGCGAACACGTCGGGGTGCCGGAAGCTAGCGTTGTCGTCGAGGGTCACCTTGCCGTCGAGGGCGACCAGCCGGCCGGCCGGCGTCCGCACCAGCGGGTTGACCTCGACCAGCGTCGCGTCCTCGGCGACAAAAACCTCCCAGAGGTGCACCAGCAGGTCGGCCGCGGCCTCGGCGACCTCTGCCGGGAACCGGGCCGCCGCGACGATCTCGGCGGCGCTTTCCGGGCCGACCCCGTCCAGCGGGTCGACCGGGACCATGGCCAGCGCCTCCGGCCGGGTGGCGGCGACCTCCTCGATCTCCATGCCCCCCTCCCGGGAGGCCATCGCCAGGAACGTGCGGTTGGACCGGTCCAGCAGGAACGAGACGTAGTACTCCTCGCCGATGTCACTGGCCTCGGTCACCAGGACCCGGCGGACGGTGTGGCCCTTGATGTCCAGGCCGAGGATGGCGGCCGCCCGCTGCTCGGCCTCGGCCGGGTCGGTGGCCAGCTTCACCCCGCCGGCCTTGCCCCGGCCTCCGGTCTTCACCTGCGCCTTGACCACCACCGCGGTGCCGAGCCGGTCGGCCGCCGCGCGGGCCTGCTCGGGCGTGTCCGCGACCATCCCGGGCAGGACGGGCACGCCGTGCGCCGCGAACAGCTCCTTGGCCTGGTACTCGTTGAGATCCACGGCCGGCAGCGTATCGAGCGCCGTGCTGCTGCTCGGCGCCGACGTGGAAACGCCGGTCCCGGAGCGCGCCGCCGAAGATCCACGGGACACCCCCTACTCTGGGCTGCCGTGGGCGTCGATCTCTCCGGCACCGTCGCACCGGTGCCGGAGTCCCCGGTGGGTCGCGAGCCGAGCCGGCCCACCGGACCTGACGAGGGTGCCGGCGGCCGGCGCTTCGCGGTGCACCTCGCGCCGGGCCGGGTGCTGGCCCTGGCCAGCACGGTCCCGGCGATCGTCCTCGCCGGCTGGCTGGTCGCCGTCTACCCGCTGGTCCGCGCCGGCGTCGCCGCGCCGCTGCCGGCCGTGGCGGTGGCCGTACCGGTCGTCGCGGTCCTGGTGTGGCCGGCTCGGCGGCTGCCGGCGGTGCCTCGCACGCCGCGGTGGGCGGTGGGCGCGACACTGGCTGTCGTGGCCGCCTTCGCGGCGGTGGCCGCCAGCCGGCACGGCGAGCATGTCGTACTGCGCCGCGACCCTGGTGTCTACGCGCTGGCCGCGCACTGGCTGGCGAGCCACGGCGGGCTGACCATTCCCACCGACCTGGCCGTGGCCGGTGGCCCCAGCCCCGCGCTCACCGTCGAGAGCCCCGGCTTCTACCCGGTCGGCCCGGTCGGCGACGCCGTCGTCCCGCAGTTCATGTCGGGCGCCGCCATCGCGCTGCTGCCAGGGGGGTGGCTCGGCGGCTGGACCGGCATCCTCACCGCACCGGCGGTGTACGCCGCGCTGGCGCTGCTGGCCGCGGCCGGACTGGTCGGCCGGCTGGTCGGCCCCCGCTGGGCGCCGGTCGGCGCGCTCGTGCTCGGGCTGAGCCAGCCGGTCATGCTCACCGCCCGCAGCACGCTGAGCGAGGGCACCGCGCAGTTGCTGCTGCTCGGCGGTCTGTGCCTGCTCGTCGACGCGGTCGGCACGCCGCGGAGCCCCGGGGCGTCGGCGCGCCCGCTGGCAGCGCTGGCCGGTCTGGTGGCCGGAGTCGGCCCGCTGGTCCGGATCGAGGCCACCCGGGAGACGCTGCTGCTGGTGCCGGTGGTCGGCTGGCTGGCCGCCCGGCGCCGGCCGCAGTGGCTGCCGCTGGCGGCCGGGCTCACCGCCGCCTCGGCGTTCGGTATCTGGGACGCGGTGGGCCCGAGCTGGCCGTACGTGTCCGACCTCACCCGGGTGCTGCGCCCGCTGCTAGCCCTGGGCGCGGTCCTCGCCGCCGGCACGGTCGCCGCCGTGGTCGCCACCCGCCGCGGCGCCCTCCGCGCCCTCCGCGGCCACCGCACCGCCATCGCCTGGGCCGGGGCGGCGCTTGTCGTCGGAGTCGCCGGGTACCTGTTCGCCCGGCCCTGGCTGCAGGTCACCCACTTCCCGGTCGACCAGACCACCCGGATCCTCGAAGGACTGCAGCGCGACCAGGGGCTCCCGGTGGACGGCACGCGGCTCTACGCCGAGCAGACGCTGCGCTGGGTCAGCTGGTACGTCGGGTGGCCGGCGCTGGTGGCCGCCACAGCCGCGGCCGCCGTGCTGGTTTGGCGGACGCTGCGGGTCGGCGACGACCGGTGGGGGGTCACGCTGCTGGTGCTGCTGGCGTCCACCGCGCTGGTGCTGTACCGGCCCGGGATCACCCCGGACCACCCGTGGGCCGACCGGCGGCTGGTGCCGACCGTGCTCCCCGCGGTGACGCTGCTGGCGGTCTGCGCGGTGGCCGCGGCGACCCGGGCGGCCCGGCGGCGGTGGGCCCGACCCGGCCGCGAGCGGCTGGTGGCCGCGGCGGGGGTGGCGGTCCTCGCCGTGCCGGCGGTCATCGCCTCCTGGCCGCTGGCCGTGGCCCGCACCGAGGCGGGCGAGCCGGCCGCGGTCCGCGGCGCGTGCGCCGCCTTCGGTCCCGGCGACGTCGCGCTGCTCGTCGACGCGCGCACCCGGCAGGAGTGGATGCCCGCGCTGCGCCAGGTGTGCGGCGTACCGACGTTCGGGGTACCGGGCCAGCCGACCGACAACGATGCGACTCCGGCCGAGGTCGGCGTGGTGGTGGGGAGGGTCCGCGCCGCCGGCGGCCACCCGGTGCTGGTGGCCCAGTCCGGGGGCGTCCTACCCCGGCTCGCCCGCGCGCCGCAGCGGCAGGTGGCCCGCCTCGGCACCGCGGAGCACGCCCGGCTGCTCGTCCGGCCCGCCGACCGTCTCGTCCCGCTGTCGATCGAGCTCTGGGTCACCCCAGCCGACGCCCCCGCCGGCTAAGGCTGGCCGCTCAACCGGCGTGCGCGCCGACGTGGCCGCGGACCCAGTCCACGATGGACTGCGTGGTGGCGCCCGGAGTGAAGATCTTGGCCACGCCCATCGCCTCGAGCTCGGGAATGTCGTCGTCCGGGATGATCCCGCCGCCGAAGACCACGATGTCGTCGGCGCCCCGCTCCTTCAGCAACTCGATCAGGCGGGCGAAGAGCGTCATGTGCGCGCCGGAGAGCACCGAGAGGCCGACCGCGTCGGCGTCCTCCTGGATGGTGGTCTCGGCGATCTGTTCCGGCGTCTGGTGCAGCCCGGTGTAGACCACTTCCATGCCCGCGTCCCGCAGCGCCCGCGCGACCACCTTGGCGCCGCGGTCGTGGCCGTCCAACCCGGGCTTGGCGACGACGATGCGGATGCGCTCGCTGGACGCCTCCTCCTCGCGCGCACTCATGCCCGCTCCCGCCTCGCTGCGGGCGGGCACCAGGCACCCGGCGCACTAGGGCCTGTCCCGGGCCAGCCGACTCGCTCGCTTCGCTGGTTCATGGGCGCCCTCCGAGGCATGCGGCCGTACGGCCTAAACGGAGGTTACCGCCGGGCGACGGCCGGCGCCCTGGGCAGGCGCCAGGCGGCGAGGGCCAGCAGCGCAAACAGCAGCGCGGACACCAGGGTGCCGACGCCGCCCGCGCTCGGCCGGAGCGCCGGCGAGCGGGCGACCAGCAGCGCGGTCGCCAGTCCCTGGGTGGCCAGCGCGCCGGCTAGCGCGGCGTAGCCGCCGACCACCGCCAGTCGGGGCTGCACGGTGGCCGCGACCACCGCGTACGCCCCGACGCCCAGCGACAGCAGCACACCCCCGACCAGATCCCAGCCGCCGCGCTCGGGGACCGCCGGTGGAGCGAGATGAGCAACCGACGAGTGGAACGGCGACATGCCGAGGACGATCGCCGCGAAGATACCGGCGCCCAGCCCCCAGCCGGCCAGCCGCGGCCGCAGCCGGTCCAGCCGGCCCTCGTCCTCCATCACGGTCCGCGGCCAGGCGATCTCGGCGACCGCCCAGGCCGCCACGACCAGGCCGTACCCGGCCGCGAGCAGCACCAGGCCGGCTCCGGCCGAGTACCGGAGGCTGGTGCCGATACCGAGCGGGAGGTCGGTCGTGCTGCGCTGACCCGCGTCGAGGAAGTAGACCGTGTGTGCGAGCAGGGCGGCCGCGACCACTCCGGCGGCCCGGATCGCGGCGAGGCCCAGCCTGGGCAGCCGGCCCAGGACGGTCAGCACGCCGGCGGCCCCGACCACGGCGACGTACGGGAGCACGACCAGCCAGTCGAACAGGTTCGCCGCGCCGCCGAACCCGCGGCCCCGTACGTACGCGACCGGGAACGCCGCGGCGGCCTGCCGGCACAGCGCGCCGGCCACCGCCACCGCTCCGGCGACCTTGGCAACCACCGGAACCGGACCGACGACCAGCCCGGTCGGCGCGGTCGCGCCAGGCCCGGCCGCCGGCCGGCCACCCTTTCCTCCGGTGCTCGACCCCCCGGCCGGCCGGCCGGCCGCCGCGGGTCTGCTGCCGGTCTTGGCCGGCCGGGCCGCCGTGCTCTTCCGGGCGGTCACCTTGCCCGACGAGGGCCGGGACTTCCGGGACGCGCTCACGGGCGCCGACGTTAGCAACTGAAATCCTCACGCCGGCGTCGGTTATGACGTATCAATCACATGGGGGCCGGGTCTCGTCTACCGTGCCGAACCTCACGGCCTATCGGCCGGCCAGCCGGGTAGGGAAGCGGACAAAGCGCACAGAGGAGGTCGCAACCGTGTCGCATGCCGTACGGCGTCTCCGCCGCGTCGCCACTGGCGCCGGCGCGGAGCTGGCCTACCTGGCTGCGCACGTCGCCCTCTACCCGGTCGGTTTCTTCGCCGAGCGGGTCCGGGACGAGGCCGACCGGTACCGCCTGGACGGCCTGTCGCCCATCCGCCGCGGCCTGGTGATCGGCGACGTCGAGGCCGCAGCGACCCCGATCCTGCTGGTGCACGGCCTGGTCGACAACCGCTCGGTGTTCACCGTGCTCCGCCGGGCGCTGCTGCGGCGCGGGTTCGGCCGCGTCCGGACCGTGAACTACAGCCCGTTCACCTCCGACATCCGGGAGGCGGCGCGGGTGCTGGGGCGCTACGTCGAAGCGCTGTGCGCGCAGACCGGGTACGAGCGGATCCACGTAATCGCGCACAGCATGGGCGGCATGATCGCCCGGTACTACGTGCAGCGGCTCGGCGGCGACGCCCGGGTGCACACGCTGGTGACGCTCGGGTCGCCGCACGGTGGCACCCGGGCCGCGCACCTGTTCCCGGTGCCCATCGTCCGGCAGCTCCGGCCCGGTTCGGATGTCGTCGCGGAACTAGCCCGTCCGGCCTACGAATGCCGCACCCGGTTCGTCGCGATCTGGACCAACGTCGACCAGCTGATCTATCCGAAGGCGAATGCCCGCATCGACCACCCCGACCTGACGGTCCGCAACGTCCTGCTTCCCGACGCCGGCCACTTCTCGCTGCCAATGGACCGGCGGGTCGTGCAGGAGGTCGTACAGACCCTGACATACCTGCACACCGACGGGTCCACGGCAACGCCAGCGGTGACCCCGATCGACGCGGCGCAGTCGAGCGGCTCGGCCGCCGGCGCCGGCGGGACGCAGCGAGCCCGCCGCCGGCGGTCGCAGCGATCCGCCCGCATCCACGACGAGGAAGGGCGTTCGGGCACGGGGGGTCAGGAGCGTGTCCCCTAGGGACACCGCTACAGCCACTCGGGTGACACTGCGTGCCGACATTTGCCTTCGCGGCTGCTCTCGGTTACGGTCCCGTCTCGGTGTTCAGCCAGACGCCGCTTACCTGATGTCGCCGCTCCCGTAGACCCGATGGGAGCAGTACGTCAGCGCAGCGCCGCCGCTCGAGGGGTTGATACGTGTCGCGACACAGCCGGCCGCCTGGCCGACATCGCGTGCACAAGCCGCCGTCCAACAAGGCCCCCGCGGTCCTGGCCTCCGCCGTCGTGGGGGCGACCGTCGCCGCGCTGTCCACCGCCGCCGTCTCCGCCGACGGCGGTCTCGGGATGCTGGCCGCGGACGTCACC
>Ga0210378_10001957_pt1 | contig 10609 bp, 10 predicted proteins | sample PLM1_60_b1redo_FD_155465 | JGI IMG/M metagenome (GOLD analysis project Ga0210378, IMG submission 155465) | Groundwater sediment microbial communities from an aquifer in East River, Colorado, USA - PLM1_60_b1 redo | ecosystem: Environmental > Terrestrial > Soil > Riparian zone | place: USA: East... | reverse complement strand
GCACCTCGAGGCGGTTCATCGCGCTTGCACGGTTCCTGCATTGATGCACGTCCGCGCCCCAGCTACCGAAGCGGGGCTTCAAGACCAAAGGCGGCTCGAGGGCGGAGGGGATCCGCGGGTGGGTCAGGTGCCGCGTCTTCGGATGGGGGAGCCCGGCCGTTGAGAGCAGCCTCGCGGTCAGCAGCTTGTCGTGCATCACGAGCAGCGTCCCCAGCCGGTTGAGCATGCGCACGCCCTCGGCCTCGAGGCGTGCAAGCTCCCAGGTGCCGGGCTCGATCCCATCCAGGGTCGGAAGCAGATCGAGCCGTGCCAGAGCGGCGTCGCCCGGGCCGAGACGGCCCAGCGTGTCGGCGGGCGACATGAGGGTTGTCTCGAGGCCCGCGGGCGCGGCCTCGACGAGCCTCAGGTTCGTCCCGGTCTCGTGGTGCGCGATCAGAGCGAATTGCATCTCACCCGGAGTTTGGAGCAACAAAGCACTCCAAAAGGCCTGCTCAACCACCTTTTATCCTGTTGGGAACCAAACCGGTACCCACGGCAAGGTCAGGCTTTGGCTTCGACCTCGGCGCGCAGCGCGTGGATCCGGCGCTCGATGTCGTCGCGGATCTCGCGGACGGCCTCGAGCGGGAGATCGATCGGATCGGTCAGCTCCCAGTCGAGGTAGCGCTTCCCAGGCAGGACCGGGCAGGCATCGCCGCAGCCCATCGTCACGACGACGTCCGCCCACTCGACGTCGGCCTGCTCGATGCCCTTCGGGCTCCGGTCGCGGAGGTCGATGCCGAGCTCGTCCATCGCGGCGATCACCTCAGGATGCAGCTCACGCTCCGGACGGCTCCCAGCCGACCGCGCCTCGAAGCCCTCGCGCTCGGCGAGCGCCTGCGCCATCTGAGAGCGGCCCGCGTTACCGATGCAGACGAAGTACAGGTTCATTTCGGCTCCGGCTCCAGCTTGTACCCGACCCCGTAGCGAGTCTGGATGAACGTATGCGCGGATGCGTTGCGATCGATCTTCTCGCGCAGCTTGCGGACGAAGACGTCGACGGTGCGGTCACGATGGCCTTCGCGACGGCCCCATAGCTTCTGGAGCAACTCGTCGCGGGTGACCACCCGTCCGCGCTCGAGCGCAAGGGCGTAGAGCACGCGGAACTCGGTCGGCGTCAGTTCGGCGCTGGCGCCGTCGACGTACGCCTGCACCTGGTCCGGGTCGATCCGCAGCTCCTCGATCTCGATCGCCTCGCCTTCCTCGACGCGCTCCGCCCGCGTGCCTCGCCGCGAGGCTGCCCGGACTCGCGCGACGAGTTCTTTCATCGAGAAAGGCTTGACGAGGTAGTCGTCGGCGCCGATCTCGAGGGCGTGCACGCGGTCGTGCTCGGTGCCCCGGGCGCTGACGACGACGATCGGAGTCCCGATGCCCTCGTCGCGGGCCTGCTCGATCAGTCGCCACCCGTCGAGCCGCGGCAGCATCAGGTCAACGATGCACACATCAGGGCGCTCAAAGCGGAGCCGCGCGAGGCCCGTCTCACCGTTGTCGACGGTGACCGGTTCGAAGCCGGAAGCCGAGAGATGACTCGCCATGCCCTGGGCGATGACGTCGTCGTCCTCGACGATCAGCACCTTCGCCATACTGGGCCACGATAATGAAGCGGCTGTTCGGAGCTACGGTCGACCATCGCGAGCACCGTCTTGAAGAGCTCGAGATCGAGGCTGAGCGGGCAAGGGTCCTCATCGAGGAGAGCAGGGAGAACGTCGTCGTCCTCGATGCCGACCTGCGGGTCGTCGCAGCGAGCCGGCGGGCGCGAGAGGCGATCGAGGGTCTCGAAGTCGGCGGCTCGCTCACCGTCGACCTGCTCGAAGGCAAGCACGGTCGGGGGCCGGTCGTCGTCCCATACGAAATCGGGGGCCGGCGTGAGGCCCTCGTCTATCTCGGCGAGCCCGGCGATCTTGCCGCGTACGAGGAACTGCGCGCCGGCTTCACGGCCGCGGTCTCCCATGAGCTCCGCACGCCGCTCGCTCGCCTGCTCGCGCTGCTGGAGACCGCGCTCCTGCCGGGAGCGGAGCCGACCGACTTGCTCGAGAACGCGCGACAGGAGATCGAGCAGATGCGGGAACTGATCGACGATGTCCTCTTCCTCAGCGAGCTCGAGACCGGTCGCGCGATCGTCTCGCTGGGCTCGACCTCGGCGGGCCCAGTGGTCGCTGACGTGGTGCGCCGGTTGGCGGACAGCGCGGAGCGAGCCGGAGTGAAGCTCGAGACCGAGGTGGAGAAGGGCGTGCGGCTTCCGCTGAGGCCGAGGATGCTGCGCATGGTCGTGGAGAACCTCGCCGCGAACGCGATTCGGTACGCAGGCGAGGGAGCAACGCTTCGACTCGCTGTCGCCGACACCGGCGAGGAGGTGGTTCTGACCTGTACTGACAACGGGGTCGGGGTCGATGAGGCCGATCTGCCGCGGCTGTTCGAGCGCTTCTATCGCAGTGACCGGGCGAGAGCGTCGCGCGGAACCGGCCTTGGCCTGGCCATCGTCAAGCACGTCGTCACGGCGGCGGGGGGCGCCGTCGAGGCGGACGGCGCGCTCGGCCGGGGCCTGACGATTCGCTGTCGGTTCCCTGCGCCCGTATAGGCGCGTTCACCACCTGTTCACCACTTCCTAACCGCATGTCGACGAGCGGCTGACGGACTATTTCGGGGAATGGCTGCAAGCCGAAGAAGGGGTCTCGTCGTCGTGCTGCTCGCGCTTCTGCTCGCGTTGCCGGCGGCCGGTTGCGGGCGCGAGCGCCCGAAGGCTGAGACGGCGACCGGTCCGGCGGACACGGGCGCCTTCGAAGAGGAGGCCTTGTCCGGCAGGGTTCGCGCCGACGGCTCGAGCACCGTCGCACCCCTCGTAAGCCTCGCCGCCGAGCGGTTCCGCAAACAGGAGCCCGGCGTCAAGGTGACGGTCGGCATCTCGGGCACGGGCGGCGGGTTCGAACGCTTCTGTCGCGGCGAGACCGACCTTTCCAATGCCTCGCGCACGATCGAGGCCGACGAGATCGCCAACTGCAAGAAGAAGCGCATCGACTACCTGGAGCTCCAGGTCGCGAACGACGGGCTCTCGGTGGTGGTCAACAAGAGCAACGACTGGGCGAAGTGCCTCACCGTCGAGCAGCTGAAGAAGATCTGGCAACCGGGCTCCAAGGTCAAGAACTGGAAGGACGTCGACCCGAGCTTCCCCGACCAGAAGCTCACGCTCTACGGGCCAGGGACCGACTCCGGCACGTTCGACTACTTCACGGGCGCGATCGTCGGCGAGGAGGGTGCGAGTCGCACGGATTACTCCGCGAGCGAAGACGACAACGTCATCGTGCGCGGCGTGGCCGGCGAGAAGGGCGCTCTCGGCTACTTCGGGCTCTCCTACTACGAGAGCAACAAGAATCGGCTGAGAGCAGTCGAGATCGACGGCGGCGACGGCTGCGTCGCGCCAAGCGTCCAGACCGTGCAGGACGATACGTACAAGCCACTGTCGCGACCGCTCTTCACCTACGTCAAGAAGGAATCACTCGACAAGCTGGCAGTCGACGCGTTCCTCCAGTTCCTCCTCGACAACGAGGAGACACTCGCAAAGGGCGCCCTCTTCGTGCCGCTGACGAGCGATCAGCTCGAGCGGTCTCGCACCGTGCTCCAAGGTGCCGCGACGGACGTCGAATGATGTTCACCAGATTTTCCCAGGACGTTCACCCCACCGGCACCCAACCGCTTCGTGCGTCGGTCGAGAATGGCCGCGACCTACGAATGTGGAGGGAAAACGAATGAGAAAGTTGCCTTACGGGACTGCGGTCCTGCTTGCGGTGGCGGCGGCGTTCGCGCTCGCACTGGCGGCCGCGGCTTCTGCCACGACGTCCGGGCCGCAGGTGTCCGGGCGAATCACGGCCGATGGCTCGAGCACGGTGGGTCCCTATGCCCAGGCCGCGGCCGAGCGCTTCGAACGCGCGAACCCCAGCGCGAAGATCGTTGTCGGCATCTCGGGTACGGGCGGCGGCTTCGAGCGCTTCTGCAAGGGGGAGACCGACCTGTCGAACGCTTCGCGGCCGATCAAGTTGACCGAGGCCAAGAAGTGTCAGGACAACGGCGTGCAGTACATCCAGTTCCTGGTCGCGAACGACGGGCTCTCCGTTGTCGTCAACAAGAACGTGAGCTGGATCAGCTGCATCACGCCGGACGAGCTGAAGAAGATCTGGGACAAGGGCTCGAAGGTGAACAGCTGGAACCAGGTGCGCCCGAGCTTCCCGGACGTCCCGCTGAAGCTCTTCGGGCCGGGAACCGACTCCGGGACCTTCGACTTCTTCACCGAGAAGATCAACGGCAAGGCCAAGCAGAGCCGGTCGGATTACACAGCGAGTGAGGACGACAATGTGCTCGTTCGCGGGGTCGAGGGCGAGCGCGGCGCGATGGGCTACTTCGGCTACTCGTACTACGTCGAGAACAAGAGCCGCCTGAAGCTGCTCAAGATCCACAACGGCACCCGGTGCGTCGCACCGAGCATCGCGTCCGTCCAGGCAGCCACCTACAAGCCTCTCTCGAGGCCGCTCTTCATCTATGTGAAGAAGTCGTCCTTCAACCGAGGCGTAGTGCGGGCGTTCATCAGGTTCATCATCCTCAACGAACGCTCGATCGCACGGACGGCGCGCTTCATCGCGCTGACCAAGCCGCAGCTCGCGAAGGCGAAGCGGCAGTACAACGCTGCAATCAGGAACCGCTAGGACAGAGGAGGGCTCACGGACTAAGTGGCGACGAGTGAGCTCTCCCCTCCAGTTCCGCAGTTAAGAGCGGCACGCAGGCGCTGGGGCGAGGATGTCATCAAAGGACTCCTCGCCCTCTGCGCCCTCGTATCCGTGGCGACGACGGTCGGCATCGTCGTTGCGCTCTTCATCCCGGCGATCGAGTTCTTCCGCGAGGTCTCCGTCTGGGACTACCTCACGGGAACCGAGTGGACGGCTCTGTTCAGCGAGCCGAGCTTCGGCGTCCTGCCGCTCGTGGCGGGAACGGTGCTCGTCACGCTCGTCGCGGTGCTCGTGTGCGCCCCGTTCGGTCTCGGGGCGGCGATCTACCTCAGTGAGTACGCGCACGGGCGAGCCCGCAACTTCTTCAAGCCGACACTCGAGGTGCTCGCAGGGATCCCAACCGTCGTCTACGGCTACTTCGCGCTCACCTTCGTCACACCGCTGCTCCAGGACGTGGGCTTCAACGTCGGGCCGTTCAGCGCCCTGAGCGCGGCCCTCGTCATGGGCGTGATGCTGATCCCGACCGTGGCCTCGGTCTCCGAGGACGCGATGTCGGCGGTTCCTCGCGACTTGCGCCAGGGTGCCTACGCCCTCGGCTCCACACGCCTCCAGGTGTCGACTCGGATCGTCGTCCCTGCCGCGATCTCCGGAATCATCGCCTCCTTCGTGCTCGCGATCTCGCGTGCGGTGGGCGAGACGATGATCGTCCTCATCGCGGCCGGCGGCCAGCCGAACCTGACGCTCAACCCCACTGAAGCCGTGCAGACGATGACCGCGTTCATCGCCGCCACAGCCCAGGGTGATGTTGCCACGGGGACGATCGCCTACAAGACGATCTTCGCCGTCGGCGCGACTCTGTTCGTGATGACGCTGGTGATGAACATGGTCTCGATCCGGCTCGTGCGTCGTTTCCGGGAGGTGTATGAATGAGCGCGATGCCCGGTGCCCTCGGGGGCGGCGCGCGTCGACGCGGACGCCTGAGTGGGCTTGCCTTCCACGGCTTCCTGCTCTTCTCCCTGGCGATCGGCATCGCCACGCTCGGCGCCCTGCTCGTCCAGGTCGTCGTCGAGGGCTGGCGTTATGTCGATGCCGTCCTGCTCTTCGAGCCGCCTTCAGCCGAGCCCGCGCTCGCCGGGGCGGAGCCCGCGATCCTGGCGACGATCTTCCTCGGCTTCCTGCTGATCCTGCTGACCGTCCCCATCGGAGTCGGTACCGCCGTCTATCTGGAGGAGTACGCGGACAAGGAGCGCTGGTACAACCGCTGGCTCGAGATCAACATCCAGAACCTGGCGGCCGTGCCGTCGATCGTCTACGGGATCCTCGGGCTCGCGTTTCTCGTCCGCGGGCTCGGCCTCGGCCGCGTGCTGCTCGCCGGCGCGTTCATCCTCACGCTGCTCGTCCTCCCGACAGTGATCATCGCCGCCCGCGAGGCGATCCGGGCCGTCCCAGGCTCGATCCGTGAAGGCGCGTACGCGCTCGGCGCGACGAAGTGGCAAGTGGTCTGGCGCCAGGTCCTCCCCGGAGCGACACCCGGGATCGCGACGGGGTCGATCCTTGCGCTCTCCCGGGCGCTCGGTGAAACGGCCCCGCTGCTCCTCGTCGGCGCCCTGACGTATGTGTCGTTCAACCCGACGTTGTTCGGCGATTTCACGGCTCTTCCCGTGCAGATCTACCAGTACATCTCCCGGCCGCAGGAAGAGTTCAGAGGCATCGCCGCGGGGGCGATCATCGTTCTGCTCGCGATCCTGCTGACGCTGAACTCCCTCGCGATCTGGCTTCGCAATCGCTATCAGAGAAAGTGGTGAGCATGGCCGAAACTACGGATGCACCTGGCACAATCGTCGAGGTGAGCCTCGAGAACCTCGTGCAGCGCGACGACCGCCGGCAACCGGCTCCCGGAGCGCGACAGGTCGTCTTCGATGTGAACGACCTGAGCGTCGCTTACGACGGGTCGACGGCCCTCAAGGAGGTCTCGCTCGAGATCTACCGGAATTACGTGACGGCCTTCATCGGCCCGTCCGGCTGCGGGAAGAGCACGTTCATCCGTTGCTTCAATCACCTGAACGCTCTGATTCCCGGGGCCAAGATCGAGGGCAAGATCCTCTACCACGGCCAGGATCTCTACGGGCCGGAAGTCGACTCGGTCGAGGTGCGGAAGCGGATCGGGATGGTCTTTCAGAAGCCGAACCCGTTTCCCAAGTCGATCTACGACAATGTGGCCTTCGGCCCGCGGGTGCTCGGCATGACGGACAACCTCGACGACCGCGTGGAGAAGGCTTTGCACCAGGCGGCGCTCTGGGACGAAGTCGGTCATCGGCTGAAGAAGAGCGCCCTCAGCCTGTCGGGGGGCCAGCAGCAGCGGCTCTGCATCGCACGCTGTCTCGCCGTGAACCCGGAAGTGATCCTGATGGACGAGCCGGCGTCGGCGCTCGATCCAATCGCGACGACGCGCATCGAGGATCTGATGCACCAGCTGAAGGAGGAGTACACGATCGTCGTCGTCACGCACAACATGCAGCAGGCCGCGCGGGTCGCCGACATGACCGCCTTCTTCAGCATCGAGCGCGGCGAGGAAGGCGAGCGTTCGGGAATCCTCGTCGAATACGACTCGACCGAGAAGATCTTCACCCAACCGAGCGACAAGCGGACCGAGGACTACGTCACGGGGCGCTTCGGATGAGTCGGATGCGGGTCACGCTTCAGGTTGAGCTCGACACGATCCAGGCGAACCTCGTCGAGGAAGGGGAGCTCGTCCTGCGGGCGCTTCGAGGCGCGATGGAGGCACTGCAGCAGCGTGACCCCGAGCTCGCCGACGAGGTGATCGCCTTCGACGACGAGGTCGACCGGCAGTACGTCGGCATCCAGGAGGGCATCGCCTCGCTGCTTGCCCGTCAGGCGCCGGCAGCCGGGGACCTCCGGCTGGTGCTCGGGATGCTGCACACGAACCTGCACCTCGAGCGGATGGCCGACTACTGCGTGACGATCGCGAAGCTGACGAAGCTCGTGTACGGCATCTCGCCGGACCCCAAGCTGATCGAGGCCTTCCAGGAGATGGGCTTGCGCGACGAGGAAATGATCCGTGCGTCGCTCGATTCGTTTGTGGACCGCGACCTGGCCGGAGCCGAGACTCTCGTCGATCTCGACGAGCTCGTCGATCGCGGCAACCGCCGGGTCGTGCAGCACGTTCTCGCGCTCGGGAGCAACCCGGCGCTCCGTGAGTGGGGGCTCCGCATGATCATCGTCTCGCGCTGCCTCGAGCGGATCGGGGACCACGCCGTCGACATCGGCGAGCAGACCGCGTATCTCGTCACCGGCGAGTTCCGCGAGTTCACGGACGCGTCGCACGTCGAGGACGACGACTCGTCCTCGAGCAACTCGAACAGCTAACTCAACACTCCTTAACACAGGCGCAAAGCGCCGTTAAACGGGCCGGCTGCATAGTGAGGCCATGCAATTCCGAGGGCGCACGGTGGACTGGATACGCGGAGGCGACGACGACGGTCCGGTAAGTGATCCGGGACTCCGCTCCGGGACAGTCGCAAGGCGCCTTCGAATCCCGCTCTCCGGAGGTGTTATCCCCGACAGCGGCGCGGCAGACGCGGGTCTGCGAGGGGGCAAGACCCGCGTCGTCGTCGCCCGGTGAGGGCCACACGGTCGGCGGCGAGATCGTCAAGACAGTCAGATCAAGCTAGGGCGGCAACCTCCCTCTCCCCGGAGTAGCGGCCCAAAAGGCGTCCCCCGCCTACCCGGCGCTCAACCCCCGGCGGGGGACGCTCCTCCTCTCGAGACCTGTCCGGTGCCTGGCACCGGACGTGGCGGATCAGGCCTTGACCGGTACCGGCTTCGCCTTCTCGGCCGCGGCTTTGAGACCCTCGCCGAAGGTGGGGTACACGTGGTGCATGGCGGCAATGTCGTCGATGGTCGCGCCAAATCTCAGCGCCAGCGAGAAGCCCTGGACGATGTCGCCGGCGTTGCGCGCCACGACGTGGATGCCGAGCACCCGCCGCGAGTCCCGCTCGTAGATCAGCTTGTAGAGAAGGTGCTTCGCCTCGATGTACGCGGCGCGCGCCACCCCGGTGTGATCGACCGTCTCGTACTCGAGCCCCTCCGCCTCCACCTCCTGCTCCGTCAGCCCGACGGCGCCCACCTCGGGGTCCGTGAAGATCGAGGTCGGTAGCACCGAGTAGTCGGCGACGGGCGCGTCGTCGGTGAACATGTCGTCCACTGCGAGGCGCGCCTGGTACTGGGCGATCGGCGTCAGCTGCGCAAGCCCGGTGACGTCTCCCGCGGCCCACACCCCCTCGACCGAGGTGCGCAGATGCTCGTCGACGACGATCCCGGTCCGGTGGTGCTCGATCCCGATCCGCTCGAGGTTGAGGGCCTCGACGTTCGGCACTCGTCCTGAGGCCAAGAGGACGCGCGTCACACGCACCTCCCGCGAGCCCTCGCCGTCCTTCGGCACGATCGTCGCCGCCACTTCCTGCCCGTCCTTCTCTACCCGCGTGACGCGCGAGCTCATGACGAGCTCGATACCTTCGTCCTGCAGGGCACCGGCCAACTCGTCGGCGGCCTGCGCGTCGGTGCGAGGGGCGAGGTGGTCACGGGAATGGACGACCGTCACCTGCGAGCCGAAACGCGAGAACGCCTGACCGAGCTCGAGCCCGACCGGCCCGCCGCCGACGACGAGCAGCGACTCCGGCAGCTCGGTCAGCTCCAGCGCCGAGACGTGGTCGATCCAGTCGATGTCGTCGATGCCCTCGACCGGCGGGATCGCTGTCCGCGAGCCCGTGGCGATCAGGATCCGCTCCGCTCCCAGCTCTTCGTCCCCGACTCGTACGGAGTCTGCGGAAACGAGCTCCGCCTCCCCGTCGTAGGTGTCGAACCCCTGCTCTTTCAGCTCCTGCACCCAGCGGGGTTGCGGCTTCTTCAGCGAGTCCTTGCGTGCCTTGATCTGCGCGAGGTCGGCGCGCGCGGGCCCGACGTCGATGCCGACGATGCTCGCGAGGCGGTTCACGTCGTGCACGAGCTCGGCGACGACGAGGTAGGCCTTCGTCGGCTTGCACGCCACGTTCGGGCAGCTACCGCCCCAGCGCGTGCTCTCGACCAGCGCCACCTTCGCGCCGTGCTCCTGTGACGCCTTCTGCGCCCCGGCTCGCGCGGCCGAGCCCGCGCCGAGCACGATCAGGTCGTAACGGTCCGCCGGCATCATGCCTCCTCTGGTCGTCGTCTAAGGCGGAGGCTAGCCTTGCTGAGTGCCGATCGAGGCGCACTTCGGCGAGAGCACCCCTTGGTCGGTCGGTGTCGAGGAGGAGCTGATGGTGCTCGACGGCGAGACGCTCGCTCTGTCCCCGCGTGCGGCAGAGCTGATCGCCGCCGGCGAGGAGACCCGTCACGCCGGGCTGTTCAAGAGCGAGCTCTTCGCCTCGGCGCTCGAGCTCAACTCGGGAGTATGCGAGAGCGCCGGCGAAGCACGGGATGTGATCGCCGAGCTCCGCCGTCTGGGGGCCCAGCTGGCGAAGGAGCGTGGCCTCGAGCTCGCCGCAGCCGGCACCCATCCGTTCAGCCGCCCCGAGGATCAGGAGATCGTCGACGAGCCACGCTACACCGAGTTCGTCGAGTACCTTGGGATCTCCGCGCGGCGCCAGGGTGTGAGCGGCCTCCACGTGCACGTCGGCATGCCGAGCGCCGAGGCCTGCTTTCAGGCGCTTGAGGCGACGCTTCCCTGGCTGCCGGTGCTCCTCGCCATGTCGTCGAACTCACCGTTCCTCGCCGGAGAGGAGACGGGCCTGGCCTCGAATCGCGCCGAGGTGCTGGCTCAGCTTCCCCGGAGCGGTGCGCTGCCGGCCTTTCGCTCCTAC
>Ga0210378_10001956_pt1 | contig 10609 bp, 7 predicted proteins | sample PLM1_60_b1redo_FD_155465 | JGI IMG/M metagenome (GOLD analysis project Ga0210378, IMG submission 155465) | Groundwater sediment microbial communities from an aquifer in East River, Colorado, USA - PLM1_60_b1 redo | ecosystem: Environmental > Terrestrial > Soil > Riparian zone | place: USA: East... | reverse complement strand
TATCGAGGGCCTCTTCGGCATCAGGATCGAGGACATCGTGGCGGTGACCGCCGACGGGGTCGAGCGCCTGAACCGGAGCACACGTAAGCTCCAGATCGTGGCTTGACCTCCTGATCCGACGTGGAGTGATCCTGCGGCCCGAACAGTGCGAATCACGGACGTGACGGCGGTTCATGAGGGTCGACATCAGGCCACGCGAGGGACGAGATCATGAGGATGGACACGTCGGACTTCGACCTGGACAAGTACCTTCGCGCATCCAACCGCGTCGATCTCTCGACGGTCGAGTGGGATCGCGTGGGGCAGCATCCCGTCGCCGTCGATGAGGCCCGCTGTCTGACCTACATGATGGACATCGAGACCCACACGGTCGTGTTCTTGCGCGACCTCCTGGCGACGAGGGCCTCGTTCGACCCGGAGGTCACCGCGTTCCTCTCCTGCTGGGTCTACGAGGAGCTCTGGCACGGGGAGGCGTTCAGCCGCTTCCTGGGCGAAGCGGGCTACCGGGTCCCGCCCACCTACGAGCACGTCGCGGGAGTCGATCCGTTCCCGACCCGCTTCGACCGCAATCAGTGGATCCGCCAGAAGTTCGGGACGAAAGGCTACGTCTCTCACATGGGCACACTGCTGGGTTCGGCGCTCTTCCGGGACTTCGTCGCCATCCACATGACCTGGGGCGCGGTGAACGAGCTGAGCACGTTGACCGCCTATCACCGCATCATCGCTAAGACCGAGCACCCCGTCCTGATCCAGCTGCTCCAGGCGATCATCAAGGACGAGCGGCGGCACTTCGCGTTCTATCGGGCGCAGGCGAGGATGCGTCTCGCCGGGTCGAGGCAGGCGCGCACGATCACCCGCTGGGCGCTCGAGCACCTCTGGGCTCCCGTGGGAACGGGTGTGAGACCACAGCCGGAAACCGACTTCGTGATCCATTCTCTATTCGGCGACGCCGACGGGCTGATCGCCGTCAAGGAGATGGAGCACACGCTCGGAGAGCTGCCGGGGCTCGAGGGGAGCACCTTCCTCGCCGGCGCGCTCGAAGGGGCCGCACGGCGTCTCGGCAAGCCGCTCGGCGTCGGCTGACCACGCTTCGGTTCCTTGCGACCTTAGTCCCGAGGACGGACCCTGGTGCCCTCCGCCGCGTCCATGACCTCGAGGCCCATCGCCTGGAGCTCGTCGCGGAGCTCGTCGGATCGCGCGAAGTCCTTCGCCGATCGTGCCCCGTCCCGTTCGGCCACGAGCCGCTGGATCTCCTCGGTCGGCTCCCAACCGGCCCTCGCCTCCCGCTCCAGATCGAGACCGAGGACGTGGTCCCAGGATGCGAGGAGCGCGCGCTTCTCCGCGGACGGCATGTCGGTCGAGTGGTCGAGGTCGTTCACCACTCGGACGGCAGTCGGCATATCGAGGTCGCTCGCTACCGCTTCTCGGAAGCGAGCGTCGAAGTCTTTCCCGGCTGCACCCAGGTCCGCGGAGGGCTCGCCCCATTCCGCCACGTGACGCCGGAGCTGCTTCACGCGCTGGTCGGCGGTCCCCATCGCCTCCCAGGTGAAGTCCATCTCCGAGCGGTACCGCGTCTGGAAGGTGAGCCATCGGAAAGCGAGGGGATCGAGGCCACGTTCGACCAGTTCGGGCGCGCGGATCACGTTGCCGGTCGACTTCGCGATCTTCTGGCCCGTGAGCCGGAGGAATCCGCCGTGCAACCATGTGGAGACCACCTCGTGGCCCACGGCACCTTCGGATTGCGCGATCTCGTCCTCGTGGTGCGGGAACTTGAGGTCGTTGCCCCCGGTGTGGATGTCGAAACGGTCGCCCAGGTACTTCATCGACATCGCGGAGCACTCGATGTGCCAGCCCGGGAAACCCTCACCCCACGGGCTCGGCCATTTCATCAGACGCCCCGACCCCGCCGCCTTCCAGAGAGCGAAGTCGGCGGGGTGCCGCTTCGAAGGATCCGTCTCGAGGTCCCGGTGCCCGGCCCTCAGCTTGTCCAGGGTGTTGCCGGAGAGCTTCCCGTACCCCTCGAAACTCGCAACGTCGTAGTAGACGGAGCCGGAGTCCACGACGTAGGCGTGCTCGCGCTCGATCAGCGTCTCCGTGAGCGCGATCATCTCGGGGATGTGGTCCGTCGCCTTCGGCATCAGATCCGGGACCCGGATGCCGACGGCGGCCATGTCTTCGAGGGCCGCCTTCGTGTACTTCTCCGCGATCTCGAGCGGCTGGAGCCCCTCGTCCTCCATCGCGAGGAGCATCTTGTCGACGGCTTCCGGCGAGGATTCGTCGGTCATGTGTCCGACGTCGGTGATGTTCTGGACCAGGGTGACGTCGTATCCCTCGAACTCCGCGACGCGCCGGACCAGATCCGCGAGCATGAAGGTGCGCAGGTTCCCCAGATGCACGGAGCGGTATACCGTCGGGCCGCAGGCGTACATCTTCACCCGGCCCGGCTCGACCGGAACGACCTCCTCGACCTCACGCGAGAGCGTGTTGTACAGACGCACGCGCCAATCCTAGCGGGGCCTGCCGGTCGGACCGGCGCGGGTGGTGTCTCAGAGACACCACCCGGCGCGGGTCACTCCTCGCTGGGTTGGGTTCCCCCGATGCGTTGCCGAGGTTCGCTCCGGCCGTTCCCCGACGACTGCTGGGCCGCGACGAGCGCCCCCACAGGCGGAGGTGGAACCGGGACCGGGATGGTGCCTTCGACGCCTCCGTGTTGGAGGTGCGCGGCCGAGCACGCGGCGTGGTACGCCTCGAGCTCTTCCAGGAATCGCGCGTCGTGATAGCGACGCCCGTCGATGTTCGGCCCCTCGCGACCCTCGATGATGGCTTCGACATCGTCGCCCGTGATGGTCTTGTAGGTCTCGAGAGCGTGGGCGACGGTGAGCACGTCATCGCGATGCTCCTCGAGCAGCGCCATGGTCTTGTCGTACAGCTCCCGCAACTTGCTCTCGACCGACTTCCCGAACTCGGTGTCGAACAGCGAGCGGTCGGCTCCCGTCTCCGAGGGCTGTACCGGCCCTCGAAGGCCCGCCAAGGTAACCGAACGCGAGGCGATGGTGTCTCCCATCGCGAAGTAGGCGAGCATCTGCGTCGTCAGTGCGGTAGCCCCGCGCATGTCCCCACCCACGCCCGTGGAGTGGTCGCCTTCGAAGAAGAGCCGTTCACCTGCGAGCGAGGCGAGGAACGTGATCACGTCGATCTCGCGCTCGGAACGCCACTGGACGAACTGATCCTCGGGCGGGATCGAAGAGACGAAGCCGCCGACGTCGCCCCGGCGCTCGATCGTCGCGAGATCGATCGTCATGTGCTTCCTGAGGTGATACGCCGCCACCGCGTGGCATGCCTCGTGCACCGCCACCGCGTGACGCTCGCGCTCGATGTACTCGTGGTCATCGGGGAGCCCGTGCTGCTTCACGTGCTTCGCCTTGACGACGTCCGTCCAGCCGACCCGGTCGCGTCCGTCGCGGATCGCGATGACGAGCGACTCGTTCACGATGTCCTTCATGTCGGCGCCGCCCGCGTACGGCGTGATGGTCGCCAGCTTCGTGATCTCCTCGTCGCCGAGATCGTGCTTCACCTTGTCGAAGTAGTACCGGTAGGTGGCGACGCGACCTTCCAGCTGGGGGAACCCGACCTTGAACTTCCGGTCGATCCGCCCGGGCCGGAGCATCGCTTCGTCGAGCACGTGCGGCTGGTTCGTCGCGAAGATGTGGAGGATCCGGTACCGCGGCGGGGGCTTCGGCTTCATGCCGAGGAGCCGTCGGAGGCGATTCGTCAACCCTCGGGGCTTCTTGAGTCCGTCCATCGCGGAAAGGAGCGCCTGCAGCGTCCCCATGCCGCCGCCCCCCATGCCTCCCATCATGATGCGCTCGGTCTGGCCTCCTCCGAAGGGCGCGAGCTCGAAGACGGTGTTGCGGCCCGCATCGGAGACGTAGCCCATCCCGTTGCAGGTGAGTGCGTTGGTCCACGGCGTGACCGCGGGGCTCATCGTCCAGCCGCCCTGAGGGCCCACGTTGCCACGGTTGCCCAAGGAGTCGGCCTCGTCGATGAACACGATGACTCCGCCGTAGCGCGTGGCGAGCTTGCGGAGCTTCCGATACAGAGACTTGACCTTCAGGATGCCGACGCCCATGAACATGTTGATGAAGGCGCCGGGCTCGACGAAGACGAAGGGCTTGGCCGTTTCGCCCGCCACCGCCTGGGCCATCAGCGTCTTGCCCGTCCCCGGGGGGCCCCAGAGAAGGATGCCGCCCGGGACGTAGCCGCCGCGCTTCTCGATCGCCTCGGGGTCCTCGAGGAAGATGATGTTCTCCTTCACCCGTTCGAGGACCGAGTCCTGTCCCTTCACGTCGGAGAATCGGGTGTCCATGTCGTCGGGCATGTACACCTCGATGCCGCCGCGCGACATGAACCAGAAGATCCCGACGAACTGCAGGATCCCGAACGAGATCAGGAACGCGAAGTAGACGAGCTGACCCATCGACTCCTTGATGAGGCCGGGGAGCCGGAACCATGCCTCGAGCGCGTTGACCTGATCACCCGGCTGGCTGATGAACGAGGCGATGATCGCCCCGAAGATCCAGGCGAACACGAGGAGCCGCAAGAGCCGGCCGAGCCGGAACCGTACATTCGCGTTGATCCGGCCGAGAGCGGCTTCCTCTCGGTCGAGCGTCTTCCGCCACATGCGGAAGTAGCCCTTCGACTGCTCCTGGAGGTAGTAGTGGAGCTGACGGAGCACCTCGATCGCCACGAGGGCGAGGAGCCACCAACGCTTGCTCACCTGATCCTGGAGCGCGCTGCGGAACGACATGTTGCTCGCCGAGACGTCGGCGAGGACGAGCACGAGGAACGCGCCGAGCAGGAAGACCAGCAGGCGGATCCGGTCCCAGAGGTGCGCCGGCGTCCGGTATTCGCGCTCGGATTCCTTCGGGCGGCTCGTGAACTCGAAGCGAGGTTTCGGCTGGGTGTCCAGATCGCTCGGCATGGGGAACCTCTCATCCGTCCATCGGGGGACCGGTGTATCGAACCATTATGAGACTTCGAGCGGGGAAGATGGGAGCCCTGAGATCAAGTCTCAGGTCGGGAGCGGGCGGTCCTCGAAGGGGATCGACAGGGCGACCGTGGTGTTCGTGGTGACCCCCGCCTTCTCGCGGAGCCGCCTGATCAGATCCTCGAGGTCGCCGGTCGTCCCCGTGCGGACCTTGAGCACGTAGTTCGCCTCGCCGGCGACCGAATAGCAGTCCTCGACCTCCGGGAACTCACGGACGCGCGCCGGCAGATCGTCCGGCTGGTGAGGGTCCAGTGGCGTGACCGCGATCAGGGCGGTCACGAACAGGCCGATCGCCTCCGCATCCAGGACCGCCCGGTAGCCGCGGATCACTCCCTGGTGTTCCAGTTTCCGAACGCGATCGTGCACCGCGGAGGCCGACAGACCCACCCTGGCGCCCACGTCGGCGTACGTGGCCCGTGCGTCGTCCTGCAGCGCGGTGAGGATGGCGAAGTCCCGTTCATCCAGCACGCGAGCATGCTCCCACACGGCGCGGGGGACAGAGAAATCCCCGCGATGGCCGATTGTCCGGTGGATCCGAGTGGCGGTAGATTCGCTTCCTCCTCCTCCCGGGTCCCCCGGAGGAGGCTCCTGTTCGTTTGGAACACCGTCCGGCGCGACCTCCGGCGAGGACCGACCCCGCCGGGCCTCGCTTCGAACCGATCCTGAAGCCCGGCGGCGGTCTCCGGTGGATCACCCGGCTCGATCCGGCCGGCGACGTCGAGTACCGGCAGGCGGTGCGCCCGCTCGCCGGCCGGATCGAGCGGGCGCTCGGACCGGAGGTGTTCGCGATCCGGACGCGCCCGGCGCCGGGCGGATGGCGGCCGACGCCTTGGGGACCCGCCCGGGCCGCGTGGCGAAGGACGCTTCGGAACGTCATCGACGGGGCGACCCGCGGCACGGCGTTCGCCGTGGCCGACGTCCGCGATTGCTACGGCTCGATCTTCCCCGAGACGGTGCACGCGCTCCTGGGGCCGGAGGCCGCGCACGCCGTCGCCTTCCTCCGCCGCCTCCAGGAAGGCGCCGTGCGCGGCCTCCCCGTCGGCCCCGACCCGTCCGCGATCTTGGCCAACGCCGTCCTCTCGGAGATGGATCGCGCCATCCGAGGCACGGGCGCTCGACATCTGCGATGGGTCGACGACATCGTCCTCTGGGGATCGCGCGCCGACGTCGGTCACACGCTAAGCGCGCTCGACGACGTCGCCGCCCGCATGGGCCTCGCGCTGCACCAGGACAAGACGAGGTTCCTCGCGGATCGGTATGAGGCCCGAACCGTCGCGCTCGGCGAGCGGGACTCCTCTATCATCGCGGCGCCGTGAGGACCCTTTACCGCGCATCGCGGATCGTGACCCTTTCCCACCCGTCGATGGGGGAGTGGATCCTCGTCGACGGGCGCCACGTGCAGCGCGTGGGCACGGGCGACCCTCCGGAGGCGGACCTCACGATCGAGCTTCCCGGCACGACCATCGTCCCGGGGTTCATCGACAGTCACGTGCACCTCACCGCCACCGGACGCTCGCTGACGAACGAGGACGTCCGGGCATCCACGTCCAAGGAGGAGCTGCTCGACCTCGTCCGGCAACGATCGGAGGCGGGGACGTCTCCGGTCCACCTCGAAGGCTTCGACGAATCGCGCTGGGATCGGCCGGATCTGCCGACTGGCGCGGACCTCGACGAGCTCACCGCCCTGCCGGTCGTCGTGATGCGGACAGACGGGCACATCTCCGTCGTGAGCTCGGCGGTGCTCGCCGACGTCGACCTCGCTGACGCGGAAGGGATCGAGGTGGGGGAGGACGGGAACCCGACGGGCCGGCTCACCATGGAGGCCAACCGCCGCGTCTCCGAGTGGGTCGAGGCGTCTTATGAACGTCGTCTGATCGAAGAGTTCCAGCTGCAAGCTGCCGGGCTCGCAGCCTCCCGGGGCGTGACGGCCGTGCACGAGATGTCGATGGATCTCGCCGACCTCGAGGTGTTGCTCGGACATCGAGGACAGTTGCCCGTCGACGTGTCGCCGATCCCGGCGACGTTGTCCCTTCCCGAGTCGATGGAGCGAGGGTTCCTCGCGATCGGGGGAGATCTCCCGATCGACGGTTCGATCGGGGCGAGGACGGCGGCGCTCGTGCATCCGTACGAAGACGGGCTGGAGCTCGGTGAGCTCTACCACGACGACGATACGCTCGCGGAGTTCTTCCATGCAGGTCACAACGCCGGCCTGCAGGTCGGTGTCCACGCGATCGGCGATCGAGCGATCGAGCAGGTCCTCACGACATGGGAACGTGTCTACCTCGCGCTCGACTCGAGGGAGCGGAGACACTTCCGGGCACGACGCCACCGGATCGAGCACTTCGTCCTCCCGTCGGCGGATCAGATCGAGCGAGCGGCGATGCTCGGACTGGCCGTCTCGGTCCAGCCCACCTTCGACCGATCCTGGGGGCAGGGCGGCGGACTGTACGAGGAGCGCCTCGGGCCCGCACGTGCGATGGCCGCGCACCCGATCCGGACGATGCTCGATCGCGGGATCGAGGTCGGCGTCGGTTCGGATTCACCGGTGACGCCGCTCGACCCGATGCTCGCGATCGCAGCGCTCGAGGGCCATCACGAGCCGACGCAGCGGTTGACGAGGCTGGAGGCACTCAAGCTCCATCGAGTGGGGAGCGCTCGGCTGGGTCATCAGGACGGCAAGAAAGGAGCGCTCGAACCGGGCCGTCACGCAGACTTCGCCGCGTACGACGACGACCCTCTCGACGTGCCCTCCCCGGAGGGACTCCGCCCCGTCCTCACGGTCTCCCTCGGCCGCGAGGTCTTCCGAGCCTGATCCGGGCGCGGAACAGGTGTCTTGTCACTGTTTCTGGGTATTCGGGTTGCCGTCCAGTCCCGCCCTCGCTAACGTCCTGGCTGCGTCGCCGCCCCGGCGGAGACGCAAGCGGAGCCCGAGAGGCTGAGTAGAGAACGCGGCGCCCCGGCGTCGCGGCCCCAAAGGTCTCTCGGGCTCTCGCGTTTCCAACTTCCTCCGCCGGGGAACATCCTGTATCTCCACGGCGTACTTCCATGGCAAGCGGATACGTGAGCGCTAGAATCCGCGGCCGTATCGAGGACCGAACCCGGAGGAACAGGTGGCAGAGCGCACGGAAGAGCGCGAAGACGAGGACGCCGGATCCGACGAGGCTCTCGACGACCTCGAGCCGACGCCGGAAGACCTCGAGGATGCCACGTCCACGCCGGACCCGGCGGGGGCGGACGTCGAGTCGATCCACGAGGTCCTCGAGAAACAAGAGGCCCGGGACGACGAGGACGAGGCCGATGAGGAAGAGCCGGTGGTGGCCGTCGCCACGACGAAGGGTGACGAGCGGATCGAGCCCATCGAAGCACGGGTGGTCCCCATCCAGTCGACCGAGTTCGTATGCAAGAACTGTTTCCTCGTGAAGCATCGCAGTCAGCTCGCCGACAAACGGCGGATGTTCTGCCGCGACTGCGCCTGACCGGGGACCGGCTTCCGGCAACGCTCGTCCTCTCGGTCGTCGGCGGCGCACTGTCCTCCCTCGCCTTTCCCCCCGTCGCTATCTGGCCGCTCGCGTTCCTCGCGCCCGCGCTCTTGATCGTCGCCTTGAGGGATGCGACTCCCGGTCGAGGCTTCGTCCTCGGGTTCGTCTATGGACTCACCGGGTTCGGGATCACGCTGTCCTGGCTGATGCTCTTCGGCACTCTCGCGTGGGCCGCCCTGACGCTGCTCACGGCGTTCTCGATCGCGCTGTTCGGCGCGGTCTTCCCCCTCGTGCGCAGAGCTGGCCGGCCACTGCTCACTGCGCTGGGTGCGGCCGCCGCCTGGACGGCGATCGACTGGCTCCGAGGGCTCGGGCCGCTCGGTGGGTTCACATGGGGTTCACTCGGCGCCTCACAGGTCTCGAACCGCATCACGGTGCGTCTGGCCGTGATCGCGGGCGTGTTCGGAGTCACGTTCGTCGTCGCCTTCGCGGCGACCCTGCTCGCGGAAGCGGCCTCGCGCGACCGGCTGCTCGTGACACGACTGGGGTTGGTGGGGCTCGCCGCGGCCGCCTCCGTGGCGCCCATCATCATCCCGTTCGCGGAGGCCACGGGGCGACCTATCGACGTCGCCGCGATCCAGGTCGACTTCTCGGAAGCGGTGCAGCGTGGCTCGAGGGAACAGGGCGACATCGCCGTCACGAGACGCAACCTCGACCTCCACCGGACGTTGGAGGACACGCCTCCCGACCTGGCCGTGTGGGGAGAGAGCGCGCTCGACCCAGGGTCTCTCGCGATCCTCGACGAGGTGCGCGAGACGATCGCGGATGTGGGGGTGCCGGTCCTCACCGGAGCCACCTCGGGCAACATCCGCTCGACGCGACACGACGGCGAGCCGCTCTTCAACCAGGCCGTCGTCTTCGACGGCGGGGGAGAGGTGGTGGATGTCTATCGGAAGACCCACCTCGTCCCGTACGGGGAATACATCCCGTGGAAACCGGTCGTCGGGTGGATCTCCGCCCTCGAGCAGATCTCCTACGAGCTCACGCCCGGGGAGCGGCTGCACACGCTTTCGGCACCCGGGCTCCCGAGATTCGGGGCCCCGATCTGCTTCGAGAACAGCTTCCCGGCGCTCGATCGTGAGCTCGTCCGACAAGGTGCGCAGTTCCTGGTCGTCCTCACGAACAACGCGGCTTACGACGAGACGGCGGCGTCCGCGCAGCATCTGCAGATGTCCCGGATGCGCGCGATCGAGGATGGTCGGTGGGTGGTCCACGCCGCCGTGTCCGGCATCAGCGCGTTCATCGACCCGGCAGGTCAGACCTATCAGCAGACGCGCCTCTTCGAGACCGCGGTCATCCGACGAACGATCCGCGCATCGACCGATCGCACGCTCTCCGTGCGCTGGGGCGACTGGCTCCCCCTTCTGTCGCTCGCGTTCGTCGTTGGCATGGCTGCGATCCCGCGAGGCCGGCGGGCCGGCCGTCCCGGAGCCGAGCCGCTCGGCCCCGGCGCGCGAACCCTGGTGATCTTGCCCACCTATGACGAAGCGAGGACGATCCGCGAGGTCATCGCCGGCGTCCTTTTTCTTCCGGGTGTCGATACCCTCGTCGTCGACGACTCCTCGCCGGACGGCACGGCGGACATCGTGCGAGCACTGATGTCGGGGGAGCCGCGTCTCCGCCTCGTCGAGCGCCCGGCCAGGACCGGGCTCGCCAGCGCGTACGTCGAGGGGTTCGGCCGGGCGCTCGACGATGGGTACGACCTGATCGTCGAGATGGACTCCGACCTCTCCCACGACCCCACGCAGCTCGCATCGCTGCTCGAGGCAGCCCGAGATCGGTTCCACCTCGTGGTGGGCAGCCGCTATGTGCCGGGGGGCTCGGTGGCGAACTGGAGCCGCGCCCGGCTCGCCCTGTCGAAGGCGGGCAACGTCTACGCCCGCCTCATGCTCGGGATCCCCCTCCACGACGCCACGAGCGGCTACCGCGTGTATCGGCGCGAGCTCCTCGAGGACCTCGTCACGGAGCCTTTCCACGCCGACGGCTACGGCTTCCAGGTCGAGCTCGTGATGCGTGCCTGGCT
>Ga0210378_10001954_pt1 | contig 10616 bp, 11 predicted proteins | sample PLM1_60_b1redo_FD_155465 | JGI IMG/M metagenome (GOLD analysis project Ga0210378, IMG submission 155465) | Groundwater sediment microbial communities from an aquifer in East River, Colorado, USA - PLM1_60_b1 redo | ecosystem: Environmental > Terrestrial > Soil > Riparian zone | place: USA: East... | reverse complement strand
CGTTCTTCACCGTCCGCTGGGAGTACGCCAGCTTGTCGGCAATCTCCGCGGTGTCCAGCCCGTCGGCGACGAGCCGCAGAACCTCCACCTCCCGGTCGGCCAGCCCGCTGAAGGTCAGGCCGCGCGGGCTCAGCACCTGGCGCTGGAGCCGCCCGACCTGGTCGAGCAGGCGCCCGAGTAGATCCGGCGGGACCGCCCCCTCGCCGGCCGCAGCCGAACTGATCACCGACACCAGCCGCTCCGGCGTGGCCTCGCTGCGCCGGACCAGCCCGGCCGCGCCGGACTCGACCGCGGCGACGAGATCCGCGTCGTCGAGCTGCGTGGCGACCAGCACCGCCCGGGCGCTGCCGCTGCGGCTCACCGTCCGCAGGATCCGCAGGGTCTCTTCGGTTACCCGATCGGTCACCACGACGGCGACCTTGGCCTGCGTCATCTCCTCGGCTGGAAGTACCAGGACTTCAGGCCGTGGCCGTAACTGACCCGCTACTCCCACCTGCGAGATCGGGTCGTCCGTGTGCACGTAAACAGGAATGCGTTCCATTTGATTGAACCCCCGTGGCCCTCTCCGCGTCCGCCCGCCAGACGCTGGGACGGAGGATGGCAGGCCGGGCTCAGCGTGCACTTAACGTGGACTCAACGGGCGACCCAGGTTGCCCGAAGGTGTACCCGTCCGCACTGTGGCCTTTCGCCGGGAAGTTCGTACCGTCGCGGCCATGACGACACTGGCGAGGCTGGAGACGCCGGCCCTGGACCTTCCACCGGGAGGTGAGGCGGCGGCTCTACTGACGATCCGCAATACCGGCGAGATCGTCGAGGCCTACCACTTCGAGGTACTCGGGGACGCGGCGCAGTGGACGACCGTGGAGCCACCGGCTGTCTCGGTGTTCCCTGGTACCGAGGAGCAGGCCAGGGTCGTGTTCCGGCCGCCCCGGGCTCCGTGGGTGGCGCCGGGGGAGACGCCGTTCGCGGTCCGGGTGATCCCGACGGAGCGCCCGGAGGAGGTGGTGGTCCCCGAGGGCGTGGTGCAGGTCCACCCTTTCGCGGAGACCACCGCCGAGATCCTGCCCCGCACCTCGCGCGGGCGGCGTAGCGCCAAGCACGAGATCGCGATCGACAACCGCGGCAACACCCCGCTCAAGGTCGGGGTCAACGGCACTGACCCCGACGGCGCGCTCGTCTTCACCGCGCGTCCGCCCACCCTTGCCGTGCCGCCGGGCGAGGCGGTCTTCACCAACCTCAAGGTCAAGCACCGGCGGACGCTCTGGCGCGGCCAGCCGGTGACCCGCCCGTTCCAGGTCCTGATAGTGGCGGACAGCCACCCGCCGGTGACGCTGGACGGCGCGACGCTGCAGGACCCGGTGATCCCGCGGTGGGCCGGCCGTGCGCTGGTACTCGGCCTGGTCTGCCTGCTGGCGCTGGCCGGGATCTGGTTCGGCATACTCCGGCCCACGATCCGCTCAGCGGCGGAGAACGCAGTGTCCAAGCCGCTGCGCGCCGCGGAGAAGAAGGCTACGGCCGCTCAGGACACCGCCAAACGCGCCGAGACCAAGGTGGACACTGCCGTCGGACCCGGACGTCCGTTGCCCACGCCGTCCGGCGGCGTCCGGCCGCCGCCGCCCCCGCCGGTGCGTCCGGGCACGGTGGTCGCTCCGCTCGCCGAGGATCGCCTGGAGGCCGTCGCCGCCTCGAACCAGGTGGTCACCGACACGTTCACCGCGCCGGAGAAGACCACGGTCGTCATCACCGATCTGATCCTGCAGAACCCGCAGGGCGACATCGGCCGCGTGGACGTGATCGTCGACGGCCGGGTCCAGCTCACCGAGGCGCTGGCGAACCTCCGCACCCTCGACCTTCACCTCGTGTCGCCGGTCGAACTGGCGCCGGAGAGGAGCATCCGCATCCGGCTGACCTGCACGACACCAGGGCTACGGCTCGCCGGCACCAGCACCGACCGCTGCCGGACGTTCCTGACCATGGCCGGCATCACCCGCCGGGCGCCTTAGCCGACGCGGCCCCACAGAGGCCCGCCTCCCGGTAGCGTGCTCGTTGTTACCGGGAGGTAGGTATGGCGGATCACCTGCGCGTCGCGATCGTCGGCAGCGGCTTTGGTGGCCTCGGCACCGCGATCCGGCTCAAACAGGAGGGCATCGAGGATTTCCTCGTCTTCGAGCGCGCCGACGACCTCGGCGGCACCTGGCGGGACAACTCGTACCCGGGCTGCGCGTGCGACGTGCCGTCCCACCTGTACTCGTTCTCGTTCGCGCCGAACCCCGGCTGGAGCCGCTCGTTCTCGCCCCAGCCGGAGATCTGGACGTACCTGCGGCGCTGTACCGACCGCTTCGGGATCGGCCCGCACCTGCGCTACGGCCACGAGGTTCAGGCGGCCCGATGGGACGAGCCGGCCAAGCACTGGCGGCTGGAGACGTCGCGCGGCACCTGGACGGCCGATGTGCTGGTCTCGGCCGCCGGTCCGCTGCACGAGCCGGCGGTGCCGTCGCTGCCCGGCATGGAGTCCTTCGCCGGCACCGCGTTCCACTCCGCCCGGTGGGACCACGAGCACGACCTGACCGGGCGCGACGTCGCGGTCATCGGCACCGGCGCGTCGGCGATCCAGTTCGTTCCGGAGATCGCGCCGAAGGTCGGCAACTTGCGGCTGTTCCAGCGCACGGCGCCGTGGATCATCCCGCGTGGCGATCGGGCGTTGAGCCGTGCCGAGCGGGCGCTCTACCGCGCCATGCCGCTGGCCCAGCAGGTGGCGCGCGCGTCGATCTTCCTCACCCAGGAGGCGTCCGCGGTCGGGTTCCTGCACCCGCGGTTGGGACGGCTGGCGCAGTTCGTCGCCGCCCGGCACCTGCGCCGCTCAGTGCCCGATCCGGAGCTGCGCGCGCAACTCACGCCGCCGTACGCGATTGGCTGCAAGCGGGTGCTCCGCTCGGACGACTACCTGCCCGCGCTCACCCGGCCGAACGTCGACCTCGTCACCACCGGCATCCGCGAGATCCGCCCGCACGGGATCGTCACCACCGACGGCGTCGAGCATCCGGTCGACACGATCATCTACGGCACCGGGTTCCGGGCGACCGACAGCCCGATCGCCGACCGGGTGACCGGGCGCGACGGCCGTACGCTCGCCGACGCCTGGCAGGGCAGCCCCGAGGCGTACCTCGGTACCAGCGTGTCCGGATTCCCGAACCTGTTCCTGCTGCTCGGTCCGAACACCGTCCTCGGCCACACGTCGGTGGTTTACATGGTGGAGTCGCAGCTGGAGTACGTGCTCGGCGCGCTGCGCCACCTCGACGACGCCGGCGTCGCGGCTGTGGAGCCGCGGCCCGAGGCGCAGGAGGCCTTCCGCGCCGACATCGACCGGCGGATGCGGACCACGGTCTGGTCGGTCGGCGGCTGCAAGAGCTGGTACATCGACCGGACCGGCCGTAACTCCGTGATCTGGCCCAGCTTCGCCTCGGCGTACCGCCGCCGGTTGCGCCGGTTCGACCCGCGCCAGCACCTGACCGTCCCGCACCCCGCCCCGGCGGTTCCCGCCCCGGCCGAGGCTACGCCGTGACCGCGCTGGCGCAGCCCCGGTTCGGCGACCGGCTCCAGTACCAGCTCGCCCGGCGGCTGGTGGGGCTGCCGGTGGCGTGGCAGGTACGCCTCTCCGGTGGCACTCCGGTGGTGGTGGACGGTGTCACGCTCGACCCCGGCCTCCAGCTCCTGCTCGCGCTGCGGCGGCGGATCGGGCACGGGCCGATGCCCGAACTGCCCCCGGTCGAGGCCCGTAAGCGCACCCGCCGGGATGCCCTCGGCGCCACCGGTTCACTGGTCGAGGTGGGGCCGGTCACCGACCTGACGATCGCCGGGGCCGCCGGCCCGCTGCCGGCACGCCATTACGCGCCTGACGAACCCGACGGCCCGCGGCCGCTCCTGGTCTTCCTGCACGGCGGTGGGTTCGTGGTCGGCGACCTGGACACCCACGACCAGTCGTGCCGGATGATCAGCCGCTACGCCGGCGTGCATGTGCTGTCGGTCGGGTACCGGCTCGCGCCGGAGGACCCGTTCCCGGCGGCCGTGGAGGACGCGTGGGCGGCGCTGCAGTGGGCAGCGGCGCACGCAGAACGCCTCGGCGCCGACCCGTCCCGGCTGGCGATGGGCGGCGACAGCGCCGGCGGCAACCTCGCGGCGGTGGCCGCCCAGCGCGCCGCGCGCGAGGGCGGTCCTGACCTCGCGCTGCAGCTGCTCCTCTACCCAGCCACGGACCGCACGGTGCCGTACCCGTCCCTGGAACTCTTCGCCGACGGCTTCTTCCTCACCCGGGAGGAAATCGGCTGGTTCCAGCTCAACTACTCACCCGGGGTGGACCTTGCCGACCCACGGATCTCACCGCTGCGCGCGGGCGACCTGGCCGGCGTGGCGCCAGCGCTGGTCGTCACGGCCGGGTTCGATCCGCTGCGGGACGAGGGCGAGGCGTATGCCGCCGCGCTGGCCGGCGCCGGCGTCGAGGTGCGGCTGCGCCGCGAGACCGGACTGATCCACGGCTTCATCAACATGGTCGACCTCAGCGCGACGGCGCGGATCGCGTTGATCGACGTCGCCGCCGAGGTCCGCACCCTGCTCGACCGCTCCGGCGCAGCCCGCTAAGAGCACGCTCTAGACCATGCGCGACGGCTCGAGGTCGGCGTGGTCCAGCTCGGCCTCGATGGCGTTCGTCATCGTGTTGGCCTGCACCCACAGGGCCTCGGCCAGCGCGCTCGACCATCGAGCGAGCTGCTCCACGTGGGTGAACGCGCGGCCCTGGTCGTTCGTGCGGGATCGGAACGCCCGCACCATGTCCTCGATGACGATCTTCGCCCGCAACTGCGCATGGACGAGCATCTCCTCCGCCTGGGCGCCGGCGTCGGTGGTGACCAGCTCGGCGTAGCTGTCAGCCTGCGCCACCTGCGTCTCGACGTACCGCTGGGCCTCGACGATGAGCGGGTTGACGTCGGCCGGGGCGAACCAGGACTCACGGCGGTCGACGGAGTGGTCGACGTCGGTGCCGTGCCGGCGGTAGAAGTTGCGCAGCCGGTCGACCTCCGCGCGCAGCGCCGCGCTCTCCCGCTGCGCCTCCTCCAGCGAGTGGGCAGCGTGGACGATGAACGTGTCGACCTCCTGCTCGGAGTAGCCCCGCCAGGCGAGCGGGGACTGTTGGAAGGTCACCTCCCGAACCTCGTCGGCCGTCATCACTCTCGGTGACTTTCCGGCGCGGTGAGCGGGGTCGTGTTGCGCACTCATGAGCGTGTCCTCGGGGTCGATCGGGCGGTCGGTCTAGGCCGTTTCCTGCGCATAGCGCGAGGTTATTACCGGTTCAGGCCGGAACGGGGTGAGTTCCGTGAGCGCCGTTCGCGGGTTGCCGAGGGCCGGCGCGAGGTCGACAGAGCGTGAAGACGCTAAGGCTGGTCTGAGGCACTGTCAACGGGCCACGCGGCAGGCGGCGCTACCCGTGCGACGAGTGGTGTGGACCGCACGGAATCTGGGGGGCTGGCCCCGATGTCCCCGCGCTGGCTCGCGGGCAGGGTCGGCACTGGTGAGCAGGGCAATGGGCACCTGCCAGAGAGGAGTGGAACGATGTCCGACTCGGCTGGGGTGCCGCAACCGGGGGCCGTGCCACCTGCGAAGTCCAGCAAGAAGCAGATGGCGGTCGCGTGGCTGATCATCCTGCTGCTCGCCGCGGCCGGTGCCGGCGCGGCGTACTACTTCCGCCAGATCGACCCGAAGCGGGCGAAGGTCGGCGACTGCGTCAAGCAGACCGGCGGCGACTCGATCGAGGTCACTGAATGCAGTGACGGCGACGCCGACTTTACGGTCGTCGGCCGGATCGAGAACAAGACGTCGATCGACGCGGGCCTCTTCGCGTGCAGCGACTTCGACGCCGCTACCTCGTCGTACTGGGAGGGCGAAGAGGGCGAGAAGGGCACCGTGCTCTGCCTCGCCAAGAAGAAGTAGGCGCCGCTGATGAGGAAGTCCGAGATGCCGGAGCCCGTGCTGGCCGCGCGGGCGGAGTTCCTCCGTGCCCTGACGGAGGCTGGCTGGGACGCGAACGGCTTCGACGCATTGCTCGGGATCGGCGTGAACGTCGAGCCGGAGGCGGTGGCCACCTACCGTGGCCCCGTCTTCCTGCTGGACATGCAGTTCTGGGCCGAGGAGCGGCGGCTTGCGCTGGACGTCTTCACGTCGGCGACGGAGGTGCTGTTGCGGCTGCGCCTCTACCCGCGTAACCAGCGGGCGGTGTTGGAATTTGTCCAGGCCTGGCAGCAGACGCTCGATCTGGAGAACTACGCGGAGTTCGTGGAGGAGCTGGTGCCGCTCTGCGACCCGCTGCTGCTGGAGACCGATGCCGGTCTGCTACACGTCTCCTAGCTCGCTCTGGACGCTGGCGTACCGCAGTAGGTGCGCCAGCGCAGGGCCACTCTGGACAGTTAAAGTCAAGCTATGTAGAGTTTCTGCCCATGCCACGCCGCCCCGACATCTCCCCGCAGACCCGCACCGTCTTCGCGCTACTCGCCGGCGACGCCGACGAGTGGTGGTACGGGTACGACATCGCGCAACGCACCGGGCTGCGGTCCGGCACGCTGTACCCGATCCTCGCCCGGCTGGCCGATCGCGGTTACCTGGCCACGCAGTGGGAGTCCGATCCGCCTGAGGGTCGCCCGCGCCGCCACCTCTACCGGCTCACCGGGGAGGGCGTCACCCGCGCCGCCGAGCTGCGCCACCTCGATGCCGCCCCGGCCGGCCCACGCACCCGTCTCGCCCTGGGCGGTGCCTGATGCGCGCCGCCGAGTGGCTCGCCGACCGGGCCGGTGCGATGCTGGCTCGCGCGGTCGAGCGCATGCCGGCGTCCCGGCAGGAGTGGGGCCACGCGATGGTGGCTGAGCTCTCCGCCGCGCCTAGCGGATGGGCCCGGTTTTGGTGGGCGGTGAGCGGGCTGTGGTTCGCCGTGCAGCGCCGCGAGTTCGGCCAGCAGCGTGCCCCGCTGGTCAACGGCGCGTTGCCGTACCGGGGGCTGCGCCGGTTGTACGCGATGCTCGGCGCCGGTCCGGTCGCGTTCTGGGCGTTCGTCTCGTGGCTGCAGCTTCAGGACGACGCGCCGGACATACCGCGGCACCTGGCTCTGATGCTCTTCGCCACCGAGCTGAGCCTGGTCGTGGCCTTCCTCGCCAACTGGTGGCTACCGCGCGCCGGCCTGGTCGCGGTCTGGACGGTGATCCCGGCCTACGCCGTGGTGTCCGCTGTCGCCGCGGCGGGCAACGACGGCTCCCCGGTACTGGCCGCGCTCATCTTCGCCGGCCCGCCGCTGTTCGCGGCCGTACCGCTGGTATTCCTGCCACGTGCTGTTGGATCGCACCCGTAGCGGGCACGATCCAACAGCAGCAGGTCAGCGCTGGTGTCGCAGGAGCGCGACGGCCCGGTCGAATGCGGAGTCCCGGTTCTCGGCGAACTCCTCGTCGGTGAAGACCGGCGTCCGGACGTGTGGCGGGATGCCGGTGCCGTCGAACGTCCGGCCCGAGCGGGTCAGGAACTCCTCGTTGGGCAGGATGAACATCCAGCCGTTGGGCAGCGTCCGGACCAGCGTGTCCGAGAAGACGCCCTGGGTGTTCGCGCCGATCCGCACGGGCCTGGGTGACCGGTCGAGCAGCGCCTGGGTGAACGTCTCGCCTGCGCTGATCGTCGATCCGCCAGTCAGCACAGCGATAGGGCCGGTGTAGATCGGCGCCTTGGCCGGCTGTACCCGCAGGCGCTGCGGGCGGGTGAAGCGGGTCGGGTCGTCGGCGTCGTTGCGGGCCCGCTTGCTGTACGCCAGATACGAGTGCGGGGTCAGGCGTCCGGCGAGCTGGAGCCCGAGCGGATCGGCGCCTCCGCCGTTGATACGCAGGTCGATGATCAGGCCGCGCAGCGCGTCCGTACGACGCTTCGTGAAGACGGTGTTGAGCGCGCGGTCCAGCTCGGCGGCGTCGGCCGCGTAGCCGTCCTCGGTGTAGCCGGCGAAGGCGATCAGCCGTAGGTAGCCGATGTGCCCCGGCAGGTCGGCGTAACCGATCCGGCCCCGGGCGAACTCCTGCAACGGGCGGCCGTCCAGGTCGCGCCGCACGATGAACGGCTTGATCTTGTTCTCGAGCTCCTGCGTCGGGAACGTGGTGCCGGGCCGGTGGCCGATGTACTGCCGCTTGTCGGTGCGGATCCCGGTGTGCGCGTCGCCGAGCGGTGTGATCGCCTCGGCCAGCAGGTCGAACAGCTGGTCGCCGGTCATGTCTGGGCGTACGCGCGGGCGATACCTGTCGCGGACCGCGTCCCAGTCCACGCCCTTGGCGGCGAAGAATGGGTAGTTCTCGGCGAACGTCGTCCAGAAGACGTCGAACGTCGCGAGTGGACCGGTCGGCCCCGGGCGGGTGCACGCGGCCGGCAGGGCGGCGAGCCGCCGTAGGTGCCGATCGCCCGCCGAACTGTCGATGTGGAGCACCGCGCGCGTCCGCGTCCGGTCCGCCTTGACGGTGAAGTCGAACCCGTCGTCGGCGAACCGCACCGTGCCGTCGGCGCCGACCGGCCCGGTCTGGGGCGCGGCCGGTCCTTTGGCGCAGCTGATGCTCGTGGTCTCGTAGCTCTGCGCGCGGCCGTCCGCGATCTCGATGACCGAGCCGTAGCCGTCGGTACGCCATACGCCGTCGACAGGCGTACCGCCACTGGCGGCGACCGCGTGCGGAGCGACGGCGAGTGTGCCGAGGAGGCCGAGTGAGGCACCGGCGAGGGCGAGCCTCCGCGTCGCGCCCCCGTGGTGTCGAAGAGTGGTGATCGTCATGCGACCAGCCTCGCGACGGGAGCGTCCGGGCGAAATCAGGCAACCCCCAGTCCCGACCGGGGGTTAGCCCCAATGCGGCCAACTTAAGAATGCAGCGGAGTTCGCCGTGGAGGTTTGTCCGAATGGTCGGCCTCGAAGGGCCGCGCTCCGGCCAGGAGAAACGGGACTGTCGGGGTATCCGGTCTGAAACCGGGCGCGGGATACCCCAAGAACCCCGACAGTTCGTCGTCGCATTAGACGGCCAATGTCCTTAGAATCGCCTGCGCCAGCTCAGTGCTTCCTGCGGCCACAAACTTCTGTCGGACATTCATCGCGTTGGCGATATCGGCCAACGATTCAAGGCGGTAGTCCAGGGGTAGAGGGGCGCCCTGAAGATCAAGGACGACTCCTCCGCTGGAATGAAGGACATAATGGCCGGGGGATAGATCCCATATTGCGAACCCCTTAGCGAACTCGATCATCGCATCAGTGAATCCGGCGGCGACATGGCAAAGTCCAACAGATCCAAAGTCCACGCCAATACGGCCACGAGTCTTGCCATCTGCAGCGGGCTCACTAAGAACATTGATAAAGCGCTCCTGGCGCGCTAGGGGAACGAAGCGCTCGGAGGGTCGCATAAGATAGTTAGTGATCAATGATTCAGGCATGGCCTTTGGTGAGAGTTGACGTAGGGGGTATTCTGCCGAGTCTGCCGTGATCAGGAAAGCAGAGTCTTGCCCATCTTCGTCTCGCGCACCAACATACAACTGCAAGTGGTGGAAGATATCGCCGACTACCGCGACAACCGGACGAGCCAGGGCACGCGAATAGATCATGACGTGGGTATATCCGTGGAGCCCGCGGACAGCGAGCTCGCTCGTGTCCAATGGATCGACCAAGATGCACAGGTCGGGCTCGGAATCATCCCCGATGACTCGCGGGTCCGCTTCCTCGGATGCGTATACGAACGAGCCAACGCTTGCCTCTAGGAGCTGCAGATATCGTCGATGCATCCACATGTCGTGCACAGACAAAAAGTTGTCGGCATGTCTGAGATTCCTACTCTCGCCCCGGTTCCCCGACAGCGCTGCCTGTACCAGTTTGGGCCGAACTTCGGACATCACCACCCTAACGAGGTGTGCGACGCGCTGCGCCAGTTCTGGGAGAACAGCTTTATGCGCCATCAGTTACGACCTTCGTATCGCTAGCGGAGTTCGAGCGGAGGTTCGATGCCGGGAGGGCTCATCGTTGCCGCGATGAAGACGGCGGCGAAGTTCGCGGCTCGCATGATCCGGGCGCCAGTCAAGTCGTCAAAACTGCTTACTTCCAGATCGCTGCCCTTCGTCATCGCGCCAAAGACTGCGAAATACAGCTCAGCCTTCGGATACCGGCTCCGCACCTCGCGAGCGATGAACCCAACGACATCCGCATGCTTGACTTCGAAATCGCAGACGAGGATCGTTGGCGCCTCGTTCGTGGCAGGAAAGAACGAATCCAAGTGCAGCGAGATATCATCTCGCACCTTACTGCATTTCAAATACCCGATGGCGCATCGCCCAAACGGCGCTGAGGCCAGAAAGGTGGCCATTACAAGACCGGCCTCGTTGATGCCAAAACAGACATCTACGTCCAGTCGCCGCCCAAGATTCTTGATCTGACGAATAAGCCGAGCGATGCCGAGCCCAAATGTCTCCCACGTCAGATCAAGAAGCAATGCCGTTCAGATAAGGCTTTTGTCGAGGTCAGCGTGGCTGCGTGATGGGTTGCTGTGCGGCCAGTATGGTTCCGGGCCGTGGCGGTGGCGACAGGG
>Ga0210378_10001953_pt1 | contig 10616 bp, 7 predicted proteins | sample PLM1_60_b1redo_FD_155465 | JGI IMG/M metagenome (GOLD analysis project Ga0210378, IMG submission 155465) | Groundwater sediment microbial communities from an aquifer in East River, Colorado, USA - PLM1_60_b1 redo | ecosystem: Environmental > Terrestrial > Soil > Riparian zone | place: USA: East... | reverse complement strand
CCAGGAGACCTATCTGCGCTGGCTCCACGGGCTCGGAGTGAAGTACGTCGTGCTCACCGATTCCCCCGCCGACTACAGCGCGAAGCACGAGGAGAAACTCGTGGCCAGCGGCCGGTCGGGCCTCCGCCCGGTCTACCTGTCGGACCGGCTGACCGTATTCGCCGTTCCCAACGCGCAGCCAATCGTCACCGGCCCCGCGCCTGCCGAGGTCGTCGATGTCGGCCAGGGGCACATCCTGGTCCGGCTCGAGCGGCCGGGCCGCTACCGGATCGCCGTCCGGCACTCGCCGTACTGGCGCTCCGATGCGGGTTGCGTGGCCAGAGGCAGCGACGACACGCTCGTGCTCGCCGCCCGGCGCTCCGGGCTCGTGCGCCTCGAGTTCCGGGTCGGGGCGAAGCGCGCCCTGGCCGCGGTCGTCGGCGCGGCGAGAGCCGCTTGCTAGCCGGCTAGTTCTGCAGGAAGCTTGGCGGCTCGAGGACGTCCGACTCGCCGTTCGCGCTCGGCGCCGGCCGTGGCCGCACGGACTTGGGGCCGTCGAGGCCCGTCGCCACCACGGTCACCCAGACCTGGCCGGTCAGCCGCTCGTCGATCGTCGCGCCGAAGATGATGTTCGTGTCCTCGCGCGAGCCTCGGCGCACGACCTCGGCGGCTTCGTTCACCTCGTAGAGCGACAGGTCGTCGCCGCCTGCGATCGAGAGCAGGATGCCGCTCGCGCCCACGAGCTCCGTGTCGATCAGCGGCGACTGCAACGCCTTCTCGGCGGCCTCGACCGCTCGGTTCTCCCCGGTCGCGAATCCGATGCCCATCAGCGCCGTGCCCGCGTCCTTCATGATCGTCTTGACGTCGGCGAAGTCCAGGTTGATGAGGCCGGGCATCGTGATCAGGTCGGTGATCCCCTGGACACCCTGGCGCAGGACGTCGTCGGCGATGCGGAACGCGTCGAGCATCGACGTCGAGCGGTCGAGCACCTCGAGCAAGCGGTCGTTCGGGATCACGATCACCGTGTCGCAGTTCTTGCGCAGCTCATCCACGCCTTGATCGGCCTGGCCTTTGCGCTTCGTGCCCTCGAAATGGAACGGGAGCGTGACGATGCCGACCGTGAGCGCGCCGACCTCACGCGAGATGCGCGCGATGACCGGAGCGGCGCCGGACCCGGTGCCGCCGCCTTCGCCTGCCGTCACGAAGACCATGTCGGAGCCGCGCAGCGCTCGCTTGACCTGGTCGTAGGCCTCCTCCGCGGCGCGACGGCCGACGTCGATCGACGCGCCGGAGCCAAGGCCCTGGGTCAGCTCACGCCCGATGTGGATCTTCATCGGAGCGTCCGAGAGGGCGAGCTGCTGGATGTCGGTGTTCACGGCGACGAACTCGACGTCGGAGAGGCCGGCGTCGATCATGCGGTTGACCGCGTTCAGGCCGGCTCCGCCCACGCCGACGACGCGGATGACCGCGAGGTACTGGCCGGGCTCGGCGTTGGGCGCCCTGTGGAGGCGCGGCGCGGGCTCCAGCATCGTCTCGAAGTGAGGGGTCTCGACCGGGCGCAGCTCGGGACGACGCGGCTCCGGCTCCGGCTCCGGCTCCGGCTCGGGCTCGGGCTCGGCCTGGCGCTTCGGCTCGGGCGCCGGCTCCGGAACCTCTTCGAGCGGCGGAGCATGCTCGACCGTCTCTTCGAGCGGCTCGTCGTCGCGCGCCTGCTCTTCCCGCTCGCGCTCTACCTGGTGTCGCTGAGATGCCTCCGTCGCGCGGAAGAGCTCCGCGAGCGGGCCCTCACGCATGCTGGCGCGCTTTCGAGCCATTGAGCACCTCCTTGGCGAGCTGGCGGTAGGCGTCGGCCGCGCTGCCGCTCGGGTCGTATTTGAGGACCGAGGTGCCCTTCACTGGGGCCTCGGCATACCGAATCGTCTTCTTGATGCGGGTGTTGAAGACGAGGTCTCCGAAGTTCTCCTCGAGGATCTCGACCGCCTCGCGCGTGTGCAGGGTCCGGCGGTCGTACATCGTCGGCAGGATCCCGACGATCGCCACGTTGGGGTTCAGGTTCTCGCGGATCATCGCGAGCGTGTTCTCGAGCTGGACGAGGCCGCGCAGCGAGAGGTACTCGCACTGCACCGGCACGATCACCCCGTCGGCGGCGACCAGGGCGTTGATGGTCAGCAGCCCGAGTGAGGGCGGGGTATCGATGATGATGTAGTCGTACTCGCCCAACAGCGGCGCCAGCGCCTTCTCGAGCGCGCGCTCGCGTCCGATCATGCTCGACAGCGCGAGCTCCGCGCCGGCGAGGTCGATCGAGGAGACGGCGATGTCGATCTCGGTCTTGTGGATCACGTTCTCGATCGGCATCCGGTGGACGAGCACGTCGAACATCGAGCGCTCGATCGAGTCGGGGTTCAGCCCCTGGCTCATCGTCAGGTTGCCCTGCGGATCCATGTCGACGCAGAGCACGCGCAGCTCCTTCTCCTTGAGTGCGGCGGCCAGATTCAGCGTCGACGTGGTCTTGGCGACGCCGCCTTTTTGGTTCGCAAAAGCGATCACGCGGGCCGTTCGCGGCTCGTCGGGATCTTCCGCCCGTGTTTGCGGGCGCGAAAGCAGGCGCGAAAGGCCCATCAGTGCTCCAGATTTCGACCGGTCGAAGGACAGTCCTGCATGTTCCCCATTGTGCAGGAAAAAGTCAGAGTGGAACAGGAATCCCCTGAATTTCGAGCGGTTTTTTGCTTCTAGCGGGCCACGAGAGCGTGATCCGCTGCCCGTGCGCCTTCCGCGAGGGCCTCCTGCGAGCGCGCCAGGGCCTCCCCGGCGGCCGCACCGGGGCGATCGGCCTCGACCCACGCCTCGGCCTCCGCGAGGAGGGCGCGCACCTCGTCGAGCAGCACCGCCGCCTCGGCATCGGACCGCCTGAGCGCGTCGATTCGCTCCAGTCGGGTCAGCACTGCGCGGGCCTGGTCCACCGCGATCACGCTAGCGGCCGGACGGCTGAGCGAATGCGCCAAATTCGTGTCGTGTCTCAGCTCGCCAGGGCTTGAGCGGCGAACGACCCGGGTCGAGTGCGAACTCCGAGGAGCGATTCGTCCAGCGCTTCGATGAGCTCGGGGCGATTGCCGTGTGTGAGGGTCTCGACGATCGCCCGCCGCACTGCGTCGACAGCGAGCGGCGGGGTCCGCGCCGATCCGAGGGCCCGCAGAGCCGTCAGCAGCTCGGAACGCTCGCGGCCGCTCTCCCCGAGGAGCACTCCAGCCCGCAGCGCGGAGGCCCAGAGCCCGTCGCCGCGGCCGAGCAGCGACTCGAGAGCCGAACGAAGTTGCTCCGACCGGAAGGGGTCGCCCTGGAAGAGCGACAGCTCCCAGCGATCAAGGGCGTCTGCGAGCTCGGAGTCGGCGTCGGCCGCGGGCAGCCGCTCGCGCAGAGCTCGCGCGAGGCCGCCGCGGAAGGCGTCCAGGCGCGTGGCCTCTCCCGGAGGCTGGGTCGCCGAGATCGGCAGCACGGGACGGATGCCGTACGGCCGCCAGTCGAGGCGCTCGAAGATCACCGGCCCCGCGGCGATCGCCCCGGCGGTCGCCAGGCGCAGCGCCGTCACGGCGTCGGCAAGCTCTCCTGGCGCATCCGGTGGCGACGAACCGCCGGCCGGCAGAGCGTGCTCCAGCTCCAGTACGCACATGCGGTCCATCTCGCGGCCGAAATCCGGAGGCGCGAGCCGGGCCCCGTCCGGCCAGCTTGCGCGCAACTCGTTGTCGGCGGCCGGACGAACGCGAACGCCACCACCGAGATCAACCGTGTGGCCGGCCTCGAGACCGATCAGTGGCGCGACAGCGGCGTAGCGCCGCTCCTCTCCGAAGAGCGTTTCCTCGAGGCCGGCGTACGCGCGGTCGAACGCTGCGTCGTCCCAGTCGAATCCTCCGCAGGCCTCGGCTGTGTCTGCGACGAGCGGCAGCAGGACGGCGCGGAACAGCGCCTGATCGGCGCCCATCCTCGATCCCGCGTGTGCGCGCGCGAAGATGGCAGCCGCGGGCTCCCGGCGCAGCTCCTCGAGAGCGAGCCCGGTGTCGGTGAGCGCGAACAGCCGTCCCCCCCGGCTCTCGACGTAGTCGCGGGTCAGCGGCCGGTACTCGTACAAGGAGGGGCCGTTGCGCGTTGTGTGCGTGTCGAACGCGAATGGGAGCTCGTCCCCGCTCGCGAGCTCGCGTGTGAGAAACGCGAACGCGCCCAGGCAGAACCCGTGCAGGGATGAGTGGAGCTGCGGCGCGCGCACGCCCATAAGCCCTTGTTACGACCCTGGGCGTGCTCCTCCTTTCTGGCAGTCGGGGCACCAGTACGTAATCCGGTTGTCGTCTCCCTGGCCTCGGGAGCGAATCGTCGTCCCGCAGCGCGAGCACGGACGCCCGGCGCGACGGTACGCGCCGCGCTCGCGGCCCTTCCCGTGCTCGAGCGACCTGCGCATCTGGCGCTCAGCCTCCCGCAGGACATCGAGCAGCTCGGTGTCGGGGATGTCGGCGAGCTTCCGCCACGGGGAGACGCGTGCTGCCCAGAGCGCCTCGGCCTTCCAGAGATTGCCGATCCCGGCCACGAGTCTCTGATCGAGGAGCGCTTCGCCGACGGCGCGACCCTGGTCGGCCAGTCGAAAGCGGGCCAGCATCGCGTCGAAGTCGGGAGGGACGGCCAGGATGTCCGGGCCGAGCCGGCGTGTACCGCGGCCGTGCAGCTCGAGCACTGGGCCGTTCCAGAGCACGGCTTCGCGGTCGGCTCCGCGGAGGACGAGCCATGGCCGGCCGCGCGATCCGCCGTTCCGCGGCCGCACCTGCCAGCGTCCCCGCATCCGCAGGTGGCTGCGCAGGACGAGGCCACCCTCGAAGTGGAGCAGAAGGTTCTTGCCGACGGCCTCGACTCCCTCGAGCAGACGACCGTCGAGCCGCTCCGGGAGGCGCTTGTCCTGGGCCTGCGGGTGCGGGGTCTCGACCTCGACGCGCTCGCCGACGAGCACCTGCAGGCGCCGCGCGGCGCGGTGGATCGCATCGCCCTCGGGCATCCTTCAAGTATGTCCTCGCGCGCCAGAGCCGCAGTGGCCGGAGCGGTGGCGGCTACGGCCTGGAGCGCCCTCGAGCCGCTCGACCAGCGACTCTTTCGTTGCGACTACTCGGATGTCGCCGTCCTGGGCAAGGCAGTCACCCGGGGGCGGGCGTGGCTGCCGCTCGGCCTAGCGATACACACCGTGAATGGGGCGATCTTCGGGCTCGCGTTCCACGAGGCGCGCCGCCGTGTCACGATCGGGCCGCGCCGCCTGGCGCTCGGCATGGCGCTCGCCGAGCACATGGCCCTCTATCCCCTCGGGTACTTCGTCGACCGCTACCACCCTGCCCGCGGGGAGCCGGGAGTCCCGCCGCTTCTCAGAAATCCGCGGGCCTTCTGGCAGGCGACACTGCGCCACGCCATGTTCGGGGCCATCTTGGGCCGACTGGCGCGCTAGCGGCTCGCGGCGTACGAGAAGAGCCGCTCAGGGTGCAGCTCGACGAACGCGTGCGCCCAGTCCGGCGCCTGCTCGTGAAGCTCGAGCCATCTCTCCCGAAGAGGCTCGAACGCCGCGTCGCGCGCATCGCCTTCGTGGAGCGTCACCGGCCCCTCGGCGGTCAGCGCAACATGCGCGTCGCCTTCGCCCTCCATGACGACGAGCGAACCCCACGGAGTTGCGCGCAGGTTCCTTAGCCTCAGGCCCTGGACGGTGCCGAACCAGAACGCCCCACCCGCGACGACGAAGGCCACGGGCGCGGCGTGCGCCCTTCCGTCGCGCCTTCCCGTCGCGAGCACGCAGTACCGCCTCCGCCCCAGGAGCTCGGCGATCCCATCGGTGTCGAGCGCGTCTGTCTCGGGCCAGGACGATTTGACGCCGCGGGCGCCCGCATAGCTCGTGCGCTGGAGCTCGGCCAGCGCCGACGCATCCTCAGGAGCGATCACGGCCGCAGGACGGCACGCCGCGGGCCCGCCAGGAAGCCGGCTTCGAGGAGCAGCGGCATCAGGTCGGTCTCCCCCACCGGCTCGCCGTTGAAGCGCTCGACGGCCAGCCGCTTGCCGCGGCCGGTCTTCACGCGCTCGACGAGCGCGGCCAGCGCCGGCCGCAACCAGCTCTCGTCGGGTTCGCGCAAGGAGACGATCGAGCGGCCTCCACGCTCGACGAAGAGCGCCGCCTCGCCTCCGAGCAGGACGACCTGGGCTCCCGCCACCCGAGCGGCCCGCCCGCCGGCCTCCTTCGGCCAAGGCAGAGCAGCGCCGTACGGCTGGGCGGGGTCGGCCGCGGCGATCACCAGCGGCTCGGGCTCCTCGTCTTCGGCCGGCCGGAGCTCGCGAAGGCGCTCCACAGCTCCGCCAAGCGCGAACTGGGCGCCGCCGAGCCCCTCGACGAAGTAGCCGCGACGACAGAGCCCGAGCGTCTCGAGCGCGCGCAGCTCGCCGTAGACGGCTCCGTATCCACCGGGGATCCCCTCGGCGCGCACGCCGTCTCGAGTGACGATTCCCAGACGCTCCAGCAACAGCTCGGCCAGCGCCCGTCGATCAGGGACGTGTCCGGTTCCTGGCACCGGACCTGGCCGGAAGAGACGTCCTGTCAGCGACCAGCGGCCCTGCGTCGCTGTGACGACCTGGGCGCGCCTGCGGGAGAAGCGGCGAGGACGGCGCTCGGCCTGCGGCACGCCGTAGCGGCGGCCCGCTCGCAGCGGCGTCCAGGCGTCGTTCGTGACCTCGCCGGCCCAGACCAGGTCCCAGAGCGCGGGCAGCGCCTGCTCGGCTTCGAGCTCGGTCGCGGTCAGCAGGTCGAACCAGAACTCGGCGCCGCGCGTGAGCACCTCGCGGATCCGGTCGTGGGCCTCCCCTTCCGGCGTCTCGGTTCCGGCCGGCTGCCCGAGCACAGGCGCGTCCTCACGGAAGAAGACGGCGACTCGATCGAGGCCGGCCCCGACCCAGACGAGCTCGCCCGACGCGCACAGCTGGTCGAGCTGGCCGGGCGAATACCCGGGCACCCGGCGCGGGAGCACGTCACTCTCCCAGAGCTTCACCGGCAACGGCAGCCCCTGAAGCGGAACGAGCGACTCGCGGAGGGTCGCGCGCCGGTCGACGCCGTGCCAACTAGGCAGGAACCGACCGAGGGTCGCCTGCTCTGCGGGCTCGACTTCGCGGCGCAGCGCGGCCAGCGATGCGCGCCGCAGGCGGCGCAAAACCTCCGGGTCACACCACTCGCGCTCCGTGCCGCCCGGGCGCAACTCGCCGCGGACGAGCTTGTCCTCACGCTCGAGAGCCCTCAGCTCCTCCTCCGCCCTCGCCTCGTCGATCGCGAAGCGCTCGGCGACCTGGGCGGTTGTGAACGGCCCTCGCGAGCGGGCGAACCGTGCGAGCAGCGAGCGGAGCGCGTCCTCGACCGGCTCTAGGAATGCGTCCGGGAGCCCGCTTGGCGGCATCACGCCCAGGGCGTCGCGGTACCGGCCTGCGTCCTCCACCGCCGCGAGCCGATCCTCGCCGCCGATGCGAAGCGTGATCGCACGGCGCTCGCGAAGAAGCTCGTCGGCCCAGTCCTGCTTGTACTCGCCGGGTCGCAGGTCGCCGGTGCGGCGCAGGACGTCGTGCAGCTCGTCCGCGTTGCGGGGGTTGCCCCGAAGCTGCGCCTCGACCTCCTCGAGCGCGCCGGGGTCGATCAGGTCGCGCAGCTCTTCCTGCCCCAGCAGCTCCTTCAGCAGGTCGCGGTCGAGCGACAGAGCCTGAGCGCGCCGCTCCGCGGGCGGCGTGTCGTCCTCGTACATGTAGTTGGCGACGTAGTCGAAGAGGAGCGAGGTCGAGTACGGAGAGGCCGTGGCCGTTTCGACGTCGACCAGGTCGAGCTGCCGTGTCTTCAGCCCGCTGAGCAGCTGCTTCAGCGCCGGCAGGTCGAAGACGTCCTGCAGGCACTCACGATAGGTCTCGAGGATGACGGGGAACGAGCCGTACTTCCGCGCGACCTGCAGCAGGCCCTGCGCCTTCAGCCGCTGCTGCCAGAGTGGAGTCCGCTCGCCCGGACGGCGGCGCGGGATCAGCAGTGCGCGCGCAGCGTTCTCCCTGAACCTCGAGCCGAAGAGCGCGCTCGCGCCGAGCTCCGTGGTGACGATCTCCTCGATCTCCAGCGGGTCGATCACGAGGTCCTCGCTCGGCGGAGTCGTGTCCGAGTCGGGAAGGTGGATCGCGATCCCGTCGTCCGACCAGAGGGACTGCACCTCGAGGCCGAGCGAGTCGCGCAGCCGGGCGCCCAGAGCGAGCGCCCACGGTGCATGGACGCGAGCGCCGAACGGCGTCAAGATGCAGACCCGCCAGTCGCCGATCTCGTCCTTGAAGCGCTCGATGACCACGGTGCGGTCGGACGGGACGGCGCCGGTCGCCGCCTGCTGGTCGCTGAGGAAGGTCAGCAGGTTCCGAGCAGCCTGCTCGTCGAGCGAGTGATCCCTGGTCAGCCGCTCGAGAGCCTTCTTCTCGGGCAAAGCGGCCAGCTCACGCGAGGCCTTGCCGATCTGCTCGCCGAGCTCGTACGGACGGCCGGGCCCCTCCCCCTTCCAGAACGGGATCGCGCCCGGCACTCCCGGCGCCGGCGTGACGAGCACCCGGTCGCGGGTGATCTCCTCGATACGCCAGGTCGAGGCTCCGAGCATGAAGGTCTGGCCGGCACGTGCCTCGTAGACCATCTCCTCGTCGAGCTCGCCCACGCGACCGCCGCCGTCGACGAGGTGGACGCCGTAGAGGCCTCGGTCCGGAATCGTGCCCGCGTTCGTGACCGCGAGCTTGCGCGCGCCGCCGCGGCCTCGGATGACCCCGGCCGTCCGGTCCCACACGATGCGCGGCCGGAGCTCGGCGAACTCGTCTGACGGGTAGCGGCCGGCGAGCATGTCGAGGACGTTCTCGAGCTGGACGCGGGAGAGGTCGGAGAAGTTGTAGGCGCCTCGAACGAGCTGGTGCAGCTCGTCGACCGAGATCTCCTCGTCGGCGCACACGGCCACGATCTGCTGCGCGAGCACGTCCAGCGGGTTGCGCGGGATGACGGTCTCCTCGATCGCGCCCGCCTTCATCCGCTCGACGACGACGGCCGACTCGAGCAAGTCCGCGCGGTACTTCGGGAAGATGCGGCCTCGCGAGACGGCGCCCAGCTCGTGGCCCGCCCGCCCCACCCGCTGGAGGCCGCGGGCGACCGACTTCGGCGACTCGACCTGGATGACGAGGTCGACGGCCCCCATGTCGATGCCGAGCTCGAGCGACGACGTTGCGACGAGACACGGGATCTCGCCCTTCTTGAGCAGCTCCTCCACTTCGAGCCGCTGCTCCCGGGCCAGCGAGCCGTGGTGGGCGCGTGCGATCTCCGTGCGCTGCGCGTCGTCGTCGATGCCTTCGTTGGCCAGCTCGTTGAGCCGCAGCGCAAGGCGCTCGGCCAGCCGCCGGTTGTTGACGAAGACGATCGTCGACCGGTGCTCCTGGACGAGCCGCAGGATCTCCGGGTAGATCGACGGCCAGATCGATCCCTGCTCGCCCGGCTCGCGCATGTCCTCGAGCGGAACGACGACTTCGAGGTCGAGCTCCTTCGCCCTGCCCGCGTCGACGAGCTCGATCGGCCTCCCGCCGGAGACGAACCGCCCGATCTCCTCCATCGGACGCTGCGTTGCAGAGAGGCCGACACGCTGCACGGGCGCTCCCGTCACGCGGTCGAGGCGCTCAACGGACAGGGCCATGTGCGCTCCCCGCTTCGTGCCGGCCACCGCGTGCACCTCGTCGAGGATCAGGGTCTGAACGGTCGCGAGCATCTCGCGGGCGCGCGACGTCAGCATCAGATAGAGCGACTCGGGAGTCGTGATCAGGATGTCCGGGTGCTGGCGGAGCATCGCCGCGCGCTCCTTCTGCGACGTGTCTCCGGTTCGGACGGCCACACGCAGCTCGCTCTGGAGCCCCGCTAGAGGCCCGCGCAGGTTCCGCTCGATGTCATAGTTCAGCGCCTTCAGCGGCGACACGTAGAGCAGTCGCAGCCCTTCGCCCGGCTCGGCGGTCAGCCGGTCGATCCCGTAGAGGAACGCGGCGAGCGTCTTCCCCGAGCCGGTCGGCGCCTGGATCAGCGTGTGCTTGCCGCTGGCGATCGCGGGCCAGCCCTGCTCCTGGGCGGGCGTCGGGCCGTCGAACGTCCTCTCGAACCATTCGCGAGTCGCCGGAGTGAAGACGGACAGCGCGTCCACGCTGCCCAATCTAGCGACGTCGGACTAGCCGGCCGAGAAGCGCGCGCAGCGCCTCTACGTCGCGCCGAAACGGCTCTTCGTCGATCTCTCCGGGGTCGCCGGCCGGAAATGGGAAGGGCCACCCGGGTCGCGGGTCGTCCGCATACCGCGGGATGACGTGTGTGTGCAGGTGCGGCAACGAGTTCCCGAGCAGGTCGTAGTTCATCTTCACCGGCCCGAGATGCTCCTCGAGCGCCCGGCCGACGTCCAGGACTTCGAGCCAATAGGCAGACGCCTCGTCCGGCTCCAGCTCGGTCGGCTCGACGACATGGCGCCCACGCCAGACCACAAGGCTGTAGCCCCGCTGGATGTCGGCACGCTGCAGGTAGGCGTCGGACACCTCGCCGGCGAAGATTCGCGCCCCGTACCGCG
>Ga0210378_10001952_pt1 | contig 10619 bp, 11 predicted proteins | sample PLM1_60_b1redo_FD_155465 | JGI IMG/M metagenome (GOLD analysis project Ga0210378, IMG submission 155465) | Groundwater sediment microbial communities from an aquifer in East River, Colorado, USA - PLM1_60_b1 redo | ecosystem: Environmental > Terrestrial > Soil > Riparian zone | place: USA: East... | reverse complement strand
GATCAGGCGCCGGGTCGGGATCGTCTTCCAGGACCCCGACGACCAGCTGTTCATGCCGACGGTGGCCGAGGACGTGGCCTTCGGCCCTGCCAACCTCGGCCTGCGCGGGGCCGAGCTGGAGACCCGGGTCAAGGGCGCCCTGGCCGCGGTGGGCATGGAGGGCCATGCCGGCCGGCCGCCCCACCACCTGTCGTTCGGGCAGCGGCGGCGGGTGGCGGTGGCCACCGTGCTGGCCATGGAGCCGGAGATCCTGGTCCTTGACGAGCCGTCCTCCAACCTGGACCCGGCCAGCCGCCGCGAGCTGGCCGAGATCGTCACCGGGCTCGACATCACCATCCTGATGGTCACCCACGACCTGCCCTACGCCCTCCAGCTCTGCCCTCGGGCCCTGATCATGAACGGCGGCACCATCACCGCCGAGGACCAACCGCCCAGCTGCTGGCCGACGCCGACCTGCTCGCCGCCAACCGCCTGGAGCTGCCCTACGGGTTCGACCCGGCGGTGCTGGATCGCGGCTGACGCTGGACGGGCTCACCACCCGCCGGGGCCTCCCCGGCGGGCGCCGACTCGACCATCGGGAAGTGCCTGGCCATCCAGGCTCGCCAGGCCGGCTCGTCCCTGGCGGCCACCTCCGCGGCCCGGTCGCCGAACAGGTAGGCGTAGAAGCTCGCGTAGACGTGCTCGCCCCCGCTGGTCTCGGCGACCACGAAGGCGACGCCCGATGGCGCCGCCCTCGCGCCCGTCGACCTTGGCGGGGACGAACCAGGCGGTGATGCCGGGCCCGGTGGCGATCGCCTCCCAGACCTGCTCGGGGGTGCCCGGGACCTCGGTCTCGAGGCGGATCGACCTGGGCCCGGCGGTGTCGTCGTTCCTGGTGCTCATCGTGCCTCCTCGGCATCGGGTCGGGCGGGTGCGGGCAACGGGTGGGCCACCACCACCAGGCGGTGGAGGCGTCCGGCGGGTGCGTCGGCGGCGTGGTAGCGGGCCACGATGGTGGTGACGGCGGCGGCGAGGTCGCTGGTGAAGGCGGCCCGCTCGGCGGCCGAGCGGAAGCGGATCTCGGTGTCGAGAGCCAGCGTCGGCAGTCGCCTGCCCGCCTGGTCGGCTCGGCGGGCCAGGTCGCCGACCTCCCTCACCACCCGCGCGGCCAGGGCGATCAGGTAGCGGGCCGAGAGACGGTCGGAGGCCCGGCCCGGGTCGCTGGCCGCCTGGCCGAGCGCGGCCGGTGAGACGACGTAGGAGGCGGCGGTGGCGACCAGCATCCGCTCGGTCAGGCCGCCCCAGCGGCGCTGCCCGACCTCGCGGACCAGGCCATGGGCCTCCAGCGTCCGCAGGTGGTAGTTGACCTTCTGGCGGCCCCCGCCGTGCACCGCGTGTCCGCGTATGCTTGAGCGATGCAGTGGCGCGGGCTGGCCCGTCGGCTCCCGCTCGCCGGCGCAGCGGTCGCCGGGGCGGTGGTCGGGCACGCGCTCGCCTACGCCCTGGCCGTTCCCGAGCCGGGCCGGCGATTGGCCGTGCTGGCGAGCAGCGGTCACGCCTACTGGTCGGCGGCGATCGCGGCCGCCATCGTGCTCGGCCTGGTGTCGCTCGGCGCCACCCTGGCCCGCCACTTCCGGGCCGGCCTGCGCCCGGCACGACGCCCCGCCGGCGAGCCCCTCGGCCGCCTGGCCGGGCGTCTCGCCCTCCTCCAGATCACCATCTACCTGGTCCAGGAGCTGATCGAGCGGGCCGCCGCCGGGGTCCCGCTCGGCGGCTCGGTGCACGGCCGGCTGCTGCTCACCGGCGTCGCCGTCCAGCTCCTGGTCGCCGCCTTCCTGGCCGTCGGGCTGGCCTGGGCCGGCCGGGTCGCCGAGGTCGCCGGCCGTGCCCTGCGCCGCTGTCGCCTGCAGCGCCCGGACGCCCGCCCCGCCCGCCTCCGCCCCACCCGCTGGGTCCGCCCCGCCCGCCTCCTCGCCGCCGGTCTCGGCGGCCGAGCCCCGCCGGCGTTCCGGGTCATCTGAGGGTCGCTGGAGACTGCACCACCGCAGTCCCTGATCCATGTGGGGGAGCTCCGGCTCCCGCCACCGCCACTCAAGAGCGCCTGCGCGATAGGTAAGGGGAGCTATTCGTGAACAAGAGAACCGGGGTGGCTGCCGTGTTGATGGCCGCCCTGCTGGTGCCGGTGCTGGCGGTGCCGGCCCTCGCCCACGGCGAGAAGAAGGTCGCCAACTACACGTTCGAGGTCGGGTTCGGCACCGAGCCCGCCTACGCCGGGACCGTGAACAGCGTCCAGCTCATGGTGACCAACAACGGCAAGCCGGTGACCGACATCAAGGACGGCCTCAAGGTGGCCGTGTCCACCGGCGACGCCGAGCCCAAGGAGATGGCCCTGGAGCCCCATTTCGGCCAAGGCTGGGGTGAGCAGGGCGACTACCGTGCCTTCTTCATCCCGACCACGCCGGGCGCGTACACCTTCCATTTCACGGGCGCCATCCACGGCAAGAAGATCGACAAGCGCTTCACCTCGGTCAAGGACGGCTTCGACGAGGTCGACGACCCGGCCCAGGTCCAGTACCCGGCCGTCGAGCCGACCGGCTCGCAGCTCACCGGCCGGCTCGACCGTGAGACGGCCCGCCTCAACGCCGCCATGGCCGCCGGCCGGGAGCAGGCCAGCGACGACGTGGCCGGCGCCCGCCGGCTGGCCACGATCGGCCTGGTCGTGGGGGCCCTCGGCCTGCTCGCGGCGGTCGCCCTTGGCGCGCTGGCGCTGCGCCGGAGGAGCTGACGGCGGTGCGGCGCCCGATCCGAGGGCTCAGCCACGGGAGGCGGCTGGCCCTGGCCGGCGCCCTGGCCGGCCTCTGGCTGGTCTTGAGCGGGCCGTCGGCAGGCGCGCATGCGCTGCTGCGCGAGTCCGACCCGGCCGGTGGCACCTCCCTCGATCGGGCGCCGCGCCAGGTCGTGCTCACCTTCACCGAGCGGCCGGAGCAGGGCCTTTCCAGCATCCGGGTGTTCGATGTCGGTGGCCGCCAGGTGGGTCGCGGCAATCCGGCGCCGGTCGACGGTGCGCCGCTGCGGCTCGCGCTGCCGCTCGGTGACCTGCCCGACGGCACCTACACGGTGAGCTGGCGGGTCGTCTCCAAGGACGACGGCCACGTCACCGTCGGGTCGTTCGCGTTCGGGGTCGGTGTCCCGGCCCCGGCGGCCACCGACGCGGCCAGGGCGGCGCCGGAGGGGGCGTCGCCGTCGCCGTCGCCGCTGGCGACGGCCGCGCGCCTGGCCCTGTACAGCGGGCTGATGCTCCTGGTCGGGGTGGCCGTCACCGGGCTGGCGGTGTTCGACCGGGTCCTCCCGGAGGGCGCAAGGACCCTGCTGGCCGCGGCGGCGCTGCTCGCGGTGGCCGGCGGCGCGGCCAGGTTCCTCGCCGAGCGGGCGAGGATCGACGCGCCGCTCGGCACGCTGCTCGCCTCCTCGACCGGCCAGGGGCTGCTCCGCCTGACCGCCGGTGTCCTGGCCACCGCGGTGGCGACCTGGCTGCTGATCGCGGTCACCGGCCGGCCGGCCGGACCGGCGCGCGACCCCGCCGCCGAGGGCGATGGGGTGCCGGCTGGGGGCGGTATGGCGCCGGCTGAGGGCGATGGGGTGCGGGCCGGGCGGGAGCGCGACCCCTCCGCTGAGGGCAATGGGGGGCTTGTCGAGGGCGGTGCGGGGCCGGCTGAGGGCGACGGGGAGTCGGCCGAGGGCGATGTGACACCGGTCGAGAGGTGGCGGCTGGCGCTGGTCGGGGCGGCGGCGGCGATCACCATGCTGCTGCACGTGCTCGCCGGGCACGCGGCCGGGCCGTCCCCGCTGCGGGCCGTCAACCTGTTCGTCCAGTGGCTCCACCTGCTGGCCGTCGGCGCCTGGGTGGGCGGCCTGGTGTGGCTGCTGGCAGGGCTGCGTGGCCGGCAGCGGCCACAGCGGGTGGCCGCGGTGGTGCGCTTCTCCAGGCTGGCCGCCCCGGTGCTCGGGCTGGTGGCGGTCACCGGCCTCTCCCGCGCCCTCCACCTGGCCGGCGGCTGGCAGGGCCTGCTCGATACCAGCTACGGCCGCTACCTCGACCTCAAGGTGGCGCTGTTCGGGGGGCTGGTCGCCCTCGGGGCGCTCAACCGCTACCGGGTGGTGCGGGCGCTGGTCGCCGGGGTCGATCGCCTTGGCGACCTCCGGCGCAACGTGCGCGGCGAGGTCGCCCTTGCAGCCTGCGTCCTGGCCGTCACCGCCGTGCTGAGCCAGCTCCCGCCGGGCAAGTTCGTCGTCGAGCGGGCGGCGGCCAAGCCGTCGCCCCCGGCCAGCGTGCAGGTCGAGGGCAGCGACTTCGCCACCTCGGTGCGGCTGGCCCTCACCGTCTCGCCAGGCAGGGCCGGCCCGAACAGCTTCGCCGCCAAGGTCACCGACTATGACTCGGGCGAGGACTGGCCGGCCACCCGGGTCGCCCTGCGGTTCACGGCACGCCACCGGCCCGAGATCGGCGGCGCCACCCTCGAGCTCGCCAAGGCCGCCGACGGGCTCTGGCGCGGCCAGGGCAGCGAGCTCTCCATCGAGGGCCAATGGGTGGTGGTCGGCCTGGTCGAGGGGTCCGGCCCTGCGGTCACCGTGCCCCTGGAGCTGGAGACCCGCGCCGCCGCCCAGCCGGTCAAGGTGTCCGAGGTGCCTGGCCAGCCAACGCTCTACACCATCACCCTGGCCGCCGGCGGGACCCTGCAGACCTACATCGACCCGGGCCGCCCCGGTCCCAACACCGTCCACTTCACCTTCTTCGACCCCGCCGGGAACGAGCAGCCCACCACCAAGGCGCGCGCCAGGACGACCAAGCCGTCAAGCCCCCCCGAGGCGCTGACGCTGCTCCGCCTGGGTCCCGGGCACTTCGCCGCCAACGTCGACCTCCAACCGGGCCGCGTGTCGTTCGCGATCGACGCCACCGCCGGCCGCCGGGCCACTGGCGGCCGGTTCGAGCAGGTCATCGAGTAGAGGAACGCAACCACATGAAGTCGCAATATCGTCCCCGCACGCGGCCGGTCACCGCCACGATCCTGCTCGCCGTCGTGCTCCTCGGCCTTGCCGCCTGCTCGGGCGGGGGGGCCGGCGGCGCGGCCGGCCCGCCGGCCGCCACCACCGTGGTCGCCGACCGTCCGAGCAGCCCGGCCAGGCTCACCATCGTCGCGCCCCGCAACGGGCAGACCGTCCGCCAGGACCGGCCGGAGCTGCGGCTCGGCCTGGACGGGGCCAAGATCGTCAGCCAGACCACCACCCGCATCCAGGGCGACGAGGGCCACATCCACGTGCTCGTCGACGGCAAGCTGGTCGACATGAACTACGGGCTGCGGCAGCGGCTGCCCCAGCTCCCCGCGGGCCAGCACGTCGTCCAGGTGGAGTTCGTGGCCGCCGACCACGTCCCGTTCGAGCCGCGGGTCCTCACCCAGGCCGCGTTCCAGGTCACCGGGTGACCTCGATTCCCGCCACCGACCCAGCCACCACCCACCCAGCCGGGCGCCGGGTCCCCCGGAGGGGGAGCGTAGCCGGTGCCAGGATGGGGTTCCACCGGCTGTCCACAGCCCCCGGGCTACCGTCCCCGCCCGGCGTCAGCCCCGGGCTACCGTCCCCGCCCGGCGTCGGCGGCGTGGTCGTGGTCGGCGGCCTCACCTTCCTGCTCGCCCGCCCGGCCTTCGGCGGGCTGCGGTTCGCGGTCCCCCTGCTGGCCGCCGGCTACCTGGCGCTGGCCGCCGCCGCCCTGGTCGCGCGCGAGCGGGCCGGAGGGATCCGGCCGGGGGCGCCGCTGGGTTGGGGGGTGCCCCTGGTCCTTGGAGTGGCCGGGGTGGTCGGTGCAGGGGTGGTGGCCGGGCCGGCCCCCGACCGGCGGGTCGGTGCCGCGGCGGCCGGCTTGGTAATGCTCGCCGCCGTGGCCGAAGAGGCGTTGTTCCGCCGGCTGCTCTACGGCCGGCTGGAGCAGTTCGGCCAGCTGGTCGCCGTGCTCGGCACCGCGGTCCTGTTCGCCCTCATCCACCTGCCCGCCTACGGCCTGGCGGCCATGCCTGTCGACCTCGGGGCCGCGCTGCTGCTGTCCTGGCAGCGGTACGCTTCTGGCCGCTGGACGGTCCCGGCCGTCACCCATGCCGTAGCCAACCTCCTGGCGGTGACCTAGAGTGCCGGCCGAGTATCGGCGCCACACCGGTGCCGCGATGGAAGGACTGGAGGTCCGTGACGTGCGCGCCGTGCATGCTCAGCCGGGGTTCTGATGCGCCCGCTGCGCCCGCTGGTTCTGCTCCTCGCCCTGCTGCTGGTCGCAGGCTGCACCGGCGACCCGCCCGAGCCGGTCCGGATCGGCGCCGTCTACCCGCTGAGCGGCACCCAGGGCATGGGCGGGATCGACGAGTACCACGGCGTCCGGGTCGCGGCCGAGCTGGCCAACCAGGAAGGCGGGGTCGGCGGCCACCCGATCGTGCTCGACCCGGTCGACGTGCCGGAGGCCGACGCAGCCCCCGGCGCGATCAAGGCGCTGGCCGACCGGGGCGTCGACCTGGTCCTCGGCAGCTACGGCAGCACCATCTCGAGCCCGGCGGCCGCGGCCGCAGCCGGGCGGGGCTCGCTGTTCTGGGAGACCGGCGCGGTCGGCAAGCTGGCCGGCCCCGGCGGGGGCGACCTGGTGTTCCGGGTCGCACCCACCGGCGGCCTGCTCGGCCGGGGCGCCATCCGGTTCGTCGCCGACGAGCTGGCCCCCAAGCTGCGGCGGCCGGCCGCCTCGCTGCGCTTCGCCATCGCCGCGGTCGACGACGTCTACGGCAAGGCGGTCGCCGACGGGGCACGGGCCGAGCTGCGCGAGCGGGGGCTGCGGGCCGTCGCCGACGTCACCTACGACCCGCGCCGCTACCACCCGGCCAAGGTGGTCAGGGAGGTCGCCGCCGGGCGTCCCGACGTGCTGTTCGTGGTCGCCTACCTGGAGGACGGGGTGGCGCTGCGCCGCCAACAGGTCCGCCAGCACCTGCCCCTGCTGGCCAGCATCGGCACCTCGTCCAGCTACTGCATGCCGGAGTTCGGGGCGCTGCTCGGCCGCGACGCCGTCGGCCTGTTCGCCTCCGACAAGCCAGACACCCACGGGATCAACCCCGCCGGGCTCGCCCCAGAGGCCCGCGCCCTGCTCGACCGGGCCGACACCGCCTACCGCAAGGCCAACGGCCACTCGATGAGCGCCGCCGCCCTTGCCGGCTTCTCCGGCGCCTGGGCGCTGTTCCGCCACGTGCTGCCGGCGGCGGCCTCGCTGGCCCCCGCCGACGTGGCCGCCGCGGCCCGGACGGCGAGGGTGGCGTCCGGCGGCCTGCCCAACGGCAGCGGCCTGGAGTTCGCCCCGGCGGGCGGTCCCGACGCCGGCGCCAACCTCCGCGCGGCCAGCGTCATCTGGGAGTGGACGGAGGCGAACCGGCGCGAGGTGACCTGGCCTCCCCAGTTCGCCACCGCTCCGATCGCCGCCATCCGCCCGTCCCGATGAACGCGGGAGGCGACGGCGGGAACCGGGTGGACACCGGGGAGCGCCGGACGGCCGGCAGGTCACGGACGGCCCTGCTGGCCGGCGTCGGGATCGTGCTGCTCTACCTGGCCGGGGCCGCCGTCAGCGGCCGGGCCAGCATCCTGGCCCGGCGGCCGCTGCTGGACGGGCTCGCCCCGCCCACGCCGTACCGCTGGGTGAACCCGCCGCCCGACCTGGCCTCCAGCAACAAACCGCCCGCCTCGACCCGCTTCACGGTCAAGCTCACCGCCAACGGGTCGCAGCTCGGCGCCTTCTCGACCATCGACGGGCAGGTCAACCTGGTGCTGAGCGAGGGAGCGGTGCGGGCGCGTCCCGGCCAGACCGAGGTCGAGGTCGCGGTCGACCCGGTCGACCCGGCGACCCTCGGGCCGGTCCCGGCCGGGCTGGTGGGCGCCGGCAACGCCTACCGCATCCAGGCCAGGTACCAGCCGTCTGGCAGCAAGGTCGACACCCTTGGCGGCCAGTGCAGCGTCGGCCTGGTCTACCCACTGCTGGCCACCGCGGTGAGCGACCCCGGAGGCCACCTGGTGCTGTCCTCGGCCGACGGCCGGGCCTGGGAGCGGCTGCGGAGCACCGACACGCCAGGCACCCACCAGGTCAGCGCCGGGCTGGCCAGGACCGGGTACGTCCAGGTCGGGGTGGCGTCGTCCGCTGGCGGCGGTTCGGCCGGCGACACCCGCACCCGGACCCTGCTGCTGGCCACCGGCGCCGCGGCGGTGATCGTGGTCGCCGCCCTGATCCTGCGCCGCCGCGAGTCGTCGCGGGCGCCCCCGCCAAGACGGGGGCGGCGCCGGTGACCGGGCGTGGCGCCATCCGCAGGGCCGGGCTCGGCATCGTCCTCGCCAGCCTGGTGGTCGCGGCGACCGCCGGGCCGGCGGCCGCGCACGCGATCGGCTCCGGGACGGCGGCCAGCAACTACCGGACCGCGGTGCGCGGGATCGACCAGGGAGTGCCCGGCCTGGAGGTCCGGATCGTCGCCGGCGGCCAGCTGGAGCTGACCAACCGGTCCGACCAGGAGGTGCTGGTGCTCGGCTACCTCCTGGAGCCGTATCTGCGCGTCGGGGCGGGCGGGGTGTTCGAGAACCGGCGCTCGCCGAGCACCTACACCAACCGGTTCCGGACCGCCCCGACGACCATCCCGCCGGAGTTCGACCCGGCGGCAGCGCCCGAGTGGCGACGGATCGGCGATGGGCCGTCGGCGGCCTGGCACGACCACCGGGCCCACTGGACCGGCCCCGACCCGCCGGCCGTGTCCGCCAACCCTCGAGCGCTCCAGGTGGTGGTGCCCGACTGGCGGGTCCCCCTGCGCCAGGGGGAGCGGACGATGGTGGTGCGGGGCGACATCACCTGGGTCCCCGGCCCGTCGCCGTGGCCGTGGGCGCTGGCCACGGTGGCCGTCTTCGCCGGTGCCCTGGCCGCCGCCGGCGGCCACCGCAGGCCGCGGGCCCTCGCCGTGGTCGCCCTGCTCGCCGTGGCCGCCGACGTCGTCCACACCGTCGGGGCGCTGCTCGCCTCGGCGGCGCCGCTCGCGGCCGAGCTGTACGGGTCGCTGACCTCGGCGGCCGGCTGGGTGGTGGCCGGCCTGGCCGCCTACCGGCTGCTCCGCGGGCGGGCCGAAGCGGGCCTGCTCTACCTGCTGCTTGGCGGCGTGTTCCTGACCCTTGGCGGGGCCCTGCCCGACCTGTCGGCCCTCGCCCGCTCGCAGCTCGCGTCCGCCCTTGGCCCGCTGGCCACCCGGGTCACCATCATCCTCACCCTTGGCCTTGGCGCCAGCATGGTGGTCGCTGGGCTGGTGGGGTTCCGGAGCCCGCGCCGCACCGACGTTCCCGCGGCCTGAGCCGGCGTAAGCTGCAGGGGTGGTGTGGTCTCGAAGGATCGGGCGCCGGATGGTGGCCGCCGGCGCCCTTGCGCTGGCCGGCCTGACGCTTGGGGCCGGCGCCGCCCTCGCCGGCCCGTCGCCAGGGTCGCAGGTGCCGGCGCCGACGCCTGGACGGGTGCTGCTCTCCTGGTCGTTCAACCCGCTGGTCACCGTCGGGCTGGTGGCCGGGGCGGTGCTGTACCTCAAGGGCCGCCGGCACCTGGTCGCCGGCGGGGTGGCCTGGCCGTCGCGGCGCACCGTCTACTTCCTGTCAGGGATCGGCGCGCTGGCCGTCGCCCTGGTGTCGCCGCTCGAGGCCTACGACACCGTGCTGTTCTCGGTCCACGTCGCCCAGCACATGCTGCTCACCATGGTGGCGGCCCCGCTGCTGGCCCTCGGCGCGCCGATCACGCTCGCCCTGCGGGTGGCCAGGGGCGGGACCCGCCGTCGCCTCGTGCGGCTGCTGCACAGCCCGCCGGTGCGGGTGATCGGCCACCCGCTGGTCGCCTGGGTGCTGTTCACCCTGACCCTGTACGGCCTCTACTTCTCACCGCTGTTCGACCTGACCCTGCGGCAGCCCCTGGTCCACGACCTGGTGCACCTCCACTTCCTCACCGTGGGGCTGCTGTTCTGGTGGCCGGTGGTCGGCCTCGACCCGTCCCGCTGGCGCCTGCCCCACATCGCCCGGCTGCTGTTCGTGTTCGTGATGGTGCCGTTCCACGCCTTCCTCGGGGTCGCGATCCTGAACAGCGGGCGGGTGCTCGCCCCGACCCTCGAGAGCTTCCAGCGGTCGTGGGGCCCGACGCCCCTGGCCGACCAGCACGTCGGCGGCGCGATCCTGTGGGGCGCCGGCGATCTGGTCGCGCTGAGCGCGGTGCTCGGCATCCTCATCTCCTGGGCGAGCTACGAGGAGAAGGTGGTCGCCGTCCGGGAGGACCGGCGCCTGGCCCGGGAACGCGCCGCCGGCCGGCCCACCCGCCCCGTCATCCGGCCGCCGGCGCCATGAGGTGCCCCGAGCCGCGGGTCCGCGGGGGCGAGGCGAGCGGCCGCGTGCTCGGCGCCGAGCTGCCGGTGGATCACGACGCACCGGTCGACGCCCGGCTCGCCGGGTTCTTCGGGCGCGACCCGAGCTGATCCCACCGAGAACCTGGAGGAACCCTTGGAGCTCACCGACAAGGTCCGTGCCTACTGGGACGCGGACGCCGCCACCTACGACGACTCCTCTGA
>Ga0210378_10001951_pt1 | contig 10622 bp, 7 predicted proteins | sample PLM1_60_b1redo_FD_155465 | JGI IMG/M metagenome (GOLD analysis project Ga0210378, IMG submission 155465) | Groundwater sediment microbial communities from an aquifer in East River, Colorado, USA - PLM1_60_b1 redo | ecosystem: Environmental > Terrestrial > Soil > Riparian zone | place: USA: East... | reverse complement strand
TTGTTCACCTCGGCCGCGGTCACGATCGCCTCGCAGAACGCATCGGCGGGCTTGACCACGTTCTTGCACAGCGCCACCGGCGGGTCGCCCAGGATCTCCCGCGAGAAGCGGATGTCCGGGTCGGGCGTCATGTTCGCGATGAGCCGGTTGTCCGACCAGCCGATGTACCAGCTGCTCTCGTCGGCGTCCATGGTCTCGTAGTCGCTCATGTAGCAGTTGGCGATGTCGGGGTCGAAGTTGGGGATGAGGGGGGGCACGCCCGAAGAGGCGGTGGTGATCCTCTCTTCCGTGCCGAACGAGACGCCGTCGTCCATCGAGATCCGCTTGAAGACGTCGAAGTTCAGGTTGCCGGCGTCGAGCTGGCGCGAGTACCAGGCCACCGCCAGCGCCGGCGTGGCGCCGGTGGTGACGGCCAGGAACGGCCTCCACTGGTCGGTGGTGGTCCCGTCGACGTTGAGCTGCACCGGGGCGATCGCCGCCGTCAGGTCCGCGTTGCGGGCCTGGTAGCGGATGTTGGCGTCGTCCGCGGCACCCGGGCTCGCCTTGAAGCTGTAGGCGATGTGCACGCGCCCGGTCGCGCGGTTGATGGCGAGGGTGGGGTTCTCGAACGTCTTCCGGACGTTGCCGTTCAGGGCGGGGCGTCCGCAGGCGGCGGCCGCCGCCGGGTCCTGCGCGCGCGTGACCGAGTCGATCACCATGTCGGCCGTCCATTCGCCGATGACCCCGCATTCGGCAACGCCGGGCGTGCACTTCCTGATGTGGATGTCCGCGATGTCGTTCACGCCCCCCACCGTGCGGTGCCAGGTCGCGAACACCTCGCCCCCGGCGCCCACCTCGACCCGGCAGGCCTGGCCCGAGCCCAGGATGACGGGAGCGCTCCAGGTCGCGCCGCCGTCGGTCGAACGGACGAGCCGGATCCCGCCGCTCCCTCCGAACTCGGTGTAACAGACGTAGACGTTGCCCTCGGTGGCGGCGGCACCGGTGTTGTCGACGGCCATGTCTTCCCGGTCCACGTCTATCAGGCCCGGGATGATGGTGGGCACGCTCGGCGGCCCGGGCGGAACGAAGGTCGACAGCCCGAGCTGGCAGACGCTGGCGTTGCACGTCAGCACGACGATGGAGAAGGTGCCGGCGCTGTCGACCCCCACCCCGGGATCGCAGCAGTTGCCGAACCCCGCGGGGTTGGCCAGGAGGCCCAGATCGGTCCACGTGCTGCCCAGGTCCGTGGAGAAGCCCACTCCCAGGCCGTGGGTGGCTCCCACCACGCCGTTCCAGGCCATGACCACCTGCTCGTTCAAGCCGTCGCCGTCGTCGTCGAACGAGTCGATGGATGTCTCGCTCTCGGTGATGTGGGGGAAGGTGTCTCCGCGCGTGTTGACCAGGATGTTGGGAGTGATCGACAGGGCCGGGCCCTCCTGGCCCGGCCGGGGCTTCTCGTCCGCGGCGAGGGGGAGAGGCTGGACGGGCTTGGGAGTGACACCGGGAGCGCGCTCGGGTGTCCGTTCGCAGAGCCGCTTGAAGAAGGACTCCCGTCCGGGGGAGAAGTACTCCGGCAGCAGCGTCGGGTTGGCGAGCAGGTCACATTGGCTGCGCCCCGCGGTCTGTGCGAACAGCACGGCGGGTAGACCGCTCAGTCCCAGCAGCAATAGCGCCCTCGACAGCGGATTGGGCCTCATCACTTACCTCCAATCCTGAAATGTTCGGGCTAAGGGCTCGTCAGTTGCCTCGTGATCGCGGGGAAGACCTCCGACTCCAGCACGTTCCGGGACTTCAGTGGCACGCCGCCCCAGACATTGTCCCGCGCGGGGTCCGTGCCGACGATGAACGGCTCGAGCACGACCTTCGTCTCGCGCTCGGAGCGGCGCGTCAGACGGAACGTGAGGGTGAACCAGCCGCCTTGTTCGAACGTGCGGCCGCCGGTGTCGGCGATCTGCTCGAGGCGCTCGCGGCCGACGTTGATCTTGCTGGTGAGGACGGATCCGTCGCGCTCGTCCTGCGCGGCGATGGACTCGTTGCGATCCGCCAGCACCTGGAGGACTGCCTTCCAGACGCGCGCGTACTCGGCTTCGAACACCCGCTCCGCCGGCTTCGTCGTCTCGGAGCTCGCCGAGCCGGCGGCCCGGGTGGGCTCAGCGATCGGGTTGCCGTTGGGCGCCCCGCAGTCCGGGGCGGCCACGAGCAGCGCGCATACGGCGAAATGCGTTCTTCTTGGAGCCACGGGCCGACAAGCCTGCGCGCCCCAGGGACCCGCGTCTGTGACGTTCCTCACGCGTCGGAGGCGCCGACGGGTCCCGGTGAGACCCGCGGAAAAAGTTCGGCCGGCCGGATATCCCGGGGAAACCGGCACTTAGCTGAAACCGGAGACGCTCCTTGCTCGTACAATCCTTCAAGGCGTGGCCTGCACGGGGGGCCCTGGGGGGTGCGGAGCAGCCCCCAGTTCAAATAGCGAGCGCGGATTCATTCCGCGCGAGCGAATGACGCGCAGGCCACTTACATCTGACAAGGGAGCACGACGCATGAGCATGAGGAAAACGCGGATTGTTTGCGCCGTCATTGCCGCGGCGCTCGTCTCGGCCGCCGCCTACGCCGAAGGCACGTCGGGACGCAAGTTCGAATGGACGACCAAGTCGGAAGAGGCCAAGAAGCTGCTCCGCGAGCTGCAGATGCGCGTCGAGAACTTCCAGCAGGGACCGCAGAACCTGGAGCTGGCCAAGAAGATCGTGACCCTCGACCCCAACTTCGCGATGGGGCAGTACTACCTGTCGGTGTTCGCCGGACCGGATGCGGAGAAGGAGTACGAGAAGGCGCGCCCGCTCGCGAAGAACGCCTCCGACGGCGAGCGCCGCTTCATCGAGGGCATGTACTACGCGCGCATGAACCAGGGCGTCGACTTCAAGAAGTCGATCGAGCCGCTCGAGGCGCTGGCCAAGGACTACCCCGGCGAGCGGCTGGTCCAGGTCCTCCTCGGCCAGCTCTACGCCGGCGACAACCAGGCCGAGAAGGCGCGCCTCGCCTTCCTGAAGACGCAAGCCATCGGCCCGAAGACCGCCCGCGTGGAAGCCTTCCTGGCCGGCGACGACCTGCTGAAGGGGAACTACGAGAAGGCCCGCGCCACCTACAAGTCGGTCGAGAAGAGCCTGCCCAAGGGCTCGGTCCCCTTCGCCATCCGCTTCGGCGTGACGTTCAGCCACCTGTACGAGGGACAAGTCGACCAGGCGCTCGAGTCGCTCCGCACCTACCTGGCCGAGTACAAGGCCGGCGGCCTCGACCAGCAGTTCCCGGAGGTCTTCATCTGGAACGCGATGGCCCGCATCAACCTGGAGAACGGGCGGCTCGAAGAAGCGATGAAGAACTACGAGAAAGGCTACGAGAGCGTCCCCGCAAGCAACCTGCCCGAAGACCAGAAACAGACCTGGCTCGGCCGCCTGCGCCACGGCAAGGCCCGCACGCTGGCCAAGATGGCCAAGCACGAGGCCGCGTGGGCCGAGGCAGAGACGATCAAGGGCATGATCGAGAAGGGGGGCGAGCCGGCCAAGCAGTACTGGCCCGCCTATCACTACCTGGCGGGCTACCTGAAGCTGGAGGCCGGCGACTACGCCAACGCGGTGGAGCACCTCAAGCAGGCGGACCTGAACAATCCTTTCGACACGCTGCTCCTGGCCCGGGCCTACGAGAAGCTGGGGCAGAAGGAAGAAGCGAGGAAGACCTACCAGAAGGTCGTCGATTCCCAGTGGCCGGGCATCGAGCGGCCGCTCTCGTATCCCGAGGCAAAGAAGAAGGTCAAGAGCCTGTAGGGAAGTACGCCCTACCGGGGGCGGTCAGCCGCCCCCGGTGAATCTTTGTCATGGCCGGCATTGCCCTTGACTTGGCCCTGTTTTGGCCCTATCTTCGGCTCGTAATGGCGCAGCGGCTGATGTGTTGTTGTTGTTGTACGGTGGCCCGGGAGGTCCCCGGCCCCTACAGCGGCCCTGCGTTCGCGCTCCTCACGCTCTAACCCCGAACTCAGACCACTGACAGGCGGCCCGGGACGAAAAGCCCGGGCCTTCTGGTTTCTGGCGCCGCCACGGCAAACGGCGGCGCCGTGGCACGCGCCCATGCGGGCGCGCACCGTGGATGGGGAGAGAGCTTGGAGAGCACATTGGACGTCGTCGCCGCCGCCGAGGCCCTGGAGGGCCGATCGCCCGCGGACGTGCTCGCATGGGCGGCCGGCCGCTATGCGCCCCGCATCACGTTCGCCACCGCCTTTGGCGCCGAGGGCTGCGTTCTCGTCGATCTCATCGCGCGCCACCATCTGCCCGTCGACGTCTTCACCCTCGACACCGGCCTGCTCTTCCCCGAGACCTATTCCCTCTGGAAGCGGCTCGAAGAGCGCTACGGCCTGACGATCCGCGCCGTGCGCCCCGAGCTGAGCCTGGGCGCCCAGGCCGTCCTTCACGGCGACGCGCTCTGGGAGCGCACGCCGGACCGGTGCTGCGAGATCCGCAAGGTCGCTCCCCTGCGCCGCGCCCTCGCGGGCTTCGACGCCTGGATCACGTCGATCCGCCGCGACCAGACGAGCGAGCGCTCCGTCGCGCGCGTCGTGGAGCGGGACCCGCGCTTCGGCCTCGTGAAGGTGAATCCCCTCGCCGGCTGGACGAGCGCGGACGTGCAGCACTACGTGCGCGTGCACCAGGTGCCCGTCAATCCGCTCCACGCGCGCGGCTACCCGAGCATCGGCTGCATGCCGTGCACGAGCGCGGTCGCGCCCGGGGAGACGCCGCGGGCCGGACGCTGGCGCGGGCTGGGCAAGACCGAGTGCGGCCTGCACTCGCGGCTCCCGATCACGGCCCATGGGCTGGCGCTGAGTGCGAACGGCGCGGATTCATTCCGCGCGAGCAACGACGAGGCCAGCGCTTCGTGACTGCCCACCTCTTTCCCGTCTTCCTCAAGCTCGCCGGCCGGAAGGCGGTGCTCGTCGGCGCGGGCCGCGTCGCCTCCGCCAAGCTCCCGGCCCTGCTCGCCGCGGGAGCGGAGGTGAGCGTGGTGGCGCCGGTCATCAGCCCGGAGATCGCGGCCGCGCCCGTGGCCGTCTTCCGGCGGCGCTTCGTGCCCGAGGACCTCGACGGCGCGTGGGTCGCCGTCGCCGCCGCCACCCCCGAGGCCAACCGCGAGGTCGCCGCCGCCGCCGAGGCGCGCAGGATCTTCGTGAACGCCGTGGACGATCCGGCGAACGCGAGCGCCTACACCGGCGGCGTGCTGCGCCGCGGCGGCGTCACGATCGCGGTCTCGACCGATGGGCGCGCGCCCGCGCTGGCCGGCCTGCTGCGCGAAGGACTCGAGGCGGTCGTCCCCGACGAGATCGAGACCTGGGTCCGCGCGGCCGAGTGGCTGAAGGAGCGGCAGCGGGCCGAGGGCGTGCCGATGGGCGAGCGCCGCCCGCGCCTGCTCGAAGCGCTGAACCAGCTCTACGGGCAAAGGCACCGAGCGGAGCGGGATTCACTCCCGCGCAGCGAGGGGGGGTCTGGGGGACGCGCCGCAGCGTCCCCCAGCTCAAGCGAGGAAGCGGCGTCATGAGCGGGTTCGTGTGGCTCGTCGGCGCGGGCCCGGGTGATCCGGAGCTGTTGACGCGCCGGGCCGCGCGCGTGCTGGGTGAGGCCGACCTCGTCCTCTACGATGCGCTCGTCGATCCGCGCGCCCTCGAGCTCGCCCCCCAGGCGCGGCGTTTCCCCGTCGGCAAGCGCGCGGGCCGGCCCTCGATCCGCCAGGAGACGATCAACCGTTTGCTGGTGCGCGCGGCGCGGCGGGGCCAGAGGGTCGTCCGTCTGAAGTGCGGCGATCCCTTCGTTCTCGGGCGCGGCGGCGAGGAGGCCCTGGCCCTCGTGGCCGCCGGTATCGCCTTCGAAGTGGTCCCCGGCGTCACCTCCGCGGTGGCGGCGGCGGCGCTGGCCGGCATCCCCGTGACGCACCGCGGCCTCGCCGCCGGCTTCGTGGTCGTGTCCGGGCACGCCGACACCGCCTACGGACCGGTGCTGGATTCGCTCGCGCCCCACTCCCTCACCGTCGTCGTCCTCATGGGCCTCGGCTCGCGGGCCGCCGTGGCCGCGCGCCTTCTCGCGCGGGGCTGGTCGCCACTCACGCCGGCGGCAGTCGTCCTGGGAGCATCGACCGAGGCCGCGCACGCGTGGACGGGGACGCTGGGCGCTCTCGCCGCCGCGGACGTCAGCGCGGCGAGCCAAGCCCCGGGCACGATCGTCGTGGGCGCGGTCGTATCGCTGGCCGCAACCCTCGGCCGCGCTACGGAGCAAAACGACTCCGCGGTGGCCGTGGGCCAGTCTGGTTAGGAGGCCGTCATGTCGTCTCTGCCCGACGTCCGCACCCTCGGCCGCACGCGGCTCTCGTTCGCCGACGAGGCCGACATCGACGAGTTCGTGGCCACGCTCGACCGGTACGAGCGCGGGGAGCTGACCCCCGACCAGTGGCGCGCGTTCCGCCTCGTCCGCGGCACCTACGGCCAGCGGCAGACCGGCGACGCCCAGATGATCCGCGTCAAGATCCCGCAGGGCGTGCTGGATGTCGCGCAGCTCGGAGCCCTCGCCGACGTGGCCGAGCGGCACTCGCGCGGCTTCGGGCACGTGACCACGCGCCAGAACCTGCAGTTCCACTTCGTGAAGCTCCACGAGGCCGAGCTGGCCATGCGGCGGCTGGCCGACGCGGGGCTCACGACGCGCGAGGCGTGCGGCAACTCCGTGCGCAACGTGACCGCATGCCCCTACGCCGGCGTCGCCGCCGGCGAGGCGTTCGACGTCACGCCGTACGCCGAGGCCCTGACGCGGTACCTGCTGCGCCATCCGCTCAGCTCGACGCTGCCCCGGAAGTTCAAGATCGCCTTCGAGGGCTGCGCCGAAGACCATGCCGTGGCCGCCATCAACGACATCGGCTGGCACGCGCGCGTGCGCGGGGCGAACGGCTCCGGCCGCCGCGGGTTCCGGGTGACGGTCGGCGGAGGCACCGCGATCCTGTGCAAGTCGGGCTACGAGCTCTACGAGTTCCTTCCCGCGGGGGAGATCCTCGAGGTGGCGGAGGCGATCGTCCGTGTGTTCCATCGCCTGGGCGACTACGCGCACAAGCAGCGCAATCGGATGAAGTTCCTGATCCGCGATATCGGCTTCGAGAACTGGCGCGCCGAGTTCGAGAAGTCCCTGGCCGAGGTGCGCGCGCAAGGCGCGCCCCGGCTCCCGTTCGATCCCGAGCGCCCGCCGGTCGAGACGGCGCCGGCCTGGGAGCGGCCCGCGCCGCCGTCGGTGGCGGAGGCGGCGGGCCGCAGCGCGGCGGCGGAGGTCCGCGGTCCCGGCATCGTCCCCCCCGCGCCGCGCACGCTCGCCGTGCGCAGCGAAGACGCCGCGCGGTGGCTGCGGACCAACGTCCGCGGGCAAAAGCAGGACGGCTACTCGGTGGTGACGGTGACGCTTCCCCTCGGCGACCTCACCGGAGCCCAGATGAGGGTGCTCGCCGATCTCGCCCTCGCGTACGGAGACGGCACCGTCCGCGTCACTCCGGACCAGGACCTGATGTTGCGCTGGATACGTACGAGCGACGTCCGCGAGCTGCACCGGCGCCTCGACGCCGCCGGCCTCGGCCTGCCCGACGCGGGCACGCTCGCCGACGTGACGAGCTGCCCCGGGGCCGAGGCGTGCCGGCTCGCGGTCACGCAGTCGCGCGGCCTCGGCCAGCTCCTCGGCGATCGCCTGCGCGAGCGCCCCGACCTCGTGGCCGCCGTCCCCGGCCTCGGCATCAAGATCAGCGGCTGCCCCAACGGCTGCGGCCAGCACCACATCGCCGGCATCGGCTTCCAGGGCAGTGTGCGCAAGCTCGGGGACAAGGTCATCCCGCAGTACTTCGTGATGGTGGGTGGCGGCATCGACACGGGCGGCGCCCGCTTCGGCCGCCTGGCGGCCAAGGTCCCCGCCCGGCGCGTGCCGGAGGTCGTGGAGCGGCTCGTCGCGCTCTACGTCTCCGAGCGCGACGCGGGCGAAGAGGCGGCGGTGTTCTTCCGGCGCATCGACGTGGCCCAGGTGAAGGCCGCCCTCGCCGACCTCGAAGCGATCACCGCCGCCGACGCGGTGCCCGAGGATTTCGTGGACCTCGGGGAGGACGCGCAGTTCAAGGTCGAAGCGCAAGAAGGCGAGTGCAGCGCATAATCAGCAGGTAGGCGACCGGAGCCCTGGCCCCCATCCGGCACCTAGCGTGTGGCGCGCGGAGCGGAGCGTTTCCTCTGCCGTCACGCGGCGGATTCATTCCGACGCGTGACGCTCAATGACTTCCGGCGCGAAGCGTAGCGCGCCGCATCCTGGATATAAGATGGCGGGGTGCGCCCTCCCGCGACGGCCACCGTTCAGCTCGGGCTCACCCGAGTCCTGACGGATCCCGCCTTCCAGAGACTGCTCAAGGGCAAGCGCCTTGGGCTCGTGTGCCACGAGGCCTCGGTCGACGAGCACTGCCGGCCCATCGTCGACGTCGTGCTGGCCCGCCAGCAGGAGCTGGGCTTCCGCCTCACCGCCCTCTTCTCTCCCCAGCACGGCTTCTGGGGCCAGGACCAGGACAACATGGTGGAGACGCCCCACGCGGTGTGGAAGGGCGTTCCCCTCTACAGCCTCTACAGCGAGACGCGCCGACCGACGCCGGCCATGCTCGCCGACGTCGACGCCGTCCTCGTCGACCTGCAGGACATCGGCACCCGCATCTACACGTTCATCTACACGGCGAGCCACGTGATGGAGGCGGCCGCGGAGCTGGGCAAGGAGGTCATCGTCCTCGATCGCCCCAACCCGATCGGCGGGGTCAGCATCCAGGGCACCACGCTCGACCCCGCGTACCGCTCCTTCGTCGGCCTCTATCCCATGCCCACGCGGCACGGCATGACGATCGGGGAGCTGGCCGGCTGGATGAACGAGCGCCACGAGCTCAACGCCGGCCGCCGTTGCCGCCTGCACGTCGTGCCGATGGAGGGATGGGACCGCCGCGCCTACTGGCACGACCTCGGGCTCGTCTTCGTCATGCCCTCGCCGAACATTCCCACCGCGGACAGCGCGGTCACCTTCCCCGGCTTCGTGTACTTCGAGGGCACGAACGTCTCCGAGGGGCGCGGCACCACCCGCCCGCTGGAGCAGTGCGGAGCCCCCTTCATCGAGCCCGAGGCGCTCATCGCTCACCTGGACCGCGAGTACCCGCCGTGGCGCGAGGGCTGCTGCGTCCGCCCCACCGGCTTCCAGCCCACCTTCCAGAAGCACGCGGGGCAGGTCTGTCTCGGCGTCTTCGTGCATCCCCTCGACCGCGCGCAGTTCAACCCGGTCCGCACGGGGCTCGCGCTGCTGCGGGGGATCGTCGCTCTCCACGGAGACCCGTTCCGATGGAAGCAGCCTCCCTACGAGTACGAGACGGAGAAGCTGCCGATCGACGTGATCGCGGGGGGTCCGTGGGTGCGGGACTGGGCGGAGGGGCGGCACGCGTGGGGTGAGCTGGACGAGAAGGAGCGCGCCGACGCCGACGCCTTCGCGGCCGAGCGGCGCGACTACCTTCTTTATTGATGTCGCCCCTCCGCCGCTCCGTCCTCCCCCTGCTGGCGGCCGCCGTGGCGGGCCTCGCCGCCGGCGCGGGCGCCGAATCCTACGACCCGGGGCTCTTCCGCGAGATGCGCTGGCGGATGATCGGCCCGCACCGGGGCGGACGCACCAAGGCCGCCGCCGGCATCCCGGATCGCCCGAACGTGTTCTACGTCGGGGTCTGCAACGGCGGCGTCTGGAAGACCGAGGACTACGGCCGCACCTGGCGTCCGATCTTCGACGACCAGCCCACCGGCTCCATCGGCGCCGTCGCCCTCGCCCCTTCGAACCCGGAGGTCGTCTACGTCGGCAGCGGCGAAGGCCTCCAACGGCCGGACCTCTCGACCGGCGACGGCATCTACAAGTCGACCGACGGAGGGAAGACGTGGCGTCACCTCGGCCTGCGTCAGGGGCGCCAAATCCCGCAGATCGTCGTCGACCCGCGCGATCCCGACCGCCTTTTCGTCGCCGTCCTCGGCAGCCCCTACGGGCCGGGGCCGGAGCGGGGAATCTTCCGCTCCACGGACGGCGGGGAGACGTTCGAAAAGGTGCTCTATCGCGACGAGGACACGGGCGCCGTCGACGTCGCCTTCGACCCGGCAGACCCGGCCACCGTCTTCGCGGTCCTGTGGGAGTCGCGGCAGGCGCCGTGGGAGAACGGTGTCTTCAACGGACCCGGGAGCGGGCTCCACAAGTCCACCGACGGGGGCGCCACGTGGCGGCCGCTCACGAAGGGACTGCCGACGTTCGCGGAGGACGGCCTGGGCCGGATCGGCATCGCGGTGGCCCCCAGCGATCGGCGGCGGCTCTACGCGACCGTCGAGGCGAAGCGCAACGGCGGGCTCTATCGCTCCGACGACGCGGGAGAGAGCTGGACGCGGATCAACGGCGATCCCCGCGTCACCGAGCGCGGGTCGGACTTCGCGGAGGTGAAGGTCCACCCGCGTGACCCCGACACCGTGTTCACCGGCAGCATCGTGACGTGGAAGTCCATCGACGGCGGAAAGACGTTCACGGCGATCCGCGGGGCTCCGGGCGGCGACG
>Ga0210378_10001950_pt1 | contig 10627 bp, 11 predicted proteins | sample PLM1_60_b1redo_FD_155465 | JGI IMG/M metagenome (GOLD analysis project Ga0210378, IMG submission 155465) | Groundwater sediment microbial communities from an aquifer in East River, Colorado, USA - PLM1_60_b1 redo | ecosystem: Environmental > Terrestrial > Soil > Riparian zone | place: USA: East... | reverse complement strand
ACGGCGGCTGGGATGGGTGACGACACGCGACCTCCTGTACTCGGCCCCCGCGCGCGTTGCGGGGCACGGCCGGCGCGGCTGGGTCACAGCCGGCCCGCGGGCTTGCGGCGGCTCTCGCGCACGGCACACGGCCGCGTTGCCACCTCGCGGCCCGTCGACGCTCGCGCCGGGCAGCGTGCCATCCAGTGTGTCAAACCTCGGCGAAGTCCCCCACCCGTGTGACGAGACGGTGTCGTGATCACCACCCCCCGGTGACCCCACCACCCCCCACCGGCCGTGTGCGCGTGCCGGTCCCGAGCGCGATAAGCGGGCTTATCGCGCCTTTCCAGCACCCGAAATGCGCGATAAGCGGGCGTATCGCGGTTGCGTCCCCCACCGGGCCCCACGGCGGGTGGCCTGGGCGGATGGCGGTCGTGGATAGCGCCGGTGGGGGATCTTGCGTTGACTGTGGTGGAAAGTGGGGTACGGTGGTGCCCGGTGGGGCAACAGGGCTCCACTGGGGAGGTGGTGCCGGTGTTTCTCGGCACACACACCCCACGACTCGACGACAAGGGCCGGCTCACCTTGCCGGCCAAGTTCCGGGACGCGCTGGCAGGGGGGCTGATGGTCACAAAGGGTCAGGACCACTGCCTGTACGTGTTCCCCCGGGCGGAGTTCGAGCAGATGGCGCAGCGGGTGGCGCAGGCACCATTCACCAACGAGTCGGTGCGGGCCTACCAGCGTTACCTGTTCGCTGGCACGGACGAGCAGCGGCCGGACTCGCAGGGCCGCATCTCGATCGCGCCCGAGCTGCGCAAGTACGCGGCGCTGACCAAGGAGTGCGTGGTCATCGGCGCGATCAACCGGCTGGAGATCTGGGACGGGCAGGCCTGGCAGCGCTACCTCGACGAGCACGAGGACAGCTACGCGCAGGCCCGCGAGGAGGTGCTGCCCGGCGTGTTCTGACGCGGGGAAGCGGGACATCGGGTGCCGTCAGGCCTCGGTCCGCTCGCTTCCGGCCCTGGCGCACCTTCCCCGGCGCCAGGTCCGGCGAGCGGGCGGGGACCTGACGGCACCACAACTCGTACGGGGGTATGTGATGGGAGGGGCGATGACACTGCCGCGGCACACGCCGGTGCTGACCGACCGCGTCCTCGCGCTGCTCGCACCGGCCCTCTCGGCACCTGGCGCGATCATAGTGGACGCCACCCTCGGCCTCGGCGGCCACTCGGCCGCGCTGCTGGCCGTGCACCCTGACCTGACCCTGGTCGGCCTCGACCGCGACCCGCGGGCGCTGGAGCTGTCCGCCGCGAGGCTGGCGGCGTACCGCGAGCGGGTGCACCTGGTGCACGCCGTGTACGACGAGATGCCCGGGGTGCTCGGGCGGCTCGGCATCCCCGAGGTGCACGGCGTGCTGTTCGACCTCGGCGTGTCGTCCATGCAGCTCGACGAGCGCGACCGCGGCTTCGCCTACGCCAGCGACGCGCCGCTGGACATGCGGATGGACCCGACCGCCGGCCGCACCGCCGCCGAGGTGCTGAACGCGTACTCGGCGGCCGACCTGACGCGCATCCTGCGCGAGTACGGCGAGGAGCGGTTCGCGTCGCGGATCGCCAGGGCCGTGGTCGCCGAGCGGGACCGTGAGCCGTTCGACACCAGCGCCAGGCTGGTCCGGCTGGTGTACGACGCGGTGCCGGCCGCGACGCGGCGCACCGGCGGACACCCGGCCAAGCGGACGTTCCAGGCGCTGCGCATCGAGGTCAACGCCGAGCTGGACGGGCTGCGCGCCGCGCTGCCGGCCGCGGTGGACGCGCTGGCCGTCGCCAGCCGGATCGTGGTGCTGTCCTACCACTCGCTCGAGGACCGCATCGTCAAGCGGGTGCTTGCCGACGGCGCCACCTCGACGGCGCCGCCCGGCCTGCCGGTGGAACTGCCGGAGTACGCGCCGCGGCTGCGGCTGCTGACCCGCGGCGAGCAGGCCTCCGCCGACGAGGTGGCCGACAACCCGCGGTCGGCGTCCGTGCGGCTGCGCGCCGCCGAGCGGATCCGTCCTGGGGCGGTGGTGGCATGACGATCACCGCGCCGCCGCCGCGCACCCGCACCAGGGTGCAACCGCGCGCCCCGCAGCGGCCAGCGCCATCCGAGGTCGGCGCGCCGGCAACCCGTGGCGGCGCGCCGCCGGCGACTCGTGGCGGCGGGCCGACAGCCGACCGCGCAGCCCGCGCCCGCTCGGCCGCCTCGCAACGCGCCTACGCACGCAGAGCGCAGCGGCAGGCCGTGCACACCGGCGCGCGCCGTCCCGCCCAGGCCCGCCGCGCCCCGTTCGTACTGCTCGTCATGGCTCTGCTGGCGGTCGGGCTGATCGTCTCGCTGTGGCTGTCGACCGCGGCCGCCGCCGACTCCTACCGGCTGGAGCAGGCCCGCCTGCAGGCTCGCGAGCTCACCGAGCGGTCCGAGCAGCTCCGGCAGGAGGTCGCCAACCTGCAGACCGCGCCAGAGCTGGCCCGCCGCGCCCGCGACCTCGGCATGGTGCCGACCGGCGAGCCCGCGCACCTTGTCGTGCAGCCCGACGGCACCGTCCTGGTCGTCGGCAAGCCAGCCCCGGCCACCGCGCCACCCCCACCCGGGCCCCCGGCCCCGCCGGCCGGCCAGCAACCCCCCGCCGGCCAGCAACCCCCCGCCGATGGTCAGCCCGCCGGCCAGCAGCCCCCCGCCGGCCAGCAACCCCCCGCCGGCCAGCAGGCCCCGGGGGAGCAGCCACCCGCCGGAGGGCAGCCACCCGCGGACGGACAGCCCGCACCCGACCCGGCAGCGCCACCCGGCGGGGCCGGCTGATGCCGTCCGCCTCCGCGATACGCAGGCGAATGGCGGAACCCGGCCTCCACCCGCGCACCGAATGTGGCATTCGTTGCGCTCAGCGCACCCGATGCCGCATTCGATGCGGGCAGGCCGCCGGCCCACGGCCGCCGTCGCGGCAGCCGCCGCCAGGGGGCGGCCGGTGAGCCGCACCACGAGGAGCCGCCGGCCGCCTCCGCCGGCGAGGACGACCGCACGGCAGCGGCCGACGTCGGCGCGGACCTTGCCGGTGGCACGGGCGAGGACGCCGCCGCGGCGCCGGCTGGACGCGTCACGGCGGCTGGTGTTCGGCCGGGCCCTGCTGGTGATCGCCCTGGTCGCGGCCGGGCTCAAGCTGGTCCAGGTGCAGGGGTTGCAGGCCGCGACCCTGCAGGAGGCGTCGGCCAGGCAGCGGGTGGTCAAGCAGACGATCATGGCCGAACGCGGCGCGATCACCGACCGCAACGGCGAGCCGCTGGCGTTCAGCGTGCGGGTCAAGGCGCTGTCCGCGCAGCCGAACCGGATCACCAAGGACCGCACCGAGATCGGCGAGGACCCGAACGTCCGCAAGCAGGCCATGGCGGCGTACCTGGAGAAGGTGCTCGGCGACCAGGTGGACGAGCAGGAGCTGCTCGCCAAGCTGACCAGCGACCGCACGTTCGTATACCTGGCCGACGACGTCGAGCCGGCCAAGGCGAGGGAGATCACCAAGGAGTTCCCCGAGATCGCCACCGAGGACCGCGAGCTGCGCCGCTACCCGGGCGGGCCGCTGGCCGCGAACGTCATCGGGGTGGCGAACTGGCGCGCCGACGAGCGCAAGCTGCGCGGCCTCGCCGGGCTGGAGACGTCCAAGGACAGCCTGCTGGCCGGCACCGACGGCCGCCGGGTGGTGGACACGGCGGCCGGCAGCGAGGCGGTGATCCCCGGCAGCGAGCGCGGCGTGGTGCCGGCCGTGCCCGGCTCCGGCCTGCAGCTCACGCTGGACGCCGACCTGCAGTACACCCTGCAGCAGCAGCTCGCCGACTACGTGACGAAGACCGGCGCGCAGGGCGGCAGCGCGGTGGTGCTGGACGCCAGGACCGCCGAGGTGTACGCGCTGGCCAACGACCGCACGTTCGACCCGTCGGACCGGGCCTCCTTCGAGCCGGAGACCATGGGCAACCCAGCGGTCAGCGAGCCATACGAGCCCGGCTCGGTGAACAAGGTCGTCACCATCGCGACCGCGATCGAGGACGGCATCATGCAGCCGGACACCGAGCTCGACGTGCCTGGCAGCCTGCACGTCGCCGACCGCACCATCCACGACGCCTGGTCGCACGGTCTGATCAGGCTCACGTTCACCGGTGTGCTGGCCAAGTCGTCCAACGTCGGCACGCTGATGACCGCGCAGCGCATCGGCGAGGACCGCTACGCCGACATGCTGGCCAAGTTCGGGCTCGGCACGCGCACCGACGTAGGGCTGCCGGGCGAGAGCGCAGGGCGCGTGCCGCAGCGCAGCGAGTGGTCCGGCTCGACGTTCGGCAACCTGCCCATCGGCCAGGGCCTTTCCATGACCGTGCTGCAGATGGCCGGCATGTACCAGGCCATCGCCAACGACGGGGTGCGGGTGCCGCCGCGGATCATCGCCGCCGAGATCGGGCCGGACGGCCGGCGGGTGCAGAGCCCGCGCCCCGACGGCGTGCGCGTGGTCAGCGCCGAGACTGCGCACACCGTGCGCGACATGCTGCGCGCCGTGGTGCAGGACGCGCCCGGCCAGCGCGGCACCGGACCGGCGGCCGCGCTCGCCGGGTACCAGGTCGCCGGCAAGACCGGTACGGCGCAGCAGACCGACCCGCGTTGCGGCTGTTACAGCGACTCGCGGTACTGGATCACTTTTGCCGGCATGTTCCCCGCCGACAACCCGCGGTTCGTGGTCGGGATCATGCTGGACGCGCCGAAGTCCGGCGGCAGCGCGGCGCCGCTGTTCCACGACGTGGCGTCCTACCTCGCGCAGCGCTACCAGGTGCCGCTGTCCGCGGAGCCAAGCCCCGTGGCGAAGCTGCAGATCAAGTGACCGCTTCGGGTGCTACGAGCTCGACAACAACGGGATTTGATCACGCGTTGACCCCGCTGCTGTCGAGTTCGTGGACGGGAGCCGACCGGCTCAGCCCGACGAAGGCGGCGAGCTGGCGCACTTGGTGGTCGAAGGCTTCGGCGTAGTCGCTGATCACGTTGTTCAGGTGTCCGAACAGCTCGAAACTGACCATGCCGAACACCGCCATCCAGGCCAGCAGGCTGCGGACCACGAGGTCGTCGGGGACGCCGGGCATGAGCGCGTCGCGCAGCTGCGCGGCATCGGTGGCCATGCTGGCCGGCAGCGCAAGCGGGTCGGGGTTGCGCGGCGGGTCGGGGTCCGGCGGTGGGACGGGGTCCGGCAGTGGGACAGGGTCCGGCGGTCGGGCGAGTGCGCCGGCGGCGACGGCGTCGCGGACGATGCCGGCCAGCACGGCGGTGACCCTGGTGGCGGCCGGGACGGTGGCCTGCGGTGCCAGGTAGCCGGGCACCGGCGAGCCGTAGAGCAGCGCGTACTCGTGCGGGTTGTCGACGGCCCAGGCCCTGATCGCCCGGCACGCCTGCACCCACCGTCCGGTGTGGTCGTCCGTGACGGCCATGGCGTCGGTCCGCTCGACGGTTGCGCCGAGCGCGTCGTACGAGTCGATGATCAACGCGGTGAGCAGGTCGTCCCGGCTGGGGAAGTAGCGGTAGATCGCGGAGGACACCATGCCAAGCTCGCGGGCGATGGCCCGCAGCGACAGCGCGGCGGCGCCCGCCGTGGCCACCTGGTCACGGGCGACGGCCTTGATCTCGGCGATCATCTCGGCACGGACCCGCTCGCGGGCCGTCTTCTGGACGCTCACAGCACGGGAGCGTAGCCCGCAACTGAGAGCACTGCAATAAAAGGAGAGCACTGCTCTTGACAGTGCGGCAGCACGTGAGAGAGCATTGCTCTCGTCAGAGTGCACCGCTCTGAAGCGACGTCACCAGGAGGACCTCATGTCCATGCACGTCATCGTCGGCGCCGGCCCGGTCGGCTCCGGCACCGCGCAGCAGCTCGCCGAGGCCGGGCACGACGTGCGGCTGGTCAGCCGCTCGGGGCGCGGCCCGACGGGCCACCAGCGGATCGAGCGGGTCGCCGCGGACGCCACCGACCCGGCCGCGCTGCGCGAGCTGACCACCGGGGCCGCGGCGCTGTACAACTGCGCCAACCCGCCGTACCACCGCTGGCCGCAGGACTGGCCGCCGCTCGCGGGCGCGCTGCTGGCGACGGCGGAGCGCACCGGCGCCGTGCTGGTCACCATGAGCAACCTGTACGGGTACGGCCGGGTCGACGCGCCCATGACCGAGGACACCCCGCTGGCCGCGACCGGAACCAAGGGGCGCGTCAGGATCGGCATGTGGGCCGACGCGCTGGCCGCGCACCTGGCCGGCCGGGTGCGCGCCACCGAGGCCAGGGCGTCGGACTTCTACGGCCCGCACGCCACGCGCAACGCCATGCTCGGCGAGCGGTTCGTGGCTCCGGTGCTGGCCGGTAGGCCGGCGTCCGTGCTCGGCGACCCCGACGTGCCGCACACCTGGAGCTACCTGCCGGACGTGGCCGCCGCGCTGGCCGTGCTCGGCACCGACGAGCGAGCCTTGGGCAGGGCGTGGCACGTGCCGAGCCCGCCGCCGCTGTCGCAGCGGGCCGTTGCTCGCCGGCTCGCCGAGCTGGCCGGGGCTCGGGAGCCTCGGCTGCGCAGGGTGCCGGCCGCGGTGGTGCGCGCCGCCGGGCTGTTCTCGCCGATGTTGCGCGAGCTCCGCGAGACCAGCCACCAGTTCGCCCGGCCGTTCGTCATGGACTCCTCGGCGTTCACCGCCACGTTCGGCGTCGAGGCGACCCCGGTCGACGACGCCCTCAAGCAGACGGTGGCGTGGTGGCATTCGCGAACCGCGGCATGACCTCGCCGGCGAACCTGGTCAGCGACGCCGAGACCAGCGAGTGCGGCATGGCGCCGAAGTTCGCCAGCAGCAGCACGTGGTCGACGCCGTGCCCGGCGACCTTGCCGAGCTGGGCGGCCACCGTGTCGGGGTCGCCGGCCAGCAGCAGCCCGGCGTCCATCAGCTCGTCGTAGCTGCGCCGCCGGGCGTACAGCCGGCTGCCGACATACCGGTCGAGGTACGGCTCGCACTCGCCCCGCGCGCCGTCCTGGCTGGCGGACACGTAGGCGTGCAGCGCGGCAGCCACCTCGCAGGGGCCAGCCGCGGCATCCGACGAGGCCACGCCGAGACGGTGCTCGGCGGCGATCGGGCCGAGGTCGTGCACCGAGGCGCAGGTCGCGTACGGGATGAGCATGACGCTGCGGCCCTGCGCGCCGACGTGCCTTGCCGCCTCCGCGCGCAGGATCGCCACCCACAGCGGCGGGTGCGGCCGCTGCACGGGGGTCACGGCGATGCGGGTGTCCGACACGTGGTGGTAGCGGCCGTGGAAGGTGAACGGCTCGCCGCGCCACGCCGTCGTGAGCACCGCGAGGGCCTCGTCGAAGCGCGCCCGCATCTGCACCCCACGAAAACGCTTCACGTTTCCGCGGGGACCCCGCTCTCCCACGGCCCGAGGTCGAACCCGTCGAACTCGTGCTGCAGGTAGCCAGAGCCGACGCCGAGCACCACCCGGCCGCCGGAGAGCTGGTCGAGCACGGCGTACTCCTCGGCAACCAGCAGCGGGTGGTGGAACGGCAGCACGCTCACCGCGACGCCCAGCCCTATCCGTGAGGTACGGGTCGCCGCCGCGGCCAGCAGGGTGGCCGGCGATGGCACCACGCCGTACTCGTGGAAGTGGTGCTCGGCGAGGAAGAACGCCGCGTAGCCGAGGTCGTCCGCCAGCGCGATCTCGTCGAGGAGCTGCGCGTACCGGTCGGCGACCGAGGTCGCACCGTCCGGGTAGTGGTCGGTGACCGAGAAGATGCTGAACCGCACGAGCCCCGACCGTACCGTCACGCTATGGCCCGCATCCTGGTTCCGTACCACATCGACGAGCGGCTGGACGACCTCGACCTGCCGCTCGCCCCGGACGTCGCGGTGGTGGCAGCGGCCGAAGCGGCGCCCGACGACGATCCGTGGGCGGTGATGACGCCGCTGTACGAGCAGGTCGCCGAGCTGGTGGCGGCCGACCTCGGCCGCGGCGAACGGCCCGTGGTGATCTCAGGCGACTGCACCACCTCGCTCGGCACGGTCGCCGGGTTGCAGCGGGCCGGGCTGGACCCGTCCGTCGTGTGGTTCGACGGGCACGGCGACCTGCAGACGTTGGAGACCACCGCGTCCGGGTACATCGGCGGCTACCCGCTGCGGATCCTGGTCGGGTACCGGCCGGTGCTCATCGCGCGCCCGCTCGGGCTGCGCGCCGTGCCGGAGCATCGGGTCACCCTGGTCGATGCCCGCGACCTTGACCCGCCGGAGGTCGAGTATCTGGCCACCGCGGCCATCCGCCGCCACGGCGTCAGCGGGCTGGCCGCCGACGCGTTGCCGGACGGCCCGATCTACCTGCACCTCGACGTCGACGTGGTGGACTGCGCCGAGGTGCCGGGGCTGCGCTACCCGGCGCCTGGTGGCCCCGACCTCGACGCGGTGGCCACGGCGCTGCGCACGGTGCTGGCCACCGGGCGGGTGGCCGCGTTCGGCGTGGCCTGCACGTGGTACCCGGGCCGCGGCGCCGCCGACAGCCTGCGGGGGCACCTTGGCGCGGTCCTGGCGGCGCTGGGATGAGCGCGCCACCATGGGTGCCGTGATCGCTGACGAGCTGTGGGTCGAGCGCGGTGGCTCTGACGAGGGGCCGTTGCTGGTGCTGCTGCACGGCATGGGGCACACCGCGCTGGTATGGCGTGGGCTGACCGACCTGCTGGACGGCCGCGGCTGGCTGGCGGTCGACCTGCCTGGGCACGGTCGCTCGCCGTGGACCGGCTCGTACACCTTCGACGGCATCGCCGCCGCGGTGGCCGCCGTGCTGCCGGCCGGCCGCCCCGTGCTCGCCGTCGGGCACTCGATGGGCGGCGTGGTCGCGCTGGCGCTCGCGGCCGCGCGGCCGCAGGTGCGCGGTGTGCTCGGCTTCGGCATCAAGGTCGCGTGGACCGGCGACGAGCTGGCCGCCCTGAGCGCCCGAGCGGCCAGGCCGCCTCGGGTGTTCGGCACCCTGGACGAGGCGCTCGCCGCGTTCGTGCGCTTCGGCGGGCTGGATGGGGTGGTGCCGCCGGACTCCGCGCTGGCCCGCAGCGGTGTCGCCGCCACCGACGGCGGCTACCGGCTGGCCGCCGACCCGCGCACCATGGCGGTCGGCGCGCCCGACATGCCGGCCCTGCTGGCCGACGCCCGCGCGGACGCCGCCGTGGTGCTGGCCCGCGGCGAGCACGACCACATGGTCTCCGACGAGGCGCTGCGCGCGGTGGACCCCGGCGCCGTCGTGGTGCCGGCCGTCGGGCACAACTTCCACCTCACCCACCCGCTGGCGCTGCGCGAGCTCGCCGGAACCGTCGGTGCTGCCGGCTAGCGCCCATGCCAGCCCGGGGGCCCCGGCGCGCCGCCGCGGTGGCGCACCGGAGCCCGGTCGGCCGCGTGGTTAATGGCGCACCTTCACCTGCCGCTGCTCGTAGTCGATGCCGCACAGGATCGGGCCGCAGGCCACCGCGAACGTGGCGTCGGCCGCCTTGCCGCCGGAGAACTTGCCGTTCTCCGACACCACCTCGGCGCTCCACTGGTGCGTCACGCCGTCGCACACCACGTCCGCAAAACCGAAGCCGATGATCGTGAACCGGCCCACCTGCTGGCGCAGCTGGGTGTCCAGGAACGCGAACTCGGCCTGGCCGGTGCAGGTGACCCTGCCCGTGACGGTGATGCTGCCGGCCTGCGGGTTGAGGTGGGCGATCGGATCGATCGTGACGTCGATCGACGGCGGGGGTGGTGCCTCGGTCACCGAGATCTGCAGCGTGCCACCGTTGCCGCCGCCGTCGTCCTGGTCGTCGATGGCGAGGATCGCGTAGGTCTGGCCGGCCGTGGTCGGGAAGATCACGGCGCCCGGGCCGCAGGTTTCGATGGTCCACGCTCCGGGGCCGCCGGTGGCCACCAGTACGCCTGCGCTGTAGCTGGAGGCGCCGACGTCGACGATGATCGCGCCGTCGGTGATCGCGGTGAGCTGGTACCAGACGCTGGCGTCGGTTGCCGGCGCCCCACACGTGGCGTTGATGTCGACGTCGTCGCCGTCGGTGGTAGCGGTGGTGGTGTCGACGGTCTCGGCGAACGGCACCGCGCCGATCACCGTCCGGTTCGGGTAGGTGTCGTTGGTCGGGGCGGCGATCGCGACGCCACCGGTCGTCAGCAGGATGCTGGTCACTGCGGCCGCTACGGCGGCCGTACGGACTGGGCTCATCAGCCTCTCCAGAGTGGACACGGGCACCGGGGCGCCCGCACTCGACGGGTGTCCCGGACCGCCGCTGTCCGGCCGGCCGCATCCCTCCCCTGGCCGAGCTCGCGTGCGACGTTCCCCCGTACCGGACCTGTCCCCTCACGCCCGGCACGCGGCTCATAGGTGAGGACGTTCGATGACGCCATCGGGTTGCCTGGCGCCGCCGGATTGCATGGCGCGAAGACCGGGCTGCCACGGCGGCCCGACCAGGCAACCCTTAGGCTCTGCCGCGGCCCGACCGGAAGCCGCACCCGGACAGCAGTCAGCAGCGGAGAGCAGCCAGCAGTCTCGTGAAGACCGACATCGCACCGCCCCGCCCGTCCACAACGCGGCCAGTGCCGCTGGCCG
>Ga0210378_10001949_pt1 | contig 10642 bp, 7 predicted proteins | sample PLM1_60_b1redo_FD_155465 | JGI IMG/M metagenome (GOLD analysis project Ga0210378, IMG submission 155465) | Groundwater sediment microbial communities from an aquifer in East River, Colorado, USA - PLM1_60_b1 redo | ecosystem: Environmental > Terrestrial > Soil > Riparian zone | place: USA: East... | reverse complement strand
CACAGCCGGCGGGCCCGGCGGGCGAGCTCGCGGCGCAGCGTGTGGATGTCGGCGCCGAGCAGGGTACCGTCGCGGACCACGTAGGCGCCCTCGACGAACACGTGCCGGGCGTGCCGTTCGGGGCCCAGCACCAGCCCGGCCAGCGGGTCGAGCACATCGGCCAGGTCGTCGCCGGGCCAGACGACCACGTCGGCGCGGTAGCCGGGCTCCAGCCGGCCGACGTCGTCGCGGCCAAGGCAGCGGGCGCCGCCCTCGGTGGCCAGCCGGAGGCTGTCGGACGGCAGGAAGGTGGTCGAGCTCAGGTCCCGCTGGCGGGCCAGGAACAGGGCCATCCGCATCTCGGGGAACAGCCCGCCGATCTCGTTGCTGGCCACCCCGTCCACGCCCAGCCCGACCGGCGCGCCGGCCCTGGTGAGGTCCACCACCCTGGCGATGCCCGACCCGAGCCGGCAGTTGCTGGACGGGCAGTGCGCGATCCCGGTGCCGGTCTCGGCCAGCCGCAGCACCTCGGCGTCGTCGAAGTGGATCCCGTGGGCCACCCAGACGTCGGAGGCGATCCAGCCGATGTCGTCGAGGACCTGCAACGGCCGCCGGCCGAACCGCTCCAGGCAGCCGCGCTCCTCGTCGAGCGTCTCGGCCAGGTGGGTGTGCAGGCGCAGCCCGTGGCGCCTGGCCAGGGCGGCCGACTCGGTCATCAGCTCGGGGGTGACGCTGAACGGGCTGCAGGGGGCGACGGTGATCACGATGCGGTCGCCGTCGTGCAGCCGCTCGTACACCGACTGGGTGGAGGCCAGGATCGCGTCCAGGTCCTCGACCACCGAGTCCGGCGGCAGCCCGCCCTTGCTCTGGCCGAGGTCCATGGAGCCGCGGGCGATGTGGGCGCGGATCCCGATGGTGCGGGCGGCGGCGGCGATGGCGTCGAACACCGAGTCGTCACCGCCCGGCACCACGTAGTGGTGGTCGGCCGCGGTGGTGCAGCCGGTGAGCGCGAGCTCGCCCATGGCGACGGCGGACGCGACCTCGACGTCCTCAGGGGTCAGCCGGGCCCAGACCGGGTACAGGGTCGTCAGCCAGCCGAACAGCGTGCAGTCGAACGCCCAGCCGCGGGTCATCCACTGATAGAAGTGGTGGTGGGTGTTGATCAGGCCGGCGGTCACGATGTCGCCGTCGACCCGCACCACCTGGTCGCCCGGCTCCTCCGGCACCGAGCCGACGGCGGTGATCCGGCCGCCGTCCATGGCAACGTCCCCGGGCCACCGCGCCCCCCGAAGCACCAGCCGTGTCATCGCGGCCTCACGCCACCGGCCGGTCGACCGGCTCCTCGACGATGTCGAGCAGGCGCAGGTTGGCGATCTTGGCGATCTCCACCAGCGCGGTGGCCTGCTCGGCGGCGGGGGAGCTCTGCAGCCGCGCGTTGCCGGACTTGAGGATGGTCTCCTTGGTGTTCTCGCGCACGGCGACCACCAGCGGGAAGCCGAACTTCTCCCGGTAGGCCCGGGTGAGGTCGTCGAAGCTGGTGTACTCGTCGCTGTCGAGCTGGTTGAGGCCGGCGTACGCCTGGTCCATCGCCGACCGGCTGGACAGCCGGCCCTCGCGGGTGGCCACCCCGGCCAGGTCCGGGTACTGCCGGATGAGCTCCAGCTGCCGCTCCGCCGGGGCCTCGAACAGGGCGTCGTGGAAGGCCCGGCGCAGGTCGTACACGTCCTCGAAGGGCCGGGCCTGGTAGGCCTGCTCGGCGATCCACGGCGGCCCCTGGAACAGGTTCCCGAAGGTGTCGACGAACTGCTCGCGGTCCATCTGGTTGACCTGGTCGATGCTCAGCACCTCGTCCTGCCGGGGGACCGGCAGCACCTTGGTGACCAGGTTGCTGTGGCCGCCCCAGACGTTGAAGACCAGGTTGAGCACGATGGCGCTGATGCTGCCAAGGGTGATGCCGCTGGAGATGATGGTCCGGACCGACTCGGGGAAGAAGTTGACGATCGCCGGGTAGACGGTCGGGGTCATCGCGAACCCGAGGCTGACGGCCAGGATGATCACGTTGCGCTCGTCGTGGAAGTCGACCCGCCGCAGGGTCTGGATGCCGATCACGGCCACGGTGCCGAACAGGGCGAACCCGGCACCGCCGAGCACCGGCGGCGGGATCGCCGCGACGATGGCGCCGACCTTGGGGATCAGGCCGATGATGATCATGAACAGCCCGGCGGTGGCGACCACGAAGCGGCTCTTCACCTTGGTCAGCCGGACCAGGCCGACGTTCTCGGCGAAGCAGGTGTAGGGGAACGAGTTGAGGATGCCGCCCAGGGTGGTGGCCAGGCCGTCGGCCCGCAGCGCCCGGGCCACGTCCTCCTTGTCGATCGGCTTGCCGACGATCTCGCCGCAGGCGAAGACGTCGCCGGTGGTCTCCACCATGGTGATCAGCATCACGATGACCAGGGAGATGACCGCGGCCACCGGGAAGGTCGGGGCGCCGAAGTGGAAGGGCGTGGTGACGCCGAGCACGTCGGCGCCGGCGACCCTGCTGAAGTCGGTGTAGTCGAAGATCCAGCCGGCCAGCGTCCCGACCACCAGGCCGATGAGCACCGCCACGGTGGCCAGGAAGCCGGTGAACATCCGGTAGATGGCCAGGATGACCAGCAGGGTGAAGCCGGCAAGGGCCAGGTTCCGCAGCGCGCCGAAGGTGGGCGGGTCGCTGAACTGGCTGGCGCCGCCACCGCCGGCGTCCAGGGCGGCCACCGACAGCAGGACGATGCCGATGATGGTGATGACCGTCCCGGTGACGATGGGGGGGAACAGCCGGATCAGCCTGGCGAAGAACGGCGCGACCAGGAACGCGAAGATCCCGGCGATGATGACCGAGCCGTAGATGGCCCGCAGGCCGGGGGTCCCGCCGCCTTCGGCCAGGCCGATGCTGATCATCGGGGACACCGCGGCGAAGGTGACGCCCTGGAGCAGCGGCATCCGGACGCCGATCCTCCAGAAGCCGACCGACTGGATGATCGAGGCGATGCCGCAGGTGAACAGGTCGGCGTTGATCAGGTAGGCGAGCTGCTCGGGCGTCAGGTCGATGGCGCCGGCCAGCAGGATGGGCACGATGACGGCGCCGGCGTAGAAGGCCAGCACGTGCTGGAACCCGTAGACGGCCAGCTTGGCCGGCGGCAGGATCTCGTCGACGGGGTGGACGGGGCGGCGGGCGGCTGCCCGTGCTGCGGTCCTGGCCATCTGGCGTCACAGCCTTTCGGTGGGTGCTCCCCGATTCAGTCGCGCTCGACGGTGACCTCGATGCGTCCGTAGGGCTCGACCGTGACCCAGTAGATCTCCCGGTCGTTGTCCAGGCCGAACGGCGCCAGGTCGTAGAGGATGTGGTGCTTGTTGGGCAGGGTGAAGCTGATCCGCTCGATCTGCTCGAACCGTTCCAGGATCGCCTGGCCCATGCGCCAGATGGTGTGCTGCACCGACGGGCTGAAGTGGTCGGTGAAGGTGCGGCCGATCTGCTCGTGCACCCCGTCCCAGACGGCCCCGAAGTCGCCGTCGGGCTCGCGGTAGTCCCAGGACGCGGTGATGCTGGTGGCCAGGATGCGGTCGTCGGTGTCATTCAGGGTTCGGTAGCCGCCCTCGAGGAAGTTCGACCATCCCGAGTTGGTCGTCTTCAGCACGTGCAGGTCGTCGATGCCGGCGGTGACCAGCCGCTGGTCGCCCTCGCCGGTGACGACCGCGGTGTGCTTGCCGCCGGCGGCCTTGGTGAAGGCGTGGTCGTGCGGCTGGCCGTCGACCGCGATCCGGTCCCAGCGCTGCTCGACCACGCTCACCCGGGCGCCCCCGACCCGCGGCTGGGTGAGGAGATACTCGACCAGCCGCAGGCCGTACTCCTCGGGCGTGTCGAAGGCGTGCTGCCTGGCCACCGCGTAGACGGTGTTGCGCATGGTGTCGGTGGCCATGGCCCCGGTGTTGTCGCCCTCGGTATGCACGGCGTCGTAGTCGCCGGTCAGGGCCACGTCGACGCGGTAGTCGCGCACCTCGTGCCGGTCGGTGGCGCGCACCACCTTGAACAGGTGGTTGCCGGCCTTGCCGTAGCGGTTCGCACCCAGGACGATGCCCATGGTCGAGGACTCCCTCACACTCGTCGGGCCAGGGCGATGTCGTCCGGCCGCACCGGGATCCGGGTCAGCGGCAGGCTGGTCGCCTGGCGGATGGCGGCCACCACCGCGCCGGTCGAGGAGATGGTCGGCGGCTCGCCGACGCCCTTGGCCCCGTAGGGCGCGGCCCGCTCGGCCTGCTCGATCCAGGTCTGCACCACCGGCGGCATGTCCAGGGCGGTCGGGAGCAGGTAGTCGGTGAACGACGGGTTCCTGATCCTGCCCTGGTCGACCAGGATCTCCTCCATCACGGCCAGGCCGACGCCCTGGGCGATGCCGCCCTCGATCTGGCCGGTGACGGCCAGCGGGTTCAGCGCCCTGCCGATGTCCTGGGCCGTGGCCACCTGGACGACCCGCACCAGCCCGAGCTCCGGGTCGACGTCGACCACCGCGCGGTGGGCGGCGAAGGCCAGCGACCAGTGGGCGTTGCCCTGGCCGTTCTCGTCGAGCGGTTCGGTCGGGGCGTGGTGGAACTCGCGGGTCGCCTCGATCGGCCCGGCGCGCAGGGCGTCGACCAGCGACACGCTGGCGCCGCCGTCCTTGGTGACCAGCTCGCCCTCTTCCAGCACCATGTCCGCGGGGGCCAGGTGCAGGTCGAGGGCGGCCCGCTCCAGCAGCACCTCGCGCACCGCCGAGCAGGCCATCTGGACCGCGCCGCCGGACATCATCGTCTGGCGCGAGGCGCTGGTCGAGCCGGCCGAGCCGACCTGGGTGTCGGCCGCCTGGACGACCACCTCGTGGACGCCCAGCTCGGCCCGGGCGATCTGCTGGGCGATGGTGACGAACCCCTGCCCGACCTCGGCGGTGGCGGTGTGGACGGTGGCCACCGGCTCGCCGCCCGGCCCCAGCTCCAGGCGCACCCGCGCCGTCGAGTAGTCGTCGAACCCCTCCGAGAAGGCCAGGTTCTTGAACCCGACCGCGAACCCGACCCCGCGCCGGACGTCGCCGTGCAGGGCGGTCAGCCCGGCGCCGCCCGGCAACGCCATCACCGGGGCGTCGGCCGCCAGCGGCTCGGGCATCGGCAGGTCGCGGCAGGCGATGATGCACTCGGTCACCGGGGCGGTGCCGGTGATCACCTGCCCGGTGATCAGCATGTCGTGGGTCTTCATGGCGTTGCGCAGGCGCAGCTCGATCGGGTCGATGCCCAGCTCCGCGGCCAGCCGGTCCATCTGGGCCTCGGCGGCGAACGAGGTCTGCACCGCCCCGAACCCGCGCATGGCCCCACACGGGGGGTTGTTGGTGCGCACGGCGAAGCCGTCGACCTTGGCGTTGGGGGTGAAGTAGGGGCCGGGGGCGAAGGCCGAGGCGTTGGAGATCACGGCCGTCGAGGACGAGGTGTAGGCCCCGCCGTCGAACACCATCCGGCACTCGACGTTGACCAGCTTCCCCTCGCGGGTGGCGTGATGGCGGTACCAGAGCCGGGCCGGGTGCCGGTGGACGTGACCGAAGAACGACTCCTCGCGGCTGTACACCATCTTGACCGGCTTGCGGGTGACCAGCGCCAGCAGGCAGGCGTGGATCTGCATGGAGAGGTCCTCGCGGCCGCCGAAGGCGCCGCCGGTGCCGGCCAGGCTGAGACGCACCTTCTCCCGCGGCAGGTTCAGGCAGGCGGCGATCTGGTCGCGGTCGACGTGCAGCCACTGGGTGGCGACGTACAGCTCGACGCCGCCGTCCTCGCTGGGCACGGCCAGGCCGGACTCCGGGCCCAGGAACGCCTGGTCCTGCATCCCGACCTCGTAGTCGCCCTCGACCGCCACCTCGCCCTGGGCGTCCGGGTCGCCGAAGCGGATCTTCAGGTGCCGGAACAGGTTGCCGGCGGGGTGGATGGGCTCGCCGGCCATGGCCGCCTCCGGGTCGACCACCGGGGCCAGGACCTCGTAGTCGACCCCGATCGCGGCGGCGGCCCGGCGGGCGATCTCGGGATGGCCGGCGGCGACGGCGGCGACCGGCTCGCCGTGGAACCGGACCACCTGGTCGGCGAACACGGGCTGGTCGTGGTGCTCCAGGCCGTAGGTCCGGCTGCCCCACAGGTCGTCGTTGGTGATGACCGCGTGCACGCCGGCGATGGCCAGGGCGGGCGCGGTGTCGAGCGACCGGATGCGGGCGTAGGGGTGGGGGCTGCGCAGGGTCGCCCCCCACACCATCCCCTCCATCCACAGGTCGGAGGAGAAGGCGAACTGGCCCTTGGTCTTGGCCGGGGCGTCGGGCCGCAGGACGCTCTCTCCGAGGCCGGGGGCCCGGCGGGTGCGGGTGAAGGTGCTCGGCAGGCTAGGTGCTGGCACGGGCGCGCTCCTCCTTGACGGCGTGGAAGGCGGCGAAGATGCGGCCGTATCCGGTGCAGCGGCACAGGTTGCCCGAGATGGCCTCGCGCAGCGTGAGCTCGTCGGCGTCGGGCCGGCGGTCCAGCAGGTCGTGGATGGCCACGATCATCCCGGGGATGCAGAAGCCGCACTGCACGGCCCCCTGCTCGACGAAGGCCCGCTGGACGTCGGTCAGCTCGCCCTCGGGGCTCAGGCCCTCGACGGTGCGGATGTCGCTGCCGGCCGCGTCGGCGGCCATCACGCAGCAGGAGGCGATCAGGGCCCCGTCCAGCATGACCGAGCAGGAGCCGCACTCGCCCTGCTCGCAGGCGTTCTTGGCGCCGGGAAGGCCGAGTCGCTCCCTGAGCACGTAGAGCAGGCTCTCCCCGATCCAGGCGTCGGTGACCTCCCGGTCCTTGCCGTTGACCGACAGCCGGTAGCTGTCGGTGGCCTGGTCGGTGGCGGGCGGTGGGTTCATGCGGCGAGGCTCCTCTGCAGGGCGCGGGTGGCGACCACCTGGACGGCATGGCGGCGGAACTCGGCCGTGCCCCGTTGGTCGGAGATGGGCGTTGCGGCGTCGCGGGCCAGCTCGCCGAACCTGGCCACCGCGTCCGGCGGGGCGGTCATCGCGTCCCAGTCGATCTGGCCGGCGATGAACTCCTCGGCGGCGGTCGCCCGCAGCGGCCGCGGGGCCACCGAGCCGAGGCCGAGGCGGACGCTGCGGCCGGCCCGGTCGACGGCCAGGCCGCAGACCACGATCGAGATCACCATGGCGTTGCGGGTGCCGACCTTGAGGAACTGCTGGGGGCCGTCGAGGCGGGGCACCCGGAGCTCGCGGATGACCTCGCCCGGCTGGATCACGGTCTTCTTGACCCCGGTGATGAACTCGGCCAGCGGCAGGCGGCGCTCGCCGCCGCGGCTGGCCAGCACCACGGTGGTGTCAAGGGCGCCGAGCACCGGCAGCCCGTCGCCGGCCGGGCTGGCCGTGCCGACGTTGCCGCCGACGGTGCCGGCGTTGCGCATCTGTGGCGAGCCCACCGTCCGGGCCGCCGCCGCCAGCCCGGGCAGGACGTCGACCAGGTCGTTCTCGATCTCGGTCCAGGTGACCCCGGCCCGGAGCACGACCTCGTCGTCGAGCACGTCGTAGCCTCTGAGCTCCTCGACGCGACGCAGGCCGACCACCGCGGGCGGCCGGCGGTGGCCGAAGTTCACCTCGACCATCAGGTCGGTGCCGCCGGCCAGCAGGTGCGCGTCGGGGAGCTCGTCGAGCGCGTCGAACACCGCGGCCAGCGTCGTGGGACGGGCAACCAGCATGATGACCTCTCATCCAGCGGTGGGATGGGGACCGCCGCGGCCGGAAAGGTCCTCGATCAGCGTCAGGATGGCGCTGTGGTCGAGGGAGCCGCGGCCGAGGCTGCGCAGCGAGACCAGCATCTGGGCGACCAGCGCCGTCACCGGGATGGCGACCCCGGCGTCACGGGCCGCCGCCTGGATGATCTGCATGTCCTTGTGGTGCAGGTCGATGCGGAAGCCCGGGTCGAACTTGCGGGCCAGCATGTTGGCCGCCTTGCGCTCCAGGATCTGGTTGCCGGCCAGCCCGCCGGCCAGCACCTTGATGGCCGGCTCCATGTCGACGTGGTGGGCCTCCAGCAGCACGATCGCCTCGCTGACGAGCTCGATCACGCCGGCAACGATCAGCTGGTTGGCGGCCTTGACGGTCTGGCCGGAGCCGACCGGCCCGACGTGGACGATCGTGCTGCCCAGCGACTCCAGGACGGGCAGCGCGGCCTGGAAGTCGTCGGCGGCGCCACCGACCATGATCGACAGCGTCGCCTCGACGGCGCCGACCTCGCCGCCGCTCACCGGGGCGTCGAGGAACCGCACGCCGCGGGCCTGTGCCTGCTCGCCGACCCGGCGGGCCGTGTCGGGCCGGATGGTGCTCATGTCGATCAGCAGCATCCCCTGGCGCGCGGTCTCAAGGACGCCGCCGGGGCCGAGCACCACCGCCTCGACGTCGGGCGAGTCGGGGACCACCGTGATCACCACGTCGGCGCCGGCGGCCACCTCGGCCGCCGAGGCGCCCGCCTTGGCGCCGGCCTCCTGCAGGGCCCGCACCGGTGCCTGGGAGCGGTTGTGGACGGTGACCTGGTGGCCGGCCCGGACGAGGTGCTCGGCCATGGGCTGGCCCATCACGCCCAGGCCGACGAACCCGATCGCCGTCATCGGCGGCCCTCCTCGTTGCGCAACTTCCCGCGCGGTGCCCCCAAAGGTGGCTTTCCATGATGCGGAGAACCTTACCCACTTTGGTGGCTGGACGGTACCCCGAGCCGGGCGTCCAGTCAAGACGTCACGGGCCGCCCCGGCCCGCGGCCGCGGGGCGGCGCCGCCCCGGTCAGGACGCGGCCACGAAGCTGCCCGTCATCGCCGCCGAGATGCGCAGCATCTCCGGGAGCAGGCGCTCGTGGTCGGTGCGGCGAAGGCGCCCTTCGGGCGCCGAGATCGACACGGCGGCCACGCTGTCCCCGACGCCGAACACCGGCACGGCAAGACAGCGGACGCCGATCTCCTCCTCGCCGTCGTCGACGGCGTAGCCCTGTCGCGCCACCACGTCCAGCTCGGCCAGCAACCTGCTCCGGTCGACGATGGTCCGCGGCGTGCGCGGCGGCAGCCCGGTGCGCTCCAGCAGCGCCTCCACCGCTGGCCGGGGCCGGAAGGCGAGCAGGACCTTGCCGACCGCGGTCGAATGCGTCAGCACCCGCCGCCCCACCTCGGTGAACATCCGGACGTTGTGCTTGCGGGAGGCCACCTGGGCGACGTAGACGGCGTTGTCGCCGTCGAGCATGACCAGGTTGGCCGACTCGCCGCTGATCTCCATCAGCTCGGTGAGGAAGGGGCGCGCCCACACGCTGAAGTGCCGTCCGGCGGCGTCGCCCAGCCGCAGCAGACGGGGGCCGAGGGTGTACTTGTGGGTCTCCGGGTTCTGCCGGGCGTAGCCGTGCAGCACCAGCGTGCCGAGCAGCCGGTGGATGGTGCCGAAGGGCAGCCCGGTGGCGCTGCGCAGCTCGCTCACCCCGACCTCCTGCCCCAGGTCGGCCAGGCTCTCGAGCAGGGAAAGGGCGCGCTCGACCGACTGCACGCCGCCGGCGGCTTTCTCAGCGGTGGCGATGGCAGGCCTCCCCGTTCGACCGACTCGTGCGCCTGGAGCCACGCATACCACTACCCATCATCCGCCCATGCTGCGGAAATCGCATCCGTTACGCGGGCATCGATGGCAGGTGGCGGGGCCGGCAGCCTCAGCCGGCCCGCCGCGCGTAGCCGTCGATGGCCCCGCGGTCCAGTCCGGTGAGCTCCTGGACCTCGGTCGCGTCAAGGGCTCCGCAGTCGATGCCGCGGGCCACGAACCCGGCCAGGGCCTGGGCCGTGGCCGGCTCGTCGAGCACGCCGCCGGCGGTGCGCTCGGCGTAGGCGCGCAGCCGGGCCGCCGCCGCCGGCAGGCCCTCGCGGAAGAAGGCGTAGGTGGCCAGGTAGCGGGTGGGGAGCTGGGCCGGGTGCATGTCCCAGCCCTGCCAGTAGCCGCGCACCAGCGACCGGCGGACCAGGCCGGCGTGCAGCCGCCAGGCCGCGTGCACCGCCGGGGTGTCGCCGACCGGCAGCACGTTGGTGGACCCGTCGGACAGCCGCACCCCGGTCCCGGCCGCTGCCACCTGCATGACCGCCTTGGCGTGGTCGGCCACCGGGTGGTCCATGCTCTGGTAGGCGGCCGCGATCCCGCAGGCGGCGCTGTAGTCGTAGGTGCCGTAGTGCAGGCCGGAGCAGCGGCCCCCGGCGGCATGGAGCATCCTGGCCACGGCCGCGGTCCCGTCGGCGGCCAGGATCGACTGCGGCGTCTCGATCTGGAGCTCGAACCGCAACCTCCCCTCGGGCAGGCCGTGGCCCTGCTCCAGCAGCCCGCACACCATGGCCATGGCCTCGACCTGGCGGACGTCGGTCACCTTGGGCAGCGTGACCACGAAGCCGCCGGGCAGGGCGGCCCGGGCCAGCAGGCCGCTCAGGAACAGGTCGAGGGTCCGCATCCCCCGGCGCCGGGTGGCGGCCTCGAGGCACTTGATCCGCAGCCCGACGTAGGGCGGCGAGGTCCCGGCCTCCAGCGCCGCGGCCAGGGCCCCGGCCGCGGCCAGGGCGTCCCGGTCCTCCCGCTCGTCCGGCCGG
>Ga0210378_10001948_pt1 | contig 10644 bp, 9 predicted proteins | sample PLM1_60_b1redo_FD_155465 | JGI IMG/M metagenome (GOLD analysis project Ga0210378, IMG submission 155465) | Groundwater sediment microbial communities from an aquifer in East River, Colorado, USA - PLM1_60_b1 redo | ecosystem: Environmental > Terrestrial > Soil > Riparian zone | place: USA: East... | reverse complement strand
CCAGGCGAGCAGAATGCGCGCCGCGCCAGTAGGGTCGCCCGCACGAGCCGCACCGGGCGAACGTGTCGTACGAGCGGCGGGTGCCCGGCTCCAGCAGGTGCTCGACCGCCCGCTTGGCCGCCGGCTCGAGCGGGCCGTTGCAGGCGGGGCAGCGGGTCCACGGAACAGCGGCGGGGCGAACCGGCCCAGCACGTCCGCCAGCTGGTCGTCCGGCCGCGCGCCGTAGACGTACCCGCCGCACCACACCGCCCGGCGGCGCAGCAGGCCCCGGTCCTGGGTGAGCAGCACCCGCTTCTCGGCGGCGGCCCGCTCGACCAGTTCGTCGTCCTCCGCCTGGGGCCCGTACGCCGCGTCCATGCCGAGCAGCCGCAGCCGGCGGGCGAGCGTGCCGAGGTGGACGTCCAGCAGGAACCGGGGCGGGTCCACCGGCAGTGGCTGCGGCCGCCGTACCGCCTCGACCCGGACCACGTCGCCGGGCCGCGGCCGGTAGGCCGCCGGCACCGCCCGCCCGGCCACCAGCAGCGCACCGACCTCGGTCAGCGGCGGTCCGACCGACTGGACCACATGCCCGAGCGACGCAGTGCCGTCATGGTTGACCTGCACCTCGCCACCGCGGTGCCGCGCCGCCAGGAACAGCCGCAACTCCGGCGCCACCACTAGCCGGATCGCCGCGCCGACCACAGCTCCATCCTCCCCCACCCGTGCCACGCCCCGGTGACCACCGCCGAGCCGCAGCCAGATCACATGCGGTCCTCGCGCAACTCCGACAACGCCTCGGCGGTGTCCCCGCCGTCGCTCGCCGGAGCGGGCGTGATCGCGAGCAGCGCAGCAAGTCCACCGGGACTGACCGCCGGCGTCAGCTTTCCCTCCCGGATGAGTCGATCGACCTCCGGATCACCGGTCTGCGACAACGGAACGTGCCTCGCGGTATGGCGGTTCGACGCTCGATTCGGCGGCAAGGAACTTCACCAGGCCCTCTCGATCTCGCTCAGGCGGCACTGGTCCGCGAGGGCTCGAAATGCCGGGTAGCGACCTCGACGTCGATCGCCAGCATCGCGGTGAACAGTTCGTCGAGCCGCTTGGCGATGTCCATCGTCAGCCAGACCTGCCCGCACGGGTAGCAGACCTCCACCGGCACGCCCAAGACCAGTGCGGTGTGGCCGTCCTTCTCCGCGACTGTCGCCCGTAGCGCCGGTCGACGCTGCCCGTTCCCGCACTCCTCACAGATCGTCACCGCCGCCTCCTCCTGAAGTCAGCCGACCACCTGTCAGGGTCCGGCTCGTAAACCATGACAATCCTCTCTTCTTCGGCTATGTCGTCTACAATGTTGACCAACTGCTCGAACTCCGCCAGCGTCATGTCCAGCATGCGCACCTTGTCAAAAGACGTGGTCGGTCAGCAGATACGGGCACCGCGGCTCTCTACGTCGGATCGTCAACGTCACCCCCCCGGTGTCGGCCCTCGCCGCCCTGCCGGGCGGGCGGGTCGTAGGTCCGGACCTCTCCTGTGGACAGTGTCACCGCCCACCGGCCGTTCTCGGCACCGCGCTGGCGGTCGGCCCGACGTCGTGGCGCAGCTCGGCAGGGGCGAGGTCGGCGTACACCCGCGGGCGGGCCCGGCGCAGCCACAGGGCTACCCCGACACCGCCGGCCACCGCCGCGACCAGCAGCCACGGCAGCTGCCGCACCAGCGGGTTGTCGGTGCCGACCAGCGTGCCGAACTGGTCCACCACCAGGACCGTCGCGGCGATCAGGCCGGCGGCGCCGAGCCCCGGCGCGACCGCTGTGCGCCACCAGCGCCGGTCGCCGCGGCGGCGGAAGAACGCCACGACCGCCACCGCAGCGACCGCCTGCAGGGCGACCACGCCGAGCGTGCCGAGGCCGACCATGCTGGTGCCGAGGTTCAGGTACGGGTCCAACCCGGCCGCCGCGAAGGCGCCGACCACCGCGACGGTCAGCGCGCTCTGGGTCAGGCTCGCCGCCGACGGCGCGTGCCGGCGCGGGTGCAGCCGGCCCAGCGCGCGCGGCAGCAGCCGCTCCCGGCCGAGCGCGAACATGTACCGGGCGGCGGCATTGTGCAGCGCCAGCATCGACGCGAATACGCTGGTGCACAGGAGCACCGCCATCACGTCGGTCACCCACGCCGTGACGTACCGGGTGTTCAGCGTGAACAGCAGGTTGCCGAGCTCGGCCCGTGCGGTCGAGCCGACTGCGTCCGGGCCGACCGCGCCGACCACCACCCAGCTGGTCAGCACGTAGAACCCGCCGATCAGCAGGACCGCGACGTAGATCGCCCGCGGGATGCTGCGCCGCGGGTCGACCGTCTCCTCCCCGTACAGCGCCGCCGACTCGAACCCGAGGAACGAGGTGAACCCGAACATCAGCGCCAGCCCGACCGCGCCGGAGAACACCGTGCCCGGCGCGAAGGACGTCGCCGGCAGCGCCGCGCCGCCCCGGTGCACGACGACGCCGAGGTCGAACACGGTCAGGATGCCGATCTCGGCGGCCATCAGCACCGCCAGCACCTTCGCCGACAGCTCCACCGACCGGTACCCGAGCGCCGCCATCGCCGCGACTGCCGCCGCCGAGTACACCTGCCACGGGCCGCGCACGCCCTCGGTTTCCAGCACGAGGTCGACGAAGTAGCCGACCGCACCGGCCAGCCCGACCGTCATCGCGTTGTACGACAGCACTGCCAGGTACGCCGCCCCGACCGCCGGCGGCCGGCCCAGCCCGCGGGCCACGTACGTGTAGAACGCGCCGGTGTTCACCACCCGCTCCCCCATCGCGGCGGAACCGACCGCGAAGCACAGCAGGATCAGCGTGGCCAGCAGGAAGGCGCCCGGCGTGCCGGCGCCGTTGCCGAGGTACAGCGCCAGCGGCAGGTTGCCAACCATCGCCGCCATCGGCGCCGCCGCGGCCACCACCAGGAACACCACCCGCCGGCTGGACAGGGTCGGCCGCAGTCCGGTCGCGGTCATGGCTGGTTCCCTTCCGAGGCCCGGCGACGCTGCTGTGGGCCGGGGGTGTCCCGTGGGTCTTGGTGGATGCTCGCGTCGTGAACGCCGCCGAAGATCCACGGGACACCCCCTGGTACCGGAGCGCGGCGTCAGCGGCCCGGCGGTCGGGCGAGGTGGGCCGGCGTACCCATGCGTGGCTCGGCTGGCATCAGTGCCTGCACCAGGCGATCAGTCTCGGACTCCCGGTCGTCGGGATGCCGAGGCATGGGGCGGGCATAGACGGCTGCCTGGGGATCGGGATGAGCCGCTCGCCGGTGCTGGCCGGGTAGTGGGAGCCGGCCGGGCAGTCGCCCCCGCTGGCGCAGACATACTCGGTGAACAGCAGGCCCACGTCCGTGCCGGCGTTCGGCACGCCGCAGGTCGGCATGGACTGCTCCAGGTTGGCCGGGTAGCTGAGCAGCGGTCCGCCGATGCTGCGGTTGCGCTGGAAGCAACTGGAATTGAGGGTGGCCGTGGTGCCGGCGACCAGGTCGGCGTTCGTCGGGTTGCCGAAGAAGCCGTTGTCCGCCAGTACGTTGCCGACCACCCGGTTGCCTTCGGCCGGGAAGTAGCAGGTGCCGTCGGGCAGCAGCACGCCGCCCTCGCAGTGCGCGACCGGCGGCGGGATCTCGGCGTCCGGGTAGTCGTTGACCGCGATGCCCCAGCCGCCGTTGCGGACGACCAGGTTGTGGGTGACCGTGTTCATCCGGCCGCCGGCCACCACGATCCCGATGCCCACCGGAGAGGCGCCGGCCAGGCCCACCGCGGGGGTGTTCGGGTTGTTGTTGTCGTGCACGTAGTTGAACCGGATCGTGCTGCACGACCGACTCGGGTGCTCCGGGCAGGAGCCGTCCTGCGGCGGCGGTGCGTCGTCGTTGTTCAGCGAGTTCGGCACGATCCCGACCCGGTTGTGGTCGAACTCGGAGTGCTCGATCAGCAGGTGCCCGCCGGCGTTCGTGCCGGAGTAGCCCAGCGAGCTGTGCTGCCCGTGCACCCGGGACAGCACCGTGTGGCAGTCCCGGCACGCTCCAATGTAGAACGCGCTGTCCGCCATGTTGCTGGCGTACGAGCGGCTGATCCGGCCGGGACCGTCGGCGTTGACCGCGAAGATCCCGTACATCGCATGTGGACCGTCCGGGCCGCCGGCGAACGTCGTGCTGGCGGTCAGGTAGTCGCCGGCGTAGGAGTGCATGCCGATGCGGCCGGAGCCGTCGCCGCCGTTCCAGAACACCTCGTTGCCGCCTTCGCCGCCGGGCTCGGCGAGGAAGTTGCAGACGGTGAGGTTCTCGACGGTCACGCCGGAGACGCCGTGCACCTCGATTCCATTGCGCCCGTCCGGCCCCTGGTCGGCCGGCTTCGCGCTGCAGGCCGGCGCACCCGGACGGGTGCCGTCGACGATCACCCGGTTGCGGTCGAGCCCACGCAGGTGGATGCCCGACGTCCGCACCAGTACGCCTGCGTCGGGGCTGCCGGTCTCGTGGTAGTCCCCCGGGGCGAGCAGGACGTAGTCCCCCGGGCGGGCCGCGTCCACGGCCGCCTGGATCGTCGGGTACGCACCGGCGTGGCCGCGGAACTGTCCGACGGTCAGCACCGAGGGGCCGGTGGCCGCGCCCGCGATCGTCGGAGCCGACAGCGTGGCGACGGCCAAGCCTGCGGCGAGCGGGATGGCGAGGAGTCGCCGATGGCCGGCTCTCCGGGTTGAGGACACTGGAGCCTCCTGCACGACATGCGGCCGGCAGCGCCGCGGCGAGAGTTGCCGCTCGGATCGTTTCGGCTGTGCGAGTCGGTCGGAAGACCCGATCGGGTGGCGACGTCACACCGACGTCCTGGTGCTGTCAGGGTGCCGGCCGACGCAGCCCGCCGTTGCAATGGCGGTGAACAGGGCGCGTTTAGCCGTGTACGCTGAGTGGCGGTAGACGCCGGTCGGCGCAGACGGGCACTGACGGACATGGAGGGTATGTTTCCGGCGTTGTGAGCGTGAGTATCGCCACTTCTGGGCTCGCAGGTTTGGTCGGCCTCGGCCGGGTGCCTATGGTCAAGCGGTCCGTCCACCACGGACACCGGGCCGGTACGCCGAATCCTGCCACCGTTGCCCGAGACAACGACCCGCGGCAGGAGCGGGGGACCCAAGGTCCTCGGCGCCGACTGGCGCCTTGGGGTGAAGCCGTGTACAGCCGGCCGGGCACCTCAGCCCGAACCCGACAGCTCACCCCGCAGGCGTGGAGGATCGCTCATGTCATCTCGGAGTCTCGGGCGCCATCGGGCGCCCACCGCCGCCAGTAAGATCCGCCGCCGCGCCGCGGCGGTCGCCGCCGCGGCCGGAGCCGCCGCGGTCACGCCACTGCTCGTCGCCGGCCCGGCTGCAGCCGACTCGGTGAACTGGGACGCCATCGCCCAGTGCGAGTCGGGCGGAAACTGGCACACCAACACCGGCAACGGCTTCTACGGCGGGCTGCAGTTCACCCAGGGCACCTGGGCGGCCTACGGCGGCACGCAGTACGCGTCGCGGGCCGACCTGGCCAGCCGGTCGCAGCAGATCGCGGTGGCCGAGCGCACCCTCGCCAGCCAGGGCATCGGGGCCTGGCCGAGCTGCGGCCGGCAGGCCGGCTCCAGCACCACGTACCGTGCCGGAAGCTCGGCAAGGTCGTCCACTGTGGATCGCTCGACCACGTGGCGGCCGTCGCGGAGCGAGCGCCGGTCTGCTCCGTCCACATCGGACGCCGGCCGCACCGTCGGTGGGTCCTATGTGGTCCGCTCCGGCGACACGCTGTCCACGATCGCCGCGAAGCACCGCGTCGAGGGCGGCTGGCGCGCGGTGTACGCGCTCAACCGCGGCACGGTCGAGGACCCGGACCTCATCTTCCCCGGTGAGCGCCTCCGGCTGCACTGAGGTTCCGTACCGCCCGGCCCTCCCGGACCCCGCCTCCCGCGGGGTCCGGGAGGGCCTCGCCGTCTGTTCGGCTCATGCCGTGTCCAGCGGGCGTCGCTCCGCCGCGAGCCGTTCGAGCAGGGTCACGGCATGGGCCGGCCCGGGCATTGCCGCGACCTCGTCCCGCATGCGTTCGGCCGCCCGCCGGTACGTGTTGCCGGCCAGCACGGTGGACACCGCCGTGCGTACGGTTTCCGCCGTGAGCCGTACCGCGTCGAGCGCAAGCCCGACACCGAGCTGTGCGCAGCGTTCCGCGTTGTGCGGTTGATCCGGCCCCCATCGGGATGAGCACCATCGGCAGGCCGTGCGCCAGTGCTCCGATGATTCGTGGGCGCGGCCCGGCTCCAGCGCCCAGCGCCCAGGACGCCGTGGCCGGCGATGCCACCGGCCCGGGCCGGCCACACTGGTCGGTGCGCCCGGCCGGGTGACGATAGCGCATAAATGTGCAGGGCCGCCGGGGCAGCGATGCACAATATTGCAGCATGATTGCGTCAACTTTCCAGGAAGTCCTATCCTCCGGACCGAGGCGAGCAACGATCCGTCGCGGCAGAGAGGATCGAGCGTCTTGGAGTTGATTCTTGATGGCGTGTGCTTGCAGCAGAGCGGGGCGGCCTGGCTGGAAGACGTCAACCTCCGACTACCGGGCGGAATGACGGTTCTCATCGGTCCGTCGGCCGCCGGCAAAACCACCCTGATGCGGGTCGTCGCCGGACTCCTTCCGCCCACCGCCGGGCGTGTGCTCGTCAACGGCCGGGACGTCTCCCCGATATCGGTCCGAAAGCGGTCGGTGGCATTCGTCTATCAGCAGTTCATCAACTACCCCGCACTTTCTGTCTACGACAACATCGCCTCGCCGCTGCGGCTGGCACCGGACTTCCCGAAGGACGGTATCGACCGTCGGGTGCGCGAGGTGGCCGAGCTCATGGGTATCGACCGGCTGCTCACCCGCCGGCCCGCGGAGCTGTCCGGTGGCCAGCAGCAGCGAACGGCGATCGCGCGGGCGCTGGCCCGGCCGGTTGACGTGCTGTTGCTGGACGAGCCGCTGGCCAATCTCGACTACAAGCTGCGGGAGCAGTTGCGGACCGACCTCAAGAGCATGTTCCGCGACTCCGGCCGGGTGGTCCTGTACTCCACTGCCGACCCGGCCGAGGCGCTGACGTTCGCCGCGAACACGGTCGTTATGGGCGAGGGCCGGGTCCGGCACGTCGGCGACGTGGCCGCGATGTACGACCACCCGCCGACGCTGGCGGTCGCCGCGACGCTCAGCGACCCTCCGCTGAACCTCCTGCCCGGCAGGGCCCACGACGGGCGGATCGAGTGCCTCGGCGCGACGTTCCCCGCGCCGGGAGCGCACACCTCCGACCAGCCGGTCACCCTCGGCGTGCGCCCGCACCAGGTGACGATCGACCGGACCGGACCCGACGACATCGAGTTCCCCGCCGAGATCCGGCTTGCGGAGGTCACCGGCAGCGCCACGTACCTGCACCTGCTGCTGCCCGGCCGGCAACACCTGGTCGCCGAACTGCCCGGGACCCGGCTGTTCACGCCCGGGGAGCCGGCGGTGGCCTTCGTGCGCCCCACGCACGTCTTCGTCTTCGACGACACGACGGGCCGCCTGCTCGCCGAGTCGGCGCTGGAGGTCGACCTGCATGGCTGACATCCGCCTGGAGGGCGTGGCCCACAGCTACGACGACGGCAAGACCTGGGCCGTGCAGCCGATGACGATGACCTGGGAGCATGCGAAGGCCTACGCGCTGCTCGGGCCGAGCGGGTGCGGCAAGACCACGCTGCTCAACATCATCTCCGGCCTGCTGAAGCCGACCACCGGGCGGATCTGGTTCGGTGACCGCGAGGTGACCGGGATCTCCACCGCTGGCCGGAACATCGCGCAGGTCTTCCAGTTCCCGGTGCTCTACGAAGGCATGTCGGTCTACGACAACCTCGCTTTCCCGCTGCGCAACCGCAAGTTCCCGCGGGCGGACACCGACGCGCGGGTGCGCGCGGTGGCCGAACTGCTCGGGCTGACCGACCAGTTGCACCGCCCTTCGCGCCGGCTGGACGCCGGTCGCCAGCAGATCGTCAGCCTCGGCCGCGGGCTGGTCCGCTCCGACGTCGCCGCGGTGCTTCTCGACGAGCCGCTCACCGTCATCGACACGGGTCTGAAGTGGACGATGCGGAGCAAGCTGAAGGAGATCCACCGGGACACCGGACACACCCTGATCTACGTCACCCACGACCAGACCGAGGCGCTGACCTTCGCCGACCGGGTGGTCGTCCTCAATGCCGGCGCAGTCGTGCAGAGCGGGGAGCCGACCGACCTGTTCCTGGCGCCCGAGCACGAGTTCGTCGGCCACTTCATCGGCTCACCCGGCATGAACATGCTCGCCGCCGAGCTGGTCGACGGGGTCGTCCGGGTCGGTGCGGCCGCCGTGGGCCGAGCGCTGGGCACCGGCGGGGGCCTGCCGCCGGGTCCGGTCAGGATCGGCGTCCGGCCGGAGTTCGTCCGGCTCGCGGCCGCACCCACCTCGCCGGGGCTGACCGCACGGGTGGCCGAGGTCGAGCGCATGGGCGCCTACGACCTCGTACACGCCGGCACCGACGGCCATCACCTGGTCGCCAAGGTCGCGGGCGGCGCGCGGTGCGCGCCCGGCACCGTCCAGCACTTCGGCTTCGTGGCCGAGCGGGCGTTCCTGTTCCGGGATGCCGTCCGGTGTGGACGGATTGCCGCCCTGGAGGGGAGGGATGGGTCGTGAGCGCCAGCACCACGAGCGACACCAAGCCACGAAACAACCGGGCCTGGTTCCTCGTCCTCCCAGTCGTCGTGTCGGTCGCCTTCACGGCGGTGATCCCGCTGATGACGGTCGTCAACTACTCCGTGCAGGACATCTTCAGCCCATCCGACCGGCTCTTCGTCGGGCTGGAGTGGTACCGGCAGATCTCCCGGGACGGGGAGGTCCGGTCGGCCTTCGTGCGCACCCTGCTGTTCTCGCTCCAGGTCCTGCTGCTGGAGATCCCACTCGGCGTCGCGGTCGCCGTCATGATGCCCCGGCGCGGGCGGGCGGTGCCGGTCGCGCTGGTGGTCGTGGCGCTGCCGCTGCTCATCCCGTGGAACGTCGTCGGCACGATCTGGCAGATCTTCGCCCGCGGCGACATCGGCCTGGGTGGCTGGGCGATCAACAGCGTGCTCGGGATCAACTTCAACTACGCGCTGGACGCCACCGACGCCTGGGCCACCGTGCTGCTGATGGATGTCTGGCATTGGACGCCGCTGGTTGCGCTGCTCGCCTACGCGGGCCTGCGGTCGATCCCGGACGCCTACTTCCAGGCCGCCCGGATAGACGCCGCCTCGGCCTGGTCGGTCTTCCGGTACATCCAACTGCCGCGGCTGCGCGGCGTGCTGACGATCGCGATCCTGCTCCGGTTCATGGACAGCTTCATGATCTACACAGAGCCGTTCGTGGTGACCGGCGGCGGCCCCGGCAACGCCACCTCCTTCCTGAGCATCCTGCTGTCGAAGGTCGCCGTCGGCCAGTTCGACCTCGGGCCCGCCGGCGCCTTCTCGCTCATGTTCTTCCTCTTCGTGCAGGTCGTCTCGTACGTATTCTTCACCGTGCTGACCAGGACCGGGAGGTGACCCGGTGACCGCAACGGAGAACCGGACCGCGCTGGCGGGACGGGCGGCGGTGGCCGTCGCGGCAAAGGCCCGCCGCCAACTGCCCTGGGCGCCGCTGGTGTTCTGGCTGTACGCCGGGACCCTGATGCTGCCGATCCTGTGGATGTTCAGCATGTCGATCCGCCCCAACGCCGACATCCTCGGGAGCTTCTCGCTCCTTCCGCAGCGGGTGACGCTCGACAACTACCGCACGTTCTTCACCGACTCGTCGTGGTACTCCAGCTACCTGAACTCGATCGTCTACACGTCACTGAACACGGTGCTGTCGCTGGTGGTCGCGATCCCCGCCGCGTACGCCTTCTCCCGGTTCAGGTTCGCCGGCGACAAGCACCTGTTCTTCTGGCTGCTGACCAACCGGATGGCACCGGCGGCGGTCTTCCTGCTGCCCTTCTTCCAGATCTACCAGAGCGTCGGGCTGTTCGACACCCACATCGGGGTCGCCATCGCGCACATGCTGTTCAACGTCCCGCTGGCGGTGTGGATTCTGGAAGGGTTCATGTCCGGGATCCCGCGGGAGATCGACGAGACGGCCGCGATCGACGGCTACTCGCTGCCGCGGTTCTTCGTGCGGATCTTCCTGCCCATGATCCGGTCCGGTATCGGGGTCACCGCCTTCTTCTGCTTCATGTTCAGCTGGGTCGAGCTGCTCATCGCCCGAACCATCACCTCCGTGAACGCCAAACCGATCGCCGCGACCATGACCCGCACGGTCAGCGCGGCCGGCGTCGACTGGGGACTGCTGGCGGCGGCCGGGGTGCTCACGATCGTCCCGGGCGCGATGGTCATCTGGTTCGTGCGCAACTACATCGCCAAGGGCTTCGCCCTCGGAAGGGTCTGACCGTGCTCGAGTGGATGACGTGGACCACGCCGACCGCCGCCGTGTTCATCGGTCTAGGCGTGCTGCTGTGCGCCATGGCGGCGTGGGCGCACATCTCCCCGCCGGTGGCGCGCCGGGGCCTCCTGCGCATGGAGACCGACCGCGGGGACAGGCTCTACATCGGACTGATCAGCGCGGCCGTGTTCCTGGTCGCGTGGATCGCGTTC